>Ga0307412_10001914_pt1 | contig 11501 bp, 10 predicted proteins | sample DK1Cmetagenome_3_FD_203823 | JGI IMG/M metagenome (GOLD analysis project Ga0307412, IMG submission 203823) | Maize rhizosphere microbial communities from greenhouse at UC Davis, California, United States - DK15-C-1 | ecosystem: Host-associated > Plants > Roots > Rhizosphere > Soil | place: USA...
GGTAGGCATCGGCGAATTCTAGCACACGGGGAAGTGCCGCGGGCGGTCTCGGCGGAACACCGGTCGGGACCGGAGTGAACTGTCCCGAGGCAAGTGAGCGGCGCGGTACGCGGGAGAAACGAAGGATGCTCGGCCACGGTCGCCGGCGGAACCGGATTCCGCCGGCGGGAACCTGCCGGTCATGTGATACTCGTTGGCCAAATGCGCGATCTGGAAAAGGGAAAAACCGCTCTGGAAGCAGGTTTTGGAGCGCAAAAAATAGGGAGCCGGCTTTGGTGCCCGGCTCCCTTACGATCAAAGGAGAAAATTATGAATTTGTGAGAGCTTGTCGCCTAGCCCAACTCGGCGACGTGCTTGGTCAGCCGCGATTTGTAGCGGGCCGCCGTGTTCTTATGAATTAGGCCCTTATTTACTGCCTTGTCGATCAGCGAGACCGTCGGGTTGAGCAGTCCGGTGCTCTGGTCCTTGTCCGACCCCGCGATGGCCGAACGCAGTTTCTTGATCTGCGTGCGGACGCGGCTGCGGTTGCTGCGGTTCGTTGCGTTTCTCTTCGCCGTCTGCCTGACTCGCTTCTCGGCCGATTTATGATTTGCCATTGCTAAATAACTCTAATTAAAGGTCTTGAACTTAAAGAAACTTCAGAGTTTACGAAAATCCGTGCCCCGTGTCAAGGCCGCGACCTATATGTCGAGCTGCGAGGCGATGGTGTGGACCCCGTCTACGATCAGGACGAAGATCGGCGGATAAAAAACGAATTCCGGGTTAAGCGTTCGCGAAAACATTGTCGGTTGGACGATCGAGACGAATTCGAAATATTGCCCGAGAGCCAATCCCGCTCCGAAGCTGAGCAGCACGCCTATGAACAAGAAACTGCCCGCAAAAACCCGTGAAAATCGGCGTGCGGGCGTATCTCCGTCGTCCAGTATCGACTCGTGCAGCTCACTTTCCCGGTACGTATATCGGTCGAGCCCGTCGCGGAGACGGTCGACCAAATGCAGCAGCCCGACGATAAAAAGGGAAACAAATATTATTTTAATTACGATCGGCGAGGCCGTAAATACTTGGGGCTTGAAGATCGCGACCGTGAGCGTCGAGACGAAAAGGGCGACCGTGGGGAAGATTATCTTTTGAAGTGCGACCGATTCTTTGCGCTCTTCGGCGATCATCCGGTCGATGATCTCATTATAGCGATGCTCATAAACCAATTGCCGCCAACGCCTTGCGTGCATATTGGTCGATGCGAAAACGGAATCGCCATTGGCGTGTCCGTTGAACGAAAGCTCGAGCAGCTGCTTGTCGTATTTGGCCCGTTCCTTCGCGTTTCCGAGGACCTCGTAGGCCTCAGCGATCGCCGCGAAAGCCCTTGCCGTCTCTTCGGAACCGTTATTTTTATCCGGATGGAGCTTGCGGGCAAGCCTTCGGTAAGCGGATTTTATCTCCGCCCCGTTGGATTTGGGTGAAACCTTGAGTGTCTCGTAGTAATTCACCATCTAGGGTCTGGTGTGGGGAAAGTTCCGGATCGGGTGAAGTCCGAGACCGCCCCGAGGAGGCCAATTATATCATATAGATGAGTCTCGCTTGATCGGATTTGTCCTTGAATTTGGGACTTTTTGGCCGTCAGTCCAACTTGTCGATCTGGAGACTAATAGGGCGGGCACCGGCCATTTTCGCCGCGTCGACGACCTTGATAACGCTCCCGTAATTTAAGCCCTTCGGCGCCTTGATAAATACGGTCCGTTCGGTTTCAAAATTTTCGGCCCGGCGGCGAAACACCTCGTTCAGGCGGTCGACAACGGCGCGTGGCGATTCTACTGTCGCGTCCAGATCTTCGCGATTGAGAATGATCCGTGAATCGCGGCCAATAGTTAGGACGATCGCCAGCGGGTTCGTGTCCGGCGGCATCGTTTCGGACCTTGGCTCTTGCGGCAGCCGAGCCTCGAAGCTGTAAGGTTTTAACGGGCTGACGACCATGAAAATTATAAGCAGGACCAAAAGGACATCGATCAGCGGCGTAACGTTGATGTTTGGCTTTGACATGTGACTCCCCTTTATATGAAAAGATAGACACCGGAGACCTTTCCCGTGTTCCCGAGAACCTGACAATAAAAGCCTTTTCACGTAATATGTTGGCAATTCTCTCCGCCTAAAATGACTACAAGCGAACCCCAGAAATACGATCTTATCCGAGGCCTTGGCCTGCTCGCGGCCGTTTCGGTCATCATCGGAAACGTGATCGGCACCGGCGTTTTTCTGAAGGCCCGCGTCATGACCTGCAACGTCGGGAGCCCGGGTTGGGTCGTCGTCGTCTGGATCGCTGCCGGGCTCTTGTCGCTGGCCGGTGCCCTTACCTACGCGGAATTAACCGCAATGAAGCCCTTCGCGGGTGCGGAATACGTCCTGCTCCGCGACGCTTACGGGCGTGTTTCCAGCTTTCTATACGGCTGGATGCAGATCTTCATCGCAAAGCCCGGCTCGCAGGCGTCGGTCGCGGTGGTCTTCGCGATCGCGCTTAACGATTTCCTGGACGGGAAGCTTCAGCAGACACTGCTTCAGACGTCGATTTTCGGCTATCCTTACGAGATAACCACGCTCCAGGTCGTCGCCGTGATGCTTATCGTGATTTTCACGACGCTGAATTGTGCTTCTGTGGTATTGAGCGGGCAGATCGCGACCGCGCTTACGTTCGTGAAGATCGGCCTTGTAATTTTCGTGGCCGCAGGCGCCTTTTTCTTCGTAACCGGCGGAACTTTGGGTCATTTTTCAGTGATAAATAGCGGCGGAGCCTGCGAAGGCGTGGCCGACGCCGTCCGGTTCGGATCGCCGCAGTACAGCTTTTTCGCCGGTTTCGCGGCCGCGATGTTGGGGGCCCTGTGGGGCTACGACGGTTGGAATAATCTGACCTTCGTCGCCGGCGAGGTTAAGGACCCAAGCCGCAACATTCCTATTGCGCTGATCGGCAGCGTAGTGCTGGTTATTCTTCTATATGTTGCAGCCCACATCGCATATTTCTACGTTCTCGATCCCACGACGATCGCCTCCGTCTCCAAGAATTCGTCGGTCGCGGCCACGGTCGTTGGTAAATTTTTCGGCGGCGACCTGGCGGCCATGGGGACGGGAGTAGCGGTCGCGATCTTTACTGTCGGATTGATGATCTCGTCTCTCGGCACGCTCCACACATCTCTGCTTGCCGGCTCTCGGACGCCGTACGCGATGGCCCGGGATGGGATGATGTTTCCCGTCCTCAAAAAGATCTCGGTGACCGGCGTGCCGGTGGCCGCGGTGATCTTTCAAGGAATTCTGGCGAGCATCCTCGCTTTGTCCGGCTCGTTCGACACGCTTACCGATTACGTCATCTTCGGCTCCTGGATCTTTTACGCCCTTGTAACCTCGTCGGTGTTCGTTTTCCGGCGGCGGTTTCCTGACGCCGAAAGGCCTTATCGTGCCTGGGGCTATCCGGTGGTGCCAGTTTTGTTCCTTTTGGTGGCCGGCTGGCTTCTGTACCGGACCGTCGTCGACTCACCGACGCAATCACTGGCGGGCCTTTTGCTCATCGGCATCGGATTGCCCGTTTACTACTTCCTCAACAACAAATACAAGCGGCCCGACCTCGACGACGCGGAAAATGAGCTCACACAAGACGAATAAAGGCGGCGGCATAGACCGCCGCGAAGTGTTGCGGTTCCCAGTTCTGATCGACATAGAATGGGAAGGCGACGACGGTCGCAAACCGGGGACGCTGAGCGATCTCAGCACGCAGGGATGCTTCGTCCTGTGCGATGGTAATGTCGAAGACGGGACGGTCGTGACGCTGTTCATTCCGCTTTCAAATGGCGAATTCGCCGAGTTTCTCGCCACCGCCGCCAGCCATTTATTTGAGGCTGGATTCGCGGCCCGATTTATCGGCCTAACGGAACTCCAAACCGAGTTTCTTCAGGATCTTATCGACCATCACGCCGCTTAGAGTACAGGGCCGTTTCGGCTTGGTCCGGAACCGGTTCGGTGAGTGTACGCTGTGCTAAAATGCGGCCATGAGCATCCGGCTCGCGACCCCGATCATCGACCTCCACAAACACGACGTCGCAAAGCTTTCCGCGGCGATGGCGCGCCGCCTCGCGCTCGCGACCGCCGCTTTCGCGGGCAAAAGCGACGCGGCGGAGGCATCCGTCGAGGATCTTATTGTGTACCTGCCGATGCGGTACGAGGACCGTTCTAATTTTATCGGGATCGATAAACTTTACGACGGGATCGAGGCGTCGGTCGAGATCTACGTTCGCGTTTCGGGCGGCTTTAAGGTGGGCAAGAATCGCAGCCCGAAAGCCCCTCCTCTCTATATTTTCGAACTCTCCGGCGGGGATGCCGACCGAACCCAAAAACCGGTCGTGGTTTATTGGTTTCTCTCGGGAAAACAGGCACCCCACGTGATCCGTTATTACCAAGAGCGTTTCGCCCGCGGCACCAGGCTGGTAGCTTACGGCAGCTGGGAATGGGATTCCCGCCGCAACACCTTCGCCCTCAAGATCCTGAAACCGGATGAATTGGAAATACTTCCGAACCCGACCGATCCCGACACCTTTGGACTCCTTCGCGTGCCGGACGAAGAGCACCCCGAACCCGAAGACGCTGTAATACTGAAAGAAACCGGCGGGAATCGGCGAAACGGTGTTGGCTCCTCTTCGGGAACCGACGAAGACATCGACACTGATGAAGGGGGCGATCCGGCGTTGGCGACTGTGCACACCGGCCGCCACGTGCCGATCTATCGCAAGTTCGGGCCGTTTCACACCAAGCGGCTTCGCGAGATCATGTTCGACATCTTTAAAAATCTCGATTTGTCGGAATTGGTCGAGCGGCTGCCGGCCGGTCTTGTTGAACGAAATGAACTGATCCCGATCCGACGGGCCGTAGAGGAGATCCATTTTCCGCCGGCCGGCGCCAGCCTTAGTGAATACGCCTCGTTCCGGAGCCCGGCGCAATTGCGAATGATCTTCGAGGAGCTCTTCAGAACTACGTTTGCACTGCTTTTGCGGCGTTCGGAAAGGAAGAAAGAGCCAAAGGGAACCGTTATCGAGGTAACGGAGGGAATGAAACGAAGGGTCGCGGACCTCCTTCCGTTCAAGCTCACCGAGGCCCAGCGCCGTGTGGTGCGGCAGATCGCCGAAGACATGACCTCCGAGAGTCCAATGAACCGATTGGTGCAAGGCGACGTCGGCAGCGGAAAAACGATCGTCGCCTTCATTGCCATGTGTCTGGCTGCCGAAAACGGATATCAGGCCGCCCTGATGGCCCCGACCGAAATCCTCGCGGAGCAGCACGCCCGCAACGCTGAACGGATCCTCGGCGCGGCCGGCCTGTCGATCGGTCTGTTGATCGGAAGCCTGCCTGTGGCTCAAAAACGAAAGATGCATGAGCGCATAGCGGGCGGCGATATCCAACTGATCGTCGGCACCCAGGCGGTCATTCAAGAAGCCGTGCAGTTCAGTAATCTCGGACTCGCCGTAATAGATGAACAGCATCGATTCGGGGTTCTGCAACGATCAGCCCTTCGCGACATGGGGTTCAACCCCGACGTTCTCGTGATGACCGCCACGCCGATCCCGCGTTCGCTGGCGATGACGGTTTACGGCGACCTTGACGTTTCCGTTATTGATGAACTCCCTCCGGGTCGAACACCGGTAAAAACGGTTGTAGTCGGAGAGGACCAAAGAGAAGGTGTTTATCGCGGGATCCGACGCGAAGTGGAATTGGGCAGGCAGGTTTACATCGTGTACCCATTGATCGAAGAATCGGAAAAGGTGGACCTAAAGGCCGCGACCAAAATGTACGAAGAGCTTCGGGGCAAGATATTCCCAAATTTCCGCGTCGGTCTACTACATGGAAAAATGAAGTCGGTGGAAAAGGAGCAGATCATGACTCGTTTCGTTTCCGGCGAGCTGCAGGTCCTGGTCTCGACGACGGTGATCGAAGTAGGTGTCGACGTGCCGAACGCTTCGTTAATGGTCATCGAACACGCCGAACGTTTTGGGCTTTCTCAACTTCACCAACTGCGGGGCCGCGTTGGCCGGGGTGCGGAAAAGAGCTTTTGCGTACTCCTGACCGATGATAAGAAAACGGCCGTGGCCAAAGAGCGGCTCGGAATAATGGAAGAGACCAATGACGGCTTCCGGATCGCCGAGAAGGACCTCGAAATTCGGGGGCAGGGCGAGATAATGGGTACCCGCCAGTCCGGAGCAAGGGAATTCCGCATCGCCAACATCGTGAGAGATTTCGAAATACTCGTTTCCGCCAGGGCCGAAGCGGAACAATATTTGACGAAAAGCCCGCGGAGCCCGGAAACGCGCGAATTGATACGCCAAACTCGGGCCGACAGCCGTTTCAGTCTAGCAGCCATCGGTTGAGCTAACAAAAACCAAATAACTCTCCTCACTTTTTTGTAGCTTTTTCCCTTTTATTTGTTTATATTTGCGAAAGTTTTCTATTATTTCACCCTTTTCGAGCGCTAGCTCGCATTCGGACGGAAAAATTTGGTATTGATCGCAACCGTAACGGTGACGACGGCGAAACCTCGCAGGTAGCTCGTCAGATCAAGAGTCGCTCAGATGGAAAATCGTCGCTCTTCCCGATCTCAATCCGGCGGTAAAGGACCGGCCGCCGGAGGCAGACGTTTACCTCCACGCGGCGGACAGCCGCCCCGCGATGGTCGGGGAGATGCGCGCGCCGGTAGCTCTAGAAACGACGGGCCGGGAAGAACCGGGTTCTGGAAAGACGGAAATGACCGCGTGAGGCACGAGGGCCGCGGCGGGCCGCGGTCGGGAACTAGAAATGATCAACGCGGGCCTCGCGGGAGGGGCGGCAGTTCCGATCGAGGCCGTTACGAACCCGACGCGGCCGTGTTGCCAAAGCTCACCTCCGACCTGCAGCTCACGGACGGCCGGTTTCGTGCACACTTTCTTTCCAATTCGCTTTCTCCATCCGCCACCCCGACGCCTCGAAAACTTCGCGAGATCGTATTTAGGGTGATATCGCGCCGGGTCAAGGCCGGCCGGTTTCTCGATCTCGGCTGCGCGTGCGGGACCATGGGATTAGAAGCGGTGTCTCGCGGGGCGATGCTGGTGACGATGGTCGAACGGTCGGCCAGGATCAGAAGTTTTCTTGAGAAAAACGTTCTGGAGTTGGGCATCAAGTCCGGTCACGCGGAAGTGGTCGATGCCGAGATCGCCGCGTTTCTCAAGCAGGCCGAGAAAAAAAGGCGCCGCTGGGATCTGGTCTTTCTCGGTACTTGTTCGGAAGATACTGAACCGGAGATCTTAAGCTTTCTGCGACGCGGCGTACCGATCACAAATGGCGGGTTATTTCTCATCGAACACGAAAAAGATCGCGAAATGCCCGAGTCGCTCGGTCGGCTTCGACGGTGGAGAGTAATAAAGAACGAAAGCGCCTCGATGACGATCTTCGAACGCCCATAAATTCTAAATAATCATTGTCGCTTCATTTCGACGAAGGCCGGTGGGGCTAGTATCATTGTCGAAAGAGGTCGTTCTATGCGAGTAATTGCGGGCGAGTTTCGCGGGCGCGTGCTGAAGAGCCCCGCCGACGGCCGGACCAGGCCGACATCCGACCGCCTGCTTGAAACGATATTTAACATTCTTGCGCCCAGAATCGACGAGGATACGCGCTGGCTTGATCTATGCGCCGGTACCGGGGCGATCGGGATCGAAGCACTTTCACGCGGAGCCGGTTTTGTAACGTTCGTCGACAAATCGCGACGCTCCTGTGCGGTGATCGAGGAAAATCTCGACCTGCTTGGAATTTCCGAGGAGAAGACCGATATCCACGCCCTGTCCGCCGAAAATTTCGTTTCAAGGAAGCATGAAACAGGTTGGGACATTGTGTTTTTTGATCCGCCGTACGAGACCAACTATGCGATCGTGTTGAGCGAATTCGGCTCGGATCGCGAGGACCTTCTTCGTGAGGGCGGCATCCTGCTCGCGGAACATCACCGTAAGAATGAACTGCCTGACCGCGTCGGTGAACTTCGCCGCTGGAGGATCGTGACGCAGGGCGGCACGTGTCTCAGCTTTTATGAAAGGAATTGAGCCAAACGAATGCTGAACGTTTTCGTATGGCTCGTTCTGTGTGTTATTTGGGGCACGACGTGGATATTCATCAAGATCGGCCTGCGTGACCTGCCCCCGATCACCTTCGCCTCGGCCCGATTCGTGCTGTCGGTCGCCATACTCTTACCGTTGATCAGAGTTTTCCGCTTTCCGCTCCCGCGTTCGGGACGGGAATGGCGGTTGATCGCCATTACCGGGTTCTTACAGTTTTCGATCAACTACAGCCTCGTTTTTTGGAGCGAACAATACATCACTTCCGGGCTCGCCGCGGTCCTGCAAGCGATGATCACGGTGTTTGGACTCGTCCTGGCTTGGATATTCCTGCCTGCCGAGCGGATAACGCGACGCAAGATCGCGGCCGTCGCGATCGGCATCGCCGGCGTCGCAGTTATCTTTTACGACCAGCTTCGCGTCGAAAGCCTGATGGCGTTTTTGGGATGCGTTGGCGTCGTATTCGGCTCCTATGCGGCGGCGCAAGCTTCCATTTTGGTAAAGGCGCGGGGCGCGGGTCTACATCCTGCCAGCCTTGTTGGTGCACAGATGATCTGTGGATTACCAGCGATTCTCATTTACGCACTGACCGTCGAAGGCAACCCGCTCGGTCACAACTGGTCCTGGACCGCAGTCGGATGCGTACTTTACCTCACACTTATAGGGACGATCGCTGCTTTTTGGCTTTACTACTGGCTTTTAAGTAGAATCGAGTCGACCCGGGCGATGATGATCTCGCTTGTTACGCCGTTGATCGCGGTCGTTATTGGGGCCGCGACGATCGGTGAATCGATGCCGCCGCAGACATTGTTTGGCGGGGTCCTGATCCTTTCAAGCATCGGGCTGATCGTATTTCGACGACGCCTGACCGGCCCCGTGGCGACCGTTCCCGAACCTTTAGAAACACCGTCCAAGTGACGGTCCTTCAACCGATGTTCTTCCGTTTCACCACCGCCGGCGAATCACATGGAAAAGCCCTCGTCACCATCGTGGAAGGCACACCCGCCGGCCTGGAAATCGACATTGAAAAGATCAACCTCGAACTGTGGCGACGGCAGCAGGGATACGGCCGGGGCGGGCGAATGAAGATCGAACAAGACCGCGTGGATGTGCTGTCGGGCATTCGGCATGGCAAAGCACTCGGATCGCCTATCACACTTCTAATTGAAAATCGCGATTTTGCGCATTGGTCCGACGTGATGTCACCGACGCCGGTCGACGTGGAGATCAAAAACCCGCGAACCGTAAAGCGGCCGCGCCCGGGCCACGCCGACCTTGCGGGCGGGCAGAAATACGGGGCCCGCGACCTCCGCGATATCCTCGAGCGTGCATCGGCGAGAGAGACGGCCGCGAGGGTCGCCGCGGGGGCAGTAGCGAAGCAATTGCTCTTCGAATTCGGCGTTGAGATAGCCAGTCACGTCGCGAAGCTCGGAAGCGTTCCGTCCGAATCCTTAGATAAAACGTGGGACGAGATCGCGGCTATTCCGCTGGATTCACCTCTCCGATGTGCCGATAAAGAAGTCGAGGCGGATATGGTCGCTCTGGTCGACGGGACCAAAGTAGCCGGCGATACGCTTGGCGGTGTATTCGAAATCGTCGTGAAAGGGCTTCCGGCAGGCCTCGGATCACACACGTCCTGGAGCGAAAAACTCGATGGCCGTTTGGCCCAGGCGATGATGTCGATCCATGCGGTGAAGGCGGTCGAGATCGGTTCGGGTGTCGCGAATGCCGGTCGCCTTGGCTCGGAGGTCCACGACGAGATCTTTTATGAGAGCGGCGAGTTTGCTCGCAAGACGAACCGGGCCGGCGGGCTCGAGGGCGGCATTACGAACGGCGAAGAACTTCGGATCCGAGGTTATATGAAACCGATCTCAACGCTCAGAAGGCCGCTTCGGTCCGTCGACATCGACACGAAGGTCGAAGACGCCGCGGCCTTCGAGAGGTCGGACATTACCGCGGTTCCCGCGGCAGGTGTGATCGGTGAAGCGATGGCGGCCATCGTGCTCGCGAATTCAATTAGGGAGAAATTTGGCGGTGATTCGATCGAAGAGATGCGAAGGAACCACGACGGTTACTTTAGCGCCTTAAAAGCATACTGATTTCCCGGCAGCGTGTTGTGTGACAGTTGAGACTTCGGGTTCGGAAGGAAGATCCAACTTTAAGGCGCACAAATGTTGTTCCGTTCAGTCGTGCTGCGAATCGGGTGCCTCGAACTGCGGCCGCGAATGAACCGCCGGAAATGCGCTGGAAAGCTGATCGAGGTCATTCAAGCGCTGCAAGTGCTTCGCGGGCGACCTCGCGGTCGTCGAAGTGGAATTTGTCGTCGCCCACGATCTGGTAAGTTTCGTGCCCTTTTCCGGCAACGATCACAACATCGTTTTCCCGGGCCTCGCGCACCGCTCGATATATCGCCTCGCGGCGGTCCGAAATCGCCAGATAAGGCGTCGTGCTTTCTTCGAATCCCTTTTCGATCTCGCGGATTATCGAGAGCGGGTCCTCCGTACGCGGATTGTCTGACGTGATCACGACAAAATCGCTGTTCTGGGCGGCGACGCTTCCCATCGGGATGCGCTTGGTGCGGTCGCGATCGCCGCCGCAGCCGAAAACGGTAATTATGCGGCCGCCGGTCAGAGTTCGTGCGGTCAGAAGCGTATTCAGCAAGGCATCGTCGGTATGGGCGTAGTCGACGACGACGGCGAATCGGCCATCGTGAGGCACAAGCTCGAACCGTCCCGGCGCGCCGATACATTTTGAAAGGCCGGCCGAAACCGCGTCGATGCCGTAACCCAGTTCCAACGCCGTCCCGGTGGCGGAAAGCATGTTGTAAACGTGGGGCCGACCGACCAGCGGCGATATCAGTTTTAGTTCACCGCCGGGCGATCGCAGCGTAAAGCTGGTTCCCTTGAGCAGCGAAACATCAATGTCGCGGGCGACGAGGTCGGCGTTGGATCCGTCAGCCTGCGAGTAAGTGATCACGCTTTGCCCCCGCGCCCTCAAATCGTTAACCAGAATTCGCCCCCACTCGTCGTCCAAGTTGACCACCGACGACGCCGGCGGTTCCCCGAGGCGGCCGTCAAAGAGCCTTTTCTTAGCGTCGAAGTAATTCTCCATTGTGTGGTGGTAATCGAGGTGGTCGCGGGTAAGGTTGGTGAAAACGGCCACCTTGAATCTGAGCCAGTCGCAGCGATGTAGGTCGATCGCCTGCGACGATGCTTCCATGGCCGCCATTCGGCAGCCGTCGTCCACCGCCCGCCGCAGAAATCTATTAGTGTCGGACGCCTCGGGCGTGGTCCTTACCGCGGGCTCGGTGCGTTCGCCGATACGGTATTCGACGGTGGTCAGCATGGCCGGCTTCGCACCGGCGGCCTCGGCCAAAGCGAAACACAGAAAGGCCGT
>Ga0307412_10001915_pt1 | contig 11500 bp, 14 predicted proteins | sample DK1Cmetagenome_3_FD_203823 | JGI IMG/M metagenome (GOLD analysis project Ga0307412, IMG submission 203823) | Maize rhizosphere microbial communities from greenhouse at UC Davis, California, United States - DK15-C-1 | ecosystem: Host-associated > Plants > Roots > Rhizosphere > Soil | place: USA...
TGGTCGTCGAGCGGATGGAAGAGTTTCAAGTGCAGCAGGCCGAGCCCGTTAGTCTCGACGGGAAAGCGGCGGACGAGGCCGCCGGCGCGGTAGTCATAGGCCTCCGGCCAGCCGTCGCGGCCCTCGACGATGCCGATGCGATCGGGCCTGAGCAGATGCAGCTCGCGCAACGCGCCGCCGATCTCGACCGGCTCGACATAGGCATTGCCCGAGAGCAGCAGATGGCCGTAAAGCGCCTCGAAGAAATCGGGGCCGCTCATGCGGGCATTCGGCTGGCGCAGCAGATGAAGCAGCGGGTGATCCGGCCGCTCGCGGTCCTGCTCGTAGATGAGCAGCGGTACGCAAGCGGCGGCTTCCGAGACCATTCTCACGCAGCGATGCGCCACCGGATTGCGCATGAAGCCCTCGCGCGACAGCGATGCGTAGGAGCGGCCGGTCCAGCTCGCCCTACCCTCCGATGTCAGCGACAGGAAGCCGCCCGCGGCTTTGCGCTCGGGCACAGGTGTACGGCCCGCCGCGGAGCCCCACGGCAGGAGAGATCGAAGGTTCATGATCCGGTTTCCTGATGTCTGCCACCGGCACTCGATTGGCCGGTGCTATCGTCTGTACAGGGCGATGAAGCCCAAGCCGTCTCAAGGGCGGCGGTCGCGGGCATGTCCCCGCGACGTGGATGCTCAAGAAGGACGCGTGGCCGGATCCTGTCCGGCCGCCAGCATCACAGCGCCGAGCCGATGATGTTGCAAAGCCCGGTGCGCACCACTTCCTTGGTGGTCAGCTGGCCGGCCTGGATATCGAAGACGGCATCGACGCGAACGCCGGAACCCTTCTGGCGGGCGACGACGCGCAGGGTCTGGATGCGGCCGCTGCCTGTCGTTTCCTGGTAGGCGTCCACCGAGGAGAGCTCCTTGTTGACCTTGATGCCGGAGAAGCCCTCGGCGGCGACCGCCTGGGCGAGGTTCTTCAAGACGGCGGCGGATTTCGCCTTCGGAAACTCCTGCCACGTCTTGTAGCTCAGCGCCGTCATCATCGGTACGCCCGACACCTTGAAATTCGCCTCGCAGGAAGCCGCCTCGGCCAACCCCGCGCCCGAAAGCAGCAGCGCCGCCGTCATCACCATGATCTTCAATTTCATCTCCTGAAACGTGTGTTTTCCCAACTCAATGGGAATATCCGACTTCAGGTTGAAATAAAACCGGAAATATGCACGCGGCGGCAACCGGCGCGTTTGTGGCGCTTGAGAGTGTCAGTTGCGATCCTTACGCGCCGGGATCGGGCGCCATTGACGCACGGGGAGCGTCTTCAGCAACGTCTCCATACTCTCGAAGGCGACAACGCTCTGCTGTACGCTGAAGTCACCGCCGTCGATGCGGCGGGCGGCCTCGATCGCATCGGCGAAGAACCCGTCGAGATCGGTGATCTGCAGCCTAACCTCTTGCATATGCAATCTCCGGGTCTGACGTCCGTATCCTACCATCAATCGACCTTCTCCGCGATCGCCTCGCAGATCCACGCATTTAGCGACTTGTCCTCATCCGCGGCAGCCATGGCCGCGCGACGGTGCAGCGTGGGGTCCATGCGGATGTTAAGCGAGCCCTTGAAGGGCTTCTCGGGATCGCGGCCTTCATCGATGCAGGTCTGGATATAATCGTCGATCAAAGCCCGTGCGGTAGCTTCCACCAATCTGGAATCCTCGCACTCCGCCAGCAGGAGATCGTCGATATGCAGTATCTTGATGAACAGCGTACCGTCCTGATACTCGACCGAGGCCTGATAGCCCTTGTAGGTGATCGGCTTCATAGCTCTTTCCTGTCAATCAGACCGTTGCGTATCCGGTTGGCACGATTGATCGCCCATCATCGCAACTGAATTCCAGTCGCAACGAGTACAGACAGTTCTTGTTAGCAACAAGCCAATTTGCAAGGCCGCCTCGTTGGCGAACGACAGGCACGAACAGCCAAGCCATCAATCACCCCAGCGGCTGTTTCACCGCCAAATCAGTCTCGTAATCCGCCGCCATCCGCATTTCGCGGATGGGACGCACGAGGTCGATGGAGAGCTGGTAGTTCGGGTGCGCCTTGTAGGCGGCAAGGGCTGCTTCGTCGTCGAACTCGCCGTAGACGATCAGGTCAACCTCGGTGCCGAGCTGGTCGGTCTTCACATTGGTGCCGATCTCCAGCAGCCTTGCGTGCGGGATGGCCGTCAGGATCGACAAGCCGGCGCGCACCTTTTCCAGGTTTTCGATCGGCGCCGTGAAGAAGACGATGTGGCGGATCACGCGGAACTCCTGTCTGTCTGATTGGGCTCAGCCCATAAGCCGGGCGATACCACGGCACAGCCACTGCTTCAACCGGGTGAACCAGCCTGTCGGCTGCTCGGGCCTGATGGCGGCGAGGAAGGTCTTGCCGTAGCCGGCCAGTTTCTCGGCGCGGTCGGTGCCGTTGACGATGCGGCGCGCGTTGATCCAGTCGTCATTCGTCGCGTTCAGATGGTCGGCGAGCTTGTGCTTGGAGAAGCTGCCCTGGACCATGCCCTCGATCAGGATCGACACCGCCGGCCCCATCTCCATCGCCCGGTCGGGCTCGGCGACGAGATCGATGCCTGTGAGAACGCTCATCGCCTCGTAATTGCGCTTGTGGGTGAGCTGCACCAAGCCGCGGCCAAGCCAGCTCTTGCCGTCCTCGTCGGGCCGCCAGTAGGGCGTCTTCACCCAGGAGAGCTTGCCGCTCGCGAATGCATTTTCCAGGATCTCGACGGCGCGCGCATCGCTCGTCGCCAGCGTCTCGCGCACGGGCTGCATGGTATAGGCCGTCTCGTGAAAGGCGGTCGCCAGGATATAGGCCAGCCAGCGCGGATCGGCGTCGGCCATGCGCTCTTCCCAGAAATTCAGTATAGCCGTCATGCCCTCGACCTGCGGACCCGAAAGCGTGCCCTTGAACAGCGCCTCGCGCACCGTGTCGAAGAAAAACCGCCTGTCGATGTGGATAACCATAGCGTGTAATCCTAAAAGCTGATGAGGACTCGATGTCCTTAATCAATTAAATTTATTTTAATCGTTTAAAGCGTTTAAGGCCCTGATTTACAGACCGTTTGGCGCATGGCAGTGATGATCCATCATTCAATTCGTCTTCGGAGGACCGCATGACGCAGCCCGTTCACAGCAATCAGCCGATCATTCCCCAGCACGTGACGGACCAACTCGAAAGCGAGTGGCGTCAGGTTCGCCCCGTGCCGCAAGCACAACGTCCGGCGACGCAGCAACAGCAGCGTTAAGCGCAAGTGCCCGGGGGTGTCAAACACCCCCTCACGGCCTACCCCTCCGGAAGTGGCCAATACGCCGCCAAGGCTTCAAATACCCCGCACACGCGGCTCCCCGCCACCCTCAAGCATCAAAGCCGTCAACGCCCAGACCAGAGCATCCAGCCGGTCGGGCGAGCGGCCCTGGGATAATCCGTCCGGGCCGAAATCACACATCTGATCTTCCAGCGCCATGAAGCGCCCGGCATGAGCGACGCGCCCCTGCTCGTAGAGTGCCGCGACCGGTTCGGCGCGCAGGAACTTGCCGCGCGTGGCGCGCACCGTCGTCACCGGCAGCGTCTCGTCGATGCTTTTCAGCATCGCGGTCACCATATCGCCGCCCTGGTTGATCTCGGCGACAACGCGGTCGGCGGCGAAGCGGCGATAGGCTTTCGCCACCGCACCGGCCCAGCCCGCCGGGCTTGCGCCCTCCACCGAGCAATCGGCCAGCACCACCGCGCGGCCGCTCGCATCCAGCCCCGCGACAACGATGCCGCAGCAAGACGTCGCCCCCGCCGCCGCCGGCGGATCGACCGCCACGACGATGCGGCGGAGATCGCCGGAGAAGCGGATCGTGACGGCATCGAACATCTCGCGGCGCCAGAGCGCATCCTCGCGATCCTCGATCAGCTCGCCATCCAGCTCCTGCCGCCCCAGCCGCGTGCCGCCATAGCGGTTTGCCAGCGCATCGATGAAGCCGGGCGCCAGGTTTTGGGCATTGGCGCGGGTGCTGATGCGCGTCGTCAGCGTCGTCGGGTCCGATATCAGCGCCTTCAACAGCGGCACCGGGCGTGGCGTCGTCGTCACCAGCTGGCGCGGCGCTGAGCCGAGCCGCAGGCCGAACTGCAGCATGTCCCAGGTCTCCTGACCATGCTTCCACTTGGCGAGCTCGTCGCTCCAGGCGAAATGAAACTGTGGCCCTCTCAGGCTTTCGGGATCTTCCGAAGAGAATATCTGCGCCACCGCGCCGTTCGGCCAGACCAGCCGACGGCGGGAGATCTCGAATTCGGGACGGCGGCTGCGGGCGATCCGCATGATGCCCGAGATGCCATCGATCATCACCTCGCGGGCGTCGCCCAGCGTTTCGGCGATCAGCGCGATGCGCAGATCCGACACGCGACCGGCGCTCGCCATCGCATGCACCCATTCGGCCCCTGCCCGCGTCTTGCCCGAGCCGCGCCCGCCCATGATAAGCCATGTGCGCCAGTCTCCCGGCGGCGGCTGCTGTTCGTCGCGGCCGGTGAAGGCCCAGAGATTGCCGAGCGAGGGCCAGAGCTTCAGCCGTTCCGCGAGGTCCTCGGCGGAGAGGTCGAGCATGTCGGCCAGCGAGAGATTGGGCTGGCCCAGAGCGGCGCCGGCGCCGGCTTCGGCATCGACGCCACCTTCAACATTAGCCTTTGCGCTGGTATCGACGTTGGCGTTGGTGGACCGGGGCACACCGTTCGTCACAGCGTCAACCACCGGCGCCTCACCGGAAACCGCCGCCGCTACCGTCCCGCTATCCGGCTGCGACATCGCCCCGGCCAACGCGGCGCCACGCGCAACTGCACCCAGGATCACCGCGCGGTCACCAGCCCGTTTCGCCACGATCGCATCCATTTTATGACTGTAGTCCAGCAAGGCGCCAGCGACCTTGCCCGTATTGGCGTCCGCGACGCGCCGCTCAACCCGGTTCGGCTTCGCGGCTGGCAAGCGCTGGTCCGTCATCGATGGTTGGGGGAGCGCCGTCGCGCTGCCATTCGGCCAGCAATTGTCGGGCGCGGGCTTCGGCGCGCTCTTCGATGCGTGCGAGGAACTTCGCTTTGACATGGTCGAGCCCCCTCGCCGCTTCGCTTTCTTCGGCGGCCTGCTCGCGGTCGCGGGCGAACTGGCGCTGCAGCTGGTCGATCTTCTCCAGCGTGCGGACGATCAACGACATGGCATCGGTCGCGGCCTTGAGGTCCGCGCGGGCCAGCTTGGCGGCGGCATCGTCGCCACCGCTGGAAGCCGCCTGCTCGGCTGCCCTTCGCAGGTCACGAAAGGCCGAAAACTGCTCGCGCATCTCGGCCGTCATCTCGTTCAAGAGCACCCGCAGCTCTTCGGCCGGCGATGCCGCGGACTTGGTCTCGAGCATACACGCCTTGGCCACCGCCTTTGCCCTGTCCACGTCGAGAGCCCGCGCGGGATCGTTTTCATAAGCATGGTGAGCCGGCCAAAGGCCAAACAGCTCCGGCGCGAAATCGTCGATATCGGTCATGGGGAAATCCCGTGGCAACAGTCGTTGCGTGGACAAGCGGCGGTGCCGGCGGCAATGATCGACCAGCCAGGAGACCATGCCCCTCGCCGCGTCCTGCCCGCAACTTTCCGACTATGCCATAACCCTATCAAAGCACCGTTACGCCGTCAAGGATTATTTTCCTACATGCGGAAAATCCTCCTGCAACGTCCCGTCGAATTGCAATTTATCTATGTTTAATCTATTGATAAATATAGGTTTTCTCGCCTTTCCCCCGATATTTCAATGAATCCTCAAGAAAGCCACGGCTAGAACGGATCGCAGCAAAGGGCGATCGACATGCAGGCCATCCAGATACGACTAGCGGAGATTATCGAGGCATTGAGCAAGGCGCTCGACCTCACGGAGGGCCAGCCGCCCGGCCATTGCATCCGCGCCTGCTATATCGGCACCCATATCGGCCGCGAGATCGGCATGGCGGATGAGGCGCTGCAGGAGCTCTATTATACGCTGCTCCTCAAGGATCTCGGCTGCAGCAGCAATGCGGCGCGGATCTGCGAGCTCTACATGGCCGACGACCTCTCCTTCAAGCGCGATTTCAAGCTGGTCGATGGCAGCCTCAGCCAGGTGCTGCGCTTCGTGCTCTCGCATACCGGCATGCAGGCCGGCCTTGCCGAGCGCTTCCGTGGGATCGTCAACATCCTGCAGAACGGCGGACGCATCGCCACCGACTTGATCCAGACCCGCTGCCAGCGCGGCGCCGAGATCGCCAGACAGATGCGCTTCTCGGAGGGCGTGGCCAACGGCGTGCTCAGCCTCGATGAACACTGGAACGGCGGCGGAAAGCCGCTCGGCATCTCGGGCGAGGAGATCCCGCTCTATTCGCGCATCGCGTTGTTGTCGCAAGTGGCCGATATCTTCCAGATGAGCGCCGGGCGAGAGGCCGCCATCGCCGAGATCAGCAAGCGCGCCGGCAGCTGGTTCGACCCTGCGCTTGCCGCCGCCTTCATCCGCATCGCCAGCCGCGACGAGTTCTGGCAGACGCTGCGGTCCGAGGCGCTGGAAGCCATCGTGCTCGACAGCGAGCCCGGCCAGCAGGCGATCATGGCCGATGACGACTATCTCGATGATATCGCTGCCGCTTTCGCCCGCGTCATCGACGCCAAGAGCCCCTATACGTCAGGCCATAGCGACCGCGTGGCGCTGTTTACCGATCTGATCGCCGAGGAGATGGGGATCGACGAGAAAGGACGCCGGCTGTTGCGCCGCGCCGCCCTGCTGCACGATATCGGCAAGCTCGGCGTCAGCAACAGCGTGCTCGACAAGCCGGGCAAGCTCGACGACGAGGAGTGGGGCCAGATGAAGCGCCATGCCGAGTTCTCGGAAATGATCCTCTCCCATATCGGCGCCTTCTCCGACCTCGCCCGCATTGGCGGCGCCCATCACGAGCGGCTGGATGGCAAGGGCTATCCGCGCGGGCTGCTGGCCGATGAAATCCCGATGGAAGTCAGGATCGTCTCGACCGCCAACGTGTTCGACGCGCTCACCGCCGACCGCCCCTATCGCGCCGCCCTGCCGATCTCCAAGGCGCTGTCGATCCTGTGGGAAGGTGCCGGCCAGGCGCATGACCCTATCTGCATCGAAGCGCTGCAGCGGGCACTTGCGAGAACCGAGCTGGAGCGGCCTGACGGCGCAAGGGAAGACCAGCGCGCGGCTGCGTGAGTTTTTCTGATTGGCCTCGCAATATTCTATTGTGCTAAAATAAAGATCATGACCCGCGAAGAGCTTGCATCCTTCGCGCTCAGCCTGCCCGAGGCGGTCGAGAGCGCGCATCACGGCACACGCGATTTTCGCGTGCGGACGCGGATTTTCCTGACCATGCCGGAGCAGGATTATTGCGTCGTCAGGCTGACGCCGGAGCAGCAGCACATGACGCTGGCGGTCTCGCCGAAGGAGACGATCGCGGTTCCCGGCGGCTGGGGGCTGCGCGGCTCGACGCGGCTGTTCTTTCAGCTGGCGAGCGACGCGCTGGTGCAGGATTTGGTGCGCCGCTCCTGGCAGAACGCCGCGCCGAAAACCCTGCAAAGACAGTTCGTTGTCATCCCTTCCCCATAAGTCGATTCAGCCAGAATCCACTCAGCGATTGCCCACCTCATCCGGCGTCTTCGGCGCATCGTCGCCCACTGTCAGCGGCCAGTCGACGACATAGTCCTCGTAGTTGTCGACATCGATGCCGGTCTCGTCGATGGTGCGGCCGCGCGCCGAAATGCCGGCGAGATGCACCGTCTCCGGGTCGCCCGATACCAGCGGATGCCACCAGTAGAGATCGCGCCCTTCGTTCAGCAGCCGGTAGCCGCAGGTCGGCGGCAGCCAGGGGATTTCGTCGACATTCTGTTTGGTCAGCTGCACGCAATCGGGCACGAAATCCCAGCGATTGGGGTAGCTGGAACACTTACAGCTCTCGCTGTCCAGCAGCTTGCAGCGGATCGAGGTGAAGTAGATATCGCCGCTATCCCACTCCTCGAGCTTGTTGAGACAACAGAGACCGCAGCCGTCGCAGATGCTTTCCCACTCGGCATTGGTCATCTCGTTCAGCGTCTTTTGCTTCCAGAAGGGTTGCTCTTCCATCATTCCGTTCTTGCAACAGCACCCGCAAAATCGCGTGAGTGCTTTCCATTTCTCTTGTTCTTCGTTGGCAAATCAACCAAAGATTCACCCTGCGCCGGTTACCCCGGATGCGAGCGGCAGATTTGCCATAGTTCGACCTCAGTCTATCAGACGTCGAACTGACTGATCGGGCGGGAATATAAGACGTGACGGATCCGGACAATCCAGAAAAGCAGCCGCGCAAGAAACGCCACTTGCTGCTGAAGATCGATTCCTGGATCGATTCCACCATCTGGAACGCCGGTTTCCGCTCCGCCGAAATCTGGGAAGACATCACCATCTTCTTCCGCCGCTTCCGCGTTCGCGGCTGGAAGCGCGTCGTCGTCGAACTCGCCGGCGAAGGCCTGACATGGGGTTCGGTCGGCGCCGTCTTGATGCTTGCCCTTGCCCAGCCCGCATTCGAAGCTACCAAGGAAGATTGGCGCAATCGCGGCGATTATGCCGTCACCTTTCTCGATCGCTATGGCAACGTGATCGGCCATCGCGGCGTCATCCACCAGAATTCCGTGCCGATCGACGAGCTGCCCGACAGCCTGATCAAGTCGGTACTCGCCACCGAAGACCGCCGCTTTTTCAGCCACTTCGGCATCGACGTGATCGGCCTCTTCCGCGCCATCGTGACGAACGCGCAGGCCGGCGGCGTGGTCCAGGGCGGCTCGACGCTGACGCAGCAGCTCGCCAAGAACCTGTTCCTCTCTAACGAGCGCTCGATCGACCGCAAGATCACCGAGGCCTTCCTGGCGCTCTGGCTCGAAGCCAATCTGTCGAAGAAGGAAATCCTCTCCACCTATCTCGACCGCGCCTATATGGGCGGCGGCACGTTCGGGGCGGCGGCGGCGGCGCAGTTCTATTTCGGCAAGAACATCACCGATGTGAACCTTGCCGAATCCGCCATGCTCGCCGGTCTCTTCAAGGCGCCGGCGAAATACGCGCCCCACGTCAACCTGCCGGCCGCGCGCGGCCGTGCCAACGAGGTTCTCACCAATCTCGTGCAGAGCGGTATGATGACCGAGGGCCAGGTGATCGCGGCACGCCGCAGCCCGGCCACCGTCGTCGACCGCAACCAGGTGGAATCGCCCGATTTCTTCCTCGACTGGGCCTTCGATGAAACCATGCGGCTTTCGCCGCGCTTCCACCAGCATTCGCTGATCGTGCGCACCACCGTCGACATGGGCCTGCAGCACGCGGCCGAGGATTCGATGGAAACGTCGCTGCGCGAATATGGCGAGAGCTATCACGCCAAGCAGGGCGCGATGGTGATGATCGAAAACGGCGGCGCGGTGCGCGCCATGGTGGGCGGGCGCGATTACGGCGAGAGCCAGTTCAACCGCGCCACCAAGGCGCTGCGCCAGCCGGGCTCCTCCTTCAAGGTCTACACCTATTCGGTGGCGATGGAGAACGGCATGACGCCCGACAGCATCGTCGTCGACGCGCCGATCTCCTGGGGCAACTGGAGCCCGCACAATTACGAAAACCGCTATGCCGGCCGCATCACGATCGCGACCGCGGTGGCGCAGTCGATCAACACTATTCCCGTGCGTCTCGCCAAGGAGAAGTTCGGCATCGCCCCCATCCGGGCCATGGCCACCAATCTCGGCGTGGAATCGCCGGTTCGAAACGACGTGACGATCCCGATCGGCACCTCGGAAGTCACCGTCATGGACCAGGCGACCGCCTATGCGGTCTTCCCGGCCGGCGGCTACCAGTCGCGGCGGCACGGCATCACCCAGATCCTCGATTACGGCGGCGACGTTCTCTATGATTTCGACAAGGACGAGCCACCGGCCAAGCGGGTGCTCTCCGAGCAGGCCGACGCCTACATGAACCAGATGCTGTCGCGCGTGCCCTATGTCGGCACCGCAAGGCGCGCAGCCCTCGACAACGGCATTCTCACGGCAGGCAAGACCGGCACGACGCAGGCCTATCGCGACGCCTGGTTCATCGGCTTCACCGGCAATTTCACCACCGCCGTCTGGTTCGGCAACGACGACTACACCTCGACCAACAAAATGACCGGCGGCACGCTGCCCGCCATGACCTTCAAGCGCCTGATGGACTACGCCCACCAGGGCATCACCCTGCGCGCCATCCCCGGCGTCACCGCCCCCCCGCCCCCCAAGACCATCGCCGCCACCAAACCCGCCGCCGGCGCCCCGCCTCCTTTGGTCCGGCCGCGGATGCTCTCGGTGGAATCGACGAAGTTGCTGAAGGATATCGGCGAGGAACTGAAGACGGCCACACCGCTGGCGGCGCAGAAGGTGGCTAGCGCAGAGTGAGGGGCTAGGCTGCCCTTGGCGCGATGGCCTGAAGGTCTTCGCCGATTTCTCGGCGTCGCTGCATCAGATCGTGATCAGCCTGCAAGCCGAGGAAGAAGCCTTCCGACAGGCCGAAATAGCGCGCCAAACGCAGGTCAGTGTCGGCGGTCACACCGCGCTTGCCGAGAACGATCTCGTTGATGCGGCGCGGCGGAACCTGAAGCGCGCGGGCCAGTGCGTTCTGGCTCAATTCCAGCGGCTTGAGGAACTCCTCCAGCAGGATTTCTCCCGGATGCGGGCTGGGGAGAAGATCGCTTTCAGTCGTGGTAGTCGACGATTTCGACATCGCTTGCCCTTCCCTCATGCCAGATGAAACATATGCGCCACTGGTCGTTGATGCGGATCGAATACTGCCCCCGGCGGTTTCCCTTCAAGGCTTCCAGCCGGTTGCCGGGCGGTATGCGCAGATCGTCCACGGATCGCGCCTGATTGAGCAGACGCAGCTTTCTGAGCGCAACAGCCTGAATGTCCGAGGGCAGCTTGCGGCTGCGGACGCCGTTCCAGATCTTTTCGGTTTCGGCATTCGCGAAGCTGGTGATCATCGGCCATCCGTCATGACGCTATACGTTATATAACGCCACGCGTTATGCTGTCAAACCACCCCACCTTTTCCCCCTCCACCATTCCGCCCAGCCAGAATCAGTGGTAACCCTTTCAACTGATTTGGCTATCAAGGGCGACCGGTGTTTCGATTTCCTCTCTTTATCGCGATGACGCTGATAATCGCTTTCGGCGGCGGGATACTCGTTTCGCTTTATGCGCTGAATGCGACCGCCGGCTTCGGCGCCATCAAGCTCGGCGCGTGGGAGGCGTTTCCGGAGTTGCAGACGGAGAATGCCGATCCTTACGCGAAATCGCACCGGGCGCGCGCAGGCCGGCTGCTTTATGGGTCGGCAGAGGGGCTGATGTTCACCGCCAAGGTGGATGACGCCGGCAATCGACTGGAGGCGGGGTGCAGCTACCGGATCACCGGGCAGACGCCGCCGGCGCGGATCTGGACGCTGTTCAC
>Ga0307412_10001916_pt1 | contig 11496 bp, 11 predicted proteins | sample DK1Cmetagenome_3_FD_203823 | JGI IMG/M metagenome (GOLD analysis project Ga0307412, IMG submission 203823) | Maize rhizosphere microbial communities from greenhouse at UC Davis, California, United States - DK15-C-1 | ecosystem: Host-associated > Plants > Roots > Rhizosphere > Soil | place: USA...
CGGCCGATGACGCCACGTTGTCTGCCATGGACACCGCGTTGCGGGCGGCGGCCGACGCAGCCGCGGCGGCGCGGGGCGTGACCGCGCAGGTGGAGCAAGTGGTGTACTTCCCGCCGCAGCCTTTCGCGCCCGCGCTGGTGCAGTCGGTGCGCGAAGGCGCCCAGGCCTTGTCGATGTCGGCCATGGACGTGGTCAGCGGGGCGGGGCACGACGCGGTGTATCTGGCGCGCGTGGCGCCGGCGGCCATGATCTTCGTGCCGTGCAAGGATGGCATCAGCCATAACGAGATCGAGGACGCGCGCCCCGAACACCTGGAAGCGGGATGCAACGTCCTGCTGCGCGCCATGCTGGCGCAAGCCGGCGTCGCGGCATGATCCGCTTGCGCGCATGCCCGCACCACCTCGGCGCATCTTGCGCTGTCGTGGTGCCGCGGGTTGGGCCCGCGCGCCGTCCCTGACTACATTTCCCCGGCCATCGCCGGGGCGCTCCGATGCGCTGCATATGGCACAGAACTTGCTTATACAAATTCTGTGTACTAACTCTGTGCACGTGACCCTGGAGAACCGCAATGCAGACACGGAGTATCCGCATCAAATCCCTGGCCGCCGCGCTGGCGTTGACGGCGGCAGGCGCCGCCGCCCTCACGCCGGCCATGGCGCGTGCCGAAAAGGTGTTGCGCATCGGCATGACGGCAGGGGACATTCCCCGCACGCTCGGCCAGCCCGACCAGGGGTTCGAGGGCAACCGCTTCACCGGTATTCCGATGTACGACGGGCTGACTCAGTGGGACCTGTCGAAGCAGGACGGGCCCAGCGTGCTGATTCCGGGCCTGGCCTTGTCCTGGGAGGTGGACGCCGCCGACAAGACAAAGTGGGTGTTCAAGCTGCGGCCGGGCGTGAAATTCCATGATGGATCGGATTTCAATGCGGACGCCGTGGTGTGGAACGTGGGCAAGGTGCTGGATAAAAGCGCGCCGCAGTTCGACCCCAGCCAGGTGGGCGTGACGGCCTCGCGCATGCCGACGTTGGTGTCGGCCCGCAAGATCGATGACTTGACGGTGGAGCTTAAGACGTCCGAGCCGGATTCGTTCCTGCCGATCAATCTGACCAACCTGTATATGGCGTCGCCCGCGCAGTGGCAAAAGAAGTTGGCCGCGGTGCCGGCGTCCGTCACGGACGCCGCCGAACGGTCGCAGAAGGCGTGGGCGGCGTTTGCGGCGGATGCGGCGGGCACCGGCCCGTTCAAGATGGCCAAGTTCGTGCCGCGTGAACGGTTGGAAGTCGTCAAGTACGACGCGTACTGGGACGAGAAGCGTCGGCCGAAGATCGACCGCGTGGTGATGCTGCCGCTGCCGGAGGCCAATTCCCGCACCGCCGCGCTGATGTCCGGCCAAGTCGACTGGATCGAGGCGCCGGCGCCCGACGCGTTCGACGCGATCAAGGCCCGGGGGTTCGTGATCTATTCGAATCAGCAGCCGCACGTGTGGCCGTGGCAGCTGTCGTTCAAGGAGGGGTCTCCGTGGTTGGACGTGCGCGTGCGCCAGGCTGCCAACCTGTGCGTGAACCGGGGCGAGCTTAAGCAGTTGCTGGGCGGCATGATGGCCGAGCCCAAAGGCACCGTGCCGCCGGGGCACCCCTGGTGGGGCAACCCGAAGTTCGACATCAAGTACGACCCGGATGCCGCGCGCAAGCTGATGACGGACGCGGGCTACTCCAAGGCCAAGCCGGTGAAGGTCAAGGTGCAGACTTCCGCGTCGGGCTCGGGCCAGATGCAACCGCTGCCCATGAACGAGTTCGTGCAGCAGAACCTGAAGGACTGCTATTTCGACGTGAGCTTCGACGTGGTGGAGTGGAACACCCTGTTCACCAATTGGCGCAAGGGCGCGAAAGATCCTTCCGCCAACGGCAGCGACGCCATCAACGTCAGCTTTGCGGCCATGGATCCGTTCTTCGCGATCGTGCGGTTCGCCAGCACCAAGACCTTCCCACCCACGTCGAACAACTGGGGCTACTTCGGCAACGCCGAGATCGACGGTCTGATCAAGGATGCGCGCACGACCTTCACGCCTGTCGAACGCGACGCCGCGCTGGCAAAGCTGCATGCGCGCGTGGTGGAGGAAGCGCCGTTCGTCTGGATCGCGCACGACGTCGGCCCGCGCGCGATGTCTCCGAAGGTCAAGGGCGTGGTGCAGCCCAAGAGCTGGTTCATCGATATCGCCACGATGTCGATGGATTGACGTTGAACGCCGGGAAGGCCGCCGCCCCGGCGGCCTTCCCGCATTAGCCGGTGACGCCTATGCTGTCCTACATCTTCCGGCGCGTGGTGTACGCCCTGCCCATCATGGCGGGGGTCGCGCTGCTCTGTTTCCTGTTGATCCATCTGGCGCCCGGCGATCCGTTGGTGTCCATCCTGCCGCCCGATGCGTCCGCCGACCTGCAGCGGCAGCTGATGCAGTTGTACGGTTTCGACCGGCCCCTGGTCGAGCAGTTCGCGGGCTGGCTGTGGCGCGCGTTGCACGGCGATCTGGGCACCTCCATCGCCACGGGGCGCCCCGTGGCCGCCGAAGTGCTGAACGCCGTGGGCAACACCTTGCGGCTGGCCTGTCTGGCGACGATGCTGGGCTTCGTCGTCGGGGCGTTCCTGGGCTTTGTCGGCGGCTACTACCGCAACTCGCTCATGGATCGCCTGGCGTCGTTCGTGTCCGTCGTCGGCGTCAGCGTGCCCCACTATTGGCTGGGCATGGTGCTGGTCATCGTGTTCTCGACCCAGCTGATGTGGCTGCCGCCCACCGGCGCGGGGCCGGGCGGTTCAGGCGAATGGGTCGCGGACTGGGCGCATTTCCGCCACATGATCCTGCCGGCCGTGACTATGTCGGTGATTCCGATGGGCATCATCGCCCGCACGGTCCGCGCGCTGGTGGCCGAGACGCTGTCGCAGGAATTCGTGGTGGGGTTGCGCGCGCGTGGCCTGACCGACCTGGGCGTGTTCTTGCACGTCGCCAAGAATTGCGCGCCCACGGCGCTGGCCGTGATGGGTCTGCAGTTGGGCTACCTGCTGGGCGGCTCCATCCTGATCGAGACCGTTTTTTCCTGGCCGGGCACGGGCTTCCTGCTCAACGCCGCGATCTTCCAGCGCGACCTGCCGCTGCTGCAGGGCACGATCCTGGTGCTGGCGCTGTTCTTCGTGGTCTTGAACCTGGCCGTCGATATCCTGCAAGGCCTGTTCGATCCGCGTATCGAAAGGAGCTGACCGCATGACCCATTCCCTTGCTAGCGCGGCGGCCGTGCCGGCCGTGGCGCCGGTCACCCGGTCGCCCGGCTACTGGTCCAACGTGTTGCGCCGCCTGCGCCGCGATCCCGTGGCCCTGGCCGCCGGCGCCGTCATCCTTGGGCTGATCGTCATGGCGATCCTGGCGCCCTGGATCTCTCCCGCCGACCCTTTCCAGGCGTCGATGCTCAAGCGCTTGCGGCCCATCGGCACCGAAGGCTATCCGTTGGGGGCCGACGAACTGGGCCGCGACATGCTTTCGCGCCTGATGCTGGGCGCGCGCTTGTCGCTGTTCATGGGCATCGTGCCGGTGATTGCGGCGTTTGCCGTCGGTAGCGCCATCGGCATCCTGGCCGGCTACGCGGGCGGCTGGACCAGCACGCTCATCATGCGCGTCGTCGACGTGTTCTACGCGTTCCCGTCCGTGCTGCTGGCGATTGCGCTGTCGGGCACGCTGGGGGCGGGCATCTTCAACGCGATCGTCTCGCTGACCATCGTGTTCATCCCGCAGGTGGTGCGCGTGGCAGAGAGCGTCACCGCGCAGGTGCGGCGCAGCGACTATGTCGACGCCGCGCGGGCGTCGGGCGCATCGCCGTTCACCATCGTGCGGGCGCACGTGCTATCCAACGTGCTGGGACCGATCTTCGTGTATTCGACCAGCTTGATCTCTGTGTCCATGATCCTGGCGTCCGGCCTGTCGTTCCTGGGCCTGGGCGTGCGGCCGCCCGAACCCGAATGGGGGCTGATGCTGAATACGCTGCGCACCGCCATCTACACCCAGCCCTGGGTGGCGGCGTTGCCCGGCGTGATGATCTTCATTACGTCCATGTCTTTCAACCTGCTGTCCGACGGCCTGCGGTCCGCCATGGAGGTCAAGGAATGAGCACCCTGATCGAAACGGCTCGCGCTGCCCACGACGATGTGGGCGGGCCGGCCCAGCCGCTGCTGAGCGTGCGCGGCCTGGTGAAGCACTTTCCGCTCAAGCGGGATCTGTTGTCGCGCAAGCGGGGCGGCAATGCCGTGCGTGCGGTGGACGGCGTTGACTTCGACGTGAAAAAGGGTGAAACCCTGGGCGTGGTCGGCGAATCCGGATGCGGCAAATCGACGACCGCGCGGCTGGTGATGCAGCTGATCGCCCAGGATCGCGGGGAACTGGTGTTCGACGGTGTCGCGGTCGGCTCCCGTGCGTTGGCATTGCGGGAATTCCGGCGGCAGACGCAGATGGTGTTCCAGGACAGCTATTCGTCGCTGAACCCGCGCATGACCATCGAAGATTCCGTCGCCTTCGGTCCGCTGGTGCACGGCACGGCCAGGAACGACGCCATCGCGGTGGCGCGCGGCTTGCTGGGCCGCGTGGGCCTGGACCCGCAGCGCTTCGCCGGGCGCTACCCGCATGAGTTATCCGGCGGCCAGCGCCAGCGCGTGAATATCGCGCGCGCGCTGGCGTTGCATCCGCGGCTGGTCATCCTGGACGAAGCGGTATCGGCGTTGGATAAATCCGTGGAAGCGCAGGTGCTGAACCTGCTGCTGGACCTGAAGGACGATTTTGGGCTGACGTACCTGTTCATCAGCCATGACCTGAACGTGGTGCGCTATATCTCGGACCGGGTGATGGTCATGTATCTGGGTGAAGTCGTCGAACTGGGGCCCGTCGCCCAGGTGTTCGACGCGCCGCGCCATCCCTACACCCAAGCCTTGCTGCGGTCGATGCCGTCCATGGAGCCGGGGCAGCGGACGGAATCGGCGCCGCTGTCGGGCGATCCGCCCAATCCCATCGATCCGCCTTCGGGCTGCCGCTTCCATACGCGATGCGCCCAGGCCCGCGCGATCTGCGCGCAACAGGCGCCCGCCATGACGCGGCACGGAGACGGCCATGCCGTGCGCTGCCTCATCCATCAACCCGATTCCGGCTATGCCGCCTCAGGAGCGCCGACATGACATCCGCCCCGCAACCCCTGGTCAGCATCCGTAATCTGGAAGTCGCTTTCCAGGCAGGCGCGAAGACCGTGCAGGCGCTGAACGGCGTGAGCCTGGATGTGGGGCGCGGCGAAACCGTGGCGTTGATCGGCGAATCGGGCTCGGGCAAAAGCGTGACGCTGCGCGCATTGATGCGCTTGCATCCGCCGCGGCGCACGCGCATGCGCGGCCAGATGCACGTGGACGGGCGCGACGTGCTGGCGATGAGCGCTCGCGAATTGGCCGCGATGCGGGGGCCGGTGGTGTCGATGGTGTTCCAGGAACCGCTGCTGGCGTTGGACCCGGTCTATACCGTCGGCCGTCAGATCGAAGAGATGGTGCGCCGGCATACCGGCAAGACGGCGGCACAGGCGCGCGCACATGCCTTGGCGCTGTTTGAACGGGTGCGCATTCCCAGCCCCGAGCGCCGCTTGCAGGCCTTTCCGCACGAGATGTCCGGCGGCATGCGTCAGCGCGCCATGATCGCGCTGGCCTTGTCCTGTGATCCCAAAGTGCTGCTGGCCGACGAGCCCACCACCGCGCTGGACGCTACCGTTCAGATTCAGATCCTGCTGCTGTTGCGCGAACTGCAGCGCGAGCTGGGTCTGTCCATTGTGTTCGTGACGCATGACATCGGAGCCGCGGCCGAAATCGCCGACCGCGTCGCCGTCATGTATGGCGGCCGGATCGTCGAGCAGGGCGCCGTGGCCGATCTGCTGCGCGCTCCGCGCCATCCGTACACGCTGGCGCTGCTGAAGGGCAGGGCGCACGGCGCGATGCAAAAAGGGCAACGGCTTGAAACGATTCCTGGCTCGCCGCCCGATCTGGCTGCTTTGCCGCCAGGCTGCTCGTTCGCACCGCGTTGCGGCCTGGCCCAGCCGCGCTGCCAGGCGGCGGTGCCTGATATCGAGCCCATTGCCCCGGGGCACGAGGTGCGGTGCATCCGGGTGGCCGAAACCGCATAGGCGCGGCTAAATTTGTTTCAACGTATCACCGCGCAATGCGTCCCTGATAAGGATTTTCATTTTTGTGGCCGATAATGCTTGTCGTTGCTCCAAGCAGGACCTTCTATGCGCTGTGTTGCCCGTCGTGTTTCTTTGCCGCTGTTCGCCGTCCTCTCGGTCGTCTTGGTGGGATGTACCGCCCCTAAGCCGGCCTACGAACGAGAGGATTTCACCCAGAACGACGTATTCTCGCGTACGTTCCCCACTGCCAGCGTCACCGCCTGCGATGCGGGCCGCCGCGCCCTGCTGAGCCAGGGCTACAACATCGACCGCTTCGATGCGGCGCGGGTGTCCGGGCACAAGAACTTCCAGGGTGAAGACGGCCAGCATACCCAGATCAATTTCAACATCGACTGCGCCTCGGACGGCAGCGCCAACCAGCGCGCCACGGTGTTCGCCAACGCCGTGCAGGACCGCTACTCGATCAAGCGCACGAGCAGTTCCGCCAGCGTGGGCGTGAGCGTGCTGGGCCAGGTGTCCATGCCCTTCGGATCCAGCGACGACTCCTTGGTCAAGACGGCCAGCCAGACCGTGTCGCGGCCGAAATTCTACGAAGGCTTCTTCCAGCTTCTGCAGCGTTTCCTGGCGGACGCCGAAGCGGCCGCCGCGCCGCATGCGCCGCCGCCGGCACGCGGTCGCGGCAACGCGCCCAAGCCTTCCACGCCGCCTGCGGATCCGGTCGTCGCGCCGGACGCACCCGCCGACACGCTCAACCCGGCCGTCGCCAACGGCCCCGCCGCAGCAGGCGACAAGCCGGCCTTGCCGGCCGCGCCGGACCGCGCGGCATCGCCGCCGACGCCGGGCAGTACGGAAACCGGCGCGGCCAAGCCGACGCCTGCGGTCACGCCGTCACCGGCCGCTGCCACGGTGACGCCAGCCGCCACGCCTGCCGTGGCGGATACACCGCCTGCCGCCACACCGCCCGCGCCCGGCAACTAGCCCGCGCCCGAACCGCGCGACGCCGATTTGCCCTGGCGCAAATCGGCGCCGACGGGCGGCGCTTCAGGTCGCTCGCTTGCGGCGATAATGCCGGCCATGACATACCAACTTCTCAAAATGGCCCACGTGGCGGCCGTTGTCGCCTGGATCGTCGGCTCGCTGTTTGTTTCGCTGTTCCTGCTGTCGTCACAGCCGCAAGACGGCGACGACGCGCCGAAAGAACGCAAGATGCTGGGCGCGCTGCGCCGCTGGACGCTGTGGGTGACCACGCCGGCAATGGTCGTCTCGTGGTTGATCGGCCTGCATCTGGCAATGACCTTCGGCTGGTTCGCCATGCACTGGATCTGGGTCAAGGTCGGCGTGGCGTTGGCCTTGTCCGCCTTGCTGGGCATTCAAAGCGCCGCGTTGCGCCGTATGGCCAATGGCAGCCCGAAGCGGCCCCCCGCAGTGGATCTCTATGCCCCGTTCACCGTCATCGCGTGCGCGGTCATCGTGACGCTGGTCGTCGTCAAGCCATTCTGACCAGGCGTGGCCGGCTTATGCCGACCGGCCATATCCAAAGATCCCCGTAATAAGGACTCAACGAAGTATTCGTTCGTGGCCGCCGGGGCCGTCCCTAGAATCGTCTCTCTCATAACTGCATTGACTTAGAGGCGATTCCATCATGACTACCCGTTTTCAAGGTGCGCGCGCCGCGCAGGGCCGGACCGCGCCCGTCAGGCGGACGCGCCTCGTCCTCAAGGCGCTGCTGGGCGCCGTGCTGGCCTCTGCCGCGATGTTCCATGGCCCGGCGTTCTCCGCTGATCCCAAGCCGCTGAAAGTGGGCGTGCGTGGCGGTGTCGACGAGCAGATCTGGGAAGTGGTTACGCAGGTGGCCAAGAAGAACGGTCTGGCCGTCGAACCCGTGGTCATCACGGGCACCGCCAGCCCCAACGAAGCGTTGAACAACGGCGACCTGGAAGCGAATGCCTTCCAGCACATCCCTTTTCTGAACGACCAGATCAAGCAGCGCGGCTACAAGCTGGTGCCGGTGGCGAACACGCTGATCTCGCCCATCGCGTTCTATTCCAAGCAATACAAGTCGTTGAAGGATCTTCCGGACGGCGCCCGCGTCGGCATTCCGAACGACCCCAGCAACCAGACCCGCGCGCTGGTGATCCTGCGCGACCATGGCTTGATCACGCTGAAAGACGGCTTCGATCCGGCGACGGGCACCGCGACGCTGGCCGACGTGACCGCCAATCCGAAGAAGCTGAATTTCGTCGAGAGCGCGTCCGTGGTGCTGGCGCGTTCGTTGCCGGACGTGGACACCGCCGCCATCGTCAACAGCTTCGCCTACCAGGCCGGTTTGATCGCCACGCGTGATGGCATCGCGGTGGAGAAGAAGGAAAACAATCCCTACGTGAACATCATTGCCGTGCGCGAAAAAGACAAGAACGCGCCATGGGTGCCCGAATTGATCAAGGCCTACCACTCGGAAGAAGTTCGCCAGTTCATCCTGAGCAAGTACGAAGGCTCCGTGATCCCGGTTTTCTAAGATGCAGCACGAATTTTCCAAGCCGGGTTCTGCCGCGGCGGCTGCCGGCCAGGGGCCAGGGCCTGACGCCCATATCGTCTTCGAGGGGCTGCAAAAGCGGTATCAAAGCGCGCAGGGCACGGTGGCGGCGCTGTCCGACGTGTCGTTCCAGGTGGCGCGCGGCGAGGTCTTCGGCATCATCGGGCGCAGCGGGGCGGGCAAATCCACGTTGCTGCGTTCCATCAACATGCTGGAACGGCCCTCCGCCGGCCGCGTGCTGGTGGACGGCGTGGATGTGGGCCAGCTGGACGAGGATGCGCTGGTGGGCCTGCGCCGCCGCATTGGCATGATCTTCCAGCACTTCAATCTGCTTTCCGCCAAGACCGTGGCCGAGAACGTCGCGCTGCCGCTGCGTGTGGCAGGCGTTGCGCCCGCCGTCGCGCGTGGGCGGGTCGAGGCGCTGCTGGACATGGTGGGATTGCGCGACAAGGCGGACGTCTATCCGTCCAAACTGTCGGGCGGCCAGAAGCAGCGCGTGGGTATCGCGCGCGCACTGGTGCATCAACCGGAAATCCTGCTGTGTGACGAAGCCACGTCTGCGCTGGACCCGGAGACCACGCAATCGATCTTGTCGCTGCTGCAGGACATCAACCGTAAGTTGGGGCTGACGGTCGTGCTGATCACGCACGACATGGCGGTGATCCGCGAAGTCTGCCATCAGGTGCTGGTGCTGGACGGCGGCCGCAAGGTCGAACTGGGCGAGGTCTGGCGCGTGTTCGGCAATCCGCAGGCGGATGCGACGCGCGCTTTGCTGCGTCCGTTGCAGCACGAGTTGCCTGCCGATCTGGCCGCCAGGCTGGTGCCCGACCTGCATGGCCGCGACGGCGTTGCCGTGCTGCGGCTGCGTTTCACTGGCCAGGGGCGGCCCGATGGCGTGTCGCTGCAGGCCCTGGCGGCGATGGGGCCCGGCGCGACGCTGCTGCATGGCGGGCTGGACCGGCTGCGCGGCCATGCGCAGGGCAGTCTGCTGGTGTCGGTGCCCGCCGGCGCATTACAGGAAGAGGCCGCGCGCGCCGCGCTGGTGGCCGATCAAATCAAGGTGCTGGGTTATGTCGCTGCCGATGCTTGATAAATACCTGCAGGCGTTCCTGCAGACCCTTGCGATGGTCAGCGTGTCGGCCGTGATCGCGATCGTGTCGGGGCTGGCGCTGGCGGTCGTGCTGACGGTGACCGCGCCCGGCAACCTGTATCCCAAGCCGCGCTTGAACAAGGCGCTGTCTATCACGGTGAACACGTTCCGCGCCATCCCCTTCATCATCCTGCTGGTGGCCATGCTGCCGTTCACGCGTTTCCTGGTCGGCACCACGTTGGGCACCTGGGCGGCTATCGTGCCGCTGTCGGCCAACCTGGTGCCGTTCTTTGCCCGCATCGCGCAGGTCAGCCTGAATGACGTGGACCACGGGCTGGTGGAGGCGGCGCGCGCCATGGGCTGCCGGCGCTGGCATATTGTGCGGCACGTGCTGCTGCCCGAAGCCTTGCCCGGCATCATTGGCGGCATGACGGTCAGCGTCATCGCCATGATCAACGCGTCAGCCATGGCGGGCGCGGTCGGCGCAGGGGGGCTGGGCGACCTGGCGATCCGCTACGGCTACGAACGCTATGAAACCCGCGTGATGTTCGAGGTGATCGTGATCTTGATCGCGCTGGTGTCGATCGTGCAGTTCACCGGCGAATGGCTCTCGCGCCGCGCCGACCACAGGCGGTAGGGCTGGGGTGGCGATGCGGACAAGCGGACAAACCGGGTCAGGGCAGCGCCGAGAGAAGGCTTGCCAATTGCTGCCTGCCCAATTTTTCCTGCTCGGCGGACAGCTTGCCGATCGCCGCCATGTGCTCGTGAAAGCGGTTCAGGTCGTCGTTGCGGTCGAACAGCAGTTCATCATGGTCCGCGTACCAGTGCTGGCGGTTGTCGTCCAGCAACGTGATCATCTGACCGAACTCCCGCAGGATGCGGGCTTCCAGCGACCAGACCTGCTCCAGGTTGGCGCTGCGCTGGGCCAGCGTCGCGTTCAGGCGCGTCAGCATCTTCTGTTTTTCCGGCTCGCGGATCGCCAGCGAGCGGATCAGGGCGGGCATGTTCTTCAGCACCTGCATGCTTTGCTGCTGGTACTTCGGCACCAGATGCTCGGCCTGCTCAAGAATCATCCGGCTTTCCACCAGGCCGGTGTCGCGCGCCAGCCGGTGCGCGTCCAGCAGCCGGGGCATGCCGATGTCGTGCAGATCCTGAAGATAGGCCTTGTGCTGCGCCACCCGTTCGCCGGCCACGGTCTTGATGACGCGTTCCAGTTCGCCGTAGAAACCGGTGGCCTTGGGCGTCGGGTCGATGGCGGGCACGGCCTCGGGGCCGCCTTCCGGGTTGCCGACCATCAGGCTCAACGTGTCCGCGACTTTGCGGATTTCGGCGGCGGCCACCTGTTCCTGCTCGTGTTCGCCGGCGTTGCGCAGGCCGATCACCACGGCCGACGCAAGCACCGCCGCGCCGGCGATCAACGCAATACGCAGCCATGCAGGCCGTGCGCGCGGGGTGTGCAGAGGCGTTTCCTGGGGAGTCATGGCGCACCAGAAATTGGGGACATGGTTTTGAATGTAGCGCAGTTTTCTGGCAAGGGCGCAAGGCCTTTGCAATATTCGATGACAGGAGTTCAGTAATGTCCGACACCACTCAGCAAGGTTTCGCCACCCGCGCCATCCACCTGGGTTATGACCCGCTGGAGGAGCAGGGCGCGCTGTCGCCACCGTTGTACCTGACGTCCACGT
>Ga0307412_10001918_pt1 | contig 11484 bp, 10 predicted proteins | sample DK1Cmetagenome_3_FD_203823 | JGI IMG/M metagenome (GOLD analysis project Ga0307412, IMG submission 203823) | Maize rhizosphere microbial communities from greenhouse at UC Davis, California, United States - DK15-C-1 | ecosystem: Host-associated > Plants > Roots > Rhizosphere > Soil | place: USA...
GAGACGCTGATGTTCGGCGGCTACGGCGCACCGACGCGCAAGGTCGGGCTGATCCATTCGGGCTTCCGCCCGTCGGACGATGCCTGCCGCTTCCCGTTCCTGATCCCCTCCAACCTGTTCGCGGTCTCGGCGCTGCGCATGCTCGCGACCGTGCTGCGCGACACGCGCAATGATTCCGCCTTCGCCCGCGATTGTGAAGCGCTCGCGAGCGAAGTCGAGACGGCCCTCCACGCGCATGGCAAGATGTCCGGCGGCAAGGGCGGCGAAGTCTGGGCCTACGAGGTCGACGGCTACGGCAACGCCATCTTCATGGACGACGCCAACGTCCCCAGTCTGTCTGCGCTGCCGTTGCTCGGCTCGGCCGAACGGAACGATCCGCTCTATCGCCGCACCGCCGACCTCGCCTGGTCTGAGCGCAATCCCTATTTCTTCAAGGGCACGGCGGCCGAGGGGATCGGCGGCCCGCACATCGGCATGGACATGGTCTGGCCGATGTCGATCATCACCCGCGGCCTGCTGAGCGACGACGACGCGGAAATCCTCCAGTGCCTCAAGTGGCTGAAGACCACGCATGGCGGCACCGGCTTCATGCACGAATCCTTCCACAAGGACGATCCGGCCAACTTCACGCGCAGCTGGTTCGCCTGGGCGAACGGCCTGTTCGGCGACCTGATCCTCAATCTGGAACGCCGCAAGCCCGCGCTGATCGCCGGCCGTATCTGACGGGGAGGGGGAACCATGCTGCGCACCAGCCGACGCCAACTGCTCGCCGGAACCGGTTTCACCGCTTTGGCGGGCCTCGCGCCGCGCACCGCCTGGGCGCAGGGCCCGCGTGCGGGCAAGGCGAACGTGTTCGTCGGCACGGGCGGGCATGGCCATACCTTCCCCGGCGCCTCGCTGCCGTTCGGCATGGCGCAGCTCAGCCCCGATACCGATAACGCGCGGTGGGACGCCTGCTCGGGCTATCACGACACCGACGGCTCGATCATGGGCTTCTCCCACACGCATCTCTCGGGCACCGGCATCGGCGACATGCTCGACGTGCTGGTGGTGCCGACGCGCGGCAAGCTGGAGCTGACGCCGGGCAAGCTCGGCAGCCCCGACGCCGGTTATCGCCAGCGCTTCACCGACGAGTTCGCGGAGCCCGGCTACTACCGCGTGCGCCTCGAATCGGGCGTTCAGGCGGAGCTGACGGTCACCGAACGCTGCGGCCTCCATCGCTACCGCTTCCCCAGCGGGCCGGGCCATATCCTGATCGACTTCGCGCACATGATCCTCGACGATTGGGATACCGGCGCGCTGATCGAGCAGGCCTCGCTCCTGCTTCAGCCCGACGGGATGCTGACCGGCCACCGCCAGGTCAATCGCTGGGCCAAGGGGCGCCACATCCATTTCGCGATGGAGCTGTCGCGCAAGCCCGACCGGGTCCAGTTCTTCGACGACGGCGATACGCCGGCGATGGAAGGCTCGACCGGCGTGCAGGGCAGGACCCTCAAGGTCGCGCTGTTCTTCGACGATGCCGGCGGCGATCCGATCCTGATCAAGACCGGCCTCTCCGGCGTTTCCGTCGAGGGCGCGAAAGCGGCGCTGGCGGCCGAGGTGCCCGGCTGGGACTTCGACGGCGCGAGCAAGGCCGCGCGCGCCGCGTGGGCCCGCGAGCTCAATTGCGTGCGCGTCAAAGGCGGCACCGAGGCACAGCGCACGATCATGGCGAGCGCGCTCTACCACGCCTTCCTCGCCCCGACGCTCTTCACCGACCGCGACGGCCGCTACATCGGCCTCGACGGAGAGGAGCATCAGGCGCCCGAGGGCGAGGCGGCCTTCAGCACCTATTCGCTGTGGGACACGTATCGCACGCTCCACCCGCTGCTGACGCTGGTGCAGCCGGAGCGCGCGGCAGTGTTCACCCGTGACCTGATCCGGCAGACCGAGCAGAGCCCGTACGGCCCGCCCGTCTGGCCGCTCCAGGGCGTCGAGACCGGCACGATGATCGGCTGGCACTCGGTGGTCACCCTCGCGGAAGCGAAAGTGAAGGGCATCGAGGCGGACTATGCCGCCGCCTGGCCCAACATCCGCAAGCGCGCCTTCGACCGCGAGTTCAAGGACAGCCCCAGCTCGCTCGGCCGCGGCTACTACTACGACCTCAACTACATTCCTGCCGACAAGGTGTGGGAATCGGTCAGCCGCACGCAGGAATATGCCTACGACGACTGGGCCATGGTCGTTCTCGCGGAAGCGGCCGGCGCGCACGACGATGCCGAGGCATTGCGCAAGCGCAGCCTCAACTATCGCAACGTGCTCGACGCCTCGATCGGCTTCGCCCGGCCCAGGTTCTCCGACGGGACATGGTGGGCGCCTTACGATCCGGTTCAGATCGGCCACATGCCCGAGCCGTGGTGGCGCGACTATACCGAGGCGAACGGCTGGCAGGCGACGTTCCTCAATCAGCACGACATCTACGGCCAGATCGAGCTGTTCGGCGGCGACGCGGCGTTCGAGAAGAAGCTCGACGACTTGTTCAACGCGCCTTCGACGCTGCCCGACAACGCGCCGCCCGACATCTCCGGGCTGGTCGGGCAATATGCCCACGGCAACGAGCCGAACCATCACGTCGCCTATCTCTACGCCTACGCCGGCGCGCCGCATAAGACGCAGGCGATGGTCCGCCGCTTGTTGACCGAGATGTACAAGGCCGACCCCGATGGTGTGATCGGTAACGACGACTGTGGCCAGATGAGCGCCTGGTTCATCATGTCCGCGCTCGGCTTCTACCCGGTGGATCCGGTGAGCGCGGTCTACGTCTTCGGCTCCCCGCTGTTTGATGAGGCGGAGATGGACCTGGGCGGCGGCAAGACCCTGCGCGTGCGCGCGCCGGGCAATGCGCCGAATGCGCCCTACGTCCAGTCGGTCCGCTGGAACGGCAAGCCCTGGACCCGCAACTGGATCGACCATGCCGAGCTCGCCAAGGGCGGCGAGCTGGTGTTCGAGATGGGCGCGCAGCCATCGCGCTTCGGTACGACCCTGGCGGATCGTCCCCCGTCCTTCGGGCGAGCGGCCGGAAATCCATCATGATTGGCGCAGCGTTCGCACGCGAGGTGCGGCTTCGTTCGGCGCATTCGCACACCAGATCGATTGACAAGGAGAAACTGATGCACTTCGACGCTCCGGGGGCATGCGAATGAGCGCGAGGGACGACGGGCAGATACGACAGTTACCGTTCGCAGGCGTCGAGCTTGGGGGCACGAAATGCATCGCCACCCTGGCGCATGGCCCGGGCGCCGTGCTCGATCAGCGGACGATTCCCACGACGCACCCGGACGAGACCTTGCCGGCAATCGCGGGCATTCTGCACAAGTGGCGGCTCGACGGCGGGTTTCGCGCTCTGGGCATCGCGTCCTTCGGACCGATCGAGCTGAGGCCCGCTTCCGAGCGGTACGGGCAGATCCTAAGAACCAACAAGCCCGGCTGGTCCGGCACCGACGTGCTGCACTGCCTGTCGGCATCCTTCGACGTGCCGACAGGGTTCGATACCGACGTCAACGGCGCCGCTCTCGCCGAAATCCGCTGGGGCTGTGCGCAAGGGCTCGATGACTTCGCCTATGTCACCGTCGGCACGGGCGTCGGCGTCGGGCTGATCGTCCACGGCCGCCCGACGCGTGGCATCGGCCACAGCGAGATCGGGCACTTGCGGGTGCCCCGCACTCCGGGCGACACTCACCGCAGCGTGTGCCGTTTCCACGAGGACTGCGTCGAGGGTCTGGCATCGGGCACGGCCTTGAAGGCGCGCCTGGGAGAGCAGCGGGTCCGCGACATCGCGCCCGACGATCCGGTCTGGACCGCGATCGTCGATGCGCTGGCGGCGATGTGCCACGATCTCGTCTGCACGACCGGCCCGCATCGCATCGCGATCGGCGGCGGCGTCGTGTCGAGCCAGGCCCACCTGCTCGGCCGGATCGAGGCGCGGCTGATCGACAGCCTGAACGGCTACATCGATCTGCCGGATTCGGGCGATTTCATCGTCCAGCCCAAGCTGGGCGTCCTCGCCGGGCCGCTCGGCTCGATCGCCCTCGCGGCCAACGCGGCGGAGCTGGCAGGCGCCTGACCCGCACTATTCCGCCGGCTGCGGAGCGCGCTCGCCGCGCAGTTCCTTCGCGGCCTCGCGCATGATCTGCGCGCCGCCCGAAAGGCCCAGCGCTGCGAGCACCGCCGCCACGATCAGGTCGGGCCAGGCGGTGCCGGTGCCGAACACACCGGCGGCCGCGGCCACCACCGCGATGTTGCCGATCGCGTCGTTGCGCGAGCAGATCCAGACCGAACGCATGTTCGCGTCGCCCGTGCGGAAGCGGTAGAGCAGCAGAGCGACGCCGGTGTTTGCGAGCAGGGCCAGCACGCCGATCGCGCCCATGGTGCCGGCGTGCGGGTCGGCCCCGGCTATCGCGGCATAGATGCTGCTGCCGAGCACCCACAGCCCGAGCACGATCAGCGTCGCGCCCTTGAACAGCGCCGCGCGGGACCGCCACGTCAGCGCGAGGCCGGCAACAGCCAGGCTGATCGCGTAGTTGGCCGCGTCACCGAAGAAATCCAGCGCGTCGGCCATCAGCGCGCGCGAGCCCGCCGCCGCGCCGGCAACGATCTCCGCCCCGAACATCCCGAAGTTTACCGCGAGCGCGATCCACAACACGCGCCGCCAGCGCGGATCGTTGTTTCCGCCGGTGCTCGAACACGAGCTGCTGCAGCACCCGCCTGCCATATGCCGTCTCCTGGACAATTCCCGAGTCGGCACCCCATATGCACCCTGTAGCAGCTACAGGGTCAAGGGCATGGGTCTGAAAATCGGCGAACTGGCGAAAGCAACCGGTACCAAGGTCGAAACGGTGCGGTATTACGAACGCATCGGCCTGCTGCCCGAAGCGGAGCGGACCAGCGGCAACTACCGCAGCTACGCGCCGGCGCATCTCGAACAGCTGAACTTCATTCGCCACGCCCGCCGGCTCGGCTTCGACATCGCCGACATCCGCTCGCTCCTCGACCTGGCGGATCAGCCGGAACGCGACTGCGCCGAGGTCGACCGGATCGCGTCCGGCCATCTGCGGGCCGTCGAGGACAAGATCGCCCGCCTGGCTCTGCTGCGGGAGGAACTGAATCGCATGATCGGCCAGTGCCGCGGCGGGTCGGTCGGCAACTGCCGCATCATCGAAACGCTCGCCGATCACGGCCTGTGCGAGAGCGATCACGGCAGCGATTGATCACGGCCAGCCGCCGATCCACGAGGGATCGGGCGTGACCTGCAAAGCGAACCGTGAGCGATGGCGCACCCGACAGGATTCGAACCTGTGACCTCTGCCTTCGGAGGGCAGCGCTCTATCCAGCTGAGCTACGGGTGCGTGAGCGAGCGCGGCGCTTAGCAAAGGGGACGGCGGCTTGCCAGACGAATTTGCCGTCTGCGCCGCTCGGATATTGTCATTAGCGATTTGGCAAATGCGCGAGTGCTAGGCCGATGGCATGAATGCGCCGTTTCCTCCCGATCAAACCCAGCGCGAGCTGCGCGGCGAAGCGTCGCTGAGCGCGCAGTGGTCGGCCATGCTCGATGCGGGCGCGGCTGTCGCGATGCTGGCCGGGGTTTCGGGGGAGAAGCCTTGTGCGGCGCAGCGCGGCTTCGTCGCTGCCGTCCGGGATGCCGGCGGCTGGCGACTCAAGCTGGCGCGCGACGGCATGGCGGATCTGAGCGCAATGCTCCAGCCGGGCCTCTCCGCGCTGCTCGCCGTGAAGGCGCGCGGGCACGATGCGAGCGACGCTGCGCTTACGTTGTGGGAGGAATACCGCGCCGCGCGCGACGCATTGCTGACGCTCGCGCCGGAAGCAGGGATCATGGGGCCACGCCGCAGCGCCTGATCCGCGTGCATCCGCCGCAAACGGGTTGACCGGGTTCGCCGTTTGTTCCAGTCGTAAAGCATGACTCGCGTTCTGAACTCCCAACCTGTCCCTGTCCCGGTCGCCGTGAATGCGACTGCTGCCGACGTCGCGCGCGGTATCTGCCGCCTCTTCGCGCGCAACGACGTCTGGTGTCTGACCGAGATGCCGCTGCGCAACGGGCGCCGGGCGGACCTGATGGGAATCGACCCGAAAGGGCGGATCGTGATCGTGGAGATCAAGGTCAGCCGCGCCGACTTGCTCGGCGACGGCAAGTGGCCCGACTATCTCGATTTCTGCGACCGCTTCTACTGGGGGCTACCCGTAGGGCTCGATCGCGGTCCGCTCGAGGGTGCCGATTACCGGCCCGATTGCTGCGGCGTGATCGTCGCCGACGGCTACGATGCGGAGATCGTCCGGCCGGCGCCCTCGCACCCGCTCGCCGCCGCGCGGCGCAAGGTCGAGATGGAGCGGCTCGCGCGCGCCGCGCTCAGGCGGAATCTCGTGGGCCTCGACCCGGAATGCATGCCCTGGGGCACGCAGGCCTAGCGCGCTAGGAGTCTTCGGGACCCCGGAGACGGAACTCCTCGACCGGCTCGCCGCCGATCAGGTGCTGCTGGATGATCCGCTCGAGCACGGGCTCGCTGCACGAGTGATACCAGACCCGGTCGGGCCAGACGAGCGCGATGGGCCCGGCCTCGCAGATCTGCAGGCAATCGGCCTTGGTCCGCTGCACGCCGCCCGAGCCGTCGGCCCGCTTCGGCCCGGCGAGGCCGAGCTCCTTCAGCCGCTTCTTGAGATACTTCCAGGCGCGCTCGCCCTCCTCGCGCCGGCAGCACTTCTGCTTCTCCGACAGCGCGCAGAGGAAGATGTGGCGCTCGATCGTCTCGCCGCCGATCTTGGCGAGCGCCGCCTGCGCCTTGGCGAGATCCTTCGTCCCGGTCATTCCTTCCCGAGCCAGCGGTCGAGCCAGGCGAAGACCGTCTCATGCCACTGCAGCGAGTTCTTCGGATCGAGCACCCAGTGGTTCTCCTCAGGGAAGACGAGAAGCTGCGCCGGCACGTCCTGCTCCTGCAGGGCGGTGAAGGCGCCCAGCGCCTGGGTGTAGGGGACGCGGAAGTCCTTCTGTCCGGTCACCACCAGCATCGGCGTCTTCCAGTTGCCGACGTGGCGGACCGGGTTCCACTTTTCGTAAAGTTCGGGGTTCTCGGCATAGGAGCCGCCGAAGTCCCAGCGGGGAAACCACAGTTCCTCGGTCGCGTAATAGAAGCTGCGCATGTCGAACAGGCCGTCGTGCTGCACCAGACAGTCGAACCGGTCGGGCCAGCGGCCGGCGATCCAGTTCATCATGTACCCGCCGTAGCTGGCCCCCATGGCGCAGGCGCGCGTGCCGTCGATCTGCGGATCGAGGGTGAGCGCGGCGGCGAGCCCCTTCTGCAGGTCCTCGAGCGGCTTGCCGCCCCAGTCGCGGTTGATGGCGTCGGTGAAGACCTGGCCGTAGCCGGTCGAGCCGTGGAAATCGACTGAGATCACCGCATAGCCCTGGCTTGCCACGATCCGCGGGTTCCAGCGTGAGGACCACGCGTCGTTGAACGAGCCTTGCGGCCCGCCATGAACATAGAGGATCGCGGGCATGGAGCCCTCGTGCCCGTCGAGCTTGGTGATCTGGCCCCACACCGTATCGCCGCCAGCGCCGGTGAAGCTGAAGCGGCGGGTGACGATCGGCGCGAGCCGGCCGAGATGGCGCCCGGCCACTTCGGTCAGCGGCGTGGCCTGCTGCCAGCTTTGCGAGAGGAACACCTCCGGCGGCGCGCCGATCGAATCGCGAGTGAACAGCAGGCGCTCGCCGGCGAGCGGCACGACATTGCCGATGTGTGCCTCGTTGCCGGCCATCAGGTCGAGCTCCTCGACCTCGCCGCTCGCCGGGTCGATGCGGAAGGCGGGCGTGTCGAGCACGTCCTGCGCGGTCGCGACGATCCAGCGCGAGTCGGGCGTCCAGGCGAGCGAGCCGAACGAACGGTCGAAGCTCTCCGTCAGCGCGCGGGTTTCCCCGGTCGTAAGATTCCGCAGGTGTATGACCAGCCGGTCGGCCTCGTAGCCCGGGCGCGCCATCGCGGCGTAGGCGAGCCACTTGCCGTCGGGCGACGGCGTCGGCAGCGTGTCGGTCGCCTCGTTGGCCTGGGTGAGGTTGACCGGCGCACGGCCCGTCAGGTCGTTCCACCAGATGTCGACGTTGGTCGAGGTCGGCTCATCCGCGTTCGATCGCCGCGCGGCAAAGAAAACGCCCGAGCCGTCGGGCGCCCAGGCGATTTCCTCACCGCCGCCGAACGGCTTGGTCGGCGTGTCGCCTAGGAGCGCGCCCTCTCCCGCCGGGCCGTCGAGCGGGATGCCGGCGCCTGCGGCCTTCCCGTCGACGAGGTCGAAGGCGAACACGCGGCCGAAAGTGCCGGGTGTCTCCCAGGTATCCCAGTGGCGGACGAAACCGTCGTCCGAGCTGTAAAGGAGGCCGTCGCCCGGCCCGGGAAGATGCGCGGTGCCGTCCCCTTCGCAGCCGAAAGTCGGGCAGTCGCGCGCCACATCGCCGAACAGCGCGATCTTGCGGCCGTTGGGCGAGAGCTCGAAGCCCGCCACGTCTGCGGCGACGTCGGTCACCTGAACGGGGCTGCCAGTGGTGCCACTCGCATCCAGCGAGGCGCGCCACACCTGGCTCGTGCTGCCGGCGCCGCGGTCGGACAGGAAGTAGAGCGCGCCGTCGGGGCCGAAGGCCGGGCTGTTCGCGCTGCCGCCGAGATCGAGCGCGACTGCCTTCGCCTCCGGCGCAGCGAGATCGCGGAGATAGAGCGTAGTCGTCCGGGCATAGCTTTCGGGATCGGTCGTCGTGACGGCATAGATCGCGAAGCGGCCGTCGGCCGACGCGACCGGGGCGCCGAGACGCGGCATGGTCACGAGGTCCTGCGCCGTCATCGGCGTGGCGTCCTGGGCAAGGGAAGGCGCGGCGAAGGCCAGCGCGGCGAGCGAGATTGCGAAACCCGTTCTTCTGATCATGCGCCACGGCCTAGCGGCTCGGCAGGCATGGGGGAAGCGGTTTAGGCCAAGTGTCAGCCGCGCTTGCCGGCAATCCGGGCGATCTCGGCCTTGACCAGCCGTTCGACCATCTCGGGCAGGTTCCGGTCCAGCCATTCCGCCAGCATCGGGCGCAGCATGTCGCGCACCAGTCCCTCGAGCGAGGTCTCGCCGGACCGGACGATCTGCGGCGGCACACCCGGCTCCGCCAGCATGGCGAGTGCAGCCAAGTTCTCGCGCAGCGAATCGCGCACCGCGTCGGTCGTCAGCGGCGAGCTCTCGTCATCGTCGTCCGCCTGTTCGACGAATTCGGCCGAACCGAGGTCGAGAACCTCTTCCGTGCCGGTATCGCCCGCGGCGCCGTGACCCGCCACGCCGTCTTCCTCGCGCCGTCGGCGCGTTTCGGTCGCGATCGTGCGATTGTCGCGCGCGATCACCTTCTTGATCGATTCGAGGATCTCCTCGACGGACGCTTCGCCCTGCTGACGCATGTTGCCGAGTACCCCGGGTTCCGCCCGCTCAGTCGGTTGCTGAGGCGGGCTGCGATTCACTGCCGGGAATCTCCGCATCCTGCGCGGGGATGTCAACGGTTCTCGTCGATTGCGGCACCGGATCGGGATCGCGATCCCAGTCGAACCACTTGCCTTCGACCCGCTCGAAGTTGAGCTGCGGGTCGTAGAGCAGTCCTTCGCTCTCCAGCCCCAGATCGCGCGCTTCGGCGCGGCCCATGGCGGCGAGCAGGCTGAACCCGGCGACGTAGGCGTTGCGCCGCGCGGTTACGAGCTCGACTTGGGCATTCAGGAGTTCCTGCTCGGCATTGAGCACGTCGAGGATGGTGCGGTTGCCGATCGAGTTTTCCGCGCGCACGCCTTCGAGGCTCAGATCGGCGGCGGAGACCGCGGCCTGCGAGCTTTCGATGATCGCCAGCGAGGCCTGCCAGCTCGAATAGGCGGCGCGGACCTGCGCGATCACGTCGCGCTCGGCAGCGATGATGTCCTCCAGCGCGGCCGAGGCGCGCGCCTGGGCCTGCCGCTGCAACGCGGCCGGGCGCCCGCCTTGGAAGATCGGGATCGAGATCGAGACGCCGGCCTGCGCGCCGGACGACGACTGCGACACGTCCTCGCTCGGAAGGGTCGGATCATCGACGATCGCACCGCCGAGCGTGCCGAGGTAGTTGTCGTACGTGTAGCCGGTGAACAGGGAGACGCGCGGCAGCCGGCCCGCGCCGGCAACCTCGATGTCGTATCCGGCCGCTTCGGCGCGTTCGCGCGCGGCGATGAGATCGGGATTGTTCTCCAACGCCACGGCCACGGCTTCGTCCGGGGTGCTCGGAAGACCCGGCAGCGGCGGGGGCGGCTGCAGATCGGTCGGCGCCTGGCCGACGAGCGCGATATAATCTTCGCGTGCGGCGATCAGGTTTGCCTGTGCCGCCCGTAGGTCGCTTTGTGCGACTGCCAGGCGCGCTTCGGATTGCGCCACATCGGTGCGCGTCAGATCGCCGATCTCGAACCGGTCGCTGGTTGCCTGAAGGTTGGTCGAGAGCACGTCGACCTGATTGGCTGCGAGTCCGACGATCGCCTCGTTGCGGATCACGTCCATGTAGGCGGCGACGACCTGGCTGAAGATGGTCGATTCCGTGCCGCGGAGTTCGGCCTGGCCGGCCTGGACTCGTTCCTCGGCCGCGCGCACGGCGTTCTTCACCGCGCCGCCCGAATAGATCGGCACGCCGAGCTCGACGCCGAGATTCACCGCCCGCTCGGGGGCGGCGAAGTTGGTCGAGCTCTGCTTGAGAAATTCGGTATACGTTCCCGTCGCGCCGATGTCGGGCCTACCGGCGGACTTTTCGATCGGGACGTTTTCGTCGGTCGCGCGCTGCTGCGCCCGGGCCGACTGGAGGGTCGGATTGCCGCGATAGGCTTCGACCAGCGCCTCGCGCAGCGTGTCGGCGCTCGCCGGCGCGGCGACGAGCGTCGCCCCCGCCAGTAAAGCCAGTTTCGCCCCCCTCCCTCTCATTGTCAGAAGCTCCATCGTTTCGGCGTGTCGAACTGCCTCAGGCGCGGAATGCCCATCTCGGCCAGGCGGAGCCAGCCGATCGCGCCGCCGGCCGGGCGCCCTGCGGCGAGCCGGGTCACGCCGTCCTCGATCAGGCCGGCCACGACCCGCCCATCCTCGGCGAGGCGCCGGGTCAGCGTGTCGGGAAACTGCTCGACCGCCCCGTCGATCAGGATCAGCGAGAATGTGCCGCGCAGCGAGCCGTGCGCCTGTTCGGGCGTGATGGCCTTGACCGACTTCACCAGCGGTTCGACCAGCGCGGGCAGATAGCCGCTGCCCCCATCGACCACGAGAACCTCGTCACTCGGTTCCGGGCGCGCTTCCTGCAGCGTCATCCCGTAGAACACCGGTGCAGCAATGTGGCCGCCATCGTCGAAGGCGATCCCGCGGTCCATGTAGGCGACCCCGCGCGCACCTTCCGGAACGTGCGCCTCGCGCGCCACGGCTGCCATGCGCTGG
>Ga0307412_10001919_pt1 | contig 11484 bp, 13 predicted proteins | sample DK1Cmetagenome_3_FD_203823 | JGI IMG/M metagenome (GOLD analysis project Ga0307412, IMG submission 203823) | Maize rhizosphere microbial communities from greenhouse at UC Davis, California, United States - DK15-C-1 | ecosystem: Host-associated > Plants > Roots > Rhizosphere > Soil | place: USA...
GTTCCGGGCCACCGCGTTCGGCGACGACAGCGATCGGCCGGTGCGCAAGTCGGACGGCGGCCTCACCTATTTCGGCACCGATCTCGCCTATCATGCCCAGAAGGCCGAGACAGCCGACATGCTCGTCGACATTTGGGGCGCCGATCATGCCGGGACGGTCAAGCGCATCAAGGCGGCGGTCCAGGCGCTGACCGGGGGCGCGGTGCCGCTCGACGTCAAGCTGGTCCAGATGGTCCGGCTCATGCGCAATGGCGAGCTGGTGCGCATGGGCAAGCGGCTCGGCAATTTCGTGACGCTCGCCGACGTGGTCGAGGAAGTCGGCAAGGACGTCGTCCGCTTCACCATGCTGACACGCAAGGCCGATGCCCAGATGGATTTCGATTTCGCCAAGGTGGTCGAAGCCTCGAAAGACAATCCGGTATTCTACGTCCAATATGCCCATGCCCGCGGCCGATCGCTGCACCGGCGCGCGGCTGAAGCGGGGATCGATCTTTCGGGTCAGCCGAATCTGACGCTGCTCGACGATGATGAGCTCGCGCTGGTCAAGCTCGCCTCGCAATTCCCGCGCGTCGTCGAAGGCGCGGCGGTCCAGCATGAGCCGCACCGCATCGCCTTTTACCTGTTCGATCTCGCCGCGGCGTTCCACGCGCTGTGGAATCGCGGCAATGATGATCCGTCCCGGCGCTTTCTGCTGGCGGACGATCCGGAAACCACGCGCGCGCGGCTGGCGCTGTCCGATGCGATCGGGCAAATCATCCGCAATGGCCTCGGCATCATGGGGGTGGCGGCGGCAGAGGAGATGCACTGATGTCCGATATCACGCGCGACAGGTTCGACGCGGCCGATGAGGATCGGCTGCCTTGGCTCGAGGCCGTGGAGGAGGAGGACGACGAGCCGGGCGTGGGCGCGGGCAGATTGATCGCGGCGCTGATCGCGGGCCTGATCGCGATCGGGCTGATCGTGGGCGGCGTCTATTGGCTGCGCCAGAAGGACGCCGCCGGCGGCCCCGGCGAGGGCGAGCTGATCGCCGCTCCGGAGGGAAGCTATAAGGAACGCCCCGAAAATCCCGGCGGCATGCAGGTCGAAGGAACCGGCGACATCGCCTATGGGGCGAGCGAGGGCGCCGACGTCAACAGCACGCTCGATCTCACCGCGCTTCCCGAAGCGCCGGTCACCCCGCCGGGCGAGCTGGTGGCAGAACCGCTGCTCAAGGCCCCGCCGCCGACGCCCGCGCCGAAAGCCGCCCCGGCCGCCAGGCAGTCCGCTCCCGCGCTCGTGAAACCGGCTCCCGCCAAGCCGGCGCCCGCTGTCTCGCCCGAACCGATCGTCGAGGTCGCCGCGACGGGTTCCGGCGGCACGATCCAGCTCGGGGCCTTCTCCAGCGAGGCCAAGGCCAATGCCGCATGGAAATCGCTGTCCGGCCGCTTCTCCTTCCTCGGCGGGCTGACCTCCTCGGTCCTGCCGGTAAAGTCTGGCGACAACACCCTCTATCGGCTGCGTGCCGGCGCGAACGGTGATGCCAAGGGCATCTGCGCGAAGCTCCGCGTCGCGGGCGAAAGCTGCGTGGTGGTGAATTGAGGCCGGATCGAGCGGGCCGATGACCCCCCTCATCCTCGGCCTCGCCGGCCCCGTCGTCACCCCGGATGAACGCGCGCTGTTCGGCGATGCCGATCCCGCCGGCTATATCCTGTTCAAGCGCAATGTCGTGGATCGCGCCCAGCTGCGCGCGCTCACCGATGATCTGCGCGCGATCGCGGGGCGCGATGATGTTCCGATCCTGATCGACCAGGAGGGCGGCCGCGTCGCCCGGATGCAGCCCCCCGAATGGCCGGCTTTCCCGCCCGGCGCGCGGTTCGACGCGCTCTATGATGTCGCTCCGGTCTCGGCGATCGAAGCCGCCCGGCTCAACGCCCAGGCGATCGCGCTGACGCTCGGGGATGTTGGGATCAACGTCGATTGCCTGCCGCTGCTCGATGTCCGCCAGCCCGGAGCGCACGACATCATCGGCGATCGCGCGCTGGGATCGGAACCGATGCGGGTCGCCGCGCTCGGGCAGGCGGTGATCGATGGGTTGCGCGCCGGCGGCGTGGTCGGCGTGGTCAAGCATATGCCGGGGCACGGCCGCTCGATGGCGGACAGCCATGTCGAGCTGCCCGTCGTGGATGCGGACGAAGCCGCGCTCGAGGTCGATCTCGCTCCCTTCATCCAGCTGCGCGACGCGCCGATGGGGATGACGGCGCATGTCGTCTACACCGCCTGGGACGATCAGGATTGCGCCAGCCTTTCGGCGAAGGTGATTGGCGAAATCATCCGCGGCCGGATCGGCTTCAACGGGCTGTTGATGTCCGACGATCTCGGCATGCACGCGCTGACCGGCGATTTCGGCCAGCGGGCGGCTGGCGTGATCGCGGCGGGGTGCGACGTGGCGCTCCACTGCTCGGGCGACTTCGCCGAGATGCAGGCCTGCGTCGCCGTCGTCGGCGAAATCGCGCCGCACGCGAAGGATCGGCTGGAATGGGCGATGGCGACCATCCTCGCCACCCCGCATTCGCCCCCGTTCGAGGAGCTGGTCGCCAGGCGGGACGCGCTCTTGGGTTATGCCCAAGCCTAGACCGTCGCCCCTGCGAAGGCAGGGGCCCATGTCTCCCTCAACCAGAGACAGCGTAGGAGGCAATAGCAATAGGCCCCTGCCTCCGCAGGGGCGACAAGGCTGCGGGCTCTGCAATCGGCATAAATTCCGAACAAACTCAGCCTTTCCTACACATCCCGGTTCATGACATGGTCCACTCTGCGGCCCGGCCAAGCCGCGTTCCATGTCCAACCCCAAGCAGCTGGAGACCCTGCATGTCCGGCAACACTGCCCCATGCCCGCCTTTCCGCTACGCGCGCGCACGGCAGGCACCCACGCGCGCATGCGTAGAGGTGCGACTTTTGAGACTTTCGGGCGTCTCGACACCGCCGTCCCGCACCGGCTAGTCTCCCCGCCGTGAACGAACTCGCTCCGATCCCGGACGATCCTTTCGAGGCTCCCGCGCCCGCCGCGCCTCAGGGCGATACGCTGACGCTCGAACTCGATGGCTGGGAAGGTCCGCTCGATCTGCTGCTCGCGCTCGCCCGGGTGCAGAAGGTCGATCTGCGCGAAATCTCGATCCTCGCGCTGGTCGAGCAATATCTCGCCTTCATCGAAGACGCCAAGGCGCTGAAGCTCGAGATCGCGGCCGATTATCTGGTGATGGCGGCCTGGCTCGCCTATCTCAAATCCTGCCTGCTGCTGCCCAGGGATGTCGAGGCCGATCCTTCGCCGGAGGAACTGGCGCTCAGGCTCCAGCTTCGTCTCCAGCGCCTGAATGCTATGCGGGAGGCGGGGGCGCGGCTGGTGGCGCGCGATCGGCTTGGCCGCGATGTCTTTCCAAGGGGCGCGCCGGAAGGGCTGCGGCTGGTCCGCCGCGCCGCCTGGGAGGCCGATCTTTATGATCTGATCGCCGCCTATGGCGCGATCCGGGCGCGGATGACGCCCGGCGTCCATGTCGTCTCGCGCCGTCCGGTCATGTCGCTCGAACAGGCGATCGACCGGGTCTCGCGCATGATCGGCATGAAGCTCGATTGGGCCTCGCTGGAAAGTTTCCTGCCCGAAAGCGCCGATCCCGGCTATCGCCGCTCCTGCCTCGCCTCGAGCTTCGTCGCCGCGCTCGAGCTTGCCCGCCAGGGCAAGGTCGCGCTGATGCAGGAGGAAGCCTTCTCCCCGCTGATGCTGAGGGCCGCGCGATGAATCTCGAGCCCGATTATGCCGCGCGCGCGGTGGAAGCGGCCCTGTTCGCGGCCGAAGCGCCGATGAGCGTCGCCGAGATCGCGACGGTGGTCGGCGATTTCGACGTGCGCGAGGCGCTCGGCCGTCTCCAGCAGGATTATGCCGGACGCGGCGTCGAGCTCGTCGAGCGTGGCGGGCGCTGGCATTTCCAGACGGCGGCCGATCTCGCCCATATCCTGCGCCGCGAGCGGGAAGAGCCGCGCAAATTGAGCCGCGCCGGCGTCGAGACGCTGGCGATCATCGCCTATCATGAGCCGGTCAGCCGCGCCGAGATCGAGGCGATTCGCGGCGTGCAGATCTCGAAGGGCACGCTCGATGTGCTGATGGAGGCGGGCTGGGTGCGCCCCGCCGGGCGGCGCGAGGTTCCGGGCCGGCCGCTCACCTATGCGACCACCGCCACCTTCCTCTCCCATTTCGGGCTGGAAAGCCGCCGCGACCTTCCCGGCATTGACGATCTGAAGGCCGCTGGCCTGCTCGATCCCATCGATGCCTCGCTCGCGCAGCTTGAGGTGGAAAAGGATGACGCGGAGGACTAGGTAGGGCCCTCGCAAGGAGAATTATCATGGGTGGTCTGAGCATTTGGCATTGGCTGGTCGTCGGTGTCATCGTGCTTCTGCTGTTCGGCAAGGGTCGCTTTTCGGATATGATGGGCGATGTCGCCAAGGGCATCAAAAGCTTCAAGAAGGGCATGGCCGAGGACGATGAGTCCCCCGCCAAGCCGCAGCCCCGCCTTCAGTCGCAGGCGCCGCTCGATCCCAATCCGGATCGCGGGCTCCAGCCGATGAAGGATGATCGGCCTCAGGCTTGATCCCAAGGGGATCCTGACGGTCCGGAATGTTCGACGTCGCGCCCACCGAACTGCTGCTCGTCGCCTTGGTCGCGCTCGTCGTGATCGGGCCGAAGGATTTGCCGCGCGCGATGCGTTTCGTCGGCAACTGGGTCGGCAAGGCGCGCGGAATGGCCCGCCATTTCCGCTCGGGCATCGACGAGATGGTCCGCCAAGCCGAGCTTGAGGAGATGGAGAAGAAATGGGCGGCCGAGAATGAACGGATCATGCGCGAGCATCCCGCCCAGGCCGAAACCGAGCTAACGCTGCCCCGGATCGCCCCGGTGGAATATCCCGACGAGCCCGAGGATCTGGAACAGGCCCCCGAACCGGTGCCGGAGCGAGGCCCCGCCCCACGCCCGGCTGCGCAAGAGGATGATCGGTCGCCCCGCCTGCTATGATCGACGATCTGGACGATACCCGCGCACCCCTGCTCGATCACCTCATCGAGCTCCGCCGGCGCTTGCTCTGGTCGGTCGCCGCGGTGGCCGTCTGCTTTGGCATCTGTTTCTATTTCGCGCGGCCGATCTTCGCCTTTCTGGTGCAGCCGCTGGTCAAGGCGGGGCAGGGCAAGATCATCTACACCCAGATTTTCGAGGCCTTCTTCGTCGAGATCAAGGTGGCCTTCTTCGCCGCGCTGATGCTTGCCTTCCCGGTGATCGCCAACCAGCTTTGGCAATTCGTCGCGCCGGGGCTCTACCGGCAGGAAAAGCGCGCGCTGCTGCCGTTCCTGCTGGCGACGCCGCTACTGTTCCTGTGCGGTGCGGCGCTGGCTTATTATATCGCGATCCCGGTGGCGCTGCATTTCCTGCTCGGCTTCCAAGGCAATCTGGGCGGCATCCAGCAGGAGGCATTGCCGGCGGTCGGCAATTATCTCAGCTTCGTCATGCAGTTCCTGTTCGGCTTCGGGCTGGCGTTCCTGCTGCCCGTGCTGCTGATGCTGCTCGAGCGCGCCGGCATCGTCACTCGTGCGCAGCTCAAGGGTGCGCGCCGTTATGCGATCGTCGGGGCCTTCGCCATCGCGGCGGTGCTGACCCCGCCCGATATCGGCTCGCAACTGCTGCTCGCGATCCCGCTGGTGATCCTGTACGAACTGGCGCTGATCGGAATCTGGTTCACCGAGCGCCGGCGCGGCCGCGCCCCGCTGGAGCCGGCCTGATCGGCGCGGTCGGTCAGTCGGCCGCCTTCTCCACGGCTTCGCCGGCCGACTGCACATCCTTGCCGGCGCCCTCCACGGTGTTGCACGCGGCCACGATGAAGCTGCCGGCGACGAGCGCGAGGGTGAAAAGCTTACGCACCATGATCTGCTCCTGACGTTCGCTCTGAAGGAAACAAACCGGTCAATGCGCGGCGATAAGCATTGTTCCGCCCGCGCATCAGCCGCCGGATCAGCAAGTGCCTGATCTAAAAAAGAATTTGGGCCCGAAAGCGCCGCCGGGGGGAGGATCGGCGCTTCCGGGCCCATGGGATGGATAGCGAGAGCGGGGGGGCAAAAGGTCACTATCCGGGGTCAAGAACGTACTGTGTCGAGGCAGGTTCCGCGTGACTCAAAATTTTTTGAGCCCGGCCCGATTCCCCTGCTTGTTTCTCGCCGCACCGGAGATCGCCCTCCGCCTAAGCCCGGTTCTCCGGCACGACCGTGATTTCGATCTCGTAACGTCCGCTATGCTCTTCGTGATGCAGGGTCGAACGAAGCTGCCGGCCGAGCCCCTGAATGATGCGCCGGAAGCGATCCATGGCGGGGTGGGCGAGGCAGGCTTCCTGGTCCAGGCCGGGGGCATCGATCGTCAGCAGCGCGCGATCCGGGGTGGAGCCCGGCTGGAGCATGATCGCCACCGAACTGCGCGGTGCGCAGATCGTGACGAGCTCGACCACCTCGGTGACGAGGAAGGCGACGGGCACGGCGACGTCCTGCGTCACGAAGGCAGGCATCATGTTGAGGGTGATCGCCATCCGGGCGCCTTCCGGCGGCGCCATGGCGCGCAGATTGGCGGCGAGCTCGCCCACCAGCGCCCGCAGGCTGACGCCAAGATTTTCCTCCAGCTCGGCATAATGGTTGCGATGCACGATCGCCAGCGCGTCGACCCGCCGCTGGATCGAGGCATAGGCGGCCGCGACCGCTGGATCGGTGGCGCCTCGCGAGTGCAGGTTGATCAGGCTGGAGACGACCTGAAGGTTGTTCTTGACGCGGTGATGCACCTCGCGGGTCAGCCGCCGCTGGCGCGCCAACCCCTCCTCCAGCTCGGCTTCATGGTCGGCCAGTTCCTGGGTGACCTTGCGAAATGCTTCGCCCAGGCCGCGCAGCTCGAGCGCGGGCGTCTTGAGCCGCGGGACAACGAGCGGGCCGTCTCCGGCGCGATAGTTCAGGATCGCGCGCTGCATCTGCGCGAGCGGGCTGAGCAGCAGCCGTTCGACGACGATCCACGCGAACACGGCGGCGGCGACCCACATCAGCAATGGCGATACCGCCATCACCATCTCGGGCGTGGTGATCGGCGCCGCCCTCACGACCGTCTCGATTTCGGCCTGGCCTTTCGCGATCGGCGCCACGGCGGTCACCCGCTCGTCGAGCGGTGGATCTTCCCCAGAGACGATCAGCGTCATGCGCCTGTCGCCCTGGATCAAGGCTGCCTGGTAGGGGCCGGTGGAGCTGGCGGGAGCCGCCGCTTTCGCAAGCGCCCCGGGCTTGAGTTCGGCGATGCCGAACGACTCACCGGTTCCGGCAACGACAACGTAAAGCGCCGGCCTCGATGGCAGCAATCGCGCTTCCATCTGAAACGGTTGCGCCGGCCGCCTGCCGCTCCAGTCCGCAAGACTTTGATCGCCGCACGACATCCGCCCCGCACCACTGAAAATTGCAACGCGAACGTCCCGGCGCTGTGACGGGGATAATGTCCGCGCGGCCATGTTGCACGATGGCGGGCCGGGCGCTTCCAGAGCGAGTGCGACGCGCAACGCTTGGGCGCTCATGGCGAGGACGCCATCGATCCTGCGGCCGCTCTCCACCGCCATTGATTGCGCTTCGGATTCGCGAACAAGCCGGTTGGACCGCACTAGGTCGAGCGAAGCGAAAAGCGCGATCAGTCCGAGCGGCAAGAGCGCCGTGGACAGAAGGGCCAGCATCTTGGCGCCGGTCGAAAGCCTCGAAATGGAGAATATCATAGCCGCACGCTCAGACAGCCGCCGCGATGACCGGGGCGACACGCCAGCGGGCCTTCAGGTCAGCTTGCCAAGCAGATCGAGAAATTCAGGAGGAACATCCTCATTCACCGTCTGCTGATAAACCGAGCGGAGCGCATTGCCGACATTGGCGTCACGAACGCCCCGCGACGCTTTCCTGGTTCCCGCTTTGGCAATTCGAGCTGGACTGTCTGGCCGGGACGCAACTTTCTTGTCTTCATCAGCAGCCAAGACGCCCGTCCCCCATGATTCCACAGACCGATCCTCGTGCCTTGAACCCCGGCATCGGATGGCCGCGGCCCCCAAGACGCCGCGACTTGCATCACGGCAGCGCATAAATTGAGTGCGCGGCCGTGGAAACAAAAAACTGAAACGATTGTTCCCTGCAAGCGCGGGGTAATATCTCTTCTCGCGCTTATGTTCGGGGGGTTGTGGCTTGCATTCGATTACCCTCGCCACCACAACATCCGAACAGGATATACGGGAGTATCAGCAGACCATGTCGCTCGGCCAGGAACTCGCTCCGCATCTTCCTTTCTTGCGCCGCTACGCGCGCGCGCTGACCGGCAGCCAGGCTCATGGGGACGCCTATGTGCGCGCCACCCTGGAAGCCATCGTCGCCGCGCCGGGCGATTTTCCCCGCGAGGTCGATGCCCGGCTTGGTCTGTACCGCACATTCCAGCGCATCTGGTCGTCCGCGAACGCGGATGAGGTCCGGGACGGCGGCGATTTCGCCGGCGATGCGGAGGGGATCGCCCAGGCGCGACTGGCCCAGATCATGCCGCGTTCGCGCCAGGCGCTGCTGCTGACCGCCATGGAAGGCTTCACCCCCGAGGACACGGGTTATCTGATCGAGGCCAGCGCCGATGAAGTCGAGCTGCTCGTCGCCGAAGCTCTCACCGAAATCGAACGGCAGACCCGTGCCGAGGTGCTGATCATCGAGGATGAGCCGATCATCGCCATGGATCTGGAGACGATCGTTCGTGATCTCGGCCATGGTGTGACCGGCGTCGCGGTCACGCGCGACGAGGCGGTCGCTCAGGCCCTGGCGCAGCGCCCGGGATTGGTGCTGGCCGATATCCAGCTCGCCGACGACAGCAGCGGGATCGATGCCGTCAAGGACATCCTCGCCGAATTCAGCGTGCCGGTGATCTTCATCACGGCATTCCCGGAACGGTTGCTCACCGGCGAACGGCCCGAGCCTACCTTCCTCATCACCAAGCCGTTCCAGCGTTCCACCGTGAAGGCCGCGATCAGTCAGGCCCTGTTCTTCGACTCCGCGACCGTGCCCGCCTGAAGAAATCGGGAACCCGGCGTCGAACGCTTCGTTGGCCCGTCTGGTGAAGCATCGCAGGGCAATCATGGACGAAGGCGAAGTTCACGTTCCCAGGGAACAGGCTAGGGCTGGCGCGACACCGCATGTGACGCGTTATATCCTGCCGATATCGTTGGGGATGGTCGTCCTGCTGTTCGCGGCGTTGCTGCTGCTCTGGCGGTAAAATCTTGAAACCCGCGGCTCTCGCCATCGCAATGCGCGGCCATGGCTCCTATGTGGGGGCGATGGAAGGGGACCTCCAATATAATTCCGGGGAACCGAAGCGAATGACAGAAGTGTCCCGGTTGGACGTTGAGACGCGCGAGCCCGTCGAGCACGTGCCCCTTTCCGATGCCGAGTTCAAGGAAGAGCTCGCGCGGGTCATTCCCCATCTGCGCGCGTTCGGCCGCTCGCTCTCGGGCAACCGCGATCTTGCCGACGATCTCGTTCAGGAAACGCTGCTCAAGGCATGGGCGGCGCGCCAGCGTTTCCAGGCTGGCACGAACATGCGCGCCTGGACCTTCATCATCCTGCGCAACCTCTTCCTCTCCCAGATGCGCCGCGCCCGATTCAAGGGCGAATGGGATGATCTGACCGCGAGCCGCCTGCTGGCCGCGCCCGCGAGCCAGGATCGCCATGTCGAACTGGGCGATATGCAACGCGCCCTGCTGCATCTTCCGCAGCCCCAGCGTGAAGCGTTGATCCTCGTCGGCGCGGGCGGATTCGCCTATGAAGAGGCGGCTGAAATCTGCGGATGCGCGGTCGGCACGATCAAGAGCCGCGTGGCGCGCGGGCGCGTGGCGCTGGAGGCATTGCTGTCAGAGGGCAAATTGCCGTCGCGCCGCGATCACAAGGTGGATGCGGGCAAGACGGCCCTGCAATCGATCATGGCCGAGGTCGACGATCTAAGCCGCGACCACTGAAGCGGTCGTTCAGTTGAGCTTCGCGAGGAGAGCCGCAATATCCTTCGGCATATCGCAGGCGCGAGGGATATAGGCCGATCGCAGCGCGTCACCCACGCCCTGCTGTACCGGCGGCAATGTGGCCGAATTGAACTGCGCCATATTCGGCCAGACGCGCTTTCCCTGTTTGATCGGCTCCATGGCTCGTAGAACGTCCATGTGCCCTTGGGGTTGCGTGTAGATTGCGCCGGGGCCACTGTGCGCCGGATGCTGTGATATGATTGCGACAACCACATCAGAAAGCGTTGTCGACGCCATCGCGCGAGCAGACCGGCATTCGCCTTTCTTGCGAAGCCTGATCGCTCGTCGTCCGGAAATCGTCGCCACCGTCTCGGGCGGGGATATCGCCGGAGCGTTGGCCGGCGCGCGTGAGCAGGGCGACGATGCGGCGGAGGTCGGCCGCGCGCTGCGTCGGGAACGGCAAGCCATTGCCCTGGCGACGGGGCTGGGCGATCTGTCGGGGTTCTTATCGGTGGAACAGGTCCTCGCAATTCTCTCGGAATTTGCTGATCGCGCGCTTGATAGGGCGATTAGGGCCGCGATATCGGAACGGACGCCGGGCGTGGAGCCGCGCGGATTCGTCGCGCTGGCGCTGGGCAAGCATGGCAGCCGCGAGCTCAACTATTCATCGGATATCGATCCGATCCTGCTGTTCGATCCCGCGACGCTTCCGACGCGGCCGCGCGAGGAGCCTGCCGAAGCCGCCGTGCGGATCGCACGCCGCGTCGTCGAGTTGCTGCAGACGCGCGACGGCGACGGATATGTATTCCGTGTCGACCTGCGCCTGCGCCCCTCCCCGGAAGCGACCGCGCTCGCACTGCCGATCGAGGCGGCGATCAGCTATTATGAATCGATGGCGCTGCCGTGGGAGCGCGCCGCCTTCATCCGCGCGCGGGCGGCGGCCGGTGATGTCGCGCTCGGCGAGACGTTCCTCACCGCGATCCGCCCGTTCATCTGGCGTCGCGCGCTGGATTATGGGGCGGTGGCGGAAATTCGCGGCATTTCGCGCCGCATTCGCGATCACCACGCTCAAGGCCAGCTGCTCGGCCCCGGCTATGATCTGAAGCGGGGCCGGGGAGGCATCCGCGAGGTCGAATTCTTCGCTCAGATCCATCAGCTCATTCATGGCGGCCGCGAGCCGGACCTGCGCGTTCCGGCGACCCTCGATGCGCTTGGGGCTCTGGCAGCGGCGGGAAGAATCGACGCCGCCGAGGCGCGCACGCTCGGCGATGCCTATCGGCTCTATCGCACCATCGAGCATCGTCTGCAGATGGTGGATGATCAGCAGACTCACAGTCTGCCGCGCCGGGAGGACGCGCTGGACAATGTCGCGGCGCTGCATGGCCTGTCCGATGGCGCTGCGCTGATTGCGGCATTGAGGCCGCATGTCGAC
>Ga0307412_10001920_pt1 | contig 11477 bp, 4 predicted proteins | sample DK1Cmetagenome_3_FD_203823 | JGI IMG/M metagenome (GOLD analysis project Ga0307412, IMG submission 203823) | Maize rhizosphere microbial communities from greenhouse at UC Davis, California, United States - DK15-C-1 | ecosystem: Host-associated > Plants > Roots > Rhizosphere > Soil | place: USA...
GAGGGGTGTAAGAACGCGCATGGGGTGTATCTCCTGAGGTCTGTTGTGCTTCGTTGTCGCCAGAAAATTGACGTTTAAAAGATCAAAACCGTTTCAACCTTGTAACAACACAGCTAAGAACATCCTGGGGGAAACCTAAGAAGAATTTCTCATAACGCTTATTTCAAAAAAAACTTATGTCGTTGGAAAAAACCGGCACATTGTTCTGAGCGAGAGCCTTTGTCTTTGCGGGCCCTGACGGATTTAAGACGTCAATAAAAAGTTCCATTCAAATTTTGAAACGAAGTGAAGAACCGCAAAAAAGTTGAAAAATGGGGTGAGTTAAGGTGACGGTTTTTTGTCGTTGTGGCGAAACGCTAGTGTCTCCAGGCCCTGTGAAAGCTGGCAGATTTTCCAGATTCTGACGGTCGACTTGAGCATGACTTCTTCACCCAGACAGGTGCCGACCGCGGTTGGCAACGGAGGGAATGCACATGGCAGCGCTCATCGGTACCGTCAGCAAGGTGGTTGGGCAGGTTTTTGCGCAGGCCGCCGGTGGGTTGCGACGCCCGCTGGTCGAAGGCGATCGGTTGTATGCCGGCGAGCACCTGATCACCGGTGCCGAAGGCGCAGTGGCCGTACATTTACAGAACGGCCATGAGTTGACGTTGGGGCGCGGCAGCGACCTGACCCTGACCCCGCAACTGCTCGCCAATCAGGCACCGCACGTCGACACGCCTGAAACGGCGGCGCCGAGCGATGCGCAACTGACCGATGTGCAAAAACTGCAGCAAGCCATCGCGGCCGGTGCCGACCCGACCCAGGCGGGCGAAGCCACAGCAGCAGGACCCGGCAACGCAAGCGCGTCGGGCGCGCTGGGGGGCGGGCACAGTTTTGTGCTGCTGGAGGAGGTCGGTGGACAAGTCGACCCGCAGATCGGCTTTCCCACCGCGGGGTTCAATGGAATTCCAGAAATTCCGCAACTGGAACTGGCGGCCGATCCGGATAGCAACGACGACGGCACCGTGCCGCCAATAACGCCCGAGCCCCCGGACAATCCCGTCACTTTGGACGGCCTGACCGTGGACGGCGGCGAACTGACCGCCAACGAGGCCAACCTCGCCGACGGTACCGCCAGCAATCCAGGCGCGTTGGTGCAAAGCGGCACGTTCACGGTTTCCGCACCCGACGGGCTGGGCAGCCTGAACATCGGTGGCATCAACGTGATTACCGGCGGCGTGCCTGCAGGTTTCCCACAATCCGTCACCTCGCCCTTGGGCAACACCCTGACCGTTACTGGCTATGACCCGGCCACCGGCGTCGTCAGCTACAGCTATACCTTGAACGACAATGAAACCCATCCGGCGGGCGGCGGTGCCAACAACATCAGCGAGCAATTCCCAGTGGTGGCCGTCGACGCCGATGGCGACACCGCCAACGGAACCCTGGACGTCAACATCACCGACGACGTGCCCCAGGCGATCGACGACAGCCATGCCAGCACGGCATCGGAAACCCTTGTCACGCTCACGGGCAATGTCTTGCCCAATGACCACCAGGGCGCCGACCGCATTCCCACCGGCCCCGACAGCGGGCCGATCATCGGCGGCACCTTTACGGGTACCTATGGCACCCTGGTACTCAATCCCAACGGCACCTACACCTACACGCTGAACACCAGCGATCCGCGATTCGTCGCGTTGCACGGTGGCGGCAACGGCACGGAAACCTTCGCCTACACCCTGACCGACGCCGACGGCGACACCAGCACCGCCAACCTGGTGCTGCAAGTCCACAACAACGATGATCCAGTGATCATCACCGGCCTGGACACCGAAGGCGGCGAGCTGACGGTGCAGGAGAAAAACCTCGGCGACGGCAGCGGCCCGGACGCTCCGGCCTTGACCCAGAGCGGCACCTTCACCGTGACCGCGCTGGACGGAGTGCAAACCCTCAGCGTCGGCGGCATCACTGTGGTCAGCGGTGGCGTGACTGCGGGCTTCCCGCAATCGATCACCACGGCGCTGGGCAACACCCTGACCGTGACCGGCTTCAACGCCGCCACCGGCGTGGTCAGCTACAGCTACACCTTGCTCGACAACGAAGCCCATCCGAATGCGAACGGCGCCAACAGCCTGGGCGAGCAATTCCCGGTGGTGGTCACCGACGATAACGGCACCACCGCCACCGGCAATCTGGACGTGAACATCGTTGATGACGTGCCCAAAGCGGTGGACGACAGCAACGCCAGCACCGCCTCGGAAAGCAACGTGACCCTGACCGGCAGTGTGCTGACCAACGACACCCAGGGCGCGGATCACGTGGCGTCCGGCCCGATCACCCCCGGCACTTTCACCGGGACCTACGGCACGCTGGTGCTCAACGCCGACGGTTCCTACACCTACACGCTCAATACCGCCGACACCGATTTCAAAGGTCTGCACGGCGGCGGCAACGGCACGGAAACCTTCGCCTACACCCTGACCGACGCCGATGGCGACACCAGCACCGCCAACCTGGTGCTGCAAGTCCACAACAACGATGATCCAGTGATCATCACCGGCCTGGACACCGAAGGCGGCGAGCTGACGGTGCAGGAGAAAAACCTCGGCGACGGCAGCAGCCCGGACGCTCCGGCGTTGACCCAAAGCGGCACCTTTACCGTGACTGCACTGGACGGCGTGCAAACCCTCAGCGTCGGCGGCATCACTGTGGTCAGCGGTGGCGTGACTGCAGGTTTCCCACAATCGATCACCACGGCGCTGGGCAACACCCTGACCGTGACCGGCTTCAACGCCGCGACTGGCGTGGTCAGCTACAGCTACACCTTGCTCGACAACGAAGCGCATCCAAATGCGAACGGCGCCAACAGCCTGGGCGAGCAATTCCCCGTGGTGGTCACCGACGATAACGGCACCACCGCCACCGGTAATCTGGACGTGAACATCGTTGATGACTTGCCCAAAGCGGTGGACGACAGCAACGCCAACACCGCCTCGGAAAGCAATGTGACCCTGACCGGCAGTGTGCTGACCAACGACACCCAGGGCGCAGATCACGTGTCGTCCGGCCCGATCACCCCCGGCACCTTCACCGGGACCTACGGCACACTGGTGCTCAACGCCGACGGTTCCTACACCTACACGCTCAATACCGCCGACACCGATTTCAAAGGCCTGCACGGCGGCGGCAACGGCACGGAAACCTTCGCCTACACCCTGACCGACGCCGATGGCGACACCAGCACCGCCAACCTGGTGCTGCAAGTCCACAACAACGATGATCCAGTGATCATCACCGGCCTGGACACCGAAGGCGGCGAGCTGACGGTGCAGGAGAAAAACCTCGGCGACGGCAGCAGCCCGGACGCTCCGGCCTTGACCCAGAGCGGCACCTTCACCGTGACCGCGCTGGACGGCGTGCAAACCCTCAGCGTCGGCGGCATCACTGTGGTCAGCGGTGGCGTGACTGCGGGCTTCCCGCAATCGATCACCACGGCGCTGGGCAACACCTTGACCGTGACCGGCTTCAACGCCGCCACCGGCGTGGTCAGCTACAGCTACACCTTGCTCGACAACGAAGCCCATCCGAATGCGAACGGCACCAACAGCCTGGGCGAGCAATTCCCCGTGGTGGTCACCGACGATAACGGCACCACCGCCACCGGCAATCTGGACGTGAATATCGTCGATGACTTGCCCACGGCCCACGCGGATTCCGCCTCGGTGGACGAGGGCGGCACCGTCAGTGGCAACGTGCTGAACAACGACGAGGGCGGTGCCGACGGGCCCGCCGCGAGCGGCGCGGTGGTCGGCGTTCGGGCTGGCGGCGATACGTCCACGTCGGCCATCGGCGGCCTCGGCACGCAGATCAACGGCGCCTACGGTTACCTGACCCTGGACGCCAACGGCAATGCGGTCTACCACAGCAATCCGAACACCGTCAGCGCACCGGGCGCCACCGACGTGTTCACCTACACCGTGCGCGACGCCGACGGCGATGAAAGCACCACGACCATCACCATCGATGTGCACGCCAGTTGCTTTGTCGCCGCCCCGGATCATGAAGTCAGCGTCCACGAAAGTGCGCTCGACCTGAACCAGGACGGCCAGGACCTGGCCCCCGGCACCGTCACCGGCAGCGACCCGAACGCCACCGGTGAAACCGCCACGGGCAGCCTCGTGGATGCGGTCACCGGCGCCATTGGTGCCGTCACCTTCGCCCTCGTCGGCAATGCCACGGGTGCCTACGGTCAACTGCTCCTCAACCCTGATGGCTCCTACACCTACACGTTGACCTCGCCAGCCTCCACTTCGCCTGCCGCCAACGACGGCCCGAATGTGCTGAGCGAGAGCTTTTCCTATCAGGCCACCGATTCACTCGGCAACACCGTCACCAGCACCATCGTCATCAACATCGTCGACGACGTGCCCCAGGCTCATTGCGATACCGCTGCGGTGGTGGAGGGTGGGACCGTAAGCGGCAACGTGTTGGACAACGACGTGCTTGGCGCCGACGGCGGTGCAGTGATAGGCGTGCGGGCCGGCAGCGACACGTCGAACCCGGCCACCGGTGGCTTGAACACACAAATCAATGGCACGTATGGCTACCTGACCCTGGATGCCAATGGCAACGCGGTCTACCACAGCAACCCAGGCTCCGTGGGTGATGCGGGTGCCACCGACGTGTTCACCTACACCGTGCGCGATGCTGACGGTGACGAAAGCACCACGACCATCACTATCGATGTGCACAACAGTTGCCTGGTCGCGGAAACCGATCATGACGTCACCGTCTACGAGAAAGCCCTCGACCTGAAACAGGACGGCCAGGACTTGGCCCCCGGTACCGCGACGGGCAGTGAGCCGGGTTCCACCAGCGAAACCGCCAGCGGCACGCTGGTGGGCTCGGTCAGCGGCGCCACCGGGGCCGTGACGTTCACATTGCTGGGCGACGCCACCGGCGCCCATGGCCAATTGCTGCTCAATCCCGACGGTTCCTACACCTATACACTGACTTCACCGGCGACAACCTCACCCCACGCCAACGACGGCCCGAACGTACTGAATGAAAGCTTCACGTATCAGGCCACCGACGCCCTGGGCAACAGCACCACCGGCCACCTGGTGGTCAGCATCGTTGACGACGTGCCCACGGCCGTTGCGTCCGAACGCTCGGTCACGGCGACGGAGATCGATTCGAACCTGCTGATCGTGCTCGACGTGTCCGGCAGTATGGACGATGCCTCCGGCGTGGCGGGGCTTTCGCGGCTGGACCTGGCAAAACAGGCCATCAGCGCCTTGCTCGATAAATACGATGACCTGGGGGATGTGAAAGTCCAACTCGTGACGTTCAGCAGCAGCGCCACCGACCAGTCATCGGTGTGGGTAGACGTGGCGACGGCCAAGACGCTTCTCAGCAGCCTCTCGGCAGATGGCATGACCAACTACGACGCGGCGGTGGCGGCGGCGAAGACCGCGTTCGTCACCTCCGGCCAATTGACCGGCGCGCAGAACATCGGCTACTTCTTTTCCGACGGCAAGCCCACGTCGGGCCAGGAAACCGGCACCGCGGACGAAACGGCGTGGAAAGCCTTCCTCGACGCCAATGGCATCAAGAACTACGCCATCGGCCTGGGCAGCGGCGTCAGCAATGCCCATCTCGATCCGCTGGCCTACGACGGCAGCACTCACACCGACACCAACGCGGTGGTGGTCACCGACCTGAACCAGCTCAATTCGGTGCTTTCGGGCACGGTGGTGGGCATACCGGTAACCGGCAACTTGCTGGGCGAGGGCGGTTCGTTCGGCGCCGATGACGGATTTATCAAAAGCCTGGTGGTGGATGGGACGACCTACAGTTACAACCCGGACGCCAACGGTGGCCAAGGTGCGCTAACCGCCAGCGGCGGGACCAACCATGGCACGTTCAACACCGCGACCAACACCGTGAGCATCGCCACCGAACATGACGGCACCCTGGTGGTCAATCTCGACACAGGTGCGTTCAGCTACACCTCGCAGACCACCACCAGCACCTTGATCACCGAGCACATCGGCTACACCGTCAGCGACAACGACGGCGACCTGGCGGGTTCCAGCCTGGTGATCAAGGTCGTGCCCAACAGTGCGCCGGTGGCGATCGCCGACAACATCATCACCAACGTACTGTCGGGCAATATCGTGGTGCCTGGGGAGCTGCTGCTGGGCAACGACAGCGACGCCAATGGCGACCCGCTCACGGCTTCACCCACCGGTTTCAATACGGGCTGGGCCGTCAAGGGTGGGGACTTCACAGGCACTACCGGCACTGCCAGTTTCACCGGCAACAATGTCCAATCGATCAACCTCGACCGCAGTGCCTTCGTCGCCAACGCCGTGAGCATGACGGCGATGCTGGTGGTCAGTGGCGCGCTGGGGGCGGTGTCGAACAACAACGCCAACGATGAAGACCGGCTCAACATCAGCCTCAAGCAAGGCGAAACCCTGACCTTGGATCACAACCTCGCCGCCGGTCGCATCGCCATGGAATATTCCCTGAACGGCGGGCCTTTCGTCGCGATCAATGACGGCGCCTCGTTCACGGCCGCGGCGGATGGCAACTACCAGATCCACGTCACCAACATCCCCAACCCTGGCAACGGCAACGTCAATGGTTCGGAAAATTATCAACTGACCATGACGGTCAATTACGCCGGCGCCCAGGACAGCACGTCGGATTATCACGGCACCTACACCGCCAGCGACAACCACGGTGGCAGCGACAGCGCCGCGGTCGACATCAGCTATCAAGCGGGCCACACCCTGACCGGGACGGCCGCTGATGATGTGCTGCTGGCCGGCAATGGTGACAACGTGCTCAACGCCGGCGATGGCAATGACATCCTCAGCGCGGGTACGGGCAACAACACGTTGCATGGCGAGGCGGGCAACGACCTGCTCTACAGCGGCAGCGGCAATGACCTGCTCGATGGCGGCACCGGCAACGACACTGCCAGCTACGCCCACGCCACCGCTGGCGTGACCGTGAACCTCGGCCTGCTCGCCGCGCAAAATACCCTGGGGGCCGGGACGGATACCCTGGCGAACATCGAAAACCTTGTCGGCTCGAACTTCAACGACACCCTCACGGGAGACAGCTTGGGCAATCGCATCGACGGCGGGCTTGGTCATGACGTGCTCAATGGCGGTGGCGGCGATGACATCCTGATCGGTGGCCTGGGCAATAACACTCTCACCGGCGGCAGTGGCGCGGATACGTTCCAATGGCAGGCGGGCAACAGCGGCCACGACGTCATCACCGACTTCACCCCGGGCCTCGACAAACTCGACCTGTCCCAACTGCTATTGGGCGAAAACGGCAGCGCCGCCTCCCTGGATGATTACCTGCACTTCACCGTCACGGGTACCGGCGCATCGGTCATTACCAGCATCGACGTCAGCAGCACCGCCGGTGCCACGCCGAACCAGACCATCGACCTGGCCGGCGTCGACCTCGCCGCTCATTACGGCGTCACGCCGGGCTCGGGCGGAATGATCGGCGGCGCGGACACGGCGACCATCATCAATGGGATGTTGAATGATCATTCGTTGAAGGTGGATACGGTGTGAAACCGAGAGCCTGTGGCGAGGGAGCTTGCTCTCGCTCGGCTGCGCAGCAGTTGTAAAACCGGCTGGCGCGGTCTGCCTGGAGGGCTGCGTTGGTTGATGTCAGGGCGGCTTCGCCACCCAGCGGGAGCAAGCTCCCTCGCCACGGGCGGTGCTATGTTAGTTAGCGCTGGGCGACGTTGTTAAGCGCGGCTGTGTCGATACCGACACCACTATGAAGAGTTGACCGTGCTCCGCCTCGGGCAGTTCGGTAGGAAGAGCACCGAGCTGCCGAGGCGCGTCGAACAAGCGGCCCTATTCAGGCAAAGGACTGCCGGGCAAGAAATTGATTCCCCAACCCACAGAGGATATATCTGTATCTTCAATCGGATAAAGCGCGCTAGCCCTGCATTCCTTGTATCCGCCGCTGTTGCGAGGCACTCGCACTGTCCATTCACCGTTGCTGTTCGCCTCTACGGTATCCAGAATCTCAGAGTTCACAAAAATTCGAACCGGTACGCCAGTCATCGCGAAGCCGCTCAGGAACACATATTCACCGGTCGTAGACCCGTTTTTGGGCACCTCATTTCCATCCTGGTCCGAGGCGGTCAAGATCGTCGGCCTCGTCAATGAGCGGACCCTGATCCGACCGATGTGGTAGTCGTTGCCGCTACCCGATTGCGTGTGGCTCACGACCCTGAACTCAACGTCCGTGTCGTCCGGGACTGCGTCGATCTTGCCTGTAAGCTCCGCCCAGTCGTAGCCGAGTTGTGTTTGCGATGTTAACTGGCCTAACGATGTTTGTAGCGAGAGGTATGGAATCGCCTGCTCCGCAACCCTTAGTCTCAGGGCTGGAACGGTGAATTCGTACGCTTGACCTTTTTGGAGTCTGAAACTTTTATAAAGAACGACACCAGTATTGTTGTTGGTGTACGTCCAGTTTGCCAAAACCCAGCCATCTGTTGGGCTGTTGTACCTAGTCATATCGTTGGCGTGGGGCGCTGCCGGTCCTTTTATCCAGCCGTCGTAGTTGGAATCGAAGTTCGCGATCGTGTTGACATGGGCAATCGTCAATAACCATACATTCGAGCTCTCGCCATTGTCGCGATATCGGGCTGTCAAGCTGCGGAGACCACCTGTTGAGAGCGGCGCAGTGACGACGCCTTGCCATGCGCCAGTCGTATCGCTGCGCGCGATACCGACAGCTCTTGCCCCATCATATAAGTCCAGGGTGCGGAGCGGACTCGCCGTGCCGTGCAGGACAGGCATCGAATAGGAGGTAGTGCTACCGTTTTGGATATCAATCCCGTTGCCATCCTCTACCCGATTGATCCGCAGCTCGACACTGGCGCTCTGTACGGTGAATCCCCAAGGATCGGAGGTCAATTCGCCGCCATATTTCGCCTTGGCTATAAAGCTGAGCAACCCAATCGGCAGCCCGCTGGCCGTATAGGTCCAGCTACCGGTGGAGCTGGCGGTGACGATGGCCAAGGGTGTTCCATTTCGGAATATCTCAACCTGGCCGTTTTCAAGGGCTGTGCCGGTGAAGATAACGGTAGTGTCGGTGGTGGTGCCGCCATTTGAAATGGGAGTGCCACTGGAGCCTTGTGCCCATGTGATCATCGGTTTCTCGTCAGGCACCGGCCCTCCTTGCCCGATCACCATCGCGATGGCTGTTCTGGAGGTGCCCTGCAGGACGCCGCCACGCAGCAACTGGTAGGCCATGTGCACCGTGCTGCCGGAAATGACCTGAGCGTTGGGAACCTGCAGCACACAAGGTCGGTTTTGTCCAAACTCCCCTTCAACGATGCCCGACACGTTATATACAACGTCGGACTGACCGGCGACTTTCGTGGTGTATGTCGCCATGATCGTATCCTCGGTTCTGAACCGCGGGTCTGAAGTCAGGATGATCAGCGACAGCGGACCGTCGGCCGCAAGTTTGTCGCGATCGATAATGGAAGGGTCGTCGCTGTTGTCGCTGGTGTCCTCCCGAGGAATCGGTACCGGCAGGCGGGCGCCGGCCTGATCCACGTCCACAACCTGCACGGCCGACCACCGGGCGTCTTCGTCCGGGGCGTTATTGAGCTGGTCGTTGACTGTGAAGGAAAACTGGAAGTGCTGGCTATCAGGCCCCAGGTCTGCGCTGGTGACAATGAAGCACACCCGGGTAGGCGTCGCCGAGCCATGGCTTGGTGGAGGGGGGGCTTGGGTTGCAGTAACCACATGGTAAACATCGCTGCCGTTGCAGTTGAGCCGGATGCGGTCATAGGCTCGGCAATAAGGGTATTCGACGCACACGGTTGCTTGGCTAAAACCGGGGCCCACGCCATTGTTGATTTCGTCTGGAAGCAGCAAGACCAGTTCGGAGTGCGCATTGTCGCCGGGGGTCCGGTCGTGGTCGCCGGGCCGGATGCTGTTGTAAAGCAGTCTAAGTGGCGGATCGTAGGTGCCCAGGTTTTCACTGCCGCGCCTCACGCTGTAAGTCAGATAATTGAGCCGACCGGTTTGCAACTCCTGGGGCGGAATGATGAGCGTGACCGCGTCGGACTCACCTTGCGTCTGTCGGCTGTCCACGTCCGGAGCGCCATTGACGGTGATCGAAACGGTGTCGTTGGCTTGCTGCCAAAGGTAGGGATCGACCACCACTGCGCACCCTTGGAGGTCGTAGACGTCTTTGGGCACGCCATAATCCGCGCCCACGACAGGGCTGGTGGCAAGAGGCAGCCTGGGGCCGTACAGCGCCAGTATGCTTTGATTGTCGGTGATCGATGAGTCAGACATGAGCGGAACCCCTCTTGAGAGGTGGTGGGTTGAAGCGTAATAAGAGCGCGGAAGGTTGGGGCTGGCTACTGTCAGAACTTACAGGTAGGGCGGGGATAAAGACGAAAGGTTGGCCACAATCAGAGCTTACGCAGCGTCTTCTGCCTGAGGATATACACCGTCACCAGCACCGCACTGGTGAGCATGAACCCCCGCGCCCACGGCAGTGGCACGAGGTAGCAGGAAAACAGGATGCTGGCCCACATCAAACCGATGGCGTAGACCTTGCCCTTGAGGGGAATGCCGTTGCCGCTGAGGTAGTCTTTGATCCACGGGCCGAGGCGGGGGTGTTCCACCAGCCATTGGTAGAAGCGCGGCGAACTGCGGGCGAAGCACGCGGCGGCCAGGAGCAGGAACGGGGTGGTGGGGAGTACGGGAACGAAAATGCCAATGACCCCCAGCACTACGCTCAGCCAGCCGATGGCCAGCAGAGCGTAACGCAGGATCAGCGGGCGCTTGCCGATTGGCGAGGGCACCCGGTCACTCAGTGGTGGCGAGGCTTGAGGATCGCCGGTTTCTCGTCCGGGGCGTTGCACAGCAGGTACAGGGCGGTCAGCGCTTCGGGGATCTGAACGATCATGTCGTCCATCAGGTTCGCGTCGGCGGCGATGTCCGAAAACTCTGGTTGCTCGTCGAACAGGCCCGAACCGACCATGATCGGCAACAGCATTTCGCTGACTTCTTCTTCTGCGGTTTCGAACCAGGCGGCTTCGCGCAGGAACACGCCTTCCATGAAACCGATGCACCAGCCGCGCAGTTCCGAATCGTCCGGGTCATCGCCCAGGTCCAGCTCGCACGGCAGCTCGAATTCTTCATCGGAGGCCAGTTGGCGGGCAATATGGGCCTTGAGGCCGACGAGCGTGGCTTCGATTTCGGCGCGCTGGGCTTCGTCGCTGTAATGCGGCTCTTCGGCGAACAGCGCATCGATCCATTCACGATCCGGCACCGGCTCGGAACAGATCGACAGGGCGGTCAGATAGCCATGAGCGGCCACGTAATCCAGCGCCTCTTCGTGCAGCTCATCGGCGTCGAGGAAGACTTGCAGGCGGGTCAGTTGCTCAGCGAAGGACATTACGGGCTACCTTGGGG
>Ga0307412_10001921_pt1 | contig 11477 bp, 9 predicted proteins | sample DK1Cmetagenome_3_FD_203823 | JGI IMG/M metagenome (GOLD analysis project Ga0307412, IMG submission 203823) | Maize rhizosphere microbial communities from greenhouse at UC Davis, California, United States - DK15-C-1 | ecosystem: Host-associated > Plants > Roots > Rhizosphere > Soil | place: USA...
CCCGGCCGCCCCGCCCCTACAAAATGGAGTGATGATGTCAACAACCTTCGAAATACAACAAGCGTATCAACCGGGGGTCGCGTTGGGCGTAGAGGTTCCCGAGCCTCGCCCGGTGATCCAGTTGGACCACATTCATAAGACGTACACGATGGGCGATGTTGAAGTTCACGCGTTGCGCGGTGTGTCGCTGGAGATTCGTGAAGGTGAGTTCGTGGCCATAATGGGCGCCTCGGGATCGGGCAAATCGACGACGATGAATATTATCGGCTGTCTCGATCGCCCAACGCGCGGCACGTACATCCTCGACGGCGAAGACGTGTCGCAGATGTCGAAGGACGAACGCGCTGATATTCGTTGTAAGAAAATCGGTTTCGTATTCCAGGGCTTCAACCTGCTCTCGCGCACGTCCGCACTGGAAAACGTCGAACTGCCGATGCTCTATCTCGGCGTCGAAACAGCCACACGTCACGAGCGCGCGATGGAAGCGCTGGCCGCAGTCGGACTCAGCGGACGCGAACAGAACCACCCAAACCAGTTGTCAGGCGGACAACAACAGCGCGTCGCAGTCGCGCGTTCGCTCGTCAACAACCCGGCACTGATTCTGGCGGACGAGCCGACCGGTAATCTCGACTCGCGCACGTCAGTCGAAGTGATGGAGATCTTTCAACGTCTGAATCGCGAGCGCGGCATCACGCTCGTGCTCGTTACGCACGAGCCCGACATCGCGGAGTACGCGCACCGCGTGGTGGTCTTCAAAGACGGCAAAATTAAGTCGGATCGCCCGGTCGAAAGACCGCGCGACGCCGCAGAAGAACTGAAGAACCTGCCGATTATCGATGACAGCGACGACGACGAGGAGTAAATCGGAAATCGGCAATCGGAAATTAAACAATGACTCTCTTAATGATCATTCGCGTCGCCTTTCGCGCTCTTATTCGCAACAAGATGCGCGCTGCGTTGACTATGCTCGGCATCATCATCGGCGTCTCTGCTGTGATCGCAATGGTGAGTATTGGTCAGGGCGCATCGGCTTCAGTGCAGGCACAGATCGAGAGCATTGGCACGAACCTGCTCTTCGTGAGCGCGGGCGCGCAGAACGTCGGCGGCGTGCGCAGTGGTACGGGCGATACCGGCACCAACACGTTGACAGTCGAGGATCTCGATGCGATCAAACGCGAAGTGCCGAGCGTGTCGATGGTCACTCCTTCGGTCAACGCACGCTCGCAGATGGTTGCCGGAAACATGAACTGGAACACTGCGCTCACGGGTGTGAGCGAACAGTATCCGGAGATTCGCAAGTGGCCGGTCGCGAGCGGCTCGTTCTTTACTGATGCCGACGTCCGCACAGCGGCTCGCACCATCGTGATCGGACAAACTCTCGCTGACAATCTTTACCCCGGCGCCGATCCGATCGGCCAGGACATTCGCGTGCAGAACCTGCCGTTTCGAGTTGTCGGAGTGATGGCGCGCAAAGGACAGGATCCGCAGGGGCGCGACCAGGACGACGTCGCATTCGCACCCTACAGCACGGTGCAGAAGAAAATCCTCGGACGCGATCGCGTTCAGATTGCTTACGTGTCTGCAATCTCGCAGGATGCGACTTACACCGCGCAGGAGCAGATCAGCGAGTTGTTACGGCAGCGGCACAAGCTCACGGCGAGTGAGCCAAACGATTTCACTGTTCGTAATATGACTGACATCGCTGAAGCCGCAAACGAGACCAGCAAGACGATGACGATCCTGTTGGCGTGTATTGCCGGTGTGTCACTGCTGGTCGGCGGTATCGGCATCATGAACATCATGCTCGTGTCCGTCACTGAACGCACGCGCGAGATTGGTATTCGTATGGCGATTGGCGCGCGTTCATCTGCCGTTCGCACGCAGTTTCTGATCGAATCGATCGTGCTGAGTCTGACAGGTGGCACGATTGGCATCATTCTCGGCATCGCTCTCTCGTTAGCGATACCTGCATTCTTAGGTTGGCCCACGCTGGTCTCGGTTATGGCCATCGTCGGTTCGGTGCTCTTCTCTGCTGCGGTGGGAATCTTTTTCGGCTACTACCCCGCGCGCAAAGCGGCGGCGCTCGATCCAATTGAAGCGCTGCGTTACGAGTAGTAACATGCGCGCATGCATCGAGCTCCTCTGGTCTTTCTCTTAATAGTCACACTTCTGCTCGGGTCCGTTGCTCAATCGCAACAACGGACCCATCCCCGACTAGTCCTGCTCATCGCGGTGGACCAGTTTCGCTACGACTATCTCGAGCGCTACGGCGACCTCTTTGTCGCTAACGGGTTGCGACGATTGATGCGCGACGGGGCATCGTGGACGCAATCAAACTACGATCACATGCCGACTTATACGGCGCCCGGACACGCAACGATGATGACCGGCGCGTATCCAGCCGAGTCGGGCATCATCGGCAACGAGTGGTTGGACCGCCCGTCAGGCAAGCGAATCACGAGCGTTTTCGACGACTCGGTAAAGCTGCTTGGCGGTGGTCCAAACGATGCGGCGTCGAGTCCATCACGACTGATGACCTCAACTGTCGGCGATGAGCTGCGACTCGCAACCAACGATCGCGCGAAAGTGATCGGTATCTCCGTCAAGGATCGTTCAGCAATTCTGCCGGCCGGTCGGCATGCAAATGCTGCTTATTGGTTCAGCACCACCACCGGCAACATGGTGTCGTCGACCTACTACTTCAACGAACTGCCAGCATGGGTAAGCACCTTCAACGCCGGTCGCATGGCAGACAAATACTTCGGCGCCAAATGGGAACGGTTACTGCCCGAGAATGAATACCTGAAACGCGTTGGACCGGATTCGCCTCCGTGGGAAAACGTGACCAGCGCGGGAGACACGAACGCTTTTCCACACACGATCACCGGCGGCGCTAAGGGACTGGGCAACACTTTCTACTGGGCTCTCGATTACTCGCCTTTCCTGAACGAGGTACTTGATTCGTTTGCGCAGCAGGCGATCGTGAATGAGAAGCTGGGCCAGGACGAGGATACGGACGTGCTTACCGTGAGTTTCTCGGCCAACGACTACGTGGGCCATCGCTATGGTCCATACAGTCACGAAGCGATGGACGCGGTGTTGCGAGTGGATCGAGAGGTCGCAAAGCTGCTCGATTTCGTCGATGCGCGTGTGGGATTGTCGAACACGTTGATCGCGTTTACGGCAGACCACGGTGTCTCCCCGATACCGGAACATGCGGCCGCGATGGGGCTCGGTGGCGGGCGTATCAAGGCGGCGGATCTGTTTGCGACTATCGAAAAGGCACTCAGTGCTCGCTACAAACCGGAGTCCGATTATCTGCTGCGGTTCAAAGAAGCGAATACGACGCGCGAGTGGTTGATAAACAGCAATCTGTATTTCAACTACGATGCGCTGCGACGCGATGGTGTGAATGTCGAGGAGTTTTCGCAGGCTGTTTGCGCGGCGGCGCTCACTGTTCCTGGGATTGCGCGTTGCTTTACACGTACGCAACTCATGCGCGGCGCCACTTCATTCACCGACCCGATCGAGCGGCGCGCGCTGCACGGGTTTTATCCTTCGCGCAGTGGTGATGCGGTGCTGGTGCCGGAACCGTACAAGTACCTCGCGGAAACAATCACAGCCACTCATGGCTCGCCATACACCTACGACACGCATGTGCCGACAATCATCATGGGCGCTGGTGTCAACGCCGGCCGCTACCTGGAACCAGCATCACCCGCCGACATCGCACCAACGCTGTCAGCTCTGTTGCGGATCACACCACCGAGCAACTCAGTTGGTCGAGTATTAGTAGAAGCAATCCGCAAATAATCTGTGTAATCTGTGGATAACTAACGTTTGTACTTCAGCACGTACTCGGGAACCGGAATCCCATCCGGCAATCTGGGATCTTTAACCGGCTCTCCCGTCTCTAATTTCAACGGCAGCACGCCCGCCCAAACGTTCATCGCATAATCTTCTTCATCATCAAGCGGTGGCCCGGTGCGGATCTTCGCCGACGCCTCCACTAACGGCAACGAAAGCACAGTCGTCTGTCGCAACTCCTGCTCAGTCGGCTCACGAACCTCCGCCCACCGTCCACGCACAATGTGTTCCGACAACGCAAACAGCGCCGCATTTTTCTCCTGCGCGTCCTCAACCAGCGTCGCACGACCGAAGATCACGACCGATCGATAATTCATCGAGTGATGAAATGCCGAGCGCGCCAGCACCAGTCCATCGATCAACGTCACCGTCACACACACATCGACGCCGCCCGATAGCGTTCGCAACATCCGGCTCGCCTGCGAACCATGAATATAGAGTTTGTCATCAACGCGCGCATATCCCGTCGGAATCACGACCGGCTGGCCCTCAGGCGCGAAACCGACGTGACAAATAAAACCCTCATCCAGAATTCCGTAGACAGTCTCGCGATCGAAATGGCCGCGTTTGGGGAGTCGCTTCAGCTTCGTGCGTTCGGTTCGAGTAAATGTCATGTTGTAAATATGCCACAGATCAGTATCATCCGCGTTAGTCCTCGTTCTAAGGAGAAAAATATGCGCCTGTTACGTCCCCTTGTCGTTCTCTGTCTGCTCGCTTCAACCACGTTCGCTCAAAACGGCGGCGCCCCGAAGTCGCCGTTTGAAGAAGCATTCTCGCGACTTGAATATCGCAGTATTGGTCCAGCAGTGATGGGCGGCCGCGTCGCCGACGTTGAAGGCGTGCCGGGCGATGCGAACGTGGTCTATGTCGGCAGCGCCTCGGGAGGTGTTTGGAAGACTACAAACGGCGGCGTCACCTGGAAACCGATTTTTGAACGACAGGGCACACTCTCGATCGGCGACATCGCACTCGCGCCGAGCAATCCGGAAGTGGTGTGGGCCGGCACCGGCGAGTCAAACGTGCGCAACAGCGTCTCCTTCGGCGACGGAGTTTACAAGTCAACTGACGGCGGCAAGACGTGGCAACACATGGGTCTCAAAGACACGGAACGCGTCTCGGCGATCGTCATCAACCCGCAGAACCCCGACATCGTCTACATCGGCGCTCTGGGCCACGCTTTTGGTCCTAACGAAGAGCGCGGCGTGTTCATGACAACCGACGGCGGTAAGACATGGACCAAGACGCTTTACATCGACAACCAGCACGGCGTCGCAGATCTCGAGATCGATCCCACGAACCCAAACATTCTTTACGCGGGCATGTGGAGTTTCGAACGCAAACCCTGGACGCATCGCAGCGGCAGTGAAAAAGGCGGTGTGTACAAGTCGATTGACGGCGGCCGCACGTGGAATAAACTCACCAACGGTTTGCCGAAACTGATGGGCCGTATTGGCGTTCGCGTCGCGCCGAGTAATGCGAACGTCGTCTACTTGATTGTTGAGTCGAAAGACGGAACGCTCTATCGCTCCGACGATCGTGGTGAGACGTTCAAGCTCGTATCGAAGAATACCGACATCGTCTCGCGTGGTTTTTATTACACACGCGTACGCGTCGATCCGACGAATGAGAATCACATCTACGCAGTCGCGTCGAGCTTGTACACTTCGGTTGATGGCGGCAAGACATTTCGCGAGATTACAGGCCGCACTCACGTCGACTTCCACGCGCTCTGGATGGATCCCAAAAATCCGAAACGAGTGTGGCACGGGCAGGACGGCGGCATTTCAGTCAGTTACGACGGCGGCGACACGTGGGAAGCGGTCTACAACATTCCCCTCGGCCAGTTCTATCAGATTCACGCAGACAATCGATTCCCATTCTATTACGTGATGGGTGGTCTGCAGGACAACGGATCGTGGACTGGTCCAAGCCGCTCGCGCGAGCCGGCAGGCATCATGAATGACGATTGGCGGATGGTCAGTTTTGGCGACGGCTTTTTCATGATCAATAACCCGGATAATCCGGACCAGTATCTCTCCGAGTCGCAGGGTGGAAATATTATCTGGACTGACATGTCGAGTCGCGAACAGCGCGCGATCAATCCGTGGGGTCATGGCAGTGGCGGCGGTCCTCCGGCCGGGCAGAAGTATCGTTTCAACTGGAACTCGCCGATCGTCTTTTCACCACACGACAAAACAACCGTGTACTTAGCAGGCAATGTAGTTTTCAAGAGCGACGACTTCGGCAAAACGTGGACGCAGATCAGTAACGATCTGACTACGAACGATCCGGAGAAATTGAAAGACGCGGGTGGTCCGGTCGCGATCGAGAATACGGGCGCCGAGTATCACTCGACGATCATCAGTGTCGCGGAGTCGCCGGTACAAAAGGGACAGATATGGGCCGGTACTGACGATGGTAACCTGCAACTCACCAGTGACGGCGGAAAGAACTGGTCCAACATCGCCAGGAACGTGTCCGGTGTAGCGGCAAACTCGCCTGTGTCGCACGTCGAACCGTCGCGCACAGGGGCAAGCACTGCTTACGTGTCGTTCGATCGTCACATGTTCGACGACTTCCGTCCGTACATTTTCAAAACGACGGACGGCGGTAAGAGTTGGACCAGCATCTCGGGCAATCTGCCGGCGAAGGCATACGTTCAGATCGTGCGCGAGGATCCGAAGAACACGAACCTGCTTTACGCGGGAACCGAGTTGGGCCTGTTTGCTTCGTATAACGGCGGTAAGGATTGGTTTTCATTGAATTTGAAGAACCTGCCGAACGTTTCCGTTCACGACATCATCGTGCACCCGCGTGAGAACGATCTGATTCTAGCCACGCACGGGCGCAGTATCTGGATCTTCGACGATGCGACTGCGATTCAGCAGATGACACCGCAGATCCTCAGCAGCAACGCGCATCTGTTTCCGGTGCGTGCGGCGCTGAGGTTTACGAGTCGCTTTTCGCGTTACGGGATCGGCGACAAAGCCTTCACTGGTCCGAATCCGCCGGCCGGTGCGTTGATTACTTACTACCTGAAAGACAAGCTCGACGAGAAAGCGACGTTTAAATTTCAGATCTTCGATCGCGATGGGAAGCTGGTCCAGGACATCGAGCGCCCATCGCGTGAGAAAGGTTTGAATCGTACTGCGTGGAACCTGCGACTCGGCGGTCCGGAAGTTCGACGTCCGCCGACGGAAGAGCAGATTGCTTTCGGCTTCTCGCCGCGTGGTCCACAGGTGCTGCCCGGAATCTATACCGTGAAGCTCACGGTGAACGACAAAGTGTTCGAAGAGAAAGTGGAAGTAAAACTCGATCCGGCGATCACCACCTCGCTCGCGGAGCTTCAGGAAGCGCAGAACATGCAGGTCAAGCTGCGCGATATGCAATCGACGCTCAATACGTCGTTACGTTTTCTGGACAGCGTGAAGGAGCAACTCAAGCAGGCGCAGACGACGATGAAGACGTTGAACAAAGAGCCTGACAAGGATCTGATGAAAGCGCTGGAAGACTACATCAAAGAGGTGGACAAACTCGAGGATCGCCTGGCGGCACGCACGGAGGGTTTGGGTTTTGGAGGCCGGTCACAGGTATCGGATGACATCGGGAATCTGTTCTTCTATCTCGATTCGAATTTTGGACCAACGGCAGGACAGCGCGCGTACTTCGGTGAGATCGAGCCCGTCTATCGCACGCGCATGGAAGAGGTGAATAAGTTTCTGCGCGAGACGCTGCCGCAGTGGAATGAAAAGTTGCGCGCCTGGGGTGCGCCTACGTTGACGACCCGAAAACCGTTTTAGTAAATCCGTTTTTATATCCGCGTAATCTGTGGCTACAAATCACTTCGCGTAAAGCGAACGTTGCCGTTAATTCCCTTCGCCGTGATCCCCGCGCCGCCTGAACCGATGCGCGCGGAGTAACGGCCGCGTCTGTTCTTGTCAATCTCGACGTTCGGCAAGTCGGAAACGACCCGCCCATTCATCCCGCGCGCGTCGAAGTCCGCGTTTACATCCGACGCGAGCTTTAATTCGATGTTGCCGTTGATGCCTTTAAGCGTGACGCCATCCTGATCGAGCCTCTTCAACCCGACTACCATGTTGCCGTTAATTCCCTTGAACGTTGCGCGGCCGGCCGCGCTGCCGATTTGTACGCGGCCGTTAATACCCGCGATTTCAACTGCGCCATCAATGTCGCTGGTTACGAACGCTCCGTTCACGCCCTTCGCAGAGAGTGCGATCTGTCGTGGCAGTTTCAAAGTAACGCGTTCGCCCGCCGATGCACCGAAGATACGTGTGATGAAGGTGCCGTCACCCTTTTCACCGTGGATGCGCAGGCTGTTCGCATCTGCTTCGATAATCACTTTGCGGCGATCGAGTGCCTCCTGGCTCGACGCGGTGCGTTCGATAAAGACTTCCGCTTTATTCGTTTCTGAAGTCTCAATATTGACAGAGCCATTCAGGCCGGCCAGTTCGACGCGCGCGCCCGGTGAGAGTTCGTACGACTGTCGTATCTGTTCACGCACATCAGTGTTGTGGTGCGTAACAAGCTCGCGAATCTCGGCGACAGTTCCGCGCGAAGCTGAGCGAACAACTACACCAGCCACGGCTGCAATAAGGACCAGAAGGACAAAGATCACTATGCGTTTCATATTTCCCGCCTCAAAAAGTTTTGGAAATGGGCACTCTCCAGTCTTTAACGTTTTGTGCCGAAAATTTGTTTCGCAGTAATTTTGTGCAACAATGCCGCAACCATGGCAGATCGTGCGGCAAGGGATTTGAAAGTTCTTTTGGTCGAAGACTTTGAAGATACACGTCTATTCATGCGTCTGGAGCTTGAAGAACAGGGCTTTATCGTGTTTGAAGCTGAGAATGGTAAGGTTGCGGTCGAGACCGCGATTCGCGAGAAGCCCGACGTGATCCTGATGGACCTCACGCTTCCGTTGATGGATGGTTTTGCGGCGACAAAACTTATCCGCCAGAACGATGACCTAAAAAACGTCCCCGTGATCGCCGTCACCGCGCATCAGGAAGACGACTTCCGTTCCGACGCAAAAGCTTCAGGGTTCGACGCTTATGTCACGAAGCCGATCGATGTTAACTGGCTGAAAGAGTTGATCGCCGGCTTGTTGATATGATCTGTGTAATCTGTGGATAACTAAAAGCGCGCTTCTATTAACCCATCATATCGTTTGCCATGCTTCGCAGTGAGCTGCGGATACGTCGCATGCTCCGCACGCAAACCTTTCATCGCGAGCTTGCGCTCCACTAACTTAATCTCGTTCGCGCGGCCTTCAATCTCCATAAACAACCCAAACGGCAACACATCGATCACGATCTCCGTCTGACCTAGCCGCCACGTCTGCCGGCGCTTCTCATAGATTAGTGTGGCCGTGAATCCGAGAGCCTCGAGAATCGCCGCCATCGCCTCAGGATCTGCAACGGCAGTCTCCTCTTCGCGTTGCTGTTTGATCGCCGACGCGCCCGGAAGACGCCTTTTGAAAGTCAGCGTCGCCCTTTCGCCGGCACGTCTCAAACGCAACACACAGGAACCATCCTGCAACGCTTCACCGTGATAAAGCGTGTTCTCCTCGAAGTCTTCTCCTTCCAGGCTCGCGCCAATCTCCGGCAGACGCTTCACCACCGCGTCTCGCTGGCGTTTCGTCAAACGAAACTTTTTCTCGACTTCGATCATGCTTGCCTGGCCCAACGCAACGCTTCCGGAATCGACGCGCGCTTGCCGTACATCAACATCCCAACACGATAGACGCGTGACGCAACCCACATGATTACAAGCACACTGCTAAATCCAATGACCAGCGACAACGCAATCTGCCAGAACGGCGGCGTCTGCGTCACGATACGCACAAGCATCGCCACCGGCGCGGAGAACGGAATCATTGAAACCCAAAAAGCAAACGGCGAGTTGGGGCTGCGACTCACTGGCCAGAATAGATAGAAGCTGACCACGAGAATCAGGATTATGGGTATCGCCAACTGCCCGCCTTCCTGTGCCGTGGTGACCATCGATCCGACCAGCGCATAGATTGTCGCATAGATAAAATAACCAAGCAGGAAGAAGAGCACGAAGTAAACATAATGTGAAAACGGGATACGTGGAATGCTCGCCGGCAAGCCTTTTGAGGTGAGGAGACTCATGCCAAATACCGCAAAGGCAGTGAAGGCCGTTGCCCAGATCGTCAATTGTGTCAAGGCAACGAACGAGACACCAACCAACTTACCCATCATTAACGTAAAAGGTTTGACTGATGAAAACAGGATCTCAGCAATACGTGTCTCCTTCTCTTCTATCACCGCTCCGAGGATTATTTGACCGTACATCAGAATCGCCAGGTACATTACGAATCCTACGCCAAACACGAGTGCGAAACTGGCGCGCGCATCGCGTTGCTGACCATCGGATCCGATCTTCACCGCGTTTAGTTCGACGGGCTTGAAAAGTTCCTGCCTGGTCTTAGTGTCAACGTTTGCTTCGATTAATCGCTGTTCGCGCATGGCGCGATTTAGTGCCGACTGAACAGCCTGCACTGAAAAAACATCGCCCGGATTGTTGTTAAAAAATTCCGCCTGTGCGTGTTCGAGAAAATCCGGCGGTAGAATTATGTACCCATCGAGCTCTCTTGCCGCTAGTCGCTGATCGAGATTCGCGCGAATCTCGTCGAGTGATCGATTCGCTATGGCTACTTCCTCGAACGCAAAATTTTCGGCTCCTCGTCCACGCCGAAAGCCTGATTGTATGTTGGTCGGATCGTTGGTCTTTCCTGAATCATCTCCGCTAACAGATTCCTGAAGCGACGCATACATTTTCCCTGTTTGATCTACCACTGCCACCCGCACAGGTGGAGTTTTAATGTTTAAGATGAGCGCGGGTACGATACCGAAAAGCGACATTACAATCGGCAACAAGAACGTCGAGACGATGAACATCTTCGCGCGTACGCGCGCCAGATACTCTCGTTTGACGACCGCCAGAAACTTTTTCATGCAGATTCCGTCACTTTCGTGATGAAGATATCGTTCAGACTCGGTTCCACCATCTCAAACTTTCCGATCACCGCGCCCGCATTGAGTAATCGTTTCAGCAACACTTGCGCGTCAGCGCCGGAGGCAAGCAGTGCCTGCGCTTCGTCAGCGTGTCGCACCAATTTGCTCACGAGCGCCGGATCGTCAAGCACGCCATCGCCGCCTTCGCAACGAATCGCCACTGAATTGCGTCCGAAGCTGCGCTTGATCTCACGCAAACTGCCTTCAAAAACTTTTTGCGCCCGGTTGAGGAGACAGATGTCGTCGCAGATCCTTTCCGCCACTTCCATCTGATGCGTGGAGAAGATGATCGTCTTGCCGGCGCGTTTGAGATCCAGCACGATCTCTTTCAGCAGTTCGGTGTTGATTGGATCGAGACCTGAGAACGGTTCGTCGAGGATCAGCAGATCGGGATCGTGAATCACCGAAGTGATGAACTGGATCTTCTGCTGCATTCCTTTGGACAGTTCCATCGAGCGTTTGTTTTTCCACTCGGAGAGTTTGACGCGTGCGAGCCATTCGTCGATCTTCGACTCCCTCTGCTTGCCGCGGACGTTTTTGAGTTCGGCG
>Ga0307412_10001922_pt1 | contig 11476 bp, 6 predicted proteins | sample DK1Cmetagenome_3_FD_203823 | JGI IMG/M metagenome (GOLD analysis project Ga0307412, IMG submission 203823) | Maize rhizosphere microbial communities from greenhouse at UC Davis, California, United States - DK15-C-1 | ecosystem: Host-associated > Plants > Roots > Rhizosphere > Soil | place: USA...
GCTGTTCACCGGCAACTTTAATTATGTGCGCGATGGCGCGAACCAGGCGCTGAACCGTCTGGTCGGCTATCTGCTCGGCCAGGGAGCGGCGGTGCGCATCTATTCGCCCCGCGTCGAGAAGCCTGCCTTTCCGTCCTTCGGCAAGGTCATCGGCGTGCCCGCGATACCGCTGCCGGGCCGCGCCGAATATCGCCTGCCGCTGTTCATTCCGCCCCGCGTCCGGCGTGACATCAAGCGATTCGAACCGAACATCCTCCACGTCGCCAGCCCGGAATTGCTGGGGTTGCGCGCCGTTTCTTACGCGCGGCGGCGGGGGCTGCCGGTGGTCGCGTCGGTCCACACGCGCTTCGAAACCTATCCGCGCTATTACGGCCTTGCCTTCATGGAGCCGGTGCTCGAGGCCTATCTGCGCCGTTTCTATCGCCGCTGCGACGCGATCTTCGCCCCTTCCGAATCGATGGCGCAACTGCTGCGCGACCAGCGGATGAGCTATGATGTCGGCATCTGGTCGCGCGGGGTCGACCGCGAGATATTCACGCCGGCGCGCCGCTCGCTCGAATGGCGGCGCGGGCTCGGCATCGGAGATGGCGAGATCGCGATCGGCTTCGTCGGACGGCTGGTGATGGAGAAGGGGCTCGATGTCTTCTCCGACGCGATCGACCAGCTTGCCGCGCGCGGAATCCCGCATCGCGTCCTCGTGATCGGAGAAGGCCCGGCGCGCGAATGGTTTCAACGGCGGCTGCCGCAGGCGGTGTTCGCGGGCTTTCAGAAGGGCGAGGATCTCGGCCGCGCGGTTGCATCGGCCGACATGCTGTTCAACCCCTCGGTCACCGAGACGTTCGGTAATGTCACGCTCGAGGCGATGGCATGCGGTCTGCCGGTGGTGGCGGCGCGGGCCACGGGGAGCGAGAGCCTGGTCGCCGACGGCGCAACCGGGCGGCTGGTTGCGCCAGGCGGTACCCGCGCCTTCGCCGATGCGCTGCAACATTATTGCGAGGATCATGACGCCCGCGCCTCGGCCGGGGCCGCGGGGCTCGCCGCCAGCGAACGTTATGGCTGGGACCAGGTCAATCAGACGCTGATCGATTCCTATCTGCGGATCATTCGCCAGCGCGCCCAAGGCGGCGGCCCGCCGCGCATGGGGCCGGTGCCGTAAGAGTTCAGCGCCTCGCCGGCAGCAGCTGGTGGAGTGGGTGGACGCCGCGCGGATTTTCGCGAAAGCCCTCCAGCCGGGGGGCGACAAGAGACCAGCGCAGCGGCTGGGCGATAGGGAGGAACGGCACCGTCTTCGCCAGCTCGGTCTCCGCTTCGGTCAGCCAGCCGGTCCGGTCCTCGGCGGTGGTGGCGGCGATGGCGTTGTTGAGCGCGATGTCGGCCTCGCGGTCGCAGACCGGGCTTGCGCCGCAGGAAAAGCGGTGGAGATACCAGGCGGCGGTGTCGCTCGGCGCGATCGCGTCGATCAGTCGGAGATCGGCATCGGCGGCGAACGCTACCTGCTCGGCCGCGACGCCGATCGCCCGCCAGTCGGCGGCAAGCAGGCGGAAGAGCAGCCTTCCGCCCGGCCCCTCGGGCATGGCGACGCGCAGGGTCGGGACGGGACCGTTGCGTCCGGCCCAGAAGCGAACGATCCCGCCGGCCACCCGGACGCGCAGATCGGGGGAGAGATCGGTCGACCAGTCGATGCGCCCGGCCGGCCCCAGCTCGCTCGTTCCCGGCGGGACAAGGCTGATCGATGAACGCCAGCCGCTATCGGGAAAGGCGGCCGCGATCCGATCGCGATCGATCGCCATGGCGAGCGCGCGGCGATTCTCGGGCACGGCGAGAAAGCCGGCGGGCCTGACGACGGCGAGTCCGAACAGGCCCAGGACCGGATCGAAGCGCAGCATGCGCGCGGGCAGGCCCGCGGCGCGGGCGATCGGGAGGTCGGCGAAGGTGCCGCCGAGCACGAGCGCGGAGCGGCCCTCCCTGAACCGCGCGACCGCCAGACCGGCGCGCTCGCCCCGCAAGATGACGTTGCGATCCTCCAGCTTGGCCGTGCCGATCTCCTCCTCGGGCTGAAGAATCGGGGCCAGCGTCAGCACCGGGTTCCCGCCAGCGGCGACCGCCAGCGGGCCGGTTCCCGCGTCCCCGTCGAGCAGCGCCATTTCGGGCCGGGCGAGCAATTCGAGCAGGTTGGGCTGGGGCGCGGCCAGCCTGATTTCGACGACCTCGGGCGTCACCGCCACGATCTCGTCCACCGCGCCCAGCAAGGGCTTCAGCGGATTGCGGCTGGCGGGCGCGATCGCCGCGCGGAGCCGGCGGGCCGCTTCATCCGCGTCGATGGCGGCGCCTTCGGCGAGGCGGAAGGTGTAATAGAGGCCATCGTCGGAAACGTCCCAGCGGATCGCGAGGCCCGGCTCGATCTGTCCCGCGCCATCGAATCGAACCAGTCCCTGCGCCACCGCCGCGAGCAGCACCGCGCCAGGCGGCGACAGCGGCTTGCGATTGGGATCGACCGCCGCCGGCGGCTCCCCGATGACGCTGACCGCGACCGGCCCGTCGATCCGCCGGCCGTCGCAGCCGGCCAGCAGCGCCAGCAGGGCGAATCCGGCGGGTGGGAGGAAAGGGAGCTTCATCGATCCTTCAGGGTCAGGGTGCGGCTTGGGTGTACGTTGGCGGGATTGTCCCGCCAACCGCCAACGCGCGGCGATACCAGCGCACGGCTGACATAAAAGTGGATCGGCAGCACCGCGGCGTCCGCGATCAGCAATGCTTCGGCCTGCCGCATCTTCGCGGCCCTCGCGGCGGGCAGCGATTCGGCCAGCGCGGCATCGAGCGCGCGATCATAGGCGGGATTGGCGTAGCCCGAATAGTTGATCGGTCCGGCATCGGCGCGGTGCACCGCGAGAAAATTCTCGGGCGCGGCGACATCGCCGATCCAGCCCGACCGGGCGAGCGCGAAATCGCCCCGCCGGAGGCTCGCGAAATGGAGCGAGGCTTCACTGTTCAGCAGCCGCGCCTCCACGCCGAGCGGCCGCCACATCGCCGCCAGCGAGATGGCGATGCGGCGATGTTCGCCGTCGCTGTTGAAGCGGATGTCGAACGTGAGCGGTCTGCGCCGGCCATAGCCGGCCCGCGCCAGCAAGGTGCGCGCGGCCGCCATCCGCCGTTCCCGGGGCCAGTCCGCCCAGTGCGGCCGGAAGGCGGTGAGGCCGCCGACTCCGGCGGGAACCACGCCCCAGGCCGGCGGCGTGCCGATCGCCATCAGCGGCCCAGCGATCCAGCGCCGGTCGACCGCGATGCTGAGCGCGCGGCGGACCCGGGCATCGTCGAACGGCGGCCGGCGCGTGTTGAACACGAAATAATAGGCCCCGTTCAGCGGCGCAACGCGCGCGGCGCCGGGCAGCTTGTCGCGAATCCAGGCGAGGCGGGTCGCGGGGAAATCGGCGGTGACGTCGGCCGCCCCGGAGGCGAAGGTGCGAAGCGCGGTCAGCCGATCGGCAACCGGCCGCCATTCCACGCGCGTGATCGGCGGGCGCCCGCCGTGCCAGCGCGGATTGGCCGACAGCATCGTCCGGTCGCCGAGCACCCATTCGGTGAGGCGATAGGGGCCGGAGGTCACCAGCGGCCGCTCGCCGGTCCAGCCTTCGCCGAGCGCCGCGATCCGATGCAAGGGCAGCGCCGCCATGGCGGGGTGGGCGAGCAACTCGGGCAATGCGGGGAAGGGATGCTTCAGGCGGACGACCAGCGTCGATCCCTCGGCATCGATGTGCTCGATCGCCTCGAACAATGCCGCGTTGGGCGAGGCCGAGCCGCGATCGATCAGCCGCGCGAAGGTCGCGCGGAAGGTTTCCGCCGTGATCGGCGCGCCATCCGAAAAGGCAAGGCCGGGCCGCAGCGCGAATCGCCAGGTCAGACCATCGGCCGACATGGACCAGGAATCGGCGAGACCCGGCTGGGCGAGTCCGTCGCCGCCGAATCGGGTCAGCCCTTCGAATTGATCCGCCGCGATCCGCATCGAGGCCAGGTCCGACGCCTTCTGCGGATCGAGGCTCTTTGCCTCATCATCGGCAATGCGCACCAGCACGTTTTCGTCCTTGCGTGGAGGCGCGGATCCATCACCGCAAGATGCGAGGATCAGCGATGCGAGGGAAAGGGCTAAATTCAGTCGCGGCATTCGCCCCCGACGTTAGCTGCTTAGCTATTCAATTTCGCGGGGAAATTAGCCGTGAATGTTAACTTCAATGTGTTCCGTACGGAAACATCCCGAGAGAAGTTCGCAGAGTCCCCCTATATTGCATTGCATTTAAGGGAAAATTCACGATACTCCTTGGTTACGCGCTGGGGCGGGCTGGCGTGTTTGGGGGCCGAGACACGCCATGAACTCGTTTGTGAAGTCGTTATCCAGCAGAAGCGGCCCTTCGCGACTTCCGACTGGCAATTCCGCTCCGATCCGGCTGCCAAAGAATTTCAACATCAGGAACGCCCGGTTCGAACAGCTCGACCTGCGCCTCGACGAACGCAATCGAATTCTCTGGTGCGACATGCGGCCCGCGGGCCGGCCGAGTTTCACTCATGAGCTGATGACGGAGTTTCGGACCGTTCAGCTTGCCATTCGGCAGATGTTCGCGGATCGGAAAGAAAACGAGCCGGCGCCGTTCGACTATTTCGTTTCAGGGTCGCAGACGCCCGGCATCTATAATCTTGGCGGCGACCTCGCCTATTTTGTCGACAGCGTCCGTTCGGGAGACATCGAGTCGGTTCGGCGCTACGCATATGCGTGTGTCGAAGGTCAGTATGAGAACACCAAGGCTTTCGGGGCGCCGATCATCACGATGGCGCTGGTGCGCGGCGACGCGCTGGGCGGGGGCTTCGAATTCGCGCTGTCATACGACATGATCGTGGCCGAGCGCAGCGCCAAGCTGGGGCTGCCCGAAGTGCTGTTCAACCTGTTTCCGGGGATGGGAGCCTATAGCTTCATCAGCCGGCGCCTCGATCGGCGCACCGCGGAGCAATTCATCTTGAGCGGGCGCGTCTACAGCGCCGAGGAACTTTATGACATGGGCATCATCGACGTGCTCGCCGAGGATGGCGAGGGCGAGCTTGCCCTTTGCGAACATGTCGCCCAGCACAGCCGCCGGTTCAACATGCGCCGGGCCGTTTTCGAGGCACGCAGGCGGGTCAACCCGGTCACTCTCGACGAGTTGCTCAGCGTCACCGATCTGTGGACGGAAACGATGATGAACCTGGAGGAACGCGATCTGCGCATCATGCTGCGCCTGGCCGCGGCCCAGGACCGCCGGCTGGCGGGCGCGCGCGACGAGATCACGCTGGTTCGGGACTGAGCCCCGCTATTTTTGCGCGACCGTCGCCGGCGTAGTCCGGGGGCGGTCGAGCCAGGCGCGCACACGCCGCAGCTCCGCTTCGAGGCTGGCCACATGGCTTTCGCCCTGGGCTTCAAACTCGGCCCGATCGATACGCTGATAGTGAAGGCACAGCTTGGCGACCTTGTCGGCCCCGATATTCGCGCCGGAGCTGCGCAGCGCATGGGTGCCGCTGCGAAAGCCGTCGACATCGTCCTCGGCAACGCTTTTGCGGATCTCCGCCAGCAGGCTTTCTGCATCCACTAGATATTGGCGCAGCAGATCTTCAACGAATTCGGGTCCGCCGAGCTCCTCCAGCTCATCGAGCTTGGCGGCATTGATGGCCGGGGAGGCATCCTCGGGCTCACCGTCCCGGAAAAGCGACACAACCACGCCGGATGGATCGAAGGCCGGCACGACCGGATTTTCGTCGCGTGCAATCAGCGTCGCGATGACATTCAGCAGGGGTGCGGCTTCGATGGGCTTGGAAACACAAGCGTCCATGCCGGCTTCGAGGCAGCGCTCCGCCGTCGCGGGCGATGCATCGGCCGTGATTCCCACGATCGGGATCCGCTTTCGGCCCAGCGCCGTGAAGCGATAGAGTTTGGTCGCTTCGATGCCGTTGAGGACCGGCATGTTGACGTCCATCAGAACGATGTCGAACCCATGATCCTTCATCACGTCCAACGCGGCCTCGCCATTTTCGGCAATTTCGATGCTGTGCCCGGCGCGGCCCAGGATCATCGAGAAGACCTTCTGGTTCATCACGTTATCGTCGGCGACGAGAATGCGCAGCGCGCGCGTTGGCGGCGCTTCTTCCTCTTTGGTTTCGTCGCCGGTGCGCTCAGCCGCAGATGCGGAGGCGATGCGGCAGGCGCGGGTGAGCTCTTCCACGTCCGAGGCCGGGGTAAGGCTGGAGGCGAAATTTCGTATGATCTCGCCGTCGGGGGTCGTGCTGTCGGGCGCGCGGAGCAGGATCGCGGACGTGCCGGATCCCAGCACCTCGCACATACGGTCGGGTTCGATCGCCTGCCGACCGAGCTCGCGCTCGTCGATCAACAGCGGGCGCGGTCCGTCTTGTGCCGGATCGACCACGAGAGCGCCCGCTTCGCGCAGGTCGCGCCGCGTAACGAGCGAAAGTCCGGCGTTGCGCGCCGCCGTCCGCATCGCCGTGATGGCCTGCTCGTCGCTCGAGCAGAGAATGAGGTCGCCCGAAAGGGGTGTCGCAGCCGGACCATGGGCGGAAGCATCCGCGACCTTGGCCGTGAACCAGAAGCTGCTGCCCTGTCCTGGCGTGCTATCCACGCCGATCGTCCCGCCGAGCAGGGTCGCCACCTGCTTGGATATGGCGAGGCCAAGGCCGGTGCCGCCGAAACGATCGATGATGGTGTCGTCGGCCTGGCGGAAGCTATCGAAGATGTGCTGCTGCGCTTCCGGTTCGATCCCGATGCCGGTGTCGGTAACGGCAAGGACGAGATTAAGCGATCCGCCGGCAAGCCATTCGGCATCCGCGGAGATGGTGACCGATCCCTTGTCGGTGAACTTGATCGCGTTGCCGACGAGATTCACCAGCACGTCGCGTATATGCGATTCGTCGCCCGCGATGCGCAGCGGGGTGTGTGCGGCGACATGAACCGCGATCCTCAGACCTTTTTCCTCCGCGGCCACTTGGAACAGATCCCGCACCGAATGGAGCATCGGCAACAGATCGAAGGGCTTGGCTTCGGCAACGATGCCCTTCGCGCCGAGCCGGGCGAAATCGAGCAGCTGGTTGATCAGCGACAGCAGCGAGCGGCCCGCGGTGACGACCGTCGCCGCCATGTTGCGCTGATCGGCGGGAAGATCGCTGTCGCGCAGATGCGCGCCGAGCCCGATGATCGCGGTAAGGGGGGTCCGCAGCTCATGGCTGACGCTCGCCAGGAAATAGCTTTTCGCGCGGCTGGCCTCTTCTGCTTCGGCCTTTGCCTTGGAAAGCTTCCTGATGAGGCGGCTGGCATATGCCGGCAGCATGACGAGACCGATCAGCAGCCCGATCGCAAGGGCCAGATTTTCCTGCCAGTAGGGGGTTATCGCAATGACGAGCCCGAAACAGACGATCGTCGTCGCGGTGGCGGCGAAGAGATAGGGGATGCCGAAGCGGAAACCGTTTCCGAGCGTTGTCCAAAGGAAAAGCGGCCAGAAGCCGGCGGTATAATCGGCATTGGTATGCATGAAATAGGCAATGGTGGCCATATCCACCACCATGACCGATAGCAGTCTCCGAGGGTTGGCTGGCTTGCCAAACAGAATCCGCACGAACACCGCAAGGGAGAACATGCAGAACAGGATGAGGACCGGAATCGCCGCCGGATCCAGGCCTGCAATGACAACATAGCTGAGAGCCACAAGCGCGAAGATAAGCCGGTTGAAGCTCATCTCATGTTCGCTGTCGGGCCGCCCCCGCAGCCGGAGCATCAGCGCCCTGACGGGAGACAGCCTGGCAGTGTTGGCCTGGGGCATGGCCGGCCTATTTTCGCACGACGCGAGGCACGCGCGGCCGCAGATCGACCTGAGCCGGGACATTGGCGATGCCCTGGCCCCGTTCCTCAACCAGCGACTTGAGGGCCTCGGCCGCGCAGGGCATGCCGATATGATAGCCCTGAAGATGGTCGCAGCCGATCGTGCGGAGCAGCAGCTGCTGCTGTTCGGTTTCAACGCCTTCGGCGGTGATGCTCATCCCCAAATCGTGGCCGAGCCCGGTCATCGCGTGCACGATCGCGGCGTCCTTGGCCGAGAAGGGCAGGCCCGTCACGAAGCTGCGATCGATCTTGAGGCAATCGACCGGCAGGTCGCGCAGATACTGGAGCGACGAATAGCCGGTTCCGAAATCGTCGATCGCGATCCGCACGCCCAGCTCGCGAAGCCGGCGAAGCGTGTCCGCGACTTCACCGCTGTTGTGGACGAGCATGCTTTCGACGATCTCGAGCTCCAGCGAGCCGGGTTCGAGCCCGGTGTCCGCAAGCGTCGATCGAACCAGTTCGAACACATCCTGTCGCTGGAACTGGAGAGCCGAGAGGTTCACCGAAATCCGCGGCAGATTGACCCCTTCGCGCTTCCAGGCGACGAGCTGCCGGCAAGCTTCGCGGAGCACCCAGCCGCCGATATGGATGATCAGGCCGGTTTCCTCGGTGACGTTCAGGAACGCGCCCGGCGCGAGAAGACCGCGCTGCGGATGGTTCCAGCGCACCAGCGCTTCGGCCGACACGATCTGACCGGTCTTCGCGGCGACGACCGGCTGGAAATAAAGCTCGAACTGGCCGTGCTCGATCGCGGCATGGAGATCGGATTCCATCGCCGCCGCGGCCTGGGCCTGCTGGTTCATGTCCGAATGGAAGAAGCGGAAGGTGTTTCCGCCGGCGCCCTTGGCCTTGTACATCGCCAGGTCCGCCATTCTCAGCAGCTCGTCGGGCGTCGTTCCGTCGTTCGGCGCGACGCTGATTCCGAGGCTGGCGCTGAGCACCACGTCATGCTGGTCGAGGCCGTAGGTCTGGGCGATTTCGGCGAGCAGGCGCTCGGCCCGGCGGGCGATCTGGGTGTCGCTGTCGAGACGGGTCTGGATGATCGCGAATTCGTCGCCCCCGAGCCGCGCCGCGCAATCGCCGTCGGAAAGCGTGGCGCCGATCCGCACGGCGACCTTTTCGAGAAGCTGATCGCCGACATGGTGCCCGCGCGTGTCGTTGATCAGCTTGAAGCGATCGAGATCCAGCAGGAATACCGCCACCAGCTGCCCAGTGCGCTGAGCGGCTTCGACCTCGGCCTGGAGCCGATCGCGGAACAATATCCGGTTGGGCAGGCCCGTTAGCACATCGTGGCGGGCCATGTGGTTCAGGTGATTCTCCGCGCGCTTGCGTCCGGTGATGTCGACGGCAGACGTCAGCACGCCGGCGATATTGCCTTTCGCATCCCGAAGCGGCGCCTTGTTGGTCAGATAGACCAGGCGGATGCCGTCATGCTCGATCACATCCTCATAAGCGGGAGTCGGGTGGCCATTGGCGATCACCGTCTCGTTCATCAGCCGATCATGCTGGCCGCGCACATCGCCCAACAGCCCTGAAATGTCGCTGCCCACAAGCGCGGCGGGCGTGGTGCCGAGGATCGCGGCCTGGTGAGAATTGACGAAAAGGCAGCGCCCGCGTCTATCCGTTGCGCTGATCATGATCGGGATGGTATCAAGCACCTGGCCGAGAATATCGACCTCGCTGCCCAAGAGCGCCGGTATGTTCTGGTGTACCTTGTCGGTGTCGAGCCCGAGTTCCGCCGCGCGATTCTTGACCGAAAGCTGCTGCTTGCGGAAGGCGAGCAAGTTACGCGCGCGGGTCTGGAATTCGCGACGATCGACCGGGCTCTGCAGGAAATCAGTGGCGCCGGCTTCCAGCGCCGTCAGCCGGAAATCGCGATCATTATATGCGGTGATGACAATGATCGGGACTTCATGGGTCGGGGGACGGCGACGGACTTCTCGCGTGAATTCCGCGCCCGTCATTCCGGGCATGCTATAATCGACGATGATCAGATCGGGTGTGCAGACATCCAGGAGTTGCAGCGCATCTAGCGGATTTCCGCAGGTTTGAACGGCGATATCGTCCGCGATCGAGCTCGCAAGCTTCGCAAAGATATTCTGGTTCGTCGGCCGGTCGTCGACGATCAAGACGTGCTGCATCCCCATGGGTGGGGTTATTCCCGAATTGGGCAAATAAAGTATTAAGATTGGCGTGACGCGATGCAATTCCGCTCGATCTCGTGCACGGCGCGCAGAGTCCGGGGGCAGGATCCGGGGGCGGAAAAGGTGAAAAGATCCTACCGGTTCGTCGCCGCCGCCGAAGCGGGGATCGGCAGAATCTCAGTGATCTCGATCGGGTGCCGTCAAGCGCCGTGGCGAACCCGACGCTATCGCACGAGCGAGCTGGCGAGGCTGGCCAGGCCGATCGTCACGGCCCAGAGCGCCGTTGCGCTTCCCACGAGGAAGAGCAGGCGCTGATTGCGCGGCCATCGCGCCACATCAGCGTCGGATTCAACCGCGAAACCATCGGAAATGCGCGATGCAAGCACGCCCTGCAGGGCCCGCGCCGGCGATTCACCAGAGAATGTAAAGGAATCCGGCCCCACGTCCTGCGGACCCTGGCGTGCCGGAACGAACTGGCCCGGCATTTGATCGCCCATCGCGTCGATACGGTTCGGTTTCACGGATTGCACTCCATGCTCGCCGGACGAGTCTAACCTGAGATTGTTAACGAGAGGTAATTTCGTCCTTTTTTCCCCCAGGGGCTTTTCGGTATAACGGCCAGCGAATTGATTTGTGCCCCGGATTGGCCCCGCAAAGCCTCCGGAACGGATTTCATATTGAAGTATTCGTCTGCTTCGCTAACAATCGAGACGGGTGCGTGGGGGGAACATGCAGCTTGATTTCGATGTGAACGCCCATGGCGGGCGCGACTGTTATGACGTTCAGGCTCGCCGGACATGAGCATCGGTTGGACCCCGCCGCTCGATGCGGACGCAACCGCTGAATCGCTGCTGATCGGCGAAAGCCGCGCGATCACCGAGATCCGGAAGGTGGTGCGCCAGGTCGCGCCGAGCGCGGCGTCCGTGCTGATCACAGGTCCTTCGGGCAGTGGCAAGGAGATGGTCGCGCGGGCGATCCATGTCGAAAGCCGGCGCACGCTGCGCCCGTTCGTGGCGGTCAACTGCGGCGCGATCCCGAGGGATCTCCTCGAATCCGAGCTTTTCGGGCATGAGAAGGGCGCCTTCACCGGCGCGCTGACCCAGCGCCGCGGCAGGTTCGAACATGCCGACGGCGGCACCCTGTTCCTCGATGAAATCGGCGACATGCCCGCCGACATGCAGGTCAAGCTGCTCCGCGTACTCGAGGAACGCGCGATCACGAGAATTGGCGGGCGGAGCCCGATCCCGGTCGACACGCGGATCATTTCGGCCACGCACCGCGACATCGCGGCATCCATCGATGAACAGCGGTTCCGCGAGGATCTTTTCTATCGGCTCGCGGTGTTTCCGATCAACCTGCCCCCGCTATCGGAGAGATGCGAGGATGTGCCGCTGCTGGTGGAGCATTTTCTCGAGCGGATCGCCGACCGCAA
>Ga0307412_10001923_pt1 | contig 11474 bp, 9 predicted proteins | sample DK1Cmetagenome_3_FD_203823 | JGI IMG/M metagenome (GOLD analysis project Ga0307412, IMG submission 203823) | Maize rhizosphere microbial communities from greenhouse at UC Davis, California, United States - DK15-C-1 | ecosystem: Host-associated > Plants > Roots > Rhizosphere > Soil | place: USA...
CGGCCTTCGCCGCGGCGCCGGACGACGTGCGGGCCTCGGCCTCGAGGCGCTGCAGCTCGGCCTCGGCGCGACCTCGACGCGCCTGCGTCTCCTCGAGGAGCGCCCGCGCGCGCTCGGCCTTGCCCGCCACTTCCTTCGCCGCCGTGGCGGTGCGCGTGGCCGCCGCCTCGGCATCTGCGGCGCGGATCAGATCTCGCGCGGTCTCGGCCCACTCGAGCGCGACGCCGTCGAGCATCTTGGCGTGCGCCGTGTCGCCCGAGGCGCGGGCGCCGTGCGCGCGCTCGAGCGCCTTTCTCGCGCGGCGCACCGGATCGGCCACGAGCTTCTGGATGCGCGGATCCTTCGCCTTCGTGTCGAGTTCGCGCAGCAGCGTGAACGCCGTGGCGCCGTTGCCGGGTGGCGGCTGGGGGACCTCGACTGGCGGCCCGCCTCCGCCGCCGCTGTGCCCACGGGCTGGGCCGACGGAGAGCGCGACCGCGAGCAGCGCAGGGACAGCGGCGAGCCACGGCGCGAAGCCGCGGGGTTTGCCGCCCGATGAGTCGTTCAAACGCACGAGACGCGAGGTAGCAAAGGGGCCGAGCGCAAGCAAGGCGGCGCTCCGTCCCCTCCGGCTGCCTGCATCACGCGCGGCCGCGCTCAGGCGCTCCGCGTCAGCTCTGGGCCTTGGGGTAGCTGCCGGTCGCGCCCGAGCTCGCGAGCCCAGTACGACACGCCCGCCGCGCCGCCTGCGACCGCCGCGGCGATGAGCGTCACCGAGACCAGCGAGGGAGCCGCTATCGCGGAGAGCACCGCCGCGAACTGCACCGTCGTGGCGAGCTTGCCCGGCACGTTGGCGCGCGCCTCCGACCGCCGCGCCCGCCGCGTCAACAGCACCCAGATCACGAGCGGCGCCTCGAGGATCTCGCGCGAGAGCAAGGCCGGCAGCGCCCAGCCGGGCATCTGGCGGTGGTAGAGCAGCGTGATCACCACCGTCGCTGCGAACACCTTGTCCGCGATGGGATCGACCACCGCGCCCACGGTCGTCGTCTGACCGCTCCGCCGCGCGAGCCAGCCGTCGAGCACGTCGGTGAGGCCGGCGGCGGCGAGCACCGCCAGCGCTGCGGGCGCGTCGTCGACCACCAGCGGGAAGAGCGCCGCGAGCGGCAGCCGCATCATGCTGAGCACGTTGGGTGCCCGGCCCAGGTCGGCGGCATGAAACGTCGACAGCCGGGAGCGCATGCCGAGCATACTCACGACGCTCGCACCGTCATCACGGGGATCGGACTCTTGCGGACCACCTTCTCGGCCACGCTGCCGAGGAAGAAGTGCGCGATGCCCTTTCGACCGTGGGTCCCCATCACGATCATGCGCGCCCCGGCCTCCTCCGCGGCGGCCAGGATCTCCGTCGCCGGCTCGCCCTCGCGCAGGATCGCGCGCAGGTTGCCTGCCTGCGTCGAGATCGCCGCCATCGCCCGCTTGGCTGCGGCCGTCACCTCGGCGTGGAAGCTCGGCACGAGCGTCGGCTCGAGGCCCGGGTAGGTGTAGACGGGGATTTGATAGACGTGCACGAGCACCACCTCGCCCCCGATCTGCGCGGCGAGCTCCTTCGCGAGATCCAGCGCCTTGAGCGAGGCCTCCTCGAAGTCGATCGGCACCACTATCGCGTTCGCCCCCGTCGTCATATCGACCCTTTCCTTCCTCTTCCTCCAGAACCGAACGTGCGAGCTCTAATGCGAAGCCGCAACCCCCCCGGGAAGGCTCTCCTTGGGCTCGACACTCGCCCGTCGTCGCTCGACCGAGCAGCGCGCGCGGTGCAGCACCTCGAGGTCGGCCGCGTACAGGCCGCTGATGCGCGCCCGCTCCGCCTTGCGCCGCGCCACGTAGGCGGCGTCGCGCTCGGCCGCGCTTCCAGGCCTTTGAAGATGTTCGGCCTCGGCCTGCGCGAGCGCTTCTTCGGCTTCTGCAAGCTCGGGCAACGCCCTCTCGGCGAGCGGGCTCCACCGCGCTCGCGACACCTCGACGCGCGCGGCCGCAAGCTCCGGCGATGGCACGGCCGCGCCGCCGCACCCCGCGAGCCCCAGAGCCGCCGCGAAGATCCAGCGACGTAACGACCCGACTTTCCCCCGCATCATCGCGCTCTCCTCGCCTCCCGGGCCTCGGCCCGGCCTTGATCAACGCAGCTCACGCCGAGATGGCTCGCCTCCTCGAGCGTGCGCTCCGCGGCGTCACGGACGCTCGACTCGCGCGCCACCGTGAGCGCGAGCTCGGCGTCCGCTTCGGCCCGGAGCAGAAGCCTGCGCGCGCCCTCCGTGTCGCCCACCGCGAGCCGCTCCCGCGCCTTCGTGTAGGCCTCGCGCGCGAGCAGGAGGTAGATCGTGCTGGCCGGCTGATCCTCCGCGCCCACCTCCTGAGCGGCCGAGATCGCCCGCTCGGCACGTGACATCTCCGCGACAGGCGCGGCGCCTGCGCACGCCCCGACCATCAGGGCGACGAGCATGGCGCTTGTCACGGAACGCATGAGCACCCTCCAGCGTGGACTTCCCGTCCTGGATGCGAGCGGCACCGCGCTGCTCACACCGAGATCATCCGCGAAGTGTCCAGTGCATGGCGCGAGCCAGCGCGAAAGAATGCGTCCACGCTGCCTCGCTCTCGCGGTCCGACCGCCGCCCGCGCTACCCTCGACGTGCTTTGCTCCCGAGCTCCCTGCGCGCCACCACGACCGTCCACGCCTACGCGGTCACGGTCGTGGACGAATCGCAACGCGGCGGCGCGGCGACGTCGACCGAGACCGCCAATCCGCCCTCGGTCGTCGTGCTGCCGGCCGACGGGGACGTCGTGGGCGGCGTCTACCGCCTGACGCGGCTGCTCGGCGCCGGGATGTTCGGCAAGGTCTTCGTCGCCCAGCGCGAGGACGTGCCCGAGCACAGGGTCGCGCTCAAGCTCCTGCCGCGCTCGCACTACGTGGGCCGCAACGTCGAGCGCGAGCTCGTCATGCTCGCGACCGTCGGCCACCCGCACGTGGTCCAGCTCAAGGACCACGGCATGACGGCCGAGTACGTCTGGTTCACGATGCCCGTCTACCAGGGCGAGACGCTCGCGGAGCGGCTCGCGCGCGGGCCGCTCGAGCTGCGCGAGGCGCACGACGTCTTCCTCGCCGTCGCGCGCGGCCTCGAGGCGCTGCACGCGGCAGGCCTTCGCCATCAGGACATCAAGCCCGAGAACATCTATCTCGCGGTCTTCGGCCAGCGCGTGCACCCCATCCTGCTCGACCTCGGCGTGGCGGCCGAGCGCGAGGCCACGTTCGTCGCGGGCACGGCGCTCTGCGCGTCACCCGAACAGCTCGCCGCGCTGCGGGGCAACGGGGGCGCCGCGCTGCCGCTGACCGAGAAGATGGACACCTACTGCCTCGCCGCGACCCTGCTCGTGTCGCTGGTCGGCGACGAGCACTTCCCCGGGGCGAACGTGAAGACGATGGAGGATCTCGAACGCTCGCTCGAGATCCGCGCCGATCGCCCGCTGCCCGGCAGCGCGCTGCTCGAGATCCAGGGCGACGCGCGCGAGAAGATCGAGGCGGCGTTCAAGCGCTGGCTGTCGCTCGACCCGGCCGCGCGCCCGTCGATGAGCCGCATGGCCGAGGAGCTCGACGTCCTGCTCGAGCCCGAGCGCGACGCGCTGCGCGCCGAGGAGACGGCGCGGCAGCGACAGAAGAGCGCGCTCCAGCGGTTTCGCATCGCGGCCGGCGCGCTGCTCGTCCTGGCCGGCGCGGGCGGGTGGGTGGCGTACTCCAACCGCGAGACCATCCGCCTCGGCCGCGAGCTCGAGGCGGCCCGCGCCGAGGGCGCGCGATCGTTCGACAAGCTCGACATGTGCAACGCCTCCTACCGGACCTCGCGCAGCGATCTGGTGAGGTGCGAGCAGGAGCGCGAGGACGAGAAGAAGCGCTGCAACGATCAGATGGAAGAAGAGCTGCAGGTGTGCGGGTCCGACATCCAGATCGACTGCGCGCTCGCGAAGAAGAAGCTCATGGATCAGCACGCCGCGCAGCTCAAGGCGTGCCAGGACGACGCCGAGACCGCCGCGCGCGCCGCCGAGGAGGCGCGCGCCAAGCTCGAGGGCGAGTGGGACACGCAGCGCCTCGCCCTCGTGGCCGAGCGCGACGAGCAGAAGAAGCTCGCCGAGAGCCGCGCGAACGAGCTCGCGACGTGCAACGACGAGCGCACCCGCCTGGCGGTCGAGCACAACGGATCGCGGGGCCCAACCGGCCCGACGGGCACTTCGAGCCCGGCCGGGAGCCCGACCACCGGCCCCTCCACGATTCCCGCTTCGCCGCCCGCTGCGCACCCCGAGGGCGACGACGACGACCCCTATAAGTGACGCTTCGCCTCCCGGCCGCTTGTCCCCCGGGCGCCGGCTTGCTAGTAGGAAACCTTCCGATGCGTGACCTTTCGCGCCGAGAGCTCCTCCAGCGCGTGGGCGCTGCGGGGATTGTCCTGGGGGGCGCCGCCGCGGTGGCGCGACTTCGTTATGATCCCGGCCTGGTCAGCGCGGCGGCCTCGAAAGAGCGACCGCAGACGCGCGACTATCGGCTTCGCGAGGCGCCCGCCGAGCTTCCGCAGCTCGCGGTGGCCAAGAACGACCCCGAGCCCGAGGCGCTCGTGCGCAAGGCCGTCGAGGCGCTCGGCGGGATGAAGCGCTTCATCTCGCGGGGCGACATCGTGGTCGTGAAGCCCAATATCGGCTGGGATCGCACGCCCATCCAGGCCGCGAACACCAATCCGCGCGTGGTGGCGGAGGTCGTGAAGCTCGCGTTCGACGCGGGGGCCAAGCGCGTGGTGGTGACGGACGCGTCGTGCAACGAGCCGGGGCGCTGTTTTCAGCGCTCGGGCATCTGGAAGGCCACGTACGACGTCGGCGCCGAGGTGGTCCTGCCGGCGGCGCATCGGTTCCGCGGGATGCGGCTCAAGGGCGAGGTGCTCGACGAGTGGCCGGTGTACACGCCGCTCATCAATGCCGACAAGGTCATCAACGTCCCCGTCGCGAAGCACCACAACCTGTCGCGCTACACGGCGGCGATGAAGAACTGGTACGGCTCGCTCGGGGGCCGCAGGAACAGATTGCATCAGAACATCGACGTATCCATCGCCGATCTCGCCACGTTCATGCAGCCGACGCTCACCATCGTCGACGGCTTCCGCGTGCTCATGCGCAATGGCCCGCAGGGCGGCAACGTGGCGGACGCGAAGGAGATGCGCACGGTGATCGCGTCGATCGATCAGGTGGCCGCCGACGCGTACGGCTGCCAGCTCATCGGCCGCACCGCCGAGGAGATCCCCTACATCCGCATGGCCCACGAGCGCGGGCTCGGGACCATGCAATGGAAGGATCTCCGCTGGGTAGAGGTCTAGCCATGGCAGTCGCAGCACCCGGCGCAGCAGCGCCAAAAAAGCAAAAAGGTCGGCCCGGCTCGGGCATCCCCGCGCGTCTTTCGATTCGCATTCTCGTCTGGGTGCGCCGCGTCGCGCAGGCGGGCTTCCTCGGGCTGTTTCTCTATTTCCTGTTCCAGACCGGCTTCCGCGGCTCGTTCGCGTCGGCGGAGACGGCGGTGCGGCTGCCCTTGCCGGTGGAGGCGTTCCTCCTGGCCGATCCGTTCGTCGGAGCGATGACGCTCCTGTCGACGCACGCGGTTTACCGGGGCCTCGCCTGGTCGATCGGGCTGCTCGCGCTGACGCTCCTCGTGGGCCGCGTGTTCTGCGGCTGGATCTGCCCCTTCGGCACGCTGCACCATTTCTTCGGCTGGATCTTCCCGTCGCGGTATCTGCGCGGGAACAAGCGGGTCGAGTCGAACAAGACGGCGCCGGGCAGGCAGCGGGTGAAGTATTACCTGCTCTACGCGTTCCTCGCCGCGAGCCTGATGGGCAGCGTGATCGGCGGGCTCTTCGATCCGATCTGCGTGGCCGTGCGGGCGATAGGTCTCGCCGTGATCCCGGCGGTCCAGTACGTGACGGGCGTGGCGAGCACGCTCTCGGGCGCGACGGGCGTGAGGCCCGTGCAGGGGGCGGCGGACTCGGCGCAGGACTTCCTCGCGCAGACGGTGTGGCAGTCGAAGCAGTTCTATTTCCACCACACCTGGTTCATCGGGATCCTCTTCGTCGCGATCCTGTTCATGAACCGCATCATTCCGCGGTTCTGGTGTCGCGTTCTGTGCCCGCTCGGCGCGTTCCTCGGCGTGTTTGCGCGCTTCGCGCTCTTCGGGATGGAGAAGGACCACGCCAAGTGCACCGATTGCAATCTGTGCCTGGTGAACTGCCAGGGCGCGGATTCGCCGCAGGGCGGCGTCAAGTGGCGGCAGGACGAATGCCACATGTGCATGAACTGCGAGAACGCCTGCCCCGAGGACGTGATCAAGTTCAAGTTCCTGCCGAACAGGAAGAGCGCGCTCACGGTGCCCGACACGGGGCGGCGGACGGCGATCGCGACGGCCGCGGCGGGCGCGGTGATGATCCCGGCGGCGCGCATCGCGGACGTCATCGACGCGAACTACGACCACAAGGTGATCCGGCCGCCGGGCTCGGTCGAGGAGCGCGAGTTCCTCGAGCGCTGCATCCGGTGCGCGGAGTGCATGAAGGTCTGTCCGAACAACGCGCTGCACCCGGCGTTCTTCGAGGCTGGCGTCGAGGGGATCTGGACGCCGATTCTGATCCCGCGCATCGGCTATTGCGAGCACTCGTGCGTGCTGTGCGGGCAGGTTTGCCCGACGGGCGCGATCCAGAAGATCACCGAGGAGCAGAAGATGGGCATCGGGCAGAAGCCGGTGTCCATCGGGACCGCGTTCTACGACCAGGGCCGCTGCCTGCCGTGGGGCATGGCGACGCCGTGCATCGTGTGCGAGGAGTTCTGTCCGACGTCGCCCAAGGCCATCTGGGTCGAGGAGGTCGACATCCCGAAGCGGCTGCCGATCGCGGGCGAGAACGGCAAGGAGCCCGTGATGACGACGGTGCACGTGCAAAGGCCGCATGTGGACCCGTCCTTGTGCATCGGCTGCGGGGCGTGCGAGAAGGTCTGTCCGGTGCAGGACAAGCCGGCTGTGTACGTGACGAACGTCGGGGAGTCGCGCTCGAAGACGAACGTCATTCTGCTCGAGGACACGAATTACAATCGGCCGGGTTGAGCGCGGCCGATGAAGGTCGTGTTCCCCGGGGCAGTGGCGGCGCTGCTCGCGTGATGCGGAGGTCGTGGGCCCACCGGCCCACGCCTCCCCTGCCCGCCTCTACTGCGCCCTGAACCCATCCGCCGGCCGGAGCCTGGCCGCGTACAAGCTCGGGATGATCGTCGCCAGCAAGCAGATCGCCAGCGCCACGACTCCGGTGACCAGAAACTCCGTCAGGCGCACCTGCACGGGCAGCCTCGAAATGAAATAGACCTTCGGGTCGAGCGGAAACCCGTAAATCAAGAGCCCTTTGCACACCGCCAGCCCGAGCAGCAGCCCCAGCGTCGTTCCCGTCAGCCCGATGATCCCGCCCTGGTACAGGAAGATCCTCAGGATCTCCCCGTCCGTCGCGCCCATCGCCTTGAGGACCGACACCTCTTTCTGCTTGTCGAGCACGACCATGATCAGCGTCGCCACCACCGTGAAGGACGCCACCATCACGATCAGGAACAGCACCCCGCTCATCAGCCACTTCTGGATGAGCAGCGCCGTGAACAGGCCGTGGTTCAGCTCCTCCCAATCCATCGTGTGGTAGAGCCCGCTCGCCAGCATCTGGCTGATCTGCTTCGCGATGTCCTTGGCCTTGTCGATGTCCGCGACCTTCATCTCCACGCCAGTGACCGTGTCTCCCTGGTCGTAGAAGGCCTGCGCCTCGTACAGGTCCGTGTAGACCAGCTTCGAGTCGTACTGGTCGAACCCCGCCTCGAACAGCGCAATCACCCGGAACCGCTTCGCCACCGGCGGCTTCAGCGAGCCGCCCGAGTACGAATAGCCAATCGTCGGAGACGTCACGGTCACGCAGTCGCCGATGTCGAGCTTCAGCGTCTTCGACAGCGACACGCCGATCGCGATGCCCGGCATCTTCGCCACCTGCGCCGCGTCCTCGCACGCGTCCGGATCGACCTCCTTCGGGATCTCGTCGTCCTCCGGCAGCGTGCTCTTGTAGCCGCCCTCGGGCTCGACATTGCCGGACGGCCCGGTGGCCACCGCATCCGCCGCGCCCGCATCGAGCGCCTCGTTCGTCGCGGGCGCAGGCTCGACGGCGTCTTCCGTGGTCGCCGGCGCGGGCGCGTTCTCGGGCACGCCCGCTTCGGCGGCCGCCTCGCGCCTGCGGATGTCCTCCTCGATGGCGTGCATCAGGCCCAGGTTCCGGCCCGCGTCGTCGTACACCGCGCCGCCGTCCCCTGCCCCGCCGTCCATCGCCTCGCCGAGGCGCGGAAGGGTCGGCAGCACGGGCGCAGCGGACGAGCGGCGCTCCGGAGGCTTCGCCCCGGGCAAACGCAAGCCGTCGAGAGAGCCAGCCTTGATCTGTCCCGGAAGATCCAGGACGAACGGGGCTCCTGCAGGCGCGCCCACGCCGAGGCTCGAGACCGGGTCGACGCCCTTCAGCAATACGCCCGTCGCCGTTGCGTCACCGTGCGTCAGCATCATCGGGTTGATGCTGAAAGGAGCCACAGCGCTGACGCCGGGCACCTTGGCCACTTGTTCCATGATCGAGCGGTACTCGCGAAAATCCGTCGAGTACTTCAGCACGAGCACGTGGGCGTTCACGCCCAGGACTTTTTCGCGGAATTGCGCCTGAAAGCCCTCCGTCACGCTCATCACGGTGGCGAGCGCCGCGACGCCGAGCGTCACGCCGACGATGGCGAGCGCCGTGCTGACCGAGATCAACGCGCGCTTTTTGCTGCCCAAATACCGAAGCGCAACCTCGAGCGTGTAGCCCATGCGGCCCGAGCCTCTAGCAGAGCCGCAGCGGGGCGGCACGCATGGCGTTCAGGTCTGCCCTGAATCTGGTGTTCATGAACAGCCGGCCGGACAGACGCGGTCCACCACGCTTTCGCGCTCTTCCTGTGCCCCCTCGAGCCTGCTACGATGACTTTGCGCTTCATCGTCCTCTGCCCCCTTCATGAGTCCCCCGGACAACGAGCCCCCCGCCGTGCCCAAGCAGCCCGTGGCCCCCAAGCCTGCGGTTGGGGGCGTACCTCAGCCCGCGAACGCAAAGCCGCAGTCCGTCGCTCCGCCGGCGCCCGCGCGCAACAGCGGGGTCGTGCCGCGCCCGCCGCTTTCGCCCACCAAGAAGACCCCGTCGATCCCCGTGCCGCCGCGACCTGGCACCACGCCGGATCTCAAGGTCAAACCCGCGCCCATCCCGGACGACGCGTTGCCGGCGATCCAGGTGCAGGAGGACGAACTCGATCTCGCCGCGCTCGCGCAGGCCTCGATCGAGATCGACGTCGCGCCCGCCGGGCGCCGCCGCATGCCCTCGGGCCACGAGCTCGACCCTGGCCGCCGCAGCGATCCGGGCCGCCGCAGCGACCCGGGCCGCCGTAACAGCGAAGAGATCGGCGTTCGCCGCAGCGGCGATTTCGAGGCGCAGCCGACGTCGCGGCGCAGCTTCGAGGATCTGCTCCCCGCCTCCAAGCGCGGCGACAACGATCCCGACATCCCGCCGCCCGAATACGTCGAGCCGGAGCGCTCGCCCGGGTCGAAGGATCCGTACATCGGCACCACCTTCGATCACCGCTACAAGATCGAGAAGCTGCTCGGTGAAGGCGGCATGGGGTACGTCTACCTCGCCCGCCACAAGGTCATCGACAAGAAGGTCGCGGTGAAGGTCCTGCGCAGCGACATGGCGCGCGACCGCGAGATCCTCGAGCGCTTCCTTCAGGAGGCCCGCGCGGCCTCGAGCATCGGCAACCCGCACATCATCGACATCTCCGACTTCGGCGATCTGCCCGACGGCTCCACGTACTTCGTGATGGAGTTCCTCGACGGCAAGAGCCTGATCCAGCTCACGGAGAAGACGAAGCGGATCAGCGCCGAACTCATCACCAAGATCGCGATCCAGATGGCGAACGGCCTCGCGGCCGCGCACGAGCGGAGCATCATTCACCGCGATCTCAAGCCCGAGAACGTCTTCATCATCCAGCGCGGCACCGACAAGGAGTTCGTCAAGATCCTCGACTTCGGCATCGCGAAGGTCGCGACCGACGGCGAAAACAAGCTCACGCGCGCGGGCGCGGTGTTTGGCACTCCGCACTATATGTCGCCCGAGCAGGCCGCTGGCGCGCCGCTCGATCACCGCACCGACATCTACTCGCTGGGCGTCATGCTCTACGAGATGGCGTCCGGCCAGCTCCCCTTCGTCGCCGACAACTTCATGGGGATCCTGAGCCAGCACATGTACCAGCCGCCGGCTCCGTTCACGGGCATGGACCTCGATCCGCCGGTCCCGCCCGGGCTCGAGGCGATCATCTTCAAGTGCATGTCCAAGCAGCCGGATCAGCGCTATCCGGACATGGACGCGCTCGCCGCGGATCTGAAGCGCCTGCAGGACGGCGACGTGCCCGAGGCCGTCGCCGAGCTGATGAACCGCACCGGAGGCTTCGCGGTCCCGGAGGACTACTTCCGGCAGAAGACCGTCGACCCCGGGCCCATCCGGCCCAAGCGCCGCCCGTGGATCCAGTTCATCGCGGTCGGCGCCGTGGTCATGGGCGCGTCGCTCACGACCGTGCTCTACCTCGTGGGCGGCGGCCAGACGCAGACCAAGCCCCCGCCGCAGCCGACCACGGCCGTGGTCCCCACGGTCGCCGCGCCTGCGAAGATGGTCGTGCTCGTCCTCGCCGAGCCGCAGAACGCCGTGGCCTCGTACGACGGCAAGTCGGTCGCGCTGCCGACCAACATCGAGGTCGAGCAGGGCAAGCTCCTGACGCTCGAGGTGAAGGCCGACGGCTACGCGTCGCAGACCGTCACGCTCAACGGCACCGAGTCGCGCAAGCTCGTCAAGCTCGACCCGCTGCAGCACCCCACGAGCCTGCCCATCGCGCCGGACCCCGCGACCACGCGCCCGCTCGTCACCGGCACGAGCAAGCCCTACCAGCAGCCGAACACCAAGAAAGACGGCGCCACGGGCGGCGGCAGCGACGTCATCGACCCCTGGGGCGGGAACACCAAGAAGAAGGCTCCCTAGCTCCCCGATGAGCCGTGATAAGTCGGGGGGCGTGAGCCTCGCCCACTTCATCGACCTCGTTCCCGAGGACGTTCTCGGCATCTGCCGCCGCCTTCGCGAGGGCGGCCGGCGCGGGTGGATCGTGGGCGGCTGCGTGCGCGATCTGCTCCGCGGCGAGCCCGCCAAGGACTGGGACGTCGCCACCGACGCCCGCCCCGAGGAGGTGATCCGGATGTTCCGCAAGGTCATCCCGACGGGCCTCCAGCACGGCACGGTCACGGTCGTTCTGCGCGGCGTCCACTACGAGCTCACCACGCTGCGCGGCGAAGGCGCCTACAC
>Ga0307412_10001924_pt1 | contig 11473 bp, 11 predicted proteins | sample DK1Cmetagenome_3_FD_203823 | JGI IMG/M metagenome (GOLD analysis project Ga0307412, IMG submission 203823) | Maize rhizosphere microbial communities from greenhouse at UC Davis, California, United States - DK15-C-1 | ecosystem: Host-associated > Plants > Roots > Rhizosphere > Soil | place: USA...
ACCCGCACACGGGCATTCGAACGCAGCTGCACTTTGAGGGCGATTCCCTCATTACGCAGAAGACCTTCGACGCCGAGCCGCACCTCGAGCGCGCGCGCCAGATGCGCGAAGCCCAGGAGGGCCAGCGCTGGGGCGAAGGCAAGTTCGTCGGGCACATCCCGGCCGCCTTCTACGCAAAGATTTGCGTCATCAAGAACACCGACGAGCGGCGCGCCGCCATTCGTGCTTTCTTCGCGGAAAACCCGCAGTTCGTGGGCTACACGCCCTACCTGAAGCGCTGATATGCCGTTCAGCACCTACGCCGAACTGAAGACCAGCGTGCAGGCTTGGCTTGCCCGCGGTGATTCTCTGGTGGTCGATCGCATCCCGGATTTCATCCGCTTGGGTGAAGAGCGCATCAACCGTGATTTGCGCGTGAGCGACATGATCGCCGCGCCGGCGACGCTCACCATCGTTGCCGGTCAAAACTGGGTGGCTCTCCCGGCCGACTGGCTCGAGTTCAAGCGCATCCGCAGCACCGCCGAACCGCTCATCGAGTACCTGTCTCCCGACGCGCTCGAAGATCTGCCGCCGAACGGCGACGCTTCGAAATACTCCGTGGAGGGGCGTCGCCTGCTGTACGGGCAGACGCCGGACGCCGACCTGGCGCTGTCCGTCCGCTACTACGCGCAACTGCCGGTGCTCGACGATTCGACCACCACATGGTTGCTGGAGAAAGCGCCTAGCGTCTACCTCTACGCCTCCCTGGTCGAAGGCGCGCTGTTCACGAAAAACAGCAAGGCAGCGGGCGAGTGGGGCACTCTCTACGACAAGGCCATTGCGGCGCTGGAAAGCGCAGACCAAGCCGCAGCCGTCAGCGGCGGCCGCCTGAGGATGCAGCGGCGATGAACCCCATCCTCGGCTTCGCGCCCGATGCAGATCCGACCACCTCGGGGGTGCTCACGGACTGTTCGAACATCATCCCGTTCGAAGCCGGGTTCATGGGTGCGCCGTCGCCGGTTGCGGTTCAGGCAGCGGTGCTTGCTGGGCCTTGCCGCGGCGCCGCTGTCACCACCAAGCTGGACGGCACGCGCCGCATCTTCGCGGGCACCCAGACGAAGCTGTACGAATTGACGGGCAGCACCTGGGCCGACCGCAGCAAGGTGGGCAACTACGCCGGCTCGGTGGAGTCTCGTTGGAGCTTCTGCCAGTTCGGCGACACCTCGATGGCGTCGAACCTCTCCGACCCCATGCAGCTTTCGACCACGGGCGTCTTCTCCGACGTGCCGACAGCACCGAAGGCAAAAATCATCGTCAGCGCGTCGAACAACTTTGTGCTGGCCTTCAACACGAACGATGGGACGTTCGGCGTCTCGCCCGACAGGTGGTGGTGCTGCGCGCAGAGCAACCAAAACGACTGGGTGCCAAGCGTGGCCACCGGCGCCACCACGGGCCGCCTGGTGGCGCGTGAGGGTGCCATCCAGGCCGGGCTGGCGCTCGGCGACTATGTGGTGGCCTACAAGTCCCGCGGCGTCTTCCTCGGCAGCTTCGTAGGCGCCGCGAATGGCTCGTGGCAATGGACCCTGATTCCGGGCAGCGAGTGCGGTGCCGTCGGCATGGAAGCCATTTGCGACATCGGCGGCGTGCATTTCATCGTGGGAGAGGATGATTTCTGGCTCTTCGACGGAACCCGCCCGGTCGCCATCGGCGAAGGCGTCAATCGCGACTGGTTCCGCCGCAACTCGAGCCAGACCTACCGCTACCGCACGAAGGCCACCTACGACCGCCAGCGGAACATCGTGTGGATCTCTTACCCGTCGCCCAACTCGACAGGCGACTGCGACCGCACGCTGGCCTACCACCTGGGCACGAAGAAGTGGGGCAGGGCGGATGCGGTGCTGCAGGCCGCGCTCAACTTCATTTCGCCGGGCGTGACGATCAACGGCCTCGACGCCTATTCCTCGACGATCGACGGGCTGCCGACCATTCCCTTCGACTCGCAATATTGGCTCGCCGGTGGGCGCCTCTACGCCTACTTCAACTCCAGCAATCAGCTTGTGTCGAACACGGGCGCAGCCGGCGCCTCGAGCTTCACCACGGGTGACATGGGCGACGACGACCTGGTGAGCACGCTGGACACCTTCCGCGTGCGGTTCACCCAGGCGCCCACCACGGCGCTGGCCGCAGGCCTGTGGGCGATGAACGAGGGCGAAACCCTGATGGTGGGGCCCACCTGCTCTATCAACGAGGGCAAATTCGATTTGCTGCAAAGCGGTCGATTCCACCGCGTGCGCGTTGACCTGACAGGCGACCACCGCGAGACGGCCTATCGGCCCAAGTTCCTGGGGGAGAGTGGGCGATGAAACTCGATCCCGACCCGCGCATCGAGGCCGGCCCTAACTTCATGTCCTCGCTGAAGGACATCCTGCGCAAGGCCGCGCAGGTAGTGAATCCCATCGTTGATACGGTGGCCACCATCAAAGGCTATTTCGTGAGCGGCGTTCTCGGTGTGGCAAACGGAGGCACGGGCGCGAGCACAGCGGCCGCCGCGCGCGCCAACCTGGGCGCTGTCGCAAAGGCCGGCGACACGATGACCGGGTCGCTTGCCATCTCGGTCACGGGCGGCGCGGCCGCGCTGGTGCTGAACACCAGCAACATGACGACGCACGGCAACGTGATCCTGTCGCAGGACGGTTCATTCAATCGCTGGGCCATCGAACCGGGAAGCGCCGGCGGTTCGAACTTCGTCATATCCCGCTATCCGGGTGGCACCTATGCCGATTCGCCAATCTCGATCGCCTACAGCACCGGGGTAATCACGCTGGGCACGGCGGTCAACTGCAGCAGCACGATCTTTTCCAGCAGTTCGATTTCGGCTCTCGGCGGCTTCCGCTGCCGGCCTGGTATCGGCGGCACGGCGACGGCGAACGTCTTTAACTACAACTGGACGGGCAGCGCGCTGCAGGTCTGGGTCGACGGCACCAACATCGGAAACATGAGCGTCACGTCGGACGAGCGCGTGAAGCACGACATCCGGCCGCTCGCCGCCGACCGCGCGGCCTACCTCGCGATCAAGCCGATTTCGTTCCGGTTCCGTGATATCGGCGTGTTCGAGGACACGCCGGGCGATGCGGGCGAGTACTGGGGTTTCTCCGCGCAGAACCTGCTAGATGCGAAGTTCCACAAGGCGGTGCACGGCTCGCCGACGGCAGAGCTTGAAGACGGCACACCGCAGCCGATGAACGTGCAGGACCGGCCTATCTTGGCGCAGACGGTCCTCCAGGTGCAGCAGCTCATCGCCATCACCGAATCGCAGGCACAGCTCATCGCCGAGCTTCGTGCCGAGCTCGACATTCTCAAAGGAGCCTGACATGGCAGACCCGTACAACCTCGGCCTGGGCACCACGGCCAGCAATCCATACCTTGGGCGCGCAAACCCGAACCTCGACAAGATCGTCGACCAGGTGACGGGCGACATGCGCCGGCAGTACGACCTGACCACACGACCAGCCTTCAATGCAGGTATGGTCAAGTCCGGCAGCTTCGGCAATTCGGCCATCGACGAGATGGACCGCAACGCACAGGGCCAGCTGCAGACCAGCATCGGCGATGCGGCCTCCAAACTGCGCTTCAACGACTACACGCAGCAGCAGGACATGTACCGCTGGCAGCAGCAGCAGGACGCCAGCAACCAGCAGTTCAACCTCGGCTTTGGCCGCACGCTGAACAACGACGCCTACGCGCAGAACATGGGCAACCTGCAGGCCGGCATCGGGTTGCTGGGCACGCTGGGCGGCTACAACCAGCAGGACATCAACAACACCACCACGCAGCAGAACGCGCCGTTGAACTACTGGCAGCAGTTCACCAACGTGGCGAACGGCGTGGCCAATGGGTTCGGCACGACGACCAACAACCAGACGGCCCAGAGCAGCCCGCTCACGGGGGCGCTTGGTGGCGCCCAGATCGCGAGCAGCTGGTGGAACGGCCGAAACAACGGCGGCGGCAGCACTCCGATCAGCCAGCCCAACCAGCAGTCGTTCGAAGACTTCGGCGGCGGCAACAACTGGTGGGGCACCGCTTGATCCCGTCGCTCTACACCGTGCCCGGCGCGCCGAACCTCGCACTCGGCGGCCCTGACCGCAACGCAAAGATCGACGCACTGGAGGCGGCCATGCGCGCCATCGGCCCCGGGGGCGTGCAATGGGAAATCTTCCATCACTTCGCGCCGGGCATCTACGCCCGTGAGATGCGCGTGCCCGCGGGTGCCATCGTCACCAGTAAGGTGCACAAGTTCGAAAACCTTTCGATTCTCTCGAAAGGGCGCATGGCGCTTTACATGGAAGACGGCACCGTGCGGGAGGTCTCGGCTGGCTTTCACATCGTCGCGCCGCCAGGTTCGCGCCGCGTGGCGGTGGTGCTTGAAGACGCCGTATGGACGTGCATGCACAACACCGACGAGCGCGACTTGGCAAAGATCGAAGCGCACTTCGTCGCGCAGACGACAGCCGACTACCTCGAATTCACTCAGCAACAGCAACTGGAGGCCAATATGCCAACAATCAAAACCGAGGTGCAACCATGAGCTGGGGCAACGTGGTGGTAGCCGGCGCCGGCCTCATCGGTGGTGCAATGAGCAGCGACAGCGGCGGGGGTGGCGCATCACAATCGCAAAGCAAAGAGCCCTGGGCGCCCGCGCAGCCGTGGCTCATGCAAAACCTGCTGCAGGGCCAGATGCTGCAGAACCGTTACACCGCAGAGCCATTCAGCCCGCAGCAGCAGGCCGCCTACGACAACTCGTACGCGCAAAGCGACTACATGCGCGACCTGATCCCGGGCCTGCTCGGCCAACTTCAGCAGCAGCCGGTGGGATTCGATCCTGCAAACCCGCTGGCCCGCCCGACGGCGTGGGACTGGAATACGGTGGGTGGAGGCCTCGGCCAGCGTTCCGTACTCGATGCCAAGCCCGCCCCGAGCGCTGCGCCGGCCGAGAAAGAGCGGGGTGAATTCATGCAGCAGGCCGACGTACTGAGCGGCATGAACATGACCGGCCAGACCGCGAGCGGCTTGCTCGGTGGGGGCGGCTACGGGTCATTCCGCTACGGCATGGACGTGCAGCCGGGCACCCAGGCCTACCGCGACATGTCGGAATACTTCGCAATGGGTGGCCTCGACCCGAACGACAAGTACGGCCGCGGCGCGCAATACAAGCACCCGAACACCAACCCGATGGCCTACCTGTGGACGTCGGGCGGTCTGCTGGGCGGTGCACCGGGTGAAGGCGAAGGCCCGAGCTCTGGCGCACCTGGCGGCGGCGCGAGCGCCGGCCCTGGTGGCACTTTTTAAGGGGAACAGCATGGCCGGACTCCTTGATTTCCTCTCCACCGACGACGCGCAGCTGGGCCTTGGTCTGCTGGCGGCCGGTGGTCCCTCCACGGTTCCCATGAGCTTCGGCCAGCGCATTGCCGCGGGCGTGCAGCAGGCGCAAGCAGCGAAGGATGGGCGCCTGCGCAACAAGCTGCTGGAGTCGCAGATTGCGGAGAACACCTCCCAAGATGCCGCGCGGCGCGCACAGCTGGAGCGTCAACAGCGCCAGGATGCCTACTACATGGGCGGAGGCATGCCCGGTGCCGGCGCCGCGCCGGCCAGTGGTGCTGGCGCAGCCCCTGCGATGGGAGAAAGCCCGACCACGGCCGGCGCCGCATTGAAGTCCGCCGCGGGCGCACCACCCGACGCACCGCCGCCCGCCCAAGGCAAGTTCGCCGAGTGGTCGAAGCAGTTCAATATCCCGGTCGACGCGCTCGTAGCCGACTACTTCAGCAACGGCGGCAAGGGTATCGCCGACATGTTGTTTAAGGCTGGCCGGCCAGACATGCAGGTGCAGAACGGCTACGTCTACGACAAGAACAAGGTGCAGCCCGGCTTCTTGCCCAGCCTGAACACGTCGCAAGACGGCAAGTCAACCTTGACCATGATCGACCCGGCCACGGGATTGCCACGTGTCATGCCGACGCCCGGCGCGGTGGATTCGTTCGGCGCCTTCCAGGAAGCTGGGAATCGATCGGCGGCGAACTACCAACCGGAAAGGGTACTTTCTCCGGACGGCCAGATGATCGTGCGGCCGCGCTCCGAAGTGCTGCAGCCGCGTGGGCCGTCTCCCATGCTTCCCGGCCGGCCACTCGGCTCAGCGCCTGGAATGAACGGTGCCGCGGGCCCGACGAACGCAGCAGAGCGCGGCATGGCTGCCGAAGTTGCCCAGGTGCAAGTTGATCCGGCTCGCGAGGCCGCGCAGGTGCGCGAGATGCTGGCCACCCCGGGCGCGATCCGCGACCCTGGCGACCGCGCACAGGCAACGGCCTACCTCGAGCGGCTGGAAAGTCAGATCGCGACCACGGGCAGGCCCTTGATCGGGCCGGGTGCTGGCGCTGGTGCTGGCCGCGGCTCGATGGGTACGCCTGGCACGCCGGCAGTGACGGCCGGCAATGTGGTCGAGCTCTCGCCCGCACAGCAGGCTCAGAACGAGGCCAACCGGGTGCGTCTGGTCGATACGGCCAAGGCGGATGTAGCGCGCGATACCGGCAAGGCCGATGCCAACAAGCGGAGCTCGCAGATCAAGGAGATTTCTGCGCTGGCCTCGTCGTTGCTGGACAAGAACCCTACGGCGAGCGGCGTGGGCGCGCTGGCGGACAGTGCGCTCAATTTCGTGGGGCAACCCACCCGCGGCGGCACCGTGGCGCAGCAGCTCGAGGCGCTGTCCGGCTGGATGGTGTCCAACGTGCCGCGCATGGAAGGCCCGCAGTCGAATGTTGACGTGCTGAATTACACGACCATGGCCGGCCGAGTCGGCGACCGCACGCTGCCAGTGGAGGCGCGCCGCGCCGCCCTGAAGACCGTCATCGAACTGCAGGACAAGTACGCCGCGCTCAACGGCGCCGCTCCTGCTGCGTCAAGCCCAGCCCCCGCGCCTGGCGGCCTGCCGCCCGGCTGGACCGTGAAGGTGAAGTGATGCCAACCTACGAATTCTCCGGCCCGGACGGCAAGACCTACGAGGTGGGGGCGCCCGAAGGCGCCACGCAGGAACAGGCGTTCCAGATGCTCCAGGGGCAGCTCGCCGCGGGCACCGCGCCGGCCGCCACTCCGCCATCGGCAACCATGTCGGCTGGCCGGGCTCTGAACGACATTCCCCGGCAGCTCGGCCTGACCGCGCGCTATGCGCTGGAAGGGCCCGCGCAGGCCGCGCAGATCGTCACCGAGCCGGTGCGCTACCTCACGGACAAGCTGCTGCCCGATCGCGCCGACGGCATGCCCAAGTCCACGCCGCTGGGCGCGCAAGCCTCGAAACTGGCCGACACGTTCGGCCTGCCGAAGCCCGAAACTCCCGGCGAACGGGTGATCGGCGACGCATCGCGCCTGGTGGCCGGTGCCGGCGGCATGGCTGGTGCGGCGCAAAGCGGCATCCGCGCCGGTACGGAGTTCCTGGCGGGGCAGGCGCCCGCGCTGCTTTCCGGGGGGCAGAACCTGCTGCGCGGCCTTGCGTCAAACATCCCCGCACAGCTGACCTCCGCCGCGGGCGCGGGGCTGGCCGGTGGTGCATCGCGCGAAGCGGGCGGCGGGCCCATGCAGCAAGCCGGCGCCGCGCTGCTCGGCGGCGTTGCCGGGGGTCTCTCGCCAAGCACCGCGCAGCCGTTGATCGGCCTCGCGAAGCGCTCCGCCTCCCGTATGACGCCCGAGCAGATCGACGTGCAGCTTTCGACCATCCTCCAGCGTGGCGGCACCGACTACAGCCAGTTGCCCGAGGCTGTGCGCCGCTCGCTGCGGGCTGAAATGTCGGATGCGCTGCGCTCCGGCCGCGAGCTCGATCCTGCCGCCGTGTCGCGCCTGGCCGACTTCCGCGCGGTGGGCGCGCAGCCGACGCGCGGCATGATTTCGCAGAACCCGGTGCAGATCACGCGCGAGCAGAACCTGGCAAAGATGGCCGCCAACAGCGCCGACGGCGAGTTGCACGGCCTGCCCGCGATGCAGAACCAGAACAACCAAGTGCTGATCGGGCGTCTCAACGACCTGGGCGCCCGTTCCGGTGTCGAGCCGCTTGCGGCCGGACGCACAGTCACGGATGCGATTGCAGGCCGGCAGACGGCGCTGCGGCAGGCAGAACAGGCCGCATGGGATGCTGCGAAGGCTTCCCCGGGCTACCGGGCCCCAATTCAGCCGAACGGCCTTCAGGCGGTCACGCGCGCACTCGATGCGGAGGATGTTCTGGGCGATCTGCCCAAGGGAACGAGCGCACTCATGGAGGCGTACCTGACCGGGCAGCGCGACTTCACGCCGATGGCATACCGGAACATCATTTCGCGCCTCTCGCGCGAGAGCGCCAGCACCGACCCTGCCCAGGCCTATGCGGCTGGGCTGGCGCGGCGCACGCTCGAGCAGGCCGACCTGATGCCGATCAAGGCGGGTGCGCATCTGGACAGCGGCGGACTGCCGATCACCGCGGCAACGGCGCAGAGCATGCGCGCCGCAGACGCCGCACCGGGTAACTCGGTCGACCTGGTGAACCGCGCCCGCGGCGCCACGCGCGCCGCCTATGCCTACGAAGACTCGAATCCTCTGGTGCGCTCGGCCTTGGCTGATGCGCGCACTGCAGACCCCGAGAAGATCGCCAAATCCTTCGTTTTGGACGGCACGCTGAACGATGCCCGCGCAGTGGTGCGCGAGGTGGGGCCGCAGGGCGTTGCAACGATCCGGGAAGCGCTGGCCAACCACATCAAGAAGCAGGCCATGGGCGGCGCATCCGACGAGGTGGGCAAGGTGTCGCAATCGCAGCTGAACGCGGCTATCAACAAGATCGGCGAGGAAAAGCTGCGGCTGTTCTTCTCGCCCGAGGAAGTCACACAGCTGCGCTCCGCGGCCCGCGTGGCGAGCCTGATGCAGGTTCAGCCGGTGGGCTCAGCGGTCAACAACAGCAACAGCGGGGCGCTGATCCTGGGGCGTGGCATGGACATGCTTGGGAGCGTGGCAGGGCGGCTGCCGTTCGGCCAGGCGGCCATTGCCGACCCGCTGCGCAATCTGAATATCAGCATCAGCCAGCGCGCAGCGCAGAACGTGACGCCGGGCCTGCTGCGCACGCCACCGCCAAGCAATCCGGTCAGCCCCTTGCTGCTGCCGGCTGCCGCGGTGGGCGGAGGCCTACTTTCGGCCCCGTAGGTGCTTGATTAGCGCCAGCACGCACAGGGCGCCCAGCCATCCCAAAAGTATCGGGTCGAACTTCAAATCGGCTCTCCTAACCCGCTTCGGCGGGTTTTTTCATTTTAGGGGCACAGCATGTCCATCAATACCACACTGGCCGGGCTATCGACGAACCCGGCGCTCAACGGTCCCGACGGCGCGACCGATCTACCGTCGGCGCTCGACGACGCGATCCGCTATGCGCTGAGTTTCACTGCTCAACTGCGCGACGGCTTGGGCTTCAGCGCGGGGGCTCTGGTGGCCGGCCTCGGGTACACGCCGGTGCAGCAGGGTACGGGCACCTCGCAGCAGGCCAACGCCGTGAAAATCGGCTGGAGCGCTGCAAGCAAGCTCCGGCTGCAGATTGATGCGACCGACTACGCCGATGTCTGGCCGCACAGCATCAGCGGCAATGCGGCCACGGCGACCACCGCGACGACGGCAACAACCGCGGCCAACGCGAACGCGCTTGGAGGCGTGGCCGCAGCGGAATTCGTGCGCCGTGGGTCGCTGAACGCGCTGAGCCTCACATGGGACCCGGCGAACGGCTATGTCTATCCAGCTGTGGACGGGTTGCCCCAGTCCTCCTACACGCTCTGGGGGAAGATTCCCGACCGTCCGACCAATCTCAGCCAGTTCACCAATGGCCCGGGCTACCAGACGGCAGCGCAACTGATCGCGTTTGCTGTCGAGCGGGAGGTTTCGGTAAAGGGCTTGGGCAACATCGGCCTGACCGGCGCCTATATCCGGCTCAACGATAGCTCGACGTTGAGCTGGGGCACGACGATTTCCGACGCGCGGCTGAAGAAAAACATCCGGCCCACCAGAGAGGATTCACTGGCCAAGATCCGGCGCCTGTCGTTCAAAGAGTTCAGCTTCAAGAAGGGCTACGACGATGGCCACAAGCACAAGCTGGGGTTGATCGCGCAGGACATCGAGGCCATCGACCCCGAACTTGTCGATAACAGCTGCACCTGGAAACAACCGCGCGTCTGGGAAATGCTCTGCGTGGCGCTGCATGCGATCCAGCAGCAAGACGAGGTGATTGCCGAGATGCAGCGGCGCCTCGCTGGGCTGGAAGGGCGCGCATGAACGGGCAGCCATCCGTCACCGATGCCGTCGGCTTCGGCATCTTCCTGGCCGGCTTGGTCTATGCGCCCAACGTCGCCGCGGTCGTTGGGCCTTACATCGTGATTGTGCTGGCCTCGGTAATCGGCGCCTCGTTCGCGTTGAAGCGCAGGGAGAAGACGACCCGCCTTGTCGCGATCTGGTATTTCCTCCGCGTCGCTGGCTTGGCCGTACTGATCACCGTCAGCCTGGCCGGCATCGGCAGCAGCTACTACAGCAGCCTGACCGAGCGCGTGCTGATCACGCCCGTGGCCCTGCTGATCGGAGCCATTGGCGACGACTGGCCGGCGCTGCTGCGCGCGATCGTGCGTTTCTTTTTCAGGGCCATCGACCTTGCCCGCGGCAAGGGCAACGCGGACAACGGAGAAGCACCATGAGCTGGGATTTGGCACGCCTGTACGCCGTGATGACCTGGCCGGCGAGCGCCGCGCTCATCTTCATTACCTGCTGCCGACTCAATGCGATGCCCAAGAACACCCGGCTGCCGGTGGTCGTTGAGTACGCGACCTGGGCAGCTATCGCTTTCGCAATCCCGCTGCTGCCCCTCGTCGACGAGTGGCCGGGCCCGGGCATGGTGGCCATCGCCTATGGCCTGGTGCTGGTGCTGCTGTGCAGTGCGCGAGCGTGGGCCGGCGACGTGGCGCCCGACGAAGCCACCGACCGTGCTCCCCTCATCGATCTACCGGAGGTCCACGATGAAAAGAACCGCTGAGCAATGGCAACAGATCCTGCAGCAGTGCAGCGTCAAACCGTCGACCGCGCAGCTATGGGGCGCCGTCTTCGCCGATGTGGTGAAGGAGCGGACTTTCAGCCAGGATCAGGACGACCTCGCCGACTTCCTGCCCAACGTGCTGCATGAATCCATGATGCTCGACCGCATGGAAGAAAGCCTGAACTACGCCGCCGATCGGCTGGTGGCCGTCTTCGGTGCGCACCGCATCACGCCGGCGCAGGCGCAGCGCTACGGTCGCATTCCGGGCCGGCAGGCAGCTGACCAGCGCGCGATCGCCAACATCGTCTATGGTGGTGAGTGGGGGCGGAAGAACCTCGGCAACGTCATGCTTGACGATGGTTGGACGTTCCGGGGGCGCTCGCCCATCCAGATCACCGGCCGCGCCAACTATGAGCGTGTGGGCGAGCG
>Ga0307412_10001925_pt1 | contig 11473 bp, 8 predicted proteins | sample DK1Cmetagenome_3_FD_203823 | JGI IMG/M metagenome (GOLD analysis project Ga0307412, IMG submission 203823) | Maize rhizosphere microbial communities from greenhouse at UC Davis, California, United States - DK15-C-1 | ecosystem: Host-associated > Plants > Roots > Rhizosphere > Soil | place: USA...
GGATCGTCTCGCCGTTGCGCGGCTCGCTGGTGATCGTGCGGGTCGGCGACGCCATGGAGGTCATCGCGCCAACACGCTTCACCGGACCGATCAGGTTGATCAGGTTGGCGATGTAGTAAGGGCCGAGATCGAGGATCGGGCCGCCGCCGGGCAGGAAGAAGAAATCCGGGTTCGGATGCCACATCTCCATGCCGGGGCTCATGACATAGCACGCGCCCGAGGTGACGCGACCGATGCCGCCCTCGTCGATATACTTGCGGGCGAGCTGATGCGCGCCGCCGAGGAAGGTGTCGGGCGCGCAACCGACGGAGAGGTTCTTCTCCTTGGCGATGCGGCGCAGCTCCTCACCCTGCTCAAGGGTGAGAACCAGCGGCTTTTCCGAATAGACGTGCTTGCCGGAGAGCAGAATCGCCTTCGACACGGGAAAGTGTGCGTCCGGGATCGTCAGGTTGACGACGACGTCGACCTCGTCATTGGTGAGCAGGTCCTCGATCGTCTGCGCCTTGACGCCATATTCGGCGGCGCGGGCTTCGGCGGCCTGCATGTTGAGGTCGGCGCAAGCGACGACCTTGAGGCCCTTGAACAGCGGGGCCAGCGAAAAATAGGTGGTGGAGATGTTGCCGCATCCGATGATGCCGACGCCAAGTTCCTTGGTCATGATGGTCCTCAGTAGGTCTTGAAGGATGCGATCGAGCGGGTGATCAGGCGATCGATATCAGCAGGATTGTCATGCTCGACGACGTAGTGCTTGGTCTTGGTGCCCTTCAGCGCCGCGACGAGCTTCGACCAATCAAGCGTGCCGTGACCGACATCGGCCCAGCCGTCTTCGTTCTTGTTCTCGCCAGCCGGCGCAATGTCCTTGACGTGCGCCGAGGTGATGCGCGAGCCCAGCTTCTCGATCCATGCGAAGGGATCAGCACCGCCGCGAACGACCCAGGCGATATCCGCTTCCCAGGAAATATCAGGCGCGCCCTCGAAGATGCGCTCGATCGGCAGCGAGCCGTCGGCGAGCTTCACGAATTCGAAGTCGTGGTTGTGCCAGCCGAACTCGTAGCCTGCGTCCTTGTAGGGCTTGCTCATTTCCTGCAGGCGCTTGCCGAAGGCCAGCCAACCGGCACCGTCGGTCGGACGCTCATCGGCCGCCAGATGCGGTGCATAGATGGAATCCATGCCGAGGATCTTGGCAATGTTCAGCGACTTCTGCACTTCGCCGTCGAGGAAATCGGGGCTGAAATGGCCGCTCGCCATCGTGAGGCCGTTCTTGTCGAGTTCGGCGCGCAGGCCCTTGAGGCCGAAATCGTCGAGATCGGCGTAAATGCCGCCGAAGCCTTCGACTTCCTGATAGCCGGCCTTGCCAAGCTTTTCGAAGATCGCCGAATAAGGCTGGAAGTTGCGGGCGCTATAAAGCTGGAAACTCAGTTTCGTCATAATATCCTCCTCGGGCCTCGTGCCCATTCATTTAATCAGGATCAATCCACGGACTGACAGGATTGCAGGTCGTAGAAACGGAAGTCCGGCAGGGCACCGCCCTCAAGCGGCGTGGCCGGGGTGAAGGTGATGCGGCGCGTCTCGCCCGCCGCCAGATCGAAGGCATTGTCGGAATACTTGCCGTCGGTCTCGGTCTCGATCATCACGAAGAGCGCAAGTCCCTTCGCAGTGACATTGAGGCAGACGGAGCCGTCCTCCTCGACATATTCGTGCGTGACCATCAGGCCCGCGGGCTCGAGCTCCAAAGCCTTGTAGGTGCCGTGCACGTAATGCCCCTCGCCGCCCATGCCGTTCGATGCCGTGAAGCGCCAGGCAAGTAGCGTGCCCGCGGGGATCTCGGAGACGTCGATGCTGGCAGCCGTTACCGCAGCGTCGGGCGTGCAGACCGCCTGCACATCCTTCAGGTGCCTGCGCTCCCCCTTAATGTCGATGACTGAGATCGACAGGTCGACGCTGACGTCATCGAGCGTGTCATTGACCAGCGAGAAGCGGATCTGCTTGCCGTCGTCGGATGGGATGGCGGCGACCGCCACAGGCTGGAAGAAGCGCTTGACCAGATAGTGCATCGCCTTCCAGCGACCGCCGTAATCAAGGCTCGACCACGAGGCCACCGGCCAGGTGTCGTTGAGCTGCCAGTAGATCGTCCCCATGCAATGCGGCTTCAGCGACCGCCAGTATTCCACCGCCGTCTTGATCGCGAGACCCTGCTGGATCTGGCTGAGATAGACGAAATTCGGGAAATCCTTCGGGAAGCGGAAATAGCGGAACATCGTGCCGGCAATGCGCTCGTTGCCTCCGGCGTTCTTCTGGTGCAGCTCCATGACCGGCGACGCGACGTTCATGTCCTTGGCCTCGGCATAGGTCTTGATGACGGGCAGCGAGGTGTAGGACTGGAAGCCGAATTCCGAGCAGAAGCGCGGGCGAACGGAACGGTAATTGTCGAACGACTTGTTCTCGTGCCAGACCGACCAATAGTGCATGTCGCCGGAGCCATCGGCATGCCAGGCATCGCCGAAATCGAGATAGCCCGAGGCCGGGCTCGACGGCCACCAGATCGCATCCGGCGCAGCCTTCTTCATCGCCTGTTCGATCACCCGGTTGAGGCGGTCGTAGGAGACGAGATAGCGGTCGCGGTCCTTGCGCGATTCCTCGAACCAGGTGAGCGCGCCCACCAGTTCGTTGTCGCCGCACCAGAGCGCGATCGACGGATGCGAGTTCAGGCGGCGAACCTGGTAATCGACCTCGAGCGCGACATTGTCGAGGAAGTCCTCGGTCGAGGGATAGAGGTTGCAGGCGAACATGAAGTCCTGCCAGACCATGAGGCCGAGCCGGTCACAGAGATCGTAGAAATGATTATGCTCGTAGAACCCGCCGCCCCAGACGCGGATCATGTTCATGTTGGCCGACTTGGCCGATTGCAGCAGATCCTCGGTCTTCTCGGGCGACGACAGCGAAAACAGCGCGTCGGCGGGAATCCAGTTGGCGCCACGGCAGAAGATCTCGCGACCATTGACCTTCAGCGCGAAACGGGCGCCGGCAGCATCAGGCGTGGTGATGAGCTCGACGGTGCGCAGACCGATCTGCTTGGTAACGGCATCGGAATGCAGGTCGACGGTCAGCGCATAAAGCGCCTGCTCGCCGCTTCCCGCAGGCCACCAGAGGCGCGGCTTGTCGATCTCAAACACATGATTGACGACAGTCTCGCCGGCGCCGACGCCGACATCGAGCCGCACCCGCTCGCCATCGAGCGAGAAATGCACCGGCACGATGCCTGGGTTCTTGGAGAACAGCGTCGCAGTGACCTTCAGATCAACGGAGCCGTCGAGATTATGCACCTGCTGCGTCGTCACATGCTCGATGCGCGCGGTGTCGAGACGGCGCAGCGCGATCGTGCCGTAAAGCCCGAGCGGCGCGATCGCGATGTTCCAGTCCCAGCCGAAATGGCACTGCGGCTTGCGCAGCATGTTGCCGTTGGGGATCGGCGAGTTACCGGTCGAATAGGGAATATAGAAGGGCTGCTTGCCCTGGCGATCGGCACCCGCCGCGATGCTCGAATGCAGCACGATGCGGATGGTGTTCTCGCCGGACTTCAGATGGCTGCTGACATCCGGGCGATAGCGGCGGAAGCTGTTGTCGGCGACGAGCGCCGGCGAGCCGTTGATGAAGACGGCCGCCACCGTGTCGAGATAGTCGATATCGAGATACCAGTCGCCATCCGGCTCCGACACCGTGAAGCTGCGCTCGATCGACCAGTCGCGATGCGCCACCCACTGCACGACCTCTTCGTTACGGCCGAAATAGGGGTCGGGGATAAGCTTGGCGGCATGGAGCGCCGAATGTACGTCGCCGGGAAGCGTGACCGGCGCGGTGATTTCACCATCCGTGGAGGTGAGCTTCCACGAACCTGAGAGGTCGAGGTTGAACCCGTTGGTGGGCAAGGATGTCATAGCACTGTCCGATCAGGCCGCTCTTGGGAGAACCCGTCACCGGGCTGCGACCGAATGTGGTATTGGAAGAACGGGCGGAACCGCTTGGGACGGCCCCGCCCGCAGCGTAGTCGTCTAAAGGCGCAGTTCCGTCTCGGCGTCGAAGATCGACGCCAGCGACATGTCGAAGCCGAGCTTGACCTGTGAACCCGGGCTGAAGCGGCGGGCACCGTTGATACGCACCGACATCGTGTGTCCGGCATGCTTCAGCCAGAGCAGGTTGTCGGCGCCCATCGGCTCCTCGATATCGACGGTCGCGTCATGAACCTCCGCGCCGAGGTTCTCGTTGACCTTGATATGCTCCGGCCGCACGCCGAGCGTCACCTTCCGGCCCGCCTGCAGCGGCCCGCTCGCCTCATAGGCATCGACGTTGAAATCGACTCCATTGGCGGTGAACACGGTGGCGTCGCCCCGCTTGGCGATCTCGCCGCGCAGGAAGTTCATCGACGGAGAACCGATGAAGCCCGCCACGAACAGGCTGCGCGGCTTGTTGTAGATCGTCGTCGGATCGGCAAGCTGCTGGATCTCGCCGTTCTTCATGATCGCGATGCGGTCTGCGAGCGTCAGCGCCTCGATCTGGTCGTGGGTGACGTAGATCATCGTGTTCTTCAGCGACTGGTGCAGCCGCTTGATCTCGACGCGCAGCTCCGAACGCAGCTTGGCGTCGAGGTTGGAGAGCGGCTCGTCGAACAGGAACACGTCGACATCGCGCACCAGCGCACGGCCGATCGCCACGCGCTGGCGCTGGCCGCCCGAAAGCTCCGCCGGCTTGCGCTTCAGGAGCGGCTGGATCTGCAGGATCTCCGAAGCGCGTGCCACGCGCTTGTCGATATCGGATTGCGGGATCTTGGCGACCTGCAGGCCGAAGGAGAGATTCTTCTCAACCGTCATCTGCGGATAGAGCGCGTAGGACTGGAACACCATGCCGATGCCGCGGTCCTTGGGCTCTTCCCAGGTAACGTTGCGGCCCTTGATGTGGATCTGTCCCTCGCTGATATCCAGCAGGCCGGCGATGCAGTTGAGCAAGGTCGACTTGCCGCAGCCGGACGAGCCGAGCAGCACCAGGAACTCGCCGTCATTGATCTCGAGGTTCAGATCCTTGAGCACGCTGACGGCGCCGAAGTTCAGCGAAAGGTCTTTGATGGAAACGCTTGAATTCATGGATCAGCCTTTCACTGCGCCGGCGGCGATACCGCGGACGAACAGACGTCCGGACACGAAATACACGATGAGCGGCACCAGACCCGTAAGGATGGTTGCGGCCATGTTGACGTTGTATTCCTTCACGCCCTGGACGGAATTGACGATGTTGTTGAGCTGCACGGTCATCGGATAGTATTCCGGCCGGGTGAAGACGACGCCGAACAGGAAGTCGTTCCATATGCCGGTGACCTGCAGGATCATGGCGACGACGAAGATCGGCAGCGACATCGGCACCATGATCTTCAGGAAGATCTGCCAGAAACCGGCGCCATCGACGCGGGCGGCCTTGAAAAGCTCCTGCGGCAGCGATGCGAAATAGTTGCGGAAGAGCAAAGTCAGGATCGGCATGCCGAAGATCGAATGCACGATGATCAGGCCCGTCAGCGTCCCGTAGATCCCCATTTCACGCAACACGATGACGATCGGATAGATCATCACCTGGTAGGGAATGAACGCGCCGATGACGAGGATCGAGAAGAACAGTTCCGATCCCTTGAAGCGCCAGTTGGCGAGCGCATAGCCGTTGACCGAGGCAATCGCGATCGAGACGATCACGGATGGCACGGTGATCCGCACCGAGTTCCAGAAACCGCGCGAGAGACCGTCGCAGTTGAGGCCCGTGCAGGCCGTGGCCCAGGCCTTCACCCACGGCTCGAAGGTGATTTCCATCGGCGGCGAGAAGATGTTGCCCATGCGAATTTCGGGCATCCCCTTCAGCGACGTGACGATCATCACGTAGAGCGGCAGCAGGTAGTAGGCGGCGGCGACGAACAGCGTGCCGTAGAGCATGATGTTGCGCGGCGAGAGCACCCGCTTCGGCTTCTTGCCGTTCGGTCCGTCGAAGGACTTGACCGGTGCCAGTGCGACCTCGGCCGTCTTGAGAGCGATGGTATCAGGCACGTTTACGCCCTCCCCCGAATTCCAGATAAGCCCATGGAATGATGATGATCGCAACCGTGATCAGCATCATGGTCGAGGCGGCGAAGCCCTGCCCCAGGTTCTGCGCCTGGAACATGTAGTCGTAGACATACTTGGCCGGCACTTCCGACGAGATGCCGGGTCCACCCGACGTCTGCGCCACCACGAGGTCGTAGACCTTGACGATGCCCGACGCGATGATGACGAGCGTGGTGATGAAGACGGGGCGCATCATCGGGATGACGATGAAGAGATAGGTCTTCCACATCGGAATGCCGTCGACGCGCGAGGCCTTCCAGATGTCCTCGTCGATCCCGCGCAGGCCGGCGAGCATCAGGCACATCACAAGGCCCGTTCCCTGCCAGAGTGCCGCGATCAGCACGCCGTAGATGACAATGCTCGGCGTATAGAGCGGATCGAAGGTGAAGCTCGTCCAGCCAAGCGAACGCACCACCGACTGCACGCCGAATTCGGGATTGAGCACCCACTGCCAGACCAGGCCGGTGACGATGAAGGACAGCGCGAAGGGGTAGAGGAAGATCGTCCGGAACGCATTCTCGAACCGGATCTTCTGATCCATCAGGGCAGCCAGCGTAAAGCCGATCACCAGGCTGAAGATCAGGGAAAAGATGCCGTAAAGGGCGAGGTTCTCGATGGACACGATCCATCGCGGTGCGGCCCAGAGCCGCTTGTATTGGTCGAAACCAACGAAACTCATCCTTGGCAGGAGCTTCGAGTTGGTGAAGGAATAGAACACCGTCCAGACCGTTCCGCCGAGAAAGATGACCACGGCGGTAAGGATCATCGGGATGGATGCAATTTTGGAATTCAGATTGCGCAGCAACTGATTTGGCCGGCCGGCTTTCGCTGGACCCGTCATTGTGTTTCCTCCTGACACGCACTTGCTTTTTTGACCGAGAGCAGCGGCCTATGCCGGACACCGCTCCCGTCTCTTGCCCCGGATGGTTCCGGCCGCATCCTCCGCAGCCGGAAATCACCGGGAAAGCACTGCCACGAGCCCGCCGCCACTGGCGGTTAGGGCAAATCCGGCTCCCCGTTCCTGGGCGGAAAGCCGAATCGCGGCAGTACGAGCAGACGATCAGTCGGCGGAGCCGATGATTTCGGCAAAGCGCTTCTGTGCGTCTTCAGGCGTCATCGAGGCATTGGCGAAGAACTCCGAGAAGAGGTCTTCCTTCTGCTTCTGGCTGTCGGCCGAAAGCAGCTGGTCGGTGCCTTCGACGATGTTGCCCTTCTTCAGAATCTCGAGACCCTTCTTCATGCAGTCGTTGGCAGCCTCGAGATCGACGTCACCGCGAACCGGCAGCGAGCCTTTCTTGAGGTTGAAGGCGACCTGGGTCTTCGGATCGAGCAGCGTCTTGGCGAGAACATCCTGCGCCTTCGACTTTGCTTCGTCCTTGAGCAGCGGGAAGTAGAAGGCATCACCACCGGTGGAGATGATTTCGTTCACGCCGAGGCCCGGAAGGCAGGTGTAATCGGTACCGGCCTTCTGGCCGGCGAGAGCGAATTCGCCCTGCGCCCAGTCGCCCATGATCTGGCCGCCGGCCTTGCCGGTGATGACCAGATTGGTTGCCTGGTTCCAATCCTGGACGTTGCTGCCCTTGGACATCTTGCGGGCGTCGTCAGCGGCCTTGAAGACCTTGGCGATCTCGGGACCGGCAGCCACGTCAGCGTCCTTGTCCTTGAACACCTTGTTGAACGTGTCCTTGCCGGCGATCGCCACCATCAGCGTGTCGAAAGCGCCTGCAGCCTGCCACGGCTGACCGCCGACGGCGAGCGGCACGATACCGGCCTTTTCGAGGGCCGGAGCGGCAGCGACGAATTCATCCCAGTTCTTCGGCACTTCGACGCCAGCCTTCTTGAAGGCGGCGTTCGAGAGCCACAGCCACTGCCAGGAGTGGATGTTGACGGGCGCGCAATAGATCTTGCCGTCGATCGTGCAGCTGTCGAGCAGGCTTGCCGGACGGATGATGTCCTTCCAGTGCTCGGCGGTCGCGACATCGGTCAGGTCACGCATCAGGCCGGCCTGAACGAGCTCCTCCGCCTGACGGCCATGGTTGAACTGCGTGGCGCCCATCGGATCGCCGCCGGTGATGCGGCTGACCATGATCGGACGCGCCGTGCCGCCGGATCCGGCGATGGCACCATCAACCCACTTGTTGCCGGTCGCGTCGAATGCCTTGGCGAGTTCGGCCACGGCAGCGGCTTCGCCGCCCGAGGTCCACCAGTGCGTGACTTCGAGATCGGTAGCGTGTGCCGCACCAAGCGGCAAGGCGACGGATGCGCACAGCGCTGCCGCCATCAAACGAATATTCATGAGTTCTCCTCCCTCACTGAAACGTTGCCGGAAAAACTTAGTTCAATCGATATTGCCGCGCAACAGCCACCCCTTAAAATTTTCTTTCAGCCCATGCTTTGCTACCTTTGCCTGCTGAAACAACGCCATTCCCGCAAGCCTTTGCAAAGGCGTGGCGCCCGCATGTGCAAGTGCACATTGCTTTTATATGTCTGTTTTTGTGTGTTTTATTCAACTGGTATCATGACGTAATTTCTCACTATCGTTCGCAAGTGCAAAAAATTCGCATAAAAACCACAGATTCAACCATTGAGCGTATACGCGCAAAAACCATCGCAAAAATCGCTCGACAATTTCACTGTAACGTTACAGATTTTAAGGCCCGTGGGAGGGAACGGCATTTGTGTATTCGGGCTTACAGTGCTGCGAAAAGCATCTATAAGCGAACCAAATCGCGTAGGACGGCCTAGAGGGATGAAAAACAAAGCGAATTTCGGGACGACGGTGACCGAGGCTTCTCGGGAGAGACCGACACTGAAGACGATTGCCTTCATGACCGGCCTCGGTATCACCACGGTTTCTCGCGCATTGAAGGATGCACCCGACATCGGCGCGGAGACCAAGGAACGCGTGCGGATGGTGGCAAGCCAGCTCGGCTATCAGCCGAACCGCGCCGGCGTGCGCCTCAGAACCGGTAAGACCAACGTCATCGCGCTCGTTCTGAGCATCGACGAAGAGATTATGGGTTTCTCGAGCCAGCTGGTCTTCGGCATCTCCGAGGTCCTGACCGGCACCCCCTATCACATCGTCGTCACGCCGCATTCGCACAGCAAGGATCCGATGCTGCCGGTCCGCTACATCCTGGAGACAGGCTCGGCCGACGGCGTCATCATCTCCCGCATCGAGCCCGACGATCCCCGTGTGCGCCTGCTCAGCGAGCGCAACATGCCATTCGCCACGCATGGACGAACCGATGCCGGGCTGATGCACCCGTTCCACGACTTCGATAACGAAGCCTTCGCCCACCAGGCAGTCGAAAAGCTGGTCGCGCGCGGCCGCAAGCGCATCGCCCTCCTCCAGCCCCCTAGCAAGCTCACCTATTACACGCACACGCGTATCGGCTTCCAGACCGGCCTGCATGACTACGGCGCCGAGGAAGTGCCGCTGCGTGTCACCATCGACACGCCGCTGGACGATATCCGCAACGCCGTCGAGACCATGATGCGCTCCAGCAACGCACCTGACGGCATCGTCTGTCTCGCCGGCAGCGCCGCCATCGCCGTCAACGCCGGCATCGAAGCCGCCGGCAAGCGCCTCGGCTACGATGTCGACATGGCCTCGAAGGAATCGGCGCCGATCCTCAACTGGATCCGCCCGGAGATCATCACCGCCTATGAAGACGTCCGCCACGCCGGCCGCGAAATGGCCAAGGCCGTCATCGCCCGCATCGACGGCGTCGAGCCGGAACTGCTGCAGAGCGTCAGTCAGCCGGTGTGGAAGGCCTGAGCGATGATGAGTTGGGCTGCCAAAGAAGGCGGTCGAGCCACCTCCTCACAATCGAGTATTTCGTCGCAAACACCATATCTCCTGTAGGCTCCTCAAACAATGTAAGCAGCGGAAGATCAAAAGATGCTCATTATTTTTGGCGGCTTGCCGGGTTCTGGAAAGACGACGATTGCCCGTCACCTAGCGCAAGAGATTAGTGGCGTCTACGTCCGCGTCGATACAATCGAGCAAAGTATCCGTGAATATCATGGCGTCGATTTCGAGGTCGGTCCCGCCGGTTATGTGGCAGCTTATAGAGTTGCCGAAGACAATCTGGCGCTAGGTCATACGGTCATCGCGGATTCCGTAAATGGCCTGCGTGTCACCAGAGACGCATGGCTTCTCGTTGCACGGCGCGCTTGCGTCTCAGCCGTGGAAATCGAAGTCGTATGCTCAGACCAAACTGAACATCGTCGCCGGGTGGAGACCAGAGTTACAGATGTCGCGGGACTGATAAAACCGAGTTGGAAGGCTATTATCGAGCGACACTACGAGGACTGGGGGCAAACCCCTATCGCTGTAGACACAGCAACGATGAACGCGAATGAGATCGTTGCTGATTTGATATCGAAACTCAAGCTAGCGTAAAGTGATAACGCTGCGACTGTATGGCGCATTGATGCAACTTCAATGCGGAAGCTCTTACCCAAGACGCAAAAAAGCCCGATCGAAACCGGGCCTTTCGTTATCCAATCGAGCCTTAGAAGGTCGCCGCACCGCTGCCCCATGGGCCGTGGTGGAAGTCCTTGCCGTCGAGGCGATCGAAGCCGTGGGCGCCGAAGAAGTCGCGCTGTGCCTGGATCAGGTTGGCGGTGCCGCGGCCCTGGCGGTAGGCGTCGAAGTAGGTGAGCGCCGAGGTGAGCGCCGGAACCGGCAGGCCGGCCTGAAGCGCTGCGCCGACAACGCGGCGAAGCGCCGGCAGCGATTCCTTGACCATGTCCGCGAAGGCCGGCGTCACGATCAGGTTGGCAACGTCAGGCGCCTTGGTGAAGGCCGAGGTGATCTCGTCGAGGAACTGCGAGCGGATGATGCAGCCGTCACGCCAGATCTTGGCAATGGTTGGCATCGGCAGCGACCACTTGAACTCGCGCGAGGCTTCCGCCATCACAGCGAAGCCCTGAGCGTAGGCGCCGATCTTGGCGGCGAACAGAGCCAGTTCCAGATCCTTGACGAGCTCGGGACCGTAGGCGACTTGGAAGTTGTATTCCGGCTTGCCGAAGATCTTCTCGGCGGCTTCGCGCTCGGTCTTCATCGACGACAGGCTGCGGGCAGCAACGGCCGCTTCGATCGCCGTTGCCGGAATGCCCATGTTCTGCGCTTCGATCGCCGACCACTTGCCGGTGCCCTTCTGGCCGGCCTTGTCGAGGATCATGTCGACCATCGCACCGCCGGAGATCGGGTCGGTGGCTGCCAGAACCTTCTCGGAGATCTCGATCAGGTAGGAGTTCAGGCGGCCCTTGTTCCAGTCGCCGAAGATGCCGGAGATGTCCTTGGCGCTCTTGCCGAGACCGTCGCGCAG
>Ga0307412_10001927_pt1 | contig 11464 bp, 8 predicted proteins | sample DK1Cmetagenome_3_FD_203823 | JGI IMG/M metagenome (GOLD analysis project Ga0307412, IMG submission 203823) | Maize rhizosphere microbial communities from greenhouse at UC Davis, California, United States - DK15-C-1 | ecosystem: Host-associated > Plants > Roots > Rhizosphere > Soil | place: USA...
ACGAATTGGGGCGCTTGGCGGGATTGAGCTTCTTGAAAGTGCCCGCGTCGACCAGTTGCTGGCAGAGGCGGTCGTACTCTTCCTTGCTGCCGTCGCACCAATAAATGGCTTCGGGTTTGCACAGTGCGGCCATGTCGGCCACCCAGGCAATCAGTTTCGCGTTCTTGACGTATGAGGGCGCCTGAATGGTGAGGCCCTTCATCGTGGGTGCGTTCATCGGAAATCTCCTAAGTTGAAAAATCGTCTTTCCGAACGGGACGCCGTGCCTGGGTGGGCGCGGAGGTCCGTTTGAGAAAACGTTTCGCGAAGGGAGATTGCGCTACCGCGGGCCGCACCGCCCGCGGACGACAGCCCAAGAGGCTGTCAGGCCAAGTAGACAGCGATGGACGCCAGGAGAAGCATCAGCACGCCGCCAGCGAGCGGCAGCACGATCGGCATCAGGTGAACGACCGATTCGACGGCGTCTTTTTCGACGGCGGCGGCGTGGCCGGGCTCGACGGGAGTGGGGTTGGACATCGGGAAGTACCTCGAATACACAAATGACAAAACTGCGGGCATTTTACCGGCGGGGCCCTGCGGAGCGGTCTAGGGGGTTGCGAGCCCCCTGGCACACATCTCTCAATGTTGCTCTTCGGCCTCGAAGCCGGCGTCTTTCAGTGCGGTCAGCACGCTGGCCAAGTGGGCCCGTCCGCGGGTCTGCAGGACCAGCTCGATGTCGACGTTCTGGGCCGCGAGCATGGTGAAGGCGCGCTGATGGTGAACCTCGTCGACGTTAGCGCCCGCTTCTGCCACAGTGGCCGTGATCTCGGCCAGCGAGCCCGGCACATCGCGCGCGCTCACACGCACCCTTGCCAGCCGCCCGGCCCTGACCATGCCGCGCTCGATGATGGCCGCGAGCAGCAGCGGATCGATGTTTCCGCCCGAGAGCACCAGCCCGACGCGCTTGCCCTTGAAGCGCTCCGGATGCCGGATCAGCGCCGCAAGGCCTGCAGCACCCGCACCTTCCACCAGGGTCTTTTCGATCTCGAGCAGCATCAGCACGCCTTGCTCGATGTCGCCTTCGTCCACCAGCACCAGGTCGTCGACCTTGCTGGCGATGATTTCCTGCGTCAGCACGCCCGGCGTTCCGACCGCGATGCCTTCGGCGATGGTGCTCTTGCCCTGCACGTGGTGCGTGCCCTTGATGGCGTTGACCATGCCCGGGAAGCGCGTGGTCTGCACGCCGACGATCTCGATGCCGGGCTTGCGATCGCGCGCCGCGACCGCCATGCCGGCGATCAGCCCGCCGCCGCCGACCGCCACGACGAGCGTGTCGAGGTCGGGCACCGCATCGAGCATCTCGAGTGCGACCGTGCCCTGGCCGGCGATGATGGCTTCGTCGTCGTAGGGATGCACGAAGGCCAGCCCTTCGCGTTCGGCAAGCTCCAATGCATGGGCACGGGCCGCATCGAGCGTGTCGCCGTGCAGCACCACCTCGGCACCGAAGCCGCGGGTGCGTTCGATCTTCACGCCGGGCGTGAAGCGCGGCATCACGATCAGCGCCCGGAGGCCCAGCCGCTGCGCGTGATAGGCCACACCCTGCGCATGGTTGCCGGCCGACATGGCGATCACGCCGCGCGTGCCGGCTTCCGAAAGATCGACCAGCTTGTTGCAGGCACCCCGCTCCTTGAAGGAGGATGTGAACTGCAGGTTCTCGAATTTCAGGAACACCTGCGCGCCGACGATTTCGGAGAGCGTGCGTGATTCGACACAGGGCGTATTGAGCACCTGCCCCTGGAGGCGCACCGCGGCGCGCCGGATTTCTTCGATTCCGACCATGGCGCGCATTGTGGGCTGGAATCGCCGGATCAGGGTTTTTACCCTTTCGGCGTCTTCCCGAAGCCAAAAGTCTGCGTTATGGTCTCTCCACGAATTTCCTCATTGGAGGTTTCCTGATGGTCAAGCGTGCGGGTGTCGATGTAGTGGCTGCTGCGGTACGCGGGCAGGCATTGCCTTCGCCTGGACTCAAGGAGGCACCGGTGCTCGAGCTCATGTGCTCGCACTTCGTGCTCACGCTCGCAGCCAAGCAGGGGCCGCGCTTCAATGTGCGGCGCGATATCAACGGATTGCTCTCGCTCACGGGACGTCACCTCGTGTGGCCCGCCCCGGTGCTGCAGCGATTGCGCGAGTTCCTTGGCCGTCGCTGTGCGGGCAACGAAGCGTGGAAGGGCGTCGAGAATTTCGATGGCCGCACGCTGCTCGAACGCCACGGTGTCTGGCGCGGCCCGTATGAAGAAGGCACGCTCTTCTTCTACCTCGACGAATACGCGAAGGACCAGCCGAAGGACCTGCTCTCGGTGCTCGCCGTCACGCGCGACTGGCTCACGCATGCGCTGCGCAAGCAATCGACGCTGGTCGAAAAGAACATCGACGCGCTCGCAGGCCTGCTGCAACTCAACAAGGCCGAACGCGCGCTGCTGCTCTACGGCACGCTCGCGCGCTATCAGCGCGACCTGCGCTCGCTGCTGGTCGAATTCAAGGTCAACAACGCGCCCGAGGCTTATGCGGCCATCGCCGACATCGCGGGCGTCAACGCGAGCGAAGTGGGCGAGGCATTGCGCGCGGGTTCGCGGCTCGAGCGCATCGGCCTCGTGGAGAACCTGATCTCCGAGCACAACATCACGGACCTCGCCGATCTGATGAAGGTCAGCGAGAAGCTTCCGCCGGTGCTGATGCGCGAGTACCGCGACCACAACGAATTGATGGCGGTGTTCACGCGGCCGTCGGCCAAGAGCGCGCTCACGCCGCACGATTTTTCCTTCGTCGAAGAAGACGCGCAGATGCTCGTCACGTTGCTGCGCGCCGCGGTCGCGCGAAAGGAGCCCGGCGTCAACGTGCTGCTCTACGGCCCGCCCGGCACCGGCAAGACCGAGCTCGCGAAAGTGGTCGCGCAGGCTGCGGGCCTCGAACTCTTCGAGGTCGAATACGCCGACCGCGACGGCAACTCGCTGAGCGGTCGCGACCGCTACCGCTCGCTGCAGATCGCGCAGGTGTTCCTGAAGGGCAGCGCGCAGGCCGCGTTGCTGTTCGATGAAGTCGAGGATGTGTTCCCGCCCATCAGCACCGAGGCCGCGCAGTTCATGGCGCGGGCCGAGCAGATTCCGTCGTCCACCAGCGGCAGCGTGAGCGGCAAGGCGTGGGTCAACCAGATCCTCGAAGCCAACCCGGTGCCGACGCTGTGGGTCACCAACCGCATCGAGCAGATCGACCCGGCGTTCCGCCGCCGCTTCGCCTATCACCTCGAACTCAAGTCGCCGCCGCCCGGCGCGCGTGAGCAGCTCGTGAAGAAGACGCTCGAAGGCGTGGTCGTGTCCGAGGCGTTCACCGCGAAGCTCGCCGAACGCAAGGGCCTCACGCCAGCGCAGATCCGCACCGCGGTGCGCTTCGCCGGACTTGCGAAGACCGACGACGCCTCGATGGAAGGCCTCATCGAGCGGCAACTGCGCAACGCCGACCTGGCGCTGGGCACGCTGGACGCCGGCCGCGGCGAGCGCCGCAACGTCACCACCTACGACCTCGACATGCTCAACGTCGAAACCCGTTTCGAGATTCCGCGCATCGTCGAGGCACTCAAGGCACGCGGCCATGGCACGTTGTGCTTCTACGGCGCGCCGGGCACCGGCAAGACCGCGCTGGCCGAGCACATTGCGCGGGCCGTGGGCCGGCCGCTCATCATCAAGCAGGCCAGCGACCTCATGAGCAAGTACGTCGGCGAGACCGAGCAGAACATGGCCGCCATGTTCAAGGAAGCCGAGGCCGAAAAAGCCGTGCTGCTGCTGGACGAGGCCGACTCCTTCCTGCAGGACCGGCGCGGCGCGCAGCGCACCTACGAGGTCACCGAGGTCAACGAGATGCTGCAGGGCATGGAGCGCTTCAACGGCGTGTTCGTCTGCACGACCAACCTCTTGGACCGGCTCGACCAGGCGGCCTTGCGGCGCTTCACTTTCAAGATCAAGTTCAAGCCGCTCACGGCGGTGCAGCGCGAGCGCATGTTCGTGACCGAAGCGCTGGCGGGCGATGCGGCGCTCCTGACCGGCGAAGCGAAAACGCGGCTCGCGCAACTGGCGCAGCTGTGCCCGGGGGATTTCGCTGCGGTGAAACGCCAGACCGATATCCTCGCGGTCGAATTTTCGGCTGCGGAGTTTCTCGACCAGCTCGAGGCCGAGCACCGCATCAAGCCCGAGGTCCGCGAATCGCGCGGCATGGGCTTCGTCCAGTAAGTAGCAAAGATCAACAGACAGGGTGCCCGGTCAACGCGGGCACGAGGAGGATTCCATGGGCTTTCGCACCACCGACCTGCGGCGGCTGCCGCGTCCCGGCGCATGGGCTGCTGCGGCAGCGCTTGCCATCGCCGGTCTTCTGGCGGGTTGCGGCGGCGGCGGGGGTGGAGGAGGTGGGGGCGGCGGTTTCCCCATCGTCGGTGGTGCGCCGCCACCGGGCGGCACTCCACCCACCAACGGCGGCGGCGGCGGCGGCCTTGTTCCATCTTCGGAAGTCGCCGGCCAGTGCGCCGCACCGCGCCGCGGCATCGACCCCGCAACCGGCACCGCCTATCCCGACACTGCCGGCACGGTCGACAACGAAAAGAGCTGGGTGCGCAGCTGGATCGACGAGACCTACCTTTGGTACAACGAAGTGCCGGCCACGCTGGTGGCGGCCGACTACGCGACGCCCGTGGCGTTCTTCAACGTACTCAAGACCACGGCCACCACCGCCTCCGGCCGCGCCAAGGACCGCTTTCACTACATCTACGACACCGAGGCATACCGCCAGCTGTCGAATGCCGGCATTTCGCCAAGCTACGGAATCGAGTTCGCGTTCGTGCGCGGCTCCCGCCCGAACCGTGACCTGCGCGTGGCCTTCGTCGAGCCGCATTCCAGCTCGCCCGCCGCAGCCCAGGGCATCGCGCGCGGCGCGAGGATTCTGGAGATCGACGGCGTCGATGTGCTCAACAGCACCAACACGGCGGTCATCAACCGCGGCATCTCGCCGCAGGCGGCCGGAGAGACGCACACCTTCAAGCTGCAGGAGGGCAGTACGACGCGAACCATCGAACTCACGGCCGCCCTGGTGACGCGCACGCCGGTGCAGAACGTCAAGTCCATCGACGATGCGGGCGGCCGTGTCGGCTACCTGCTGTTCAACGACCACATCCTCACCTCCGAGGCGCAGCTCATCGCGGCAATGAACAAGCTCAAGGGCGATGGCATCCAGGACCTGGTGCTTGACATGCGCTACAACGGCGGCGGCCGCCTCGACATTGCAAGCCGGCTCGCCTACATGGTGGCCGGGCCCGGCCAGACCGCCGGCAAGACTTTCGAGCTGCTGAGCTTCAACGACAAGAACCCGTTCCGCCTCACGCTCGCGCAGAGCCTCACGCCGTTCCACAGCACCAGTCGCACCAACCAGCCGCTGCCCACGCTGGGCCTCTCGCGCGTCACCGTGCTGACCAGCCCCGACACCTGCTCGGCCAGCGAGTCGGTGATCAACAGCCTTCGGGGCATCGGGGTCACGGTCAACCTCGTGGGCGGCACCACCTGCGGCAAGCCCTACGGCTTCTATCCGCAGGACAACTGCGGCACCACCTACTTCGCGATCCAGTTCAAGGGCGTGAACCAGGCGGGCTTCGGCGACTACGGCGATGGCTTCGCACCCAACGCCAATTGCGTCGTGGCCGACGACTTCGGCCACCAGCTCGGCGATCCCGCCGAGGCGCGGCTGGCCGCGGCGCTCACGCTGCGCAGCTCCGGCGCATGTCCGGTGCCCGTGGCATCGTCCAAGGCCGTGCCGGGCATCGGTCTGGACAAGGCGGAGGTCGCACCCTCTGAAGAGCAACCCGCTCTTCTCAATCGCTCGCCATTGCGCGAGAACCGCCTGATCGATCCCCCTCCCAATGCGGGTTGACAGGCATCTGCGGCGCCAGTCAGCGCTTTCCGGAAACCGGGATTAAACGGCGCTTGCCACGCCCGTGCTTCGCCATTTAGAGTTTGGCAAACGTTTGCGCAAAGCTTTGCGCACGTTTGTATTCAGTGTCCTCTCGAGCTGAAAACCAAACACCTAGGAGAAGCAGATGCGCAAGTTGCACAAATGGATCGGGGCCGTGTTCGCCCTCGTCGCCGCGGCCGTGGTGGCGGGCTGCGGCGGAGGCGGTGACGGCAACGGTGGCTTCGGGCTCGCGCCCGGCTTCGGCGCACCTCCGCCGCCCGCGCAGAAGATCATCATCGACAGCGACTACAACACCATGAGCGACGACGGCCAGCTCGGCGTCATGGCCGCGCAGCTGCAGGCGCAGGGCAAGGTCCAGGTGATGGGCATCAGCGTGGTCTCGGGCAACCAGTGGCTCAAGCAGGGCGTGGCCGATGCGCTGATGTCGGTCGAGCGGCTCGGCGTGGGCGACCGCATCGGCGTGTACGTGGGCGAGAACTACGCGCTCAACCACACCTTTGCCGACGTCGAGGCCGAAATGGCGGCGGGCGCGGGCGGCGACGGCTACCTGGGCGCCTGGAGCGGCCCCGAGCCCAAGACCGACGCCGACCTGAAGCCCTCGCCCGACGGCTTTGCCACCCACACGCTGGTGCAGCGCAAGAGCGCGGTCGACTTCATCATCGACACGGTGAAGGCCAATCCGAACGAGATCACCATCCTGGCCATCGGGCCGCTCACCAACATCGCGCTCGCGGTGAAGAAGAGCCCCGAGATCGTCCCGCTGATCAAGAAGATCGTCTACATGGGCGGCGCGATCGACGTGCCCGGCAACACCACCAAGGCGGCCGAGTTCAACTGGTGGTTCGATCCCGATGCCGCGCAGTTCGTGGTGCGCCTGCCGATCCCGCAGGTGATCGTGCCGCTGGACGTGACCGACACCGTGTTCCTCACCAAGCCGATCTACGACCGCATCGCCCACCCGGCCAAGCCGACCGCGGTGACGGAAGTGTTCCGCAAGCTCAACGGCTACGGCTTCAGCGGCACGAACGGCTTCGAGAACAACCCCGACTACACGCAGAACATCTGGGACACCCTCACGCTGGCCTACCTGATCGATCCGACCTACGCGACGAAGACGGTGGAGCGCTATGTCGATGTGGTGGCCAAGCCGGGCGCCGCGGACAACGGCCGATCCATCGGCTACGCCTCGCAGCCCGCGGGCCCGACGCTGCAGAAGATGACGGTGGTGCAGCGCTTCGACAACGCGCGCTTCTTCGAGCTCTTCGTCGATCTGCTGACGCGGCCGGTGCCGATCACGTTGCCGGCAACAAATTGATGAAGTCGGTGTGCCTGGCTAGAACGCCGAGCACACCCGCAGCACCTCGGTCCCATAAGCCTCGAGCTTCTTGGTGCCGATGCCGCTGATGCCCTGCAGGTCCTCGAGCGTCGCCGGTGCGCGCTCGGCAATCGACGCCAGCGTGGCATCGTGAAAAATCACATAGGCCGGCAGGTTGTGCTCCTTGGCCACCTCGGCGCGCCAGGCCTTGAGCGCCTCGAAACGCTTCTTGCCGGTGTCGTCGAGCTTGGCGGCGGCCGGCGACGGCGCGCCCTTGGCGACCTTCTCGCGGCGGGGCTTGCGTTCCGCCGGTGACGAGATGGACTCGCGCAGCGTCACGTTCGCCTCGCCCTTGAGCACCGCGCGCGATCCCTCGGTGAGCTTGAGCGTGTTGAAGGCTTCCGCATCGACCGCCAGTGCGCCCGTGGCGATCAGCTGGCGCAGCACGCCGCGCAGCTGCACCTCGCTGAACTCCGCGCCCAGCCCGAAGGTGCTGATGCGCTCGTGGCCGAACTGCTTGACCTTCTCTGTTTCCTTGCCGCGCAGGATGTCCATGATGTGCCCCGCGCCGAAGCTGATGCCGCTGAGCTGCTGCACGCGGTAGATGGTGCTCAGCAGCTTGCGCGCGGCATCGGTGCCGTCCCACACCTGCGGCGGGTTCAGGCAGTTGTCGCAGTTGCCGCAGGGCGTGCTCTTCTCGCCGAAGTAGCCCAGGAGCCGCACGCGGCGGCAGTCGCTCGCCTCGGCCAGCGAGAGCAGCGCATCGAGCTTGCCGCGCATCACCTGCTTGAACTCTTCGCCGGCCGGGCTCTCGTCGATCATGCGGCGCTGGTTCACCACGTCGTTCAGGCCGTAGGTCATCCAGGCATCGGCGGGAGCGCCGTCGCGGCCGGCACGGCCGGTTTCCTGGTAGTAGCCCTCGATGTTCTTGGGCATGTCCAGGTGGCCGACGAAGCGCACGTCGGGCTTGTCGATGCCCATGCCGAAGGCAATGGTCGCGACCATCACGATGCCTTCTTCGCGCAGGAACCGGTCCTGGTGCTTCTGGCGCACCGCGGCATCGAGCCCCGCGTGGTACGGCAGGGCGTTGATGCCGGCGCCCTGCAGCGTCGTCGCGAGGTCTTCCACGCGCTTGCGCGACTGGCAATAGACCACGCCCGCATCGCCCTCGTGCTCGCGCTCGATGAAGCGCAGGAGCTGCGTGGTCGCGTCTTTTTTCTCGACGATGGTGTAGCGGATGTTCGGCCGGTCGAAGCTGGAGACGAACTGGCGCGCTTCTTCGAGCTGCAGCCGCTCGACGATGTCCGCGCGCGTGAGCGCATCGGCCGTGGCGGTGAGCGCGATGCGCGGCACGCCCGCATAGCGCTCGTGCAGCACGGTGAGCGCGCGGTATTCGGGGCGGAAGTCATGGCCCCACTGGCTCACGCAATGCGCTTCGTCGATGGCGAACAGCGAGAGCTTGCCGCGCTCCTTCAGCGAATCGAGTTGCGACAGGAAGCGCGGCGTGTTGACCCGCTCGGGCGCCGCGTAGAGCAGCGTGATCTCGCCGCGCAGCATGCGGCGCTCCACGTCCTGCGTCTGCTCCCAGTCGAGCGTCGAATTGAGGAACGCCGCATTCACCCCCGCCTCGTGCAGCGCGCCGACCTGGTCGTGCATCAGCGCGATCAGCGGCGACACCACCACCGCAACGCCGCGCCCCGCACGCTGCCGCGCGATGGCCGGGATCTGGTAGCAAAGCGACTTGCCGCCGCCGGTGGGCATCAGCACCAGCGCGTCGCCGCCGCCCACCACGTGATCGACGATGTCCTGCTGGGCCCCGCGGAACTGCGAATAGCCGAAGACTTCGTGGAGGATTTCGACCGGCGAGGTGCTGCTGCCGGGGGCGTCGAGGGGGTGGGGTGCGAGGGAGGACACGGGCTGCGAGGCGGACTTCGGGAGAGATGAAAGAGGAACTGGCGGGGAGGGCGGTCGATTGTCCCCCAGCCACCCAGTTATGACTGTGGCACGAGCTTTGCAATGGTTGCCTCCGTCCCGCCGCCCTATTTGTCTAGACAGCAATCTGGTGCATCTTCCTTGCGAAATGCACCGGAACAGTCCTCCCGGGTTATCCTGTATATACAAGTTGGGGCGCTTGGCAACAATGCGAGGCGCGCGCAGCCCGGAGAACCGGTGCGCATCGCCGAGCCATCTCAAAGAAACGGAACCAGGAGTACCCATGGTCAAGACGGTAGTTGTGAAAGTCGCTTCGCTGCTGGCAGCAGGTGCATGTGCAGCGGGCATGGCCGGAACGGCCGCCGCCCAGGACACCAAGATTGCGCTCGGCATGTCCGGCTGGACCGGCTTCGCGCCGCTCTCGCTGGCCGACAAGGCCGGCATCTTCAAGAAGAACGGGCTGGACGTCGAACTGAAGATGATTCCGCAGAAGGACCGCCACCTGGCTCTGGCCTCGGGCGCCATCCAGTGCGCGGCCACGACCGTGGAAACGCACGTCGCCTGGAACGCCAACGGCGTGCCGATCGTGCAGATCTTCCAGATGGACAAGTCCTACGGCGCCGACGGCATCGCGGTGCGCAATGACGTGAAGACCTTCGCCGACCTCAAGGGCAAGTCCATCGGCGTGAGCGCCCCCGGCACCGCGCCGTACTTCGGCCTGGCCTGGATGCTCAGCAAGAACGGCATGAGCCTGAAGGACGTGAAGGTCGTTTCGCTCGAGCCGCAGCCTGCGGCGCAAGCCTTCGTGGCCGGCCAGAACGACGCCGCCATGACCTATGAGCCGTACCTCTCGACCGTGCGCGCCAACCCGGCGGCCGGCAAGATCCTGGCCACCACGCTCGACTACCCGATGGTGATGGACACCGTCGGCTGCGCGCCGACCTGGCTCAAGGCCAACCCCAAGGCCGCCGCCGCGCTCACCAAGTCGTACTTCGATGCGCTGGACATGATCAAGGCCGACCCGGCCAAGTCGAACGAGCTCATGGGCTCGGCCGTCAAGCAGAGCGGCGAGCAGTTCGCCAAGTCGTCGGCGTACCTGCGCTGGCAGGACAAGGCGGCCAACCAGAAGTTCTTCGCGGGCGAACTCACCACCTTCATGAAGGAAGCCGCGGCGATCCTTCTGGAAGCCGGCGTGATCCGCAAGGCCCCTGAAGACTACGCAGTCACCTTCGATGCAAGCTACGTCAAGTAAGGCGCTGCCGCAGCAGGTGCCGCCGCGCGCGGCATCGGCGGGCGCCGCGTCCTCCCAGCCCGTCGTGCCTCCCGTGCGCCGCCGCGCATTCGCGCCGCTCGAACCCATCGGCGCCCGTGCGCGGGTGCTGCTGGGGCTCGGCTTCTTCGTCGTGTTCGTGCTCGTGTGGTCGCTCGCCACGCTCGGCGGCTTCGTGTCGCCGACCTTCCTCGCGAGCCCGCCGACCATGGTCAAGGAAGGCTGGCTGCTCTTCACCGAGTACGGCTTCATCGGCGACATCGGCATGACCGTGTGGCGCGTGTTCGGCGGCTTCCTGCTGGCGGCGGTGTTCGCGGTGCCGCTGGGCATCGCGATGGGCACCTGGAAAACCGTCGAGGCCTTCTTCGAGCCCTTCGTCTCGTTCTGCCGCTACCTGCCGGCCTCGGCCTTCATTCCGCTGCTCATCCTGTGGGCGGGCCTCGGCGAAATGCAGAAGCTGCTGGTGATCTTCATCGGCTCCTTCTTCCAGATCGTGCTGATGGTGGCCGTCACCGTAGGCGGCGCGCGGCGCGACCTCGTCGAGGCCGCCTACACGCTGGGCGCGAACAGCCGCGGCATCGTCGCGCGCGTGCTCATTCCGGGCGCCGCGCCGGGCATCGCCGAAACGCTGCGCCTCGTGCTCGGCTGGGCATGGACCTACGTGATCGTCGCGGAACTGATCGGCTCCTCCTCGGGCATCGGCCACATGATCACCGACAGCCAGGCGCTGCTGAACACCGGGCAGATCATCTTCGGGATCATCGTGATCGGGGTCATCGGCCTCCTGTCCGACTTCGCTTTCAAGGCGCTCAACCGCCGCCTTTTCGCATGGGCCGCACTGTGAAGAACCAGCTTTCCATCCAGGGCGTCTCGCGCGTCTTCACCGGCACCAAGGGCCAGAGCACGCAGGCGCTGCTGCCCATCGACTTCGAGGTGAAGGAGAACGACTTCGTCACCATCCT
>Ga0307412_10001928_pt1 | contig 11464 bp, 9 predicted proteins | sample DK1Cmetagenome_3_FD_203823 | JGI IMG/M metagenome (GOLD analysis project Ga0307412, IMG submission 203823) | Maize rhizosphere microbial communities from greenhouse at UC Davis, California, United States - DK15-C-1 | ecosystem: Host-associated > Plants > Roots > Rhizosphere > Soil | place: USA...
CCAGGCCCATGCCCCACCTCCTCCTTTTCGGCCCCGGCTACACCGCCTCCCGCATCGCCGTCGCCCTCATCGCGCGAGGCTGGACGGTCGACACCATCAACCGCGCCACCATCGACGACACTGTCCTCGTGGCCCGCGCGATCGGCCATGCCAGCCACATCCTGTCTTCGGTGCCGCCCGAAGGCGATGCCGATCCCGTACTGGCGCGGCACCGCGACAGGCTGGCGGCGAGCGGAGCTCGCTGGATCGGCTATCTGTCGTCGACCGGGGTCTATGGCGATACGCAGGGCGCATGGGTCGACGAGAGCGCGCCGACCGGCGGCGGCAGGCGCAACGCGCGCACGGCGGCCGATCTCGCCTGGCAGGCGTTGCATCGCGAGGTGCGCGTCTTCCGTCTTCCCGGCATCTATGGCCCCGGCCGGTCGGCGCTCGATCGGGTCGCGGCCGACGCCGCGCATCGCATCGACATCGCGGGACAGGTGTTCAGCCGCGTCCATGTCGATGACATCGTCGGCGGCGTGCTGACGAGCATCGATCACGGCCCCGCGGGCGTCTATAATCTGGCCGACGATCTGCCCGCGAGCCAGAACAGGGTGATCGAGATGGCCTGCACGCTGCTCGACCTGCCGGTGCCGCCGCTGCTATCGCTTGAGGCTGCGGCCCTGTCGCCGGCGGCGCGGGCATTCTATGCCGAGAACCGGCGCGTCGCGAACGGCAGGGCGAAGCGGCTACTTGGCTGGCGACCGCTCTATCCCGATTATCGCGCGGGTTTGCGCACCCTCAACGCGCTGGTGGCCAACCGGCCAGAAAAGGCAGAATGACGCGGGCGGGGAGCCGCGCCGCCGCCGTCACAGCCGCATGATCGCTTGCGCCACCGCGTCGGCTTCTTCGATCGTCTGATGCCAGCTGGTCACCAACCGCACCACGCCCGGGGTCCAGTCGTAGAAATCGAAGCCCTGCGCGCGCAATGCCGCCGCCTCGGCATCGGTCAGCCGGAGGAATATCTCGTTCGCTTCGACCGGATAGAGCAGCCGGCTCGGCGCTGCGTTCGCGATCCGCGCCGCGGCGGCATTGGCCGCGCGCGCGTTGCGCAGCCAGACATCGTCGTTGAGCATCGCGAGGATCTGCGCCGCGGCGAAGCGCCCCTTCGACAGCAGATGTCCGCCGCGCTTACGCCGATAACGCGTGGCGTGCGCGAGTTCGGGCCGGAAGAAGATCAGCGCCTCGGCGAACATCCCGCCATTTTTGATGAACCCGAAACTCAGCGCATCGACCCCCGCGCGCCAGGTGAGATCGGCCGGGGAGCAGCCCAGGCTGGCGACGGCATTGGCGAAGCGCGCCCCATCCATGTGCAGACCCAGCCCGCGCGCCTTCGCCAGGTCGCCGATCGCGGCGACGTCGTCGGGCGCATAGACCAGCCCATATTCGGTGGCATTGGTGATCGAGATCGCCGCGGGCTGGGCCTGATGATAATCCTTTCGGGTCGCGTCGAGCAGCGCCGCGACCCCATCCGGCGACAGCTTCGCACCGGCACCATGGGCGAGGAACAACTTGGCGCCGCCGGTGTAGAATTCGGGGGCGCCGGCCTCATCGCCCTGGATATGGGCGTCGGCATGGCAGACGACCGCCTGGTGCGGCTGGACGAGGCTCGCGAGCGCGAGCGAATTGGCGGCGGTGCCGCTGCTGACCCAGAGCGCCGCGACCTCGGTCCCGAACAGATCGGAGAAAGCCCCGTCTAGGCTCTTGCTCAACGCGTCGCCGTCATAGGCGGTATCGACGCCATTGGCGCCGGCGATCGCCGCCATCGCTTCTGGGCAGACCGGGGCCGCATTGTCGGAGAAGAAACGCATGCGCTGATTGATAGATGCGCGGCGACGAAGTCAACGATCGCATCGAGAGGATTGCGATTTGGGAAGAGACGCCCGATCAGTTCCAACCGTCATCAACTCAGTATGTGCTGCTGCATATCGCAGTCGAGCGTTGGCGATGACGATGATTTTGCGCATGACGACGTTGTGAGCCGGCATCGGACGCTGGCATCACGCCAGCACGCGCAGTTCCAACCAGGCGACGACGATCACCGGCACCAACGCCACGAGCAATCGCGCCGGGTGCAATCTGCCCCTCTCGGCAAACACGACCGCCAGCCCGATCAGCCCGGCCAACATCGTCCACAGATTATAGCGCAGGTCGGACGCGACGCTGACCACGGCATAGGCGCCGCCATAGATCAGCGCCGACAAGGCGAGCCCCGTCAGGATGCGGCGGCTCGGCAGGGTGGGCGCGACGATCAGCAGCCCGATCGCGATCATGATCCAGCTGATCGGCCGGCCCACCGGCGAACGCGCGGTGAGGTAGGCGGCGTGGCTGATCGACTTCGCCAGCGGCGTCACGGTGAAATGCAGCCCGAACGCATTGGGCGCGCTCATCACATAGACCGCGTCATTGGGCACGGTGCGCAACATGAAGCGCCAGTTGTGGTTGAGATGGGCCGCGCGGTGGCGGGCATAAGCGAGCGGGGAGCCGAGGATCGCATTGAGCCAGACACCCGTGGCGCTCTCCCCCGGCTGCGCGACGAATACCGCCAGCGAATCCTCGGCCACCGCGCAGACATCCTGATCGCGCGCGCCATAAAGCGCCGGGGTGTAGCAGTGCGCGGTGAACCGGCGCGCGGCGTGGTCGCTGAGCAGCGGATAGCCATTGTCGCCGCCCTGCGCGATGATGCCGGCGAGGTCGAAATTGACGAGCTGGAGAAAGGGTTGCGAGCGATGCGGCTTGAGCAGCGCCACGTTGATCACCCAGCTGCTGGCGGCGAGGATCGCGGCGGCGGCCAGGCCGAGCGCGACGGTGCGCCAGACGCTCCGGGTCCAGCGGACGGGAAGCAGCAGCAGGACAAGGGGTGCTGCGGCGAACGCCGCGTTGAACCGGGTCGCGGAGGCGACGACAATGAGGGGCAGCGCGACGAGCGCCAGCGCGATCGACCCGCCGGCGTTACGCGCGATGATCAGCGCGGTCGCCATCGCGAGCAGGCAGGCGAGCAACGGATCCTTGAGGATCGACCCGACCTCCCCGAAGGGGATCGGCAGAAGGCCGAGCGCAAGCATCAGCGCCGCCGCCGGCCAGCCGCTGCGCCGCGCGAGGATGTTGGCGATCAGCAGCAGAGCACCCCAGTACAACGCAATATTGAGCATCAGCATGGGCGCGCCGCCCAGATCCCGGCCGGCCCCGAGCCGCAAAAGCTGCCGCCACAGCCAGGCCGTGATCGGCGGATGCCAGTCATCATATTGGCCGGTCACCGCCTGCCCATATTGGACGACGGTGTCGGGGGTGATCACCCCCCAGTGGAAGATATAGAGTTGGGTCGCGCAGGCGGCCAGGGCGAACAGCGCGCCGAACAGCCTCGTGCCGCTGCCGGATTTACCGGCCACGCGGTGCGCCCCTATCGCCGTCATGCCGGCCCCGTTTCAGCATCCACCCAGCCACATGGGGCTGCCCGGGATCGGGAGTCGATCCTGAAACGCGTTCAGGATGACGGGTTTTGCCTGGGCCAGCCGCGCCCGACATCGGACTCGGTGTCATCCTAACCCGTCGCATCGACCCGCCCCGATCGTTCAAGCTTGCCCCAGCCAACCCGCGGCCCGCGCAGCGCCGCACCGATTGCCTTCAGCACGACATAATACATGATCTGGCGATAGCCGATCCGTTGCGGGATCAGCAGCCAGAGCAGCCGCCACTTCTCGCGCCGCTCAAGCGCGAACGCGATGAAGGCGGCGAGCAGGTCGATCGCGGTGAAGACCAGCCAATAGGTCAGCATCTTGTCGATATCGGTCTGGGTCTGCGCCCAGCCGTGCGCCTGCACCTCCATCCAGGTGGCGACGAGGCTGATGATCAGGGCCAGATCGATCACCGGCGAGATCGCCGCGAGCAGGATCTGGAAGATGATCGCCTGCGGCAGGCCGATGCGGGCGAGGCCCTTCGGCTTGCCCTCGCGGATCACGCGGCGGTGCTTGAACAGGCATTGCAGCGTGCCATAGGCCCAGCGGAATCGCTGCTTGGCGAGCGCACGAAAGCTTTCGGGTGCTTCGGTCCACGCAACCGCGAACTGGTCATAATGGACCTTCCAGCCGGCGCGCTGGATCGCGATGGTGAGATCCTGGTCCTCGGCGAGCGTGTCGGGCGGATAGCCGCCCACCGCGCGGATCGCCTCGAGCCGCCATGCCCCGACGGCGCCCGGCACAACCGTGACCGCGTCGAGCCGGGCGAGCGCGCGCCGTTCGAGGTTCTGCGCGGTGATATATTCGAGCGCCTGCCAGCGCGTGACGAGGTTGACCCGGTTGCCGACCTTCGCATTGCCCGCGACCGCGCCCAGCTGAGGATCGGCAAACCAGCGGACGAGGCGGGCGATGGTGTTCGGTTCGAACTGGGTATCGGCGTCGAGCGCGATCACGATCTCGCCATTGGCGAGTTCGAGCCCCTTGTTGAGCGCGCGCGCCTTGCCGCCATTTTCGAGCGTCAGCAGCCGCACCCTTGGTTCGCCGGCATAGGCGGTGCGGACGATCTCGCTGGTGCGGTCCTTCGATCCGTCGTCGACGACGATGATCTCGATCCGGACGTCGCGGCTGTCGAGCACGCGCGCGACCGAACGCTCGATCACACGCTCCTCGTTGAAAGCCGGGATCAGCACCGTCACGAAACGATCGGGATCGATCGGCGGGAAGACGGTCCGCTGTTCCCGCCGGGCCTGCCACAGCGCGAGCCCGGACAGGGTGATCGCACGGAGGATGCCGACGCTGATCGCGACGAGGAAGATCCATTTGAGCGCGATGGTGATACCGCCAAGTGTGCTGAACAGCGCGAGATCAGCCTCGGCGGCGAAGCGGTCGCTGCGCGAGATTGGCGGGTTGACCTCCACATGGGTGAGCCCCGCAAGCGTCGAGACGGGAACGAAGCGATAGCCACGCGCGCGCAGTTCGCGGATCAGCATCGGGAGCGCGGCGAGCGTCTGCGATCGATCGCCCCCCGAATCATGCAGCAGGACGACCTGCGCGCTGAACGTCGGGCTGGCGCTCTCGACCCCGTCGATCGTGCGTTGCACGATCGCGGCGACCCCGGGCCGCTTCCAGTCGTCAGGATCGACGTGGAGCCCGACCGAGAGATAGCCGCGCCGCTGCGCCTCGGCCACCGGCACGATTTCATCGGCCGTGGTCGGTTCGGCATCCCCGAAATAGGGCGCGCGGAACAGGCGGAGCGAGTGGCCGGTATAGGCCTGGAACAGCCGCTGGTTGGCGTTGAGCTCGAGCGCCGTTTCGCGTTCGGTCGCCTGCGCCAGATTGGGGTGGGTGTAGGTGTGGCTCCCCACCTCATGCCCCTCGTGGATCAGCCGCTCGAGCAGCTTGCGCTGGGTCAGCGCATTTTCCCCGACGACGAAGAAGGTGGCCGGCACCTTCTCGGCCTTGAGCACGTCGAGGATCTTCGGCGTCCACACCGGATCGGGCCCGTCGTCGAAGGTCAGCGCGATCAGCCCGGGGCGATAGCCGGTCCGCTGGATCTCATAGGGCGAAGGCAGGCGATCGAAGCGAACCGCGGTGATCGTCCCCGCCTTGTCGGTGGCGACGGTACGGTGGCCGGCGACCGGCACCGCGCCGATCCGCAGGATTTCGCCATTGCCTTCAATGTCGACATTGGTGCCCGCCGGGATGTCCTCGATCGCGCCGGCGGGCGGCAGGCCCCGGTTTCGTCCGAACATCTTCCAGATCGACGGGTCCTCGGTGCCGAGCCGCCACAGCGCGGTGGCGTTCAGCCCCATGCGCCTGAGCACCGCCACCTGCGCATGCATCGCGGCGGCGTCGAGCAGCCAGATATCATGGCGGACGCCACCCTCGCGATAGGCGAAGCCGCTATTGCCGCTCGCCCTGTCGAAGCGCGGCAGCACGCCTGAATCATGCGCGGTCAGCCAGACATCCTCGACCGAATGGGCGATCGCGTCGCCGCCCTTCTCCCAATCATAAGCGTAGGAGCCGAGCGCGACGACGACCTTCTCGGGCGGAAGCCCGCGCACCGCCTGCGCGACCGACAGCGCGAACCAGGATGTGCTGGCGATCGGGCCGGGATCGCCCGCTTCCGAATGCTCGTCATAGGCCATCAGGAACAGCCGGTCGGCGACCCTGGCATAGGCTTTCAGGTCCCAGTCGGGATTGCCCACCGGCACCGCGATCGACACGATCCAGCCGCGCGGTGCGAAGCGGGCATGCGCCGCCTGCAGGAAGTTCAGATAATCGGCATGGGCGCTTTGTGGCAGATCCTCGAAATCGAAGAAGATCCCTTTCGCCTGGTTTGCGATCAGCAACCGTTCGACCCGGTCGAGCATCAGCCGGGTCTGCGCCGGATCGTGCAGCAGGCTGGCTATCCCCTTGCCGTCCCACCCGCCGTCGAGCGCATTCTGCACCATCGGCATCAGCTTCGGCCGGTGATGCGCCTGGCTCAGGATCGCCTTGCCGCGCGGATCGGGGAAGATGGTGATCTTGTGGTCGGCGCCGGTGACCGAGATCCAGGCCGGTATCACCCAGTCGATATCATCGACATGACGCGCCAGGCTGGCGATCGAGGCATCGTCCCAGGCGGCGTGGAAGGCGTAGCTCTGTGGCGCGTTGCCGTGGAGCGCGGCGCGGCCGGTGAGCAAATGGCGCGCGTCACGGACGAGGTGGCGGAAACGGCGGCCGCCTTCGTTGACCAGCTTCTGCTCGCCGCCAGCTATGCCGGTGATCGGCGCGCGTTCGACTTCGAACGGCAGCGGCGGTTGCGGCACCACCGCGACGATCGAACCGAAAAAAATGCCGGCAGCCAGCAGGAGCAGCAGGACGAACGCGATGATCGCCATCGCAAACCGCCTGCGACGGCGGCCGGAGGCGTCGAAGAATATGGGATGATCGTCCATGCCGGCGAGCCGCGAACCAAGCTAATTCAGCGGAGACCGGACCGGCACCGCAACCACCGCGTTAAAGGCGCGTTCCCCATTTTAATCAAGCCGGCACGAAAGGAATGCCGTTGAGCGAGTGGATGATCACGGGCCTGCAATGGTATGGCGCCGCCGCGGGCGCGATCGCGGCGCTCATCGTCTCACTGGACCTGGGAAGGCGCTGGACCGGTTTCGGCTTCGTCATCTTCGTCACATCGTCGATCGCGCTGATCCTGTGGGGCTTTTTCGGCCCCGAAGCCAAAGGCATCGGCGTCCAGAACCTCATCCTGTTCGTGATCAACCTGATCGGCGTCTATCGCTATCTGATCAGGAAAAAGAAACCTGCCTGAGTTGCGGCATCACCTTCGCACCGAGCGCCGTCGCGCTGTCGTGCGAAGGACAAGCCACCGACTCTACTTTATACTTGAAGCCCTCGCCGCGATAATGCATGCAACATGCAATTCTTTCGACAAGGTGTGGCATGACGATAGATTTTTCGGGCCGGGTTGCGATTGTCACAGGCGCTGGCCGGGGCATGGGGCGCGAGATGGCGCTGGCCCTCGCGCGTCGCGGCGCCAGCGTGCTCGTCAACGACTATGGCGGCGCTCCGACCACGATCGACCCCGGCACGATCGATGTGGCCGAGGCGGTTGCCGAGGAGATTCGCGCCATGGGCGGCAAAGCGGTGGCGAATGGCGATAGCGTCGGCACGGGGGCATCGGCACAGGCGATCGTCGACGCAGCCGTCAAGGCCTTCGGCCGGCTCGACATCCTCGTCAACAATGCCGGCGGCGCGATACTCGGCGAGATCGACGCATTCTCCGACGATGAAATCGAAGGCGTGCTGCGGACAAACTTCATCGGCCCTTATATGCTGATGCGGCGCGCCTGGCCGATCATGCGCGAGCAGCGCTATGGCCGCATCCTCAACATCATGTCGTCGGCAATCCTGGGGATCGGCACGCTCGGCCCTTATTCGTCGGGCAAGGCCGGCCTGATCGGTCTGACGGCCGAAGCAGCGATCGAGGGCGTGCCGCTGGGCATCAAGGTCAACGGCCTGTTCCCCGCGGGCTTTACCCGGCTGGCGGCGCCAGACGGCGCTGTGCGGGACTGGATGGAGACCCATTTCAAGCCCTGGCAGGTGGCCGAAGCAGTCGCCTTCCTCGTCAGCGAGACGATGCCCGCGACCGGCGAGATTTTCCATGCGGGCGCAGGACGCGTGTCGCGTTCGGTGTTCAAGAACGGCGCCGGCTATCATCACCCCGCGCTGACCGCCGAAAGGCTGGCCGAGAATTTCGAGCAGGCGCGCAGCGTTGACGGCGCCGAAACCATTTCGAGCAGTTGGGCAGAGCTCCAGCGCTATTTCCCGGTCGCGCCGTGGCAGGGCGACCTTGCCGAAGGAATTTTCTGATGAAGACACTCGAGGGCAAGGTCGCGATCGTCACCGGCTCGGGCGGCGGCATGGGGATCGGCGTCGCGCTCGCAGTGGCCAAGGCTGGCGCGGCGGTGGCGCTGGTGGGACGCACGCGCGAGAAGCTCGAACAGACCGCGGCGCTGATCGCCGAGGCGGGCGGACGTGCGCTGGTCGTGCCGTGCGACATCACCGACCGCGCGCAGGTCGATGCGGCGGTGGCGCGGACCGAGCAGGAGCTGGGGCCGGTATGGCTGCTCGTCAACAACGCGGTCTCGACCGACAACAGGCGGATCGAGGACGTCGACGACGAGAATCTCGATCTGGTGCTGCGCTCCTCGATCCACGGATCGCTCTACATGATGCAGGCCTGCTTCCCGACGATGAAGAAGGCGGGCGGGCGTATCGTCAATTTCGGTTCGGGCGGCGCGACGATGGGGATGGCCGAGGTGGGGGCTTATGTGATCGCCAAGGAAGGCGTGCGCGGGCTGACCAAGGTCGCCGCCACCGGCTGGGGGCAATATGGCATCACCGTCAACACCGTCTGCCCGATGGTGGCGACGCCGCTGTTCCAGACCTGGTGGGATTCGCTCGACGAGCGCGAAAAGCAGCACCAGCTCGACCAGATTCCCATGCGGCGTTTGGGCGATGGCGAGAAGGATATCGGCGCGATGGTGGTGTTCCTGGCCGGCCCGGGCGGGGAATATATCACCAGCCGGACGCTGCACGTCGACGGCGGGCGGGCATTCTACGACCGGTAAGACTTATCGCCATGGTTTAAATGAATCAGAGCGCGCCGACCCGCCGCGCGACCGGCACCTCGCCTTCGTCCTCGCCATCCCAATAATGGACGCGGGTGGCGCGGACGTGGATCAGGGTGAGGCCGGGGGTGTCAATGCCCTGCCTGAACCAGCGATCGAGGCCCCTGGTCCAATGTTCGGCAAAGGCGGCCTTGTCGCGGATGATGTCGGCGTCGCCTTCGACCGCGACGAAGAAGGGCCGCATGTGCAGCAGGCCGGACTTGCCCTGGAAGCTCAGGCCGACCTGCCGGTCACGTTCGATGTCGGCGATCATGTGCGCGTCGCCGCAGGTGAAATAATAGCTGTCGCCGTCATAATCGACCTCGCGGTTGTTGCTCATCGGCCGCGCGGCGATGGCGCCGTTGGGGGCGCGGGTCGACAGCATCGTGAAATCGATATCGCGCATCTTTTCCGAGATTTCGGCGAGTGTCCGGCCCATGGCATGTCTCCATCACATTGCCGGTGAGAAACGCGTGGAAGGGGGAATCCGCTCCACAATATCGGCGCGTGCCGATATGCCCCGGCAATAAAAAGGAGGATTGTCGCTCATGGCCCTGAATCGCATCGGCATCGACTATCTGACCTTGCTCGGCCCGCAGCCGGTCCACTTTATCGAGACCGTGGCGGATGCGGGCGCGAGCCATGCCAGCCTGTTCCTGACCAACGCCGTCAACCCCTTCAACGCCCCTGACTTCTCGCTGATCAGCGACGCACCGCTCCGCCGCGCGACGCGGGCGGCGGCACGGGATCGCGGCGTATCGATCGCGCTGGTCGATGGCTTCTGCATCTTTCCCGGCGCGTCGGTCGAGGATCTTCGCCCCTCACTGGATGCCGTGGCCGACCTCGGCTGCTCCCGCGTCAACGCTCTGTCCTTCGATCCCGACTGGGACAAGACTGTCGACCAGGTCGCGGCGCTCGCCGGGATCGCGGCCGACTATGCGATCACCGTCACGATAGAGCCTTGTCCGCTTTTCCCGATCGCCTCGGTGGCCCGTGCGCTCGAGCTGACCGGGCGGGCGCGGATGCCCAATCTCAAGCTGCTGATCGACACGATGCACGTCGCCCGCTCGGGCGAGGCAAGGGCGCTCGGCGCGATCGATCCGATGCTGATAGACTATGTCCAGATTTGCGACGGCCCGGCGCGCTTCGCCAATGACGAGGCCTATCAGGCCGCCGCGATGTGCGAACGCGCGGTGCCCGGCGCGGGCGAGTTGCCGCTGATCGAGATGCTGCGGCAGATCCGACCCGATGTCATCGTCAGCGGCGAGATTCCGCAGCGGTCGCTCAAGGAAGCGGGGGTCAGCGACCTCGACCAGACGAAGGCTGTCGTCGCCGGTATCGCACGGACGCTTGCGGCGGTTTAGAGCAAGGCCGCCTGCGCTTCGGGCGCGACCGCCGGCAGCGACCAGTCGATCGGCGGCATCCCGTGCGCTTCAAGAAAGGCGTTGGCCTTCGAGAAATGGCGGCAGCCGAAGAAGCCATTATGCGCCGACAGTGGCGAGGGATGCGCCGCCTTCAGGACGAGGTGTCGGCCGCCCTTGTCGACCGAATCGACGAAGGCGGCCTTCTTCTGGGCGTAGCTGCCCCAGAGCATGAACACGACCGGTTCGGGCCGGGCGTTGATCAGGCGGATCACCGCATCGGTGAATTTTTCCCAACCCCGGTCACGGTGCGACGCCGCCATCGCCATTTCCACGGTCAGCACGCTGTTCAGCAGCAGCACCCCCTGCTTCGCCCAATGTTCGAGAAAGCCATGTGACGGACGCGGCAGACCGAGATCGCTGTTCAGTTCCTTGTAGATGTTGACGAGGCTCGGCGGAGGGCGAACCCCGGGGCGGACGCTGAAGCACAGGCCATGCGCCTGCCCGAGCCCGTGATAGGGATCCTGGCCGAGGATGACGACGCGGACCTTGTCGAGCGGGGTCAGGTCCAGTGCGCGAAACCATTCGCTACCGGCGGGAAAGATGCGCTTGCCGTTGGCGCGCTCGGCGACCAGGAAATCCTGCAGGGCGGACATATAGGGGGTGGAGAATTCGTCGGCGAGCGGCGCGCGCCAGCTTTCGTGGAGTTTGACGGAGTCGGTCATGACCGCACCCCATTTCCGTCATGCTGAACCTGGTTCGGCATCCATTCCGCCGCGCGGGCGCGATCAGAGTCTGAAGCGCTTCCCACAGCTCTTGGTGGATGCTGAAGCAAGTTCAGCATGACGAAGAAAGGAAAGTCACGACGCGATCGAACAGGTCAGATCAGCAGGCGCTCGATGGCCTGCGCGAGCGCGACATAGAGCTTGCCCATGTC
>Ga0307412_10001929_pt1 | contig 11464 bp, 10 predicted proteins | sample DK1Cmetagenome_3_FD_203823 | JGI IMG/M metagenome (GOLD analysis project Ga0307412, IMG submission 203823) | Maize rhizosphere microbial communities from greenhouse at UC Davis, California, United States - DK15-C-1 | ecosystem: Host-associated > Plants > Roots > Rhizosphere > Soil | place: USA...
GTCATGGCCCCATAATAGGTAGGGTTTCGCCGAAAAACAGTGCCGCTGGTCGAAAAGCCGATTAAGGCGCCGCCATGTCAAATGAAGACCCGCTGCAGTGCCTCGACGAACATCCCGACGCGGGCCGAATCCGCTCCAGGCGCCTTAGCGGGAATGTCGCCACCATCGTCGCGGATGCCAGTGGTCTTTCCTCTGTCGAACGCTCGGCCTTGGAAGGCCGGCTCAAGACGGCCGTGCTGGCCTTGGGAGCAAACGAGGCCCGCATCGCGCTGACCGCTACGAAGCCTGAGCGGACGATCATCGCGATCGGGTCGGGCAAGGGCGGGGTCGGCAAATCCACGCTGACGGCCAACCTTGCCGTGGCCATGGCTAGAATGGGAAAGCGGGTGGGGTTGATCGACGCCGACATCTACGGCCCATCGCAGCCGACCCTGTTCAACGCCCATGAGAAGCCGGCGGCCGAAAAGGAAAAACTGTTCCCCGTCGAGACGGCGCATGGCGTGAAGCTGTTGTCGGTAGGCCAACTGGTATCGCCGGGAACCGCGCTGGCGTGGCGCGGGCCGATGGCGACCAGTGCGCTGAACCAGCTGATTGAGGCCGATTGGGGCGACGCGGAAATCCTGTTGGTCGACTTGCCCCCAGGAACCGGCGACGTCCAGTTGTCGCTTGTTGCGAAGGCGCGGCCTCAGGGGGCGGTCATCGTCTCCACGCCGCAGGACCTGTCGCTGATCGATGCGGCGCGCGCGATCGACCTGTTCGGCAAGGTAAGCGTCCCGGTGCTCGGTATCGTCGAGAATATGGCGGGCTATATATGCCCGCATTGCGGCGAGAGCAGCGATCCGTTCGGCTCGGGCGGGGCAGAGGCTTCGGCGGCCAAGCTCGGCGTGCCCTTCCTTGGCCGTCTGCCGCTTTCCGCCAGTCTTCGCGAAGCATCGGATGCGGGGCAGCCGCCGGCAGGAGAAGAGGGCCCGGCGGCCGACGCCTTCACGGCGATTGCCCGCGAAATGCTCGCGCAACTGGAGAAAGTCGGCCGCTGACGCATTATCTGCCTGAAACAGGAGAATTTGATGCCGCTGACCCGCGATGAGGATATTGCCGAGCTCCTGCGAAGCGCCAGGATCATCGCCATGGTCGGCGCGTCGGATAACCCCGGTCGCCCCAGCTTCGGCGTGATGAAATTCCTTCAGGACCAGGGCTATCGCGTCATCCCCGTCAACCCGCGCATCACCGGCGAGCATGTTCACGGCGAATATGTCTGGCGGGAACTGCCGCAAATCGGCGAGCCAATCGACATCGTCGACATCTTCCGCCGCAGCGAAGAGGTCGGCCCGATCATCGACCAGGCGATTGCAGTCAGGGCGAAGGCGGTCTGGACGCAGCTCGGCGTGGTCAATGAAGCAGCCGCCGGCCGAGCGGAGGCGGCCGGGCTGAAAGTGGTCATGGATCGCTGCCCGAAGATCGAATTTGCAAGGCTAGGCCTCCGTCCCATTTCGGAAAATATGCGTTAACCCAATCACTTGACTCTGACGCCATGAAGGCAGAGCGTTCGCGGGCAGCCATGATTGGCCGGTAGGGGTTGCGAGCGGGATGGGTCGCCGGTCGGGGGTAGGCCATGAAAAAGCTATTCATGCGCGTCGCGCTATTGCCCTGCGCGGCTGTCGCGGTGAGCCCAGCGCTCGCCAACCATAGTTGGGGGAATTATCATTGGGCGCGGAGCAACAATCCGCTTCAACTCAAGATCGAACGGCAATTGTCGCAGGCGAAATGGGTGACGGCGTTCGGCACGGCCGTCAGCGACTGGGATCAGTCGACGGTCCTCAGCCTGACCAAGGGAACCGCCAATCTCGGCGTCAGCTCCAAGAAATGCACGGCAATCGCCGGCAAGGCTCTGGTTTGCAACGATCACTATGGGCAGCGCGGCTGGCTGGGCATCGCAAGCATCTGGGCCGACGGACAAAGCCATATCACCAAGGCGACGACCAAGCTCAACGACAGCTATTTCGATAGCGGCAGCTATAATACGCCGGCTTGGATCGCGCTCGTCACTTGCCAGGAAATCGGCCATGATTTCGGGCTGGATCACCAGGACGAGAATTTCAATAACGCCAATCTGGGCACCTGCATGGACTATACGAACAGCCCCGGGACCAACCAGCACCCCAATGCCCATGACTATGAGGAGCTGGGGGATATTTACGCGCACCTCGACAGCTATGGGACGGCAAGTTCCCAGCTAGCCACCAACTTCGGCATCCGGACGCCGGGTGGGCGGGGTTCCGCCGCGCCGATCGCGGACAATGAGTCCGGCGACAGTCCGGCGGAATGGGGGCGTGCCGTGCACACCGATGGGCTTGGAAGGCCCGACGTGTTCGTCAAGGACCTTGGCGCCGACCACAAGAAGATCACCCATGTCTTCTGGGCCATCGGCGAGGGGCCGCGAGGAAAGGCGGAATAGGCGGCTAGGCCGACGCCACCGTCATTTCAGGTACCAGTAATGTCGGGCTGTCGATGCCGCGGCGGAAGCGGAGGTCGCTTGCCGGCTCCAGCGTCGCGAACATCTGCTTGAGATTCGAGGCGATGGTGATCTCCGCCACCGCCGGGCCAATCTCGCCGTTCGTAATCAGGAATCCTGCGGCGCCGCGCGAATAATCGCCCGTCACCCCGTTCACGCCCTGCCCGATCAACTCGGTGACCAGGACTCCTTGTTTGACGTCGGCGATCATATCCTCCCGGGTGCGCACGCCCGGCTGGATATACAGGTTCGATGGTCCCGCTCCCGGAGAGCCCGACACGCCTCGGATCGCATGGCCGGTCGGCGCAATGCCCAACTGCCGCGCCGATGCGCTCTCGGCGAGCCAGGTCTTGAGCACCCCGTCACTGATCAGTTTCATCGGCCTGACGGGCAAGCCCTCGCCATCGAAGGCACGGCTCCGCAGTCCGCGCTTGCGAAAGGGGTCGTCGCGGATTGTGACGCCCTCGGCGAATAGCTGCGTACCAAGGGCTTCGAGCAGAAAGCTCGATTTGCGCGCGATTGCGCTGCCGCTGATCGCTGCGGTGAAGTGGCCGATCAAGGTCGTGGCTACGCGCGGATCGAAGAACACCGGCATGACACCAGGCGCGATTCGGATGGGATCGAGCCTGGCCACCGCGCGCGTGGCCGCGCGAGCGCCTATTTCCTCCGGCGCCTCGAGGTCGGCGAGGTGCCGGGCGCTATGCCAGCCGTAGTCGCGCTGCATCGACGGTCCCTCGCCGGCGACGACGCTTGCGGAACAGCTATAGCCGGTCGCCCGGGTCGCTCCTGAAAAGCCATTGCTGGTGGCGAAGGCGAAGATGGAGGCGGAGGCCGAAGCGCTGCCGCCATTGGAATTGGTGACACCGGCAACGCTCCGCGCCGCATCCTCCGCGGCCAGGGCCCTCGCCCGCAACGCCGCCGGATTGGGATCTCCGCCGTCGTCGAGGTCAAGATCGGCCGGGTCGCCGCGGAACAGCAGTTCTTCGGGTGCGAGCCCCGCATAGCGGTCTTCGGGCGCCTCGGCCGCCATGGTCAATGCACGATCGATCAGTGCGGCGAGAGCGTCCTTCGACAGGTCGGAGGAGGCAATGCTGGCGCTCTTGCTCCCCTTGAATACCCGCAGGCCGATTTCCTCGCCTTCGCTGCGATGGACGTCCTCAAGCGCGCCGAGCCGGACGCTGACGCCTTGCGAGCGCTCGCCGACATAGGCAGCGTCGGCTGCATCGGCTCCACGTCGACGAGCAAGGTCGACGAGGGAGGCGGCCTTGTCGCGGGCGGCGGCGGGTTCGAGCATGGTGCCCGCCTAAGCGGTCAATCGAGCGACGACAAGCCGACGGCAAGAAAGCCGAGAAACAGGAGCAGGCCGGTGAACCGGTTCGAGCGGAACAGCGCTAAGGCTCCCTGCCCGTCCTGGGGGTCGGCCCGTGCGATCTGACGCGCGAGGTGGAGCGTGGCGGGCAGGAGGGCAAGCAGCGCTATCCAGTCCGGCCGCACGCTCCAGATCGCAGCGGCCCATCCAAGGAGCGCGAGCGCATAGCAGATGCCGACGCCCAGCCTGGCCCTGTCGCCGAGCGCCCGAGCGCTCGATTTCACTCCGACCAACTCGTCGTCCTCGATATCCTGAATGGCGTAGAGGGTGTCGTAGCCGATCACCCAAAAGATGCTGCCTAACCAAAGTATCAGCGCCGGAAGCTCGAACCGCCCCGCCACCGCAGGCCAGCCGACCAGCGCTCCCCAGCTGAACACGAGGCCCAGCCACGCCTGCGGCCACCAGGTGATGCGTTTCATGAAGGGATAGGCGGCGACTGGCACGAGGCTGAGCAGCGCCACGACCTGGGCGGCCGGCTTCAATTGCAGCAGCACGAACAGCCCAACGAGTGACAAGCCCACAACCAGCGCCCAGGCGGCCCTCAACGGGACCCGGCCCGATGCCAGCGGCCTCAGGCGCGTCCGCTCTACCTGCCGGTCGAGGTCGCGGTCGACGATGTCGTTATAGGCGCAGCCTGCGGATCGCATGACGAACGCGCCGAGCAAGAGCCACATGAACAATATCCACTCGTCCCGCACCCCGGCCAGGGCGACGCTCCACGCGCAGGGCCAGTATAGCAGCCAGGTTCCGATCGGCCGGTCGAGCCGCATCAGTGACGCATAGGGCCTAAGCGGACGCGGCAAGGCGCCGATCAGGCCGGTGCGCTCACTGTCGGGGACAATATCCAAACTTTTGTTTATTTCCACCGTTGTCCTGAGCCTGTCGAAGGACTGTCTTTCCTCTGTCCCTAGGGACAAGTGCGGCCCTTCGACAAGCTCAGGGCGAACGGATAGTGGAGTTCGAATGATCGCGACTCCCGCCTGGCCTTCCCGCAGCCTGCCGCGATTATTCGTCGAGACCTCGCTCGCCGCGGGCGCGCGGGTCGAACTGGGCGCGGCGCAGGCCAATTATCTCGGCAACGTCATGCGGCTAAAAGAGGGCGATCGCCTGCTCCTGTTCGACGGCGTCTCCGGCGAGTGGTGTGCCGAGGTGGCCGAAGCAGCGAAGAAGCGGATGGTCCTGGCCGTTGTCGAGCCAACGAAGCCACAAGAGGCGGTCCCCGACCTGTGGCTGGCCTTCGCCCCGATCAAGAAGGGCCGGGTCGACTGGCTCGTTGAGAAAGCGGTCGAGTTGGGAGTCGCACGGCTGCTGCCCGTCGTCACGCATCGGACGATCGTCGACAAGCTAAACCTCGATCGTATGCGGGCGCACATCGTCGAGGCCGCGGAACAATGCGGACGGACCGCACTGGCGGCGATCGATGAGCCCGTAAAATTGGTCACGTTCCTGAAAGATCTTGATCCGGGGCGCACCCTCTATTTCGCCGATGAAACCGGAGGACAGGCGGCGGCCAAGGCATTCAGCTCCGGCCCGGCGCTTATCCTGATCGGCCCGGAGGGCGGCTTCACGCCCGAGGAGGCGACGGCCATCCGCGCCGCGGCCAACGCGCATGCCATCAGCCTCGGTCCGCGAATCCTGCGCGCCGAAACGGCCGCGCTGGCCGCCATCGCGGCCTGGATGACCGCGGCCGGAGACTGGCGCTAGTTTCACATCGCCACCATATTCAGATTGACGCGGCAAGCGCGGCGATTAGGGGGCCTTCATGACCACGCGTACCGACCTGTCCGCCAGCCCGCTCATCGAGAGCCGCGATGATTTGCTGTCGGTCTTCGCCGGTGGCGAGAAGCCGCGCGAGGATTGGCGGATCGGCACCGAGCATGAGAAGTTCGTCTATCGCACCAGCGATCATCGCGCGCCGTCCTGGGACGAACCTGGCGGTATCCGCGACCTTCTCACCGGTCTCACCGAATTCGGATGGCGCCCGGTCGAGGAAGGCGGGAAGATCATAGCGCTGACCGGACCTGACGGGACGATCAGTCTGGAGCCGGCCGGCCAGTTGGAACTGTCGGGCGCGCCGCTTCAGGATCTCCATCAAAGCTGTGCCGAAAGCGGCCGGCATCTCGAACAAGTGAAAGCCGTCGGCGATCGGCTCGGCCTCGGCTTCCTGGGCCTCGGCATGTGGCCCGACAAGGCACGCAGCGACCTGCCCGTCATGCCCAAGGGGCGCTACGAGATCATGCTCCGCCACATGCCGCGGGTCGGCAATCTTGGCCTGGACATGATGCTCCGGACCTGCACCATCCAGGTCAACCTGGACTATTCATCCGAAGCCGACATGGTGAAGAAATTCCGCGTCGGCCTTGCGCTCCAACCGGTCGCAACTGCCCTCTTCGCCAACTCGCCGTTCACCGAAGGCAAGCCCAACGGCTACAAGAGCTTCCGCAGCCATATCTGGGAGGACACGGATCCGCACCGCACCGGGATGTTGCCCTTCGTTTTCGAGGAAGGCTTCGGCTACGAGCGCTACTGTGACTATGCGCTCGACGTGCCGATGTATTTCGTCTTCCGCGAGGGCAAATATATCGATGTCGCCGGGCTGAGCTTCCGCGATTTCCTGGATGGTCGACTCTCTGTCCTTCCGGGCGAAAAGCCGACGATCGCCGACTGGACCGACCATTTGTCGACGGCCTTTCCCGAGGTCCGCCTCAAGAGCTTCCTGGAGATGCGCGGGGCGGACGGAGGGCGCTGGGGTCGAATCTGCGCGCTTCCCGCGCTGTGGGTCGGGCTGCTCTATTCTCAAGGCTCGCTCGATGCGGCCTGGGACCGGGTCAAGCATTGGACCATCGAGGAACGCGAGGCCCTGCGCCACGCGGTTCCGAAAGCGGCGCTCGATGCCGGCGTCCCCGGCGGCGGAACCGTTCGCGAACTGGCGGCTGAAGTGCTCGAAATCGCTTCGGCAGGCCTCTCCGAACGGGCGGAACTCAACGCTGCCGGCGACAATGAAGGCGGCTTCCTTGACCCGCTCCGCGACGTGGTCGCCAGCGGCAAGACGTTCGCCGACCGGCTGCTCGACCGCTACCACGGCGAATGGAATGGCGACGTAAGCCGGGTCTATGACGAGTATAGTTTTTAGGCTGCGCAAAGAGTCATCGAAGCGACACACTCCGGGTGAATTCTTAGCGCTGGGCGTTCGCGCGCATTGACTCGAATGTCCGTGCAGGTAGAGGCCGCGAAGCAGGGGGGCGGCGCGGATGAAGGCCGTCCATTGGCCTTTATCAGAAAGCTCGACCAATGCGCCGCACGTTCACTTCGACCTCGATGTTTGCGCTGGCGACGGCCTGCGCGCTGACCGCGACCCCCGCTTCGGCACAGGTCACCGGCGATACGGACACGCCCAACGCCGACGCCACGCAGGCTTCGTCCGGCCAGGGCGTTGCCGAGATCGTCGTAACCGCGACCCGTCGCAGCGAAAATCTGCAGGACGTTCCGCTTTCGGTCGCGACGGTCGACGACGAGACGCTGGCGGCGATCAACAGCGGCGGTGCCGACATCCGCGGCCTGTCGGGCCGGGTGCCGAGCCTCAACATTGAGAGCTCGTTCGGCCGCACCTTCCCGCGTTTCTACATCCGCGGCTTGGGCAACACCGACTTCGATCTGAACGCATCGCAGCCGGTCAGCCTGGTCTATGACGATGTGGTCCTGGAAAACCCGATCCTGAAGGGCTTCCCGGCATTCGATGTCGACCGGATCGAAGTGCTGCGCGGCCCGCAGGGCACGCTGTTCGGCCGCAATACTCCGGCCGGTATCGTCAAGTTCGATACGGTGAAGCCGGGCAAGGGCCGCAACTATGCGCGGGTCAGCTATGGCACCTATTCCACCATCAATGCCGAGGGAGCGGTTGGCGGCGAGTTGAACGACAAGATCGCGGTCCGCGTGTCGGGGCTTTGGCAGCACCGCAACGATTGGATCGACAACCTCGACGAGCCTGGCAAGAACGACCTGGAAGGCTATGACGACATCGCCCTGCGCGCCCAGATCCAGTTCAAGCCAACCGAGGACCTGACCATCCGCCTCACGGGCCAGATGCGCGACCTTGACGGCGACGCCCGCATCTTCCGTGCCAATTCGTTCCGCACCGGCTCGAACAAGCTGGTCGGCGCGGACGGCGGCGATTTCGAGCGCGACGAGGTTCGTGCGGACGGGTTGAACTTCCAAAAGCTTAAAACTCAGAATGTGACGGGCACGATCGAATATGATTTCGGCCCAGCTACGGTTTATTCCGTCACCGGCTATTGGCATGGCAAGGTAAGGAGCCGCGGCGACATCGACGGCGGTTTCGGATGTGGTGCTGTTTTCTGCGCGGACCCGTCGGCTTCGGGACCGGGCTTTATCCCCTTCATGGCCCAGAGCCAGGATAATATCCCAAGCCTTGACCAATTCACGCAGGAGGTTCGGGTCGCGTCGAACAACACGACCGGGCTCGGATATCAGGCCGGCGTCTTTTACTTCGACGAGAATCTCGACATCGAGACGTTCGATTTCGGCACGCCGACGGACACGACCCCTTCGGCAATCGTCAACCAGCGTCAGGACGCCAGGGCGCTCGGCATTTTCGGGGCGATCAATTACAAGTTCGACAGCGGCCTCACGCTGCAAGCCGGAGCGCGTTGGAACCACGACAAGAAAAAGCTGGTCGCGGACCGCCTGGTCGATACGCGGTTCATCTTCGTTGGCGGAGGCCCGGTCCCGGAAACGACCACGAAGGTGAAGGACAGCGTGCTGACCTGGGACGTCAGCGCGATCCAGGAGATCAATCCCAACGTCAACGTATATGCGCGCGTCGCAAAGGGCTATCGCGCTCCCGCTATTCAGGGCCGCATCCTGTTCGACCGCGACGTGACCACGGCCGACAGCGAAAATACCATGTCATACGAGGCGGGCATCAAAACGGTGCTGCTCGATCGAAAGCTGCGCTTCAATCTCACCGGCTATTATTTTAAGACCAAGGATTTGCAGCTTTCGGCGGTCGGCGGCGCTAATAACGCCAATCTGCTGCTCAACGCCGATGCCGTAAAAGGCCATGGATTTGAGGCGGAGCTGGAGGCGCGCCCTGCCCGCGGCCTGACCCTGACCGCGGGCGTCAGTTACAACCGTACCCGGATCCGCGACAATGACTTGGCGGTCGAAGTCTGCGGCGCGCCCTGCACCTTCACCGATCCGGTCGCGGTACCCGCCGACCCCATTACCGGCCAGCCGGCGCAGGTTTTCATTGACGGAAATTCTCTGCCGCAAGCGCCCAAGTGGACCGCTAATTTCACCGCTGGCTACGAACATCCGGTCGGCCCGGGGTCGATCTACATCTTCACCGACTGGTATCACCGCTCGAAGATCGATTTTTTCCTCTACAAGTCGGTCGAGTTCAGCGACGACCAGCTGCTTGAGGGCGGTCTACGTATCGGTTACAAGACCGACCGATACGACATCGCGGCTTTCGCCCGTAACATCACAAACGACGAAAGCGCGGTCAGCGGCATCGACTTCAACAACCTGACTGCGATGGTCAACGAGCCGCGCATCTTCGGTGTCGAGGCCGGCATCAAGTTCTGACGCATTCGCGGGGCGGGCGTCGGCTTGACGCTCGCCCCGCCAACCTTGCGGCCATCCCTCGCTTCGGCCATCAGAATCCGGCCTTGTCCCGGGAGTGATAATGTCTGGATTGGAAGGCGCGGGTGACGCGTCGTTGCTGTACATCGTCGGCACCGACCAACCCGAACGGCTGAAAGTCGAAGGCAACCGCTTCACTCTCCGTGGCACCACCGACCTCTACAAACTGCTTCCCCGCAACCATCCGTTTCACCGGCTCCACCTTACCCCCAACTATTTCCGCCAGGGAAAACAGGCCGATCTGTCGACCTATACGCACATCCTCAACCTCATCACGGAAGCGGAGGAAAACGGCCGCGTCCTTGAAAACATGCGCAAGCTGCTGCGGGGCCTGCGTGCCAAGGTCGTCAACCACCCGGACGCGATCCGCCGGTCGACACGCGACCAGGTCCCGAAGCGGCTTGCCGGTGTCCCGGGGCTGCTGGCGCCCCGTGCAATCCGCCTGAGGGGCGCCAAGCCGGCTCATGCACAAAAACTGATCGAGCAAGCGGGCCTGACTTTCCCGATCATTGTCCGTCGTGTGGGCACCCATACGGGCAAGATCGTCGGGCTCTTCGAGAGCGCAAGCGACGCCGCGGCCGCGCTGGAAGGGGACGGCGAATATATTGCGACCGAGCTCGTCGACTTCGCGAGCGCGGACGGGCTCTACCGAAAGTATCGCTTCTTTTTCATCGGCAGGCACCTCATCTTCCGCCACATGCTCGCGTCCGACAGTTGGAACGTGCATGCGAAGGATCGCGCCCGGATCATGGCGGAACGCCCCGATTTGCTCGCGGAGGAGGAGGCGCTGTTCGACCGGACCGACGGTGCTTTCCCCGGCGAAGTCCATGATACGCTCCGTGCCGTTCGCGACCGCATGGGCCTCGATTTTTTCGGCATGGATTTCGGTCTGATGCAGGACGGGCGCGTCGTCCTGTTCGAAGCCAATGCAACGATGAACTTCTTTCCTTTCCTGCCGGACCCACGGTTTGAATATGTGAAGCGATGCGAAGCTCCTGCACGGCAAGCCTTTCGGGAACTGTTGGGCCTTGCAGTCGGGCAAGCCGAATGACCGGGTCATCGCTGTTCGAGCGGGCGGTCGTCACCGACGCGCTCTATTTCGAAATGGGCGCTCAGGTTGAGCAGCTCCCGGGTGCGGCGCTTGCGTGGATGCCCGGCCTGACCGGCCTCGCTGCGGGGGCGGTCGTCCAACGGGTCGATGGCGCAACCGCCGCGACCATGGGCAGCGGATGGGTATCAAGAGTCGAGGAAGCGCTTGAAGCGATCGGCGCGCCGCTTGCCCGAGTCTACCTCGACGAGGGCAGCCCCGCAGGCCGGACGTTGCACCAGGCCGGCTATGGCATGCGCCCAGAGCTGGTCTTCGCTCACGAGTTGGATGCATCGCCCGGAGAAGTGGAACTGTATCGGGTGGACGGGGATGAAGATTGGCAACGGAAGGAACTGCTTCACAGGGAAGCCGACCGAACGCCGGACGGTCACCCAAGCTCCGCATCCGACTGGATCGAGCTCGAGCGCCGCAAGGCCGCCCACGGGCTGGAAAGCTACCTTGCTCTGCTCGATGGGGAGGTGATTGGTGCAATCGGCGCTATTCGTGGCGACAATATCTTGCGGTTCAAGAATATCCTCATCCACCCTGACCATCGACGCAGGGGATTGGGTCGGGCCATGCTGGGCTTGCTTGCAGCGATTGGGCGGGAAAGCGGCATTTTGGAACAGGCGGTCTTTGCCGTAAGGGGAAATGCCGGCGAACGGCTTTACCGTGCCTGCGGCATGAAGCCGGTCGGCACGGTGGCCGAATGGTCGAAGCCCTTGGGAGTCTCGAACGAATGAATGTCGCCGCGAGGATCGAAGCCGGAGCTGGCCCAGATTGGGCCGCGAATGGCTGGTGCCTCATCCCTGGTTTCCTCGACGCCGCCGAA
>Ga0307412_10001931_pt1 | contig 11455 bp, 9 predicted proteins | sample DK1Cmetagenome_3_FD_203823 | JGI IMG/M metagenome (GOLD analysis project Ga0307412, IMG submission 203823) | Maize rhizosphere microbial communities from greenhouse at UC Davis, California, United States - DK15-C-1 | ecosystem: Host-associated > Plants > Roots > Rhizosphere > Soil | place: USA...
AAATCCGCCGCCTGGCCCGTGCCGAAGACAACATCAAGGTCCTGACCCTGTGCGGCGGCGTGTCCTTCGGCCCGCAGATCGCCTCCCTCGAACACGGCGCCCATATCATCGTCGGCACGCCAGGCCGGATCCAGCAGCACCTGCGCAAGGGTTCGCTGGTGCTCGACGGCCTCAACACACTGATCCTCGACGAAGCCGACCGCATGCTCGACATGGGTTTTTATGACGCCATCGAAGACATCATCCAGCAGACCCCGGAACGCCGCCAGACGCTGCTGTTCTCCGCCACTTACCCGGTGGGCATCAAGCAACTCGCCTCCAAGTTCATGCGTGACCCGCAGCAAGTGAAGGCCGAGGCATTCCACTCCGACGCGCAGATCGAGCAACGCTTCTACGAGATCTCCCCCGAGGAGCGCATGGACGCGGTGGTCAAGGTGCTGGCGCATTTCCGTCCGGCCTCTTGCGTGGCGTTCTGCTTCACCAAGCAGCAGGTCCAGGAAACCGTCGATCACCTGACGGCCAAGGGCATCTCTGCCGTGGGCCTGCACGGCGACCTGGAACAGCGTGACCGCGACCAGGTGCTGGCGATGTTCGCCAACCGCAGCACCTCGGTGCTGGTGGCCACCGACGTGGCGGCCCGCGGCCTGGACATCGATGCCTTGGACATAGTGATCAACGTCGAGCTGGCCCGCGACTCGGAAATTCACATCCACCGTGTCGGCCGCACCGGTCGCGCCGGTGAGAAAGGCATCGCCATCAGCCTGGTGGCGCCGTCCGAAGCCCACCGCGCCCAGGCCATCGAGCAACTGCAGAAGGCGCCGCTGAGCTGGGACCAACTGGACAACCTCAAGCCCCAGGGCGGCGGCCCGCTGCTACCGGCCATGAGTACGCTGTGCATCGGCGCCGGGCGCAAGGACAAGGTCCGCCCCGGCGACATCCTCGGCGCCCTGACCGGCGAGGCCGGCATCCCTGGCGCCCAGGTCGGCAAGATTGCGATCTTCGATTTCCAGGCCTACGTGGCGGTGGAACGCGGCATCGCCAAACAGGCCCTGCAACGCCTGAACGATGGCAAGATCAAGGGCCGGTCGTTGCGGGTGCGGATCCTCTGATTCCAGTTGATGCCCTTGCCACAAAAGCCCCTACCCCGCCGACCATCGAAACTTGAGGACACCGTTTTGCGCTCTACCGAAGTCGTGATCATTGGCGCTGGCGCCGCGGGCTTGATGTGCGCGCTGACCGCTGCCGGACGCGGGCGCCAGGTAATGTTGCTGGACCACGCCAACAAGGCCGGCAAGAAAATTCTCATGTCGGGCGGTGGGCGCTGCAATTTCACCAACATGTACACCGAGCCGGGCAATTTCCTCTCGCAGAACCCACACTTCTGCAAATCCGCCCTGGCCCGCTACACCCAGTGGGATTTCATCGCGCTGGTGGCCAAGCACGGTGTGCCCTATCACGAGAAAAAGCTCGGCCAGCTGTTCTGCGATAACAAGTCCAGCGACATCCTTGGCCTGCTGCTGGAAGAATGCGACCAGGCCGGCGTCAACCTGCACTTGGATACCTCGATCGAGCAGATCGAAAAGACCGAGGGCGGCTATCAATTGCAGACCACCCTTGGGCCCGTCGCCTGCCAGTCCCTGGTGATCGCCACCGGCGGGCTATCGATCCCGACCCTGGGCGCGACCGGTTTCGGCTATCAAGTAGCGAAGCAGTTCGGCCATCAACTGTTGCCGACCCGCGCCGGGCTGGTGCCGTTCACCATTACCGATCAGCTCAAGGCACTGTGCACCGAGCTGTCGGGTACATCGGTGGATTGCCTGGTGAGCTGCAACGACCAGAGCTTTCGCGAGAACATCCTGTTCACCCATCGCGGCCTGAGCGGCCCGGCGATCCTGCAGATTTCGTCGTTTTGGGAGCCAGGGGACACGGTGCAGATCAACCTGCTGCCCGACCACGACGTGCCGCAATGGCTGCAACAGCAACAGGCCGAACGCCCCAACAGTGAGCTGAAGACCCTACTGGGCGAGCTGTTCACAAAGAAAATGGCCAACCTGCTGGCAGACACCTGGTTCGTCTCCAAACCGATGAAGCAATATACCCACGCGGAACTGGCGGACATCGCCGAGAAGCTGGCGAGCTGGAACGTGGTTCCGGCCGGCACCGAAGGCTACCGCACCGCCGAAGTCACCCTTGGCGGCGTCGACACCCGTGAAGTGTCGTCCAAGACCATGGAGTCGCTGAAAAGCCCGGGGCTGTATTTCATTGGCGAGGTGCTGGACGTCACCGGGCACCTCGGCGGGTTCAATTTCCAATGGGCCTGGGCTTCGGGGTATGCGGCGGCGCAGTACGTCTGATCCCCATGTTGAGCCTGCTTCTGAGGCGAGGGAGCTTGCTTTCGCTCGACTGCGCAGTATTCGCAGAACAGGCACCACACTCTGTCTGAATAAACACAGCTCATAAGGAAGGGGCTGCTTCGCAGCCCAGCGGGAGCAAGCTCCCACGCCACAGGGTAGAGGTGTGTCCTTCGCATGCCGGAACACTTTTTGCTGCCAGATGTGATCGCCGCCATTGCATCGGCGTCCTTACTGCCTCAACTTAGCGTCATTGCCCGTCAGGCCCTTGCACTTCATGTCATCGACCTCGTTTAGCCAATCACTGCGTCGCCTTTGGGCGTTGGACAAGTTCAGTTATAGCGTGCGGGTGTTCATCGCCCTGACCGGCAGCATGGGCCTGTGCTGGTACCTGGATGAGATGGCGCTGCTGATTCCCCTGTTCCTGGGCATTATCGCCAGCGCCTTGGCCGAGACCGACGACAGTTGGCAGGGCCGTCTCAATGCGCTGGCGGTGACATTAGTGTGCTTCAGCGTTGCCGCGCTGTCGGTGGAATTACTGTTTCCGTACCCGATCCTGTTCATCGTCGCCCTGGCGTTGGCGGCATTCGGCCTGACCATGCTCGGCGCGCTGGGCGAGCGTTATGGGGCGATTGCCTCGGCGACCCTGATTCTCTCGGTCTACACCATGATCGGCGTGGACCAGCGCGGTGGCGCGGTCACCGATTTCTGGCATGAACCCTTGCTCCTGGTGGCGGGCGCCGCCTGGTACGGCCTCCTCTCGGTGCTGTGGCAAGCGCTGTTTTCCAACCAGCCCGTGCAGCAGAGCCTGGCGCGCCTTTTCCGTGAGCTGGGGCGCTACCTGAAGCTCAAGTCATTGCTGCTCGAACCGGTCCGCCAGCTGGACATCGAAGCGCGACGCCTGGAGCTGGCCCAGCAGAACGGCCGGGTGGTCGCCGCACTCAACAGTGCGAAGGAAATCATCCTGCACCGCGTTGGCAATGGCCGGCCGGGTTCGAAAGTCAGCCGCTACCTGAAACTCTATTTTCTCGCGCAAGACATCCATGAACGCGCGAGCTCTTCCCATTACCCCTATAACGCGCTGGCCGAAGCCTTCTTCCACAGCGATGTGCTGTTCCGCTGCCAGCGCCTGCTGCGCCAACAGGGCAAGGCCTGCCAGGCACTGGCCGAGTCGATCCAACTACGCCAACCGTTCGTGTACGACGACAGCTTCGCCGATGCCCTGAACGATCTGCATGCGTCCCTTGAACACCTGCGCATCCAGAGCAACCCGGCCTGGCGCGGGTTGCTGCGCTCGTTGCGGGCGCTGTCGGTGAACCTGGGCACGATGGACCGCCTGCTCAGCGACGCAAGCAACCCCGACGCCCTGGCCGATGCTACCGATAGCAGCCTGCTGGACCGTTCTCCGCGCAACCTCAAGGACGTCTGGCTACGCCTGCGCACACAACTCACCCCCACTTCGCTGTTGTTTCGCCATGCCCTGCGCCTGCCGCTGGCGCTGAGCGTCGGCTACGCCATGGTGCACTTGATCCACCCTTCCCAGGGCTACTGGATCATCCTCACCACATTGTTCGTCTGCCAACCCAACTACGGCGCCACCCGACGCAAGCTCGGCCAGCGGATCATAGGCACCGCCATCGGCCTGACGGTGGCCTGGGCACTGTTCGACCTGTTTCCCAACCCGCTGGTGCAATCGTGCTTCGCCATCGTCGCCGGCGTCATCTTCTTTACCAACCGCACCACCCGCTACACCCTCGCGACTGCCGCGATCACGATCATGGTGCTGTTCTGTTTCAACCAGGTGGGCGACGGCTACGGACTGCTGTTGCCACGGCTGTTCGATACCTTGCTGGGCAGCCTGATTGCCGGGCTGGCGGTGTTCCTGTTCCTGCCTGACTGGCAAGGTCGGCGGCTGAACAAAGTGCTGGCCAACACCCTGACCTGCAACAGCATCTATTTGCGGCAGATCATGCAGCAATACGCGGCAGGGAAAAGCGATGACCTGGCCTATCGCCTGGCCCGGCGCAACGCCCATAACGCCGACGCGGCGCTGTCCACCACGTTGGCGAACATGCTGATGGAGCCTGGCCATTTCCGTAAGGAAGCCGATGTCGGGTTCCGCTTCCTGGTGCTCTCCCATACCCTGCTCAGCTACCTGTCGGGCTTGGGCGCCCACCGGGGCACTGAGCTACCGACTGAGGTGCGCGAGTACCTGATCGACGGCGCGGGCGTAAAACTGGCGGCCAGCATCGATGAAATCGCCCAGGGGCTGGCGAGCAAACAGCCGATCGCCATCCAGAGTGACGAAGAAGAAGCCCTCGCCAGCAAGCTTGAGCAAATGCCCGATGAAATCGACGAAGGCCAGCGGCTGGTGCAGACGCAACTGGCATTGATCTGCCGCCAGTTGGGGCCGTTGCGCACCTTGGCGGCGCATCTGATCAAGGACACCAGTGGGGCTTGAGCGTTGCGACGGCCAAACCGGCCCCTTCGCCTGTAGGCTCGCGAAGGGCTATCAGCCACGCTGCGGTCTCACATCCCATGCGCCTTCAATAGCCGCTGATAACTCCCATCGGCCTTCATCGCCGCGATCTCGCGATCAAAGCCGGCCACGATCTGCTCATGCTCGGGGTTCTTCAGGCTGACCAGGATGTGCAGGCTGTTTTCGCTCAACGGCTTGGGCAGGAACTCCACGGCATTGCGCACCTTGGGGGACTCATGGGCCAGGTAGTAACGGGCGACGTACTCATCCTCCAGGGTCAGCTTCACCCGGTCGGCGGCCAGCATGCGCACGGCCATCGCGAAATTATGCACAGGGACCTTCTGCATCTGCGCATCCTCATCGAACGCCTTGGCGTAGGCGTAGCCGCGCACCACGGCGATGGGGTAGGCGTACAGCTGCTGGAGATTGTCGAACTCGATGGCCGCGTCCTTGCGCTTGATGAAGCGCACGCGATTGACGAGGTACTCTGCGGAAAACTGACCGATATGGGTGCGGTCTTCGGCGTACCAGGCATTGATCAGCACGTCATAGCGCCCTTCGCCGATACCCAGCATCGCCCGGGCCCAGGGCACCTGCTCGAAGTCGCTGGCATAACCGGCCCGCGCCAGCGCAGTGGTGACGATGTCGGTGGCCAAGCCGCCATTGACCAGCGTCGAATCGGTGAAAGGTGGCCAGGCATCCGCGACCAGACGCAATTTCTGCGCGCAAGCGTGGTGGCTCAGCAACAGCAATCCGACCATAGCAAGAGCTCGATGCAATCGCGGCATGCCAAACATCCTTGACGGGTTCAAAGCCCGGTTTGTTTTTAGCCGAAACCCAAGGATGTCCTGGGACATCCGGTCCTAACGTTAGCTCATCGAAACCGTTGCGCAGTGCTGAAATCAAGATTACACAAAGAAGACAGGGCCGCGACACATCCATGATGGCATTTTGGCCTTTGTCGCAGATTTTTCGTCTCACCCCGCAAGAGACTTCCGACGCAAGGGCGCCTAATATCGGCATCAGGTTCTCAAGGAAATTCAAAAAAATGGACATCGACTGGGTCTGCAAACATCACAACGACCTGAACAAGGAACAGCTGTACGCCATCCTCAAGTTGCGCGCCGAGGTCTTCGTGGTGGAACAGAACTGCGCCTACCAGGATGTCGACGGGCTGGACCTGGAAGGCGACACCTGCCACCTGATGGCTTGGCGGGACAATCGCCTGATTGCCTACCTGCGCTTGCTCGATCCACATTCGCAAAACAGCGACGTCGTCATCGGCCGGGTGGTCATCGCGCCAGAAGCGCGCGGCCAGGGGCTGGGGCATATGCTGATGGAGCACGCCCTCCAGCAAGCGGAAAAGCACTGGCCGGGGACGTCGATTTCACTATCGGCCCAGGCGCATCTGCAGGGGTATTACGGGCGGTATGGGTTTGAGGTGGTGGGGGTGGAATATCTGGAGGATGGGATTCCACATATAGGCATGCATCGTCCCTGAGGTCCGCTTCGCGAGCGAGCCCGCTCCCACAGGAGTACGCATTTCAAATGTGGGGGCCTGCTCCGGGCGGCGATCTGACGAAGGCGCCAGGCGAGCCATTCTCAACATTCAGGGATAACCAAGCACCGTCTTGATCGGCTCCAGGTTCTGCTCGATCCATCCCCGATCGATCGCCCCCCAATCACGAATCCGATACTGCCCGGCATGGTTGCGCGCGCCTTTCTCTTGTTCGAATTCACAAATGATGTCCAGGTCCGCCAACGCCGCAACAGTGTCCTGGGCCGTACGCCGGGGCATGCCGGTGGCTTCGGTAAGGGCCGGGATGTTGCTGGCCAGACCGCTGTCGATCAGGTAAGCCACATACAGGCGGCGATAAAAGCTGCTCTTGGTCTTGCTGACGTCCATCCGCTCATTCCTTGTCTTGTTGCAGGTCTCGCCAGGTCAGGTACACCCGCAGGTCGAATTCCAACTGGTGATAGCCCGGCAGCATGTGTTCGCAGAGTTTATAAAACGCCTTGTTGTGGTCCGACTCCTTGAAGTGGGCCAGTTCGTGCACCACGATCATCTTCAGGAACTCGGGCGCCGCGTCCTTGAACAACGAGGCAATGCGGATTTCCTTCTTGGCCTTGAGCTTGCCGCCCTGCACCCGCGACACCGCCGTGTGCAGGCCGAGTGCGCGGTGGGTCAGGTCGAGACGGTTGTCGAACAGCACCTTGTCGATCGCCGGTGCGTTTCGCAGGTATTGCTGCTTGAGATCCAGCGCATAACCGTACAATGCCTTGTCGCTCTGGATGGGGTGGCGACCGGGATAACGCTGGTGCAGGTAATCGCCCAGCCGATCCTGGGCAATCAATTGCTCCACCTGGGCTTGCAGCGCGGCGGGATAGGCCTGGAGGTACTTGAGCGGGGTCATCGGGCGCCAACACAATCACGAAAGGCCGCCAGTGTAGCGAATTCAGGCCTGTATCGCGCTCCAGTCGAATGGACGGGCAAACGCATCGGTATCTTCGGCCATCAAGGGCCTCGCCACTAAAAAGCCCTGAACATATTCACAACCGTGATTCTTGAGCCACTGGTATTGCGCCGCTGTTTCAACCCCCTCGGCGATGACTCTCAAGCCCAATTGCCCGCATAGATCGATGACCGAGGCGGCCAACGCGGCATCCCGTGGCGAGTCCGGCAAGCGTGCGATCAAATGCCGGTCGAGCTTGAGCGTATCGAGTTCGAGGTCTCGCAGATGCGCCAGCGAGCAAGGGCCCGAGCCAAAATCGTCCAACGCCACCCGCACCCCGAGGTGACGCAGCAGCCGCAACTGTTTGTGCGTCTCGTCAGGGTTGCGCATCAGCGCATCTTCAGTCACCTCGACTTCCAGTTGCCGGGGCTTCAACGCATGGCGCTCCAGGACCTGGCGCAATTCGGTGACCAGGTTGGGCATGCCGAACTGGGTGCTGCTCAAGCTCACGCCCAAGACCAGATCATCCGCGAATACGCGTTCCCAGACTTTACGCTGGGCCGCGCTGCGATGATAAATCCAGCTACCCAGCCGGCTGATCAACCGCACCTCTTCCAGCAACGGCAGGAACAAGCCCGGCGGCACATCGCCGACGCTCGGATGCTGCCAGCGCAACAGCGCCTCGAAGCCGCGGGTGCGTCCATCGCGGATGCTCACCTGCGGCTGGTAGACCATATTGAAGTCGCGGTTCTCGATAGCCGAACGCACGCTCTCTTCCAGCATCAGGCGTGAACGGGCCCGACCGTTCATTTCGTGGTCGTAGAAACGATACTGCTGGCGACCGGCGCGCTTGGCTTCGTACATGGCAATGTCGGAGGCGCGCAGCAAACCGTCGAGGTTGGACCCGCAGTCCGGATAGGTCGCGATACCAATGCTGGCCCCCAGCGCCACGTCCATGCCGTCGATCTGCTGGCAGACCGAAACCCGCTCGATGAGCTTTTCGGCGATTTTCGCCGCCTGTTCGGGCAGTTCCAGATCCAACAGCGCCGTGAATTCATCACCGCCGAGCCGCGCCAGGATGTCGAACGGACGCAGGCACGCCTTCAGCTGTTCCGAGACCCAGCGCAGCACTCGATCACCGGCATCATGGCCCAAGGAATCATTGACCCGCTTGAAACCATCGAGGTCCAGGTACAACAACACCCAGTTGCTTTCCAGACGCTCGCTGCGCATCAGCAGGTTTTCGGCCGTCTGATAGAACCCGCGACGATTAAGCAGGCCGGTGAGGGGATCCGTGACGGCCTGGAACTCGAGCTGCTGGTGCAGGTGGCGTACCACAGACATGTCCTGGAGCGTGACAACCATGGCCTTCTGTTCCATCGGCAGCGGCGCGCAGGACAAGGCCACCGACACCTGCTGGCCAGGCGCGGTGCGCAAGACGGCATCGTGCAGCCGCCAGGTTTCGCCACGCCGATAGGCGGTATGGATCGCGGAATCAAGCCATTCCGGGATATGAGGCTTCTGCAGGAAATCGAGGAACGCCATGCCTTGCAATCGCTCGGCGGTGGCGTTGAGCAAGCGGCAGGTGGAAGGGTTGGCGAAACGGATACACCCGCTCTCGTCCACTACCAGGATTCCTTCGGCGGCGTTATCCAGCACCGAGGCGTTGAAGGCACGGGCGGCCTCCAAATCCTGACTCAGACGCTGCAAGGCCCGACGATTGCGCTGATGCTCCAGCAGGGCGTGCACCTTGGGCTTGAGGATCTGCGGGTCGAATGGCTTGAACAGGTAGTCCACCGCGCCACTGGCGTAGCCCTTGATCACCGCATCCTGGGATTGTTCATTGGCCGTCAGGAAGATGATCGGCGTGAGCCGCGTGCGCTGGCTGCCGCGCATCAGGCGCGCCACTTCGAAGCCGTCCATGTCCGGCATCTGCACATCCAGCAGCACCAGGTCGATGTCGTGTTCGAGCAGCAGGTTAAGGGCCTCCACACCCGAGGACGCGGTCATCACCTGCCAATCCTGACGCTGCAATAACGCTCGCATGCTGAGCAGGTTTTCAGGGTAGTCATCGACAATCAAAAGGACAGAGCTGTCTTCGCCAAACGGGGGTTGCGCGCATTCCATGCTGCTTCTCTTATCGGGGCGCCATGTCCGTCTTGCTCGCAAGACGGACAACATACAGTGATCTCACTCTAGACCGGGATTTTGAAAAGCAGTAGGTGTCATCGCGCCATCATCCAGACAAAGCCCGAAATAGCCGACTAACGGTCACCCCTCTCAGGCACAAAAGCTGCAACGACACCGCCGACAGTCAATTGACGTCAAACAATCGCCGAGCGGTCAACAAGAAAAGCCCCTATCCAGCGTTTCGACACGCTTCAAAAGGGCGGTTTAAAGCCTCCCGACGCGGCGTACACCTTTTACATCCGATACGTAGGAACCTGGACATGATCGATCTCGCAACCTGGAACTTGAGCATTCCTGAAGGCGCCCCACCGGCAACCATTCAAACCTCGCAACTGGTCCAAGGCTTCAAGAACCAGTACTTCAACTCTGAAACCGGCACCGTATTCTTTTGGGCTCCGGTGACGGGCGCCACCACGGCCAACGCCATTTACCCTCGCAGCGAACTGCGCGAAACCAACAGCGACGGCACGTTGCGCAACTGGCTTTACCCAGCGGCGGATAACAAGCTGGCCGCCACCTTGACCGTCGGCCAAGTGCCCAGCACCGGCAAGCTGGTGATTGGCCAGATCCACGCCAAGGACAGCACCAGCCCCATGGTGAAGCTGGAATACCAGTACAAGACCTACAGCTCGACCGGCAACATCGTCGCCAAAGTGCGCATGCGCCCCGACGACGCAACGGGCCAAGTGATTACCATTGCCACGGGCATCAAGCTCAACCAGCCATTTTCGTACCTGATCCATCTCAACCGCGCAGGTCTCTTGACCATCAATGGCGCTGGATATCAGTGGAGCAGCACCGTCAGCAGCACCTGGAGCACCAAGCCGCTGTATTTCAAGGCAGGTGTCTATGTGCAAGACAACACCGGCTACGCCACCGAAGGCGGCAAAGTGACGTTCAGCTTGCTGGATATCGATCACAACCTCTAAGCCCTTCCCTACCGAGCAGCAGCATGGATCGCTGCCTGCCCGCGACCGACTCGCCTCCCTCCGTTCAACGTCGCAATGGCATCGCCAAAAAGCCATCGTTCAATAAAATTTTGACGCTCCCGACTAACGGTCGATTATCTGCGGCACAAAACCGCTAATTCCTACTCTGACGGTCTGCTGGCGCCAACGCTCCGCCGTACGATCGTGCCAATTTCTCGTCTGCGACCGCCTTGAGCCTCAGCAAACGCGCGTCTTAAAGCCTCCGGCTGTGGCGTAAATCATTTCTTCTTCTCAGAAAGGATCCGAACATGGTCGATATGGCAACCTGGAACCTGAGCATTCCCGAAGGCAGCCCGCCGAAAACCATCGAAACCCCTCGCCTGGTCGACGGGTTCAGGGATAAATATTTCAACTCCGAAGGCAGCACGGTGTACTTCTGGTCTCCCGTCACCGGCACCAAGACTGAAAATGCGATCTACCCCCGCAGCGAATTGCGTGAAACCTACAAGGACGGAAGGTTGCGTAACTGGGTTTATCCAGACGCCGACAATTTCTTGCGGGCAACGCTCGCCGTCAATCAAGTGCCCAGCAGCGGCAAGATCGTGATTGGCCAGATCCATGCGAAGGACAGCAGCAAGCCCATGGTCAAGCTGGAATACCAATACAAGGACGACAGCGCCACCGGCAACATCGTGGCCAAGGTCCGCATGCGTCCCGATGACAGCGAAGGCAGGGTTATCACCGTCGCCACGGGGGTGAAGCTCAACCGGTCGTTCTCCTACCGGATCCACCTGGATCGGACCGGCGACCTGGGCATTACCGCCGCTGGCAATAGTTGGTACACCACGGTCGGCGCCGCCTGGCGCGACAAGCCGTTGTACTTCAAGGCCGGGGTGTATGTGCAAGACAACACGGGCTATACCAGCGAAGGCGGGAAAGTGACGTTCAGCGCGTTGGATATCGATCACAACACCTGAGATTTCACTTCCGATAATCTCGTAGGAAACCCCCTCTTGTGGCGAGGGGATTTATCCCCGTTGGGCTGTGAAGCAG
>Ga0307412_10001932_pt1 | contig 11455 bp, 9 predicted proteins | sample DK1Cmetagenome_3_FD_203823 | JGI IMG/M metagenome (GOLD analysis project Ga0307412, IMG submission 203823) | Maize rhizosphere microbial communities from greenhouse at UC Davis, California, United States - DK15-C-1 | ecosystem: Host-associated > Plants > Roots > Rhizosphere > Soil | place: USA...
CCTCGATAACCACGCCTGGCGTGTCCAGCGCGACGGCGGCGGCCACCGTGCCGGTGCTGGCGCGAACGCCGACGATCGCCACGCCGTGATCGGTGAGCGGGCCGACAAGCGACGCGCGGCCGCTCAGCAGCGCGCCCTCGTGTGTCGGCACGTTCTCGGTGGACAGGGCAATGGCGCCGACGATCTCGCCGCGCGCCAGCGCCGTGAACCGATCGTCCGGCCCCAGAGCGAGCAGCACACCCGTGTGCAGGGCCAGCGAGACGCCGGCGGCTGCCGCGTCGTACGCCAGCGTCTCCACGGCAAGCGCGGCCGCCAGCAGGTCGCCGCGCGAATCCAGCAAGCCCACGCGGGCGGCGCCCATGACGACGTCGGCGGCCGTCGCATCCGCCGGCAGATCAGCCGACAGCGAGTGGGCCTTGTCGCGCCAGGATCGCTGGGCGTCAGTGAGGTGGAAATTCACTGAAAGATAGTACGCCGTTCACGCTTCCGGGTGCTCGGTTCTCTGTTCGTGTTCAGGTTCGGTTCGATGTTCTCACTGCCGGGTTCGAAGTGCGCTCGAAGCCCTCTATCGTGCCAGCGGCCGGGCGCGGCCACCGTAACAACATGTGGTCACCGCCATCGCCCCCGAACCCATCGCGCCAGCTCCGGCATCGTGATGCCCTGTGCGGTGACTCGCACTGTGGCGCCGCTGGCGATGGTCTGCAGACCGCACCAATTGACAGGGTCCGGCGCCGGTCGCGGCACGCCCTGCGGATACACGGGGCAGTTTCTGCGGGACGGGCGCAGCCCGGCGGCCGACTTGCGGTCCGTGGTTGCCGCGACGAGGTGATACAGCGCCGTTTCGCGAGGTTCCGTGCGAACACGCAGCTTGAAGCGATCCTCGAGCAGCGCTTTCAGCATTGCTAGCAAGCGGCTCGGTCGGCCCTGCGGATCGACGCCGTGGTTGCCGTCCGTCTGCGCGATGATGTCGTACAGATCGGTCGACACCCAGCCGGGCCCGCCGACGACGCGGCTCTCGTCCTGGACCCCGTCGGACGCCATATAGGCGCGGCGCACGAGATCCTTCACCGACATGCCGCTGATGACCAGGCGTTGACCCTGAATCTGGAACTCTCTGACGCCGTCCGATCGGCTGGGTCGAATGGAGGCCACCTCGAACTGCAACGCCTGCGGCATCAGCGCAAAGAACAGCGCGGCTATTTTTATAGCACTCATGCGCGAATTTGCAACATCGGCGCCGCCGTCTGTCAACGCGTTGCAGAAATTCGCGTGACGAATGTACGGCGCTTTTTACGACGCCTCACACGATGGTCGATACTTGGATGTACTTACGTGACCTCGAGGGCAACATCGTCGAGTTGCAACACCGCCGAGGCCACGAACGCCGATCAGAACAACGGAACCTGGAACCCCGCACAGCGAACCGAACCTGAACACGAACCGAGAAGCGAGAACCTGGAAGCGTGAACAGAAGTTCCGCATTCCGTGTCTCTACTCAACACGGAAGAAGCGGATGCGCACGTCATTGGGGTAACGCTCGCCCATCCCGACGAACACCGCGCGCGTCAGCCACTGCAGGTCGGGGCCCGCCGTCTCGAACTTCGGGACCGTCCGGAAATACACCAGCGCCGGGTCCACCGATTCACCCGCAAGCAGGCGCTTCATCACATCGGGTGCAGCGTGGCGCATGCCCGCATTCTGAACGTAAACGACCTGCCCCTTGTCCGTTTCGATTGTGTAGCGTGTGTCGAGCTCGGTGAAGCCGTCGGGTCGGATGATCTGCCAGTCGGCGCCGCCCGGCATTACTTTGCCGCGGATGTTCGGCCCTTCGAACGTGCCTCCGGTGATCGACACGATCCGCCGTCTTCCCTGGGCGACGGCACCCACCTCCAGCGGCGCGCCCACGGTGGCTCGCAGCTCGAACGCAAACGTCAGCGTCGGCTGAACCGGCTTGCCTTGCGCGAGCGCCAGCGAGTCGAAGGATTGCGCCGCAGCCATAGCGGCAAACGAAAGAACAACAGCGGCGATCGACGATTTTGCGAGCGATGTCTGCATGACCAACCTGCGATCAGTGTTAGCGCGGATTGACTGGGACCGGAACAGCACTTAGCGAATCGGGCCGGTCCTGCCCTTGCCCACCCGTGGGCCGGCGAAATCGCGCGCCGGCGGACGCTCGACGTTACCGGCGCGCAGGGCCGTCGCGTGAATCAGATCCGCGATACGCGCCATCTTGGCGAACTCGATCCGGTCGACCTCGTCCGTCACGTAGTGATAGTCGCGATGGAGTCCGGTGGTGAAGAAGATTACCGGCACTCCCTTGCTGGCGTAGCTGTAATGATCACTGCGCGTGTAAATCGATTCGGGATCGGCGACGTCGTTGTACTCGTAATCGAGCGTCAGCGGGCGTGAGAGCGAGGCGTTGGCAGCCTCATTGAGGTTGTGCAGTTCGGTGCTGATTCGCTCGGAGCCGACCACGTAGACGGTGTTTGCCTGCGCCGGATCGTCGCAGCGGTTCCTTCCCACCATGTCAACGTTGAGCATCGCGACCATGCGGTCGACGGGCACGACCGGATGGTCCGCCATGAAGCGTGAGCCGAACAGGCCCTCTTCCTCGCCGCTGTGCCAGACGAAGAGCACCGATCGCTTCGGCTTCTGTCCGGTGGCAAAAGCTTTCGCGACAGCCATCAACGACACGATCCCCGACCCATCGTCGTCGGCGCCGTTGTTGATCGTATCGCCGGGGCGAGGCGTGGGACGCGACTGGCCGGTACAGGCCGCGAACGCGCCACCTCCCGCGCCGGTCGGAGCGAACTGCTGATAGCCGACGTGGTCGAGGTGCGCACCGATTGCCACGTAGGTGTCCCGCAGCCTGCCATCCGTCCCACGAACGAGACCGACGACGTTGCGCGTGAAACGCGTCTGCACGCGCTCGTAGTCGGCGTCGACGGTAATGGTGATCCGGACGTCACGAAGAGCGATGTCCGGCAGCGGCTCCTGCTTCGCGGCGAGATCTCTCAGCGTGCTGTAGGTATATCCCGTCCCGGCGAACACGAACTCGAAGAACGCGTCGCTGGCGGTGAGCTGCGGCGGAATCGGCAGGTCGAGATTGCGCGACGTCTGGAAATCGGTCCGCTGCGCCGCGTTCACCGGCGCCGCCGGTCCAGCGCCGCGGCCGCGACCCGCATTCATGACGACCGGACTGATTGTCCCCACCGCATGGTGCGATTCCACGGCGTCCCTGGCGCGACCGTTGATCAAGCGGTTCTGCGCAGCGGTCATGCCGCGGACGCCGCGGCCGATGAACAGCGCGACTTTGCCTTTCGCGTTCCGCTGCGCGTAGTCGTCGTGATTCAGCTCGGCGAGACGGAGTCCATACCCGACGAACTCGACATCCCCGGTGATCGTCTGCTTTCCGCCCTGGTTGCGCGGAAACGTGACCCCTTCGCCGTCCTTGAAGACCCGGGTCTCGCCGTTGACGGTGACGGCGACGCTCGAGTTGCTGCGCGTGCGCATGCCGTAGATCGGCACGGTCTGGAAGTACGTGCCTGCGTCGCCAGCCGGCACAACACCCCAGGACTTCAGATGGTCGGCCACGTAAGCGCCTGCCAGGCCGAGCCCTTCGGTCAGCATCTGGCGGCCCTGCAGCGCGTCTGAGGCGATATAGCCAAGCCACTGCTTCATCTCGTCCGGCGAGAACTGACCGCGCTGCGCACTGCCGGTCAGCGAGAGCCATACGACAAGGGAGGGAACGGCGATCGACAGCCTCGAACGGATCACAACGGCATTCTATCCGGCTGAAGCCGCCCCCCTTCGCGCAAAGCGCTCCGGCGAGGCCTCGCCGAAGCCCGGGCGGAGGCGGGGACTCCACGAATGTCGCGTCCGCCTTCAGGCGGATTACCGGATAGAATCCCGGCGGGACGCGACAGTGCTTGCCTGGATCTCAGTGGCCGTTCTCGCCGTGCTTACCGCCCAGCAGGTCACCGTCTGGGACGGTGTTTTCACACGCGAACAGGCCGACCGCGGCGAGAAGCTGTATGCGGACCGCTGCGCGCGATGTCACGGCGACACGCTGCAGGGCGTCGAAGCCGCCCCGGCGCTGGTCGGATCGACCTTCTACAACAACTGGGAGGGCGAAACGCTCGATGCGCTGTTCGAGCGTATGCGGACCTCGATGCCGCAGGATCGTCCGGGTTCGCTCACCCGCGCTGAGAACGCGGACCTCCTCGCCTATCTGCTCAGTACCGCGGCGTATCCGGCCGGCACGATGACGCTCGACGCGCAGGGTGGGGCGCTGACGCGGGTAAAGATCCTGATGTATCGTCCGGCGGCGAAATGAAAAGCTGGCAGCAACGCGGATGCGTCGCCGCGATCGTCGTCGCGTCGTTGGCGGCAGCGCCGCGCGGGCAGTCCGGGGCGCCGCGCGGTGAGTGGCCCACCTACGGCGGAGACCTCGGCCACACCCGGTATGCGGCGCTCGACCAGATCTCGGCGGCGAACTTCGACAACCTCGAAGTCGCGTGGCGTTTCAAAACAGACAACCTCGGCCCTCGTCCTGAATTCAACCTGCAGTCGACGCCGTTGATGGTGCGAGGGCGGCTCTACTCGACCGGCGGCACACGGCGCGCGGTGGTCGCGCTCGATGCCGGTACGGGCGAATTGCTCTGGGTACACAGCGAAGACGAAGGCGCGCGCGCCGCCGCGTCGCCGCGACAACTCTCTGGACGCGGCCTCGCCTACTGGAATGACGGGAAGGAAGAACGCATTCTCTACGTCACCTCCGGCTACCGATTGATCGCGCTCGACGCTCGGACCGGCAACCCGATTGCCAGCTTTGGGCGAGGCGGCGCGGTCGATCTGAAGGCGGATCTCGACCCGGCGATGGACCTCACCAACGCTCCGATCGGTCTCCACGCGACGCCGATCGTCGCCGGCAACGTCGTCATCGTCGGCGCCGCGTTCGAGACGGGCGCCAATCCAAAGAGCCGCCGGAACGTCAAGGGCGCCGTCCGTGGATTCGACGTGCGCACAGGAAAGCGTCTATGGATGTTCAAGACCATTCCCGAGCCGGGCGAAGTCGGACACGAGACGTGGGAGAACGACTCGTGGGCCTACACCGGCAACACGGGCGTGTGGGCACAAATCTCGGTGGACGAGGAGCTCGGCATGGCGTATCTCCCGGTCGAGCTCCCGACACACGACTATTACGGCGGCGCGCGGCCGGGCAACGGACTGTTCGGCGAATCGCTCGTGGCCATCGACTTCAGGACCGGCGAGCGCAAATGGCATTACCAGCTCGTTCACCACGGCCTTTGGGACATGGACATTCCGTGCGCGCCGATCCTGGTGGACATCCGCGTCAACGGACGGACGATTAAGGCGGTCGCCCAGCCGTCGAAGCAGGCGTTCCTCTACGTCTTCGATCGCGTCACCGGTCAGCCGATATGGCCGATCGAGGAACGGCCGGGTCCCCAGGGCGACACCCCCGGTGAAAAGTACTCGCCAACGCAGCCCATTCCGACGCGTCCGCTGGCCTACGACCGGCAGGGGCTCGCAATCGACGATCTGATCGACTTCACCCCGGAGCTGCGCGCCGAAGCGATGAAGACCATCGCGCAGTACCGGATCGGCCCGCTCTTCACGCCGCCGGCCGTCAGCCGCGCCGAGGGACCGATCGCCACGCTGGCGATGGCCGCGCAGGCGCCGGCGACGAACTGGCCGGGCGGTGCCTACGATCCCGAAACGCACATCCTGTACGTCTATTCGCAGAGCGCCGTTGCGACACTCGGACTCGTGCCGCCGGCCGAAGGCACCGCCGACGGCGTGCGCTACCATCAGGGCACCGTGCTGACGGGAGCGCGTCGGACCGGCGGATCCGGATCCGCCACGGCGCAGGCCGGCGGAGCGGCCACGGCTCCGACCGTGCAGGGGCTGCCGCTGATCAAACCGCCGTACGGGCGAATCAACGCCATCAACCTCGACTCCGGGGACATCCTCTGGCAGGTGCCTCACGGCGAAACGCCCGACGCGATCCGCAATCATCCGGCGCTGAAGGGGCTGAACATTCCGCGCACCGGTCGGCCCGGACAGGTGGGTACGCTCGTCACCCGGACGCTGGTCATCGCCGGCGAGCCGGGATTCGGACCAACGCCGTCCGGACAGCGCGGATCGATGCTGCGTGCCTACGACAAGCGAACGGGGGCGGATGCGGGCGCCGTTTACATGCCGGCGCCACAGACCGGGTCACCGATGACCTATCTGCTGAACGGCCGCCAGTATCTCGTCGTCGCGATCAGCGGCGGAAGCTACAGCGGCGAGCTGGTGGCGTTTCGATTGCCTGGTTAGGCACCCCCTGAAAGGGCGCCTCGTTCAGTTCCGAATCCCAAGCTCCCTGGCGATGGCCTCGACGCGATAGACCTGCTCGAGCGCCGTGCGCATGAACTCCGGATGCACGGCGACCGTACGGTTCTTGTCCGCATCGAACCAGTAGGAGCCGGATATCGAGTGAATGTTGCCGTCGAACGCCAGCCCGACGATCTCGCCACGCGCATTGACCACAGGACTGCCCGAATTGCCGCCGACGATGTCCGTGGTGGCCACGAAATTCGCACGGCGGGACAGTTCGAGCCGCGGCTTCGCGTCGAGCCAGCTTTTCGGCAGCGCAAATGGTGGAGCACCTGTCGCGCGTTCGTACAGGCGGTCGAGTCTGGTGAACGGTTCGACGCGGGTACCGGCGTCTGTCCACCCATCGACCGCGCCGTAGGTCAGACGAAGGGTAAAGGTCGCGTCGGGATACAGCCTGGTGCCGTATGCCTTGAAGCGCGCTTCGGCGATCACCTGCTGGGCGCGCCGCACCGGACCTTCGACCTCGTTCTCGTAAATCGTTCGCAGCCGCCGCGACTCGTCGTCGACGGCGCGCGCCAGCGCGATCAATGAATCCTTGCTGGCGGACACTGCCGCCTGTCCGCCGTCATACAGCTTCATTCGCTCGGCTGGATCCGCGAGCGTCGATCCGGAGACAAGCTGGCGGGCGCGCTCGTCCGGACTGGCGCTGCCGAGCACCGACTTGATAATCGCGTGATCCGGACCGAGGTACTCGCGCATCCGTTCCAGCGAGAACGACAACCTGACCTGTTCGAGCTCCGCCGCAATCGGTGTATGTGCCTCGAGCTCGGCACGCAGTTGGGGAAGCGCGGCGTCGGTGTATTCGCGCATCCGGCTCGGATTCGGCTTGGCGCGCTCGTCCGCCGCGCGCACCAGCAGCCGCGCGTAGGTGAACAGTTGACTGTTGAACCCGGCGCCTCCTTCCAGCCACGTGTACGGAATCAGGATGTCGCGCTGCCGCTGCTCTGCCCGGGCAATCGCATCCCACGGATCGGAGGCTTTCGCGCTTCCCTTGGTGGCCCGCTGCACCGCGGCCCGCAGCTCCCGCTCATCGGCGATGCGCTGGTCCATCATCCGATCGTCAAGCAGCGAGTTGAGCTGCATGCGCCGTACTTTGTGCGAGTTCTCGACCGAGTCGAGGTAGTCCTTGGCCGTGCGCTGCGCCTCGGCCGACGTCTTCGAGTACTGAATCAGACGGCCGCGCAGCTCGGAGAAGCGCAACAACCAGAACGGCAGGAAGACGTCGCGCTGCGTCTTGAGCTGGGCGACCGTCATCAGCCGCTGCGTCGTTCCCGGGTGTCCGGCGACGAACACCGGGTCGCCCGCCGCCGCGCCTGACCAGGCGATCGTCAGGTGCGCCGGCACCGCCGCCGGCTTGCCGTTTTCGTAGGCGCGCAGCAGCGACATGTCGAGGCACCACCGCGGAAACTGGAAATTGTCCGGATCGCCCCCGAACGCGGCCACGGCCGCCTCCGGCGCGAAGACGATCCGCACGTCGTCGTACCGTTTGTACGTGTAGATCCAGTACTGACCGCCCTGATAGAGCGTCACTGCCTCGCAGCTGAGGGGCGCGCCGGACTTCTTCGCCGCGGCTTCGCAGTCGCTCTCGAGCTCCGTCAGTATCCTGTTGCGCGCAGGAACGGTTTGCGCCGCCGGCACGCCGGCAATCGCCTTCGCCACCTGCGGCGTGACGTTCTGCGTCGCCATCAGCACGGAGATTTGCTCACCCGGACAACGGACCTCGGCGTCGCGCGTCGCCGCGGTGAAACCCTGCGCGATGTAATCGCGCTGAGCCGTCGAGAGGTCGGACAGGCACTCGGCAGCGCAGTGATGATTCGTGAGGACGAGCCCCTCGACGGAGACGAACGATCCGGTGCAGCCGCTTTCGAGCCGGACGACCGACTGCTGCAGGCGCTGCAGCCACTGATCCGTGAGCGTGACCTTGTACTTGCGGGCGATGGCATCCTTCGGGATGTTGTCGAAGGTCCACATCCCTTCGTCGGCCAGAAGCACGCCGCCAAGCACAACCGCGACCGCAAGCGTCAGCACGAGTTTCATGGGATCACTATCCCACGAAGCCCTACCGCGAGGCGAGGCGCTCGAAGATCGGACGAAGCCGGGCCGCCGTCGACGCGATTGCTTCCGGCAGCACGCGCGTCTGTCCGACGATCGTCATGAAGTTGGTATCACCGTTCCAGCGCGGCACCAGGTGCAGGTGCACGTGCTCTTCGATGCCCGCGCCGGACGATGAGCCGAGGTTCACGCCGACGTTGATTCCTTCCAGCTGGTAGGCCTCGCGCAAGCCGCGCTCGGACAACTGTGTCAACACGCCGACCTCGGTCATCTCGTCGCGTGTCAGTCCCGCAAGAGTCGACTCGTGCCGATACGGCACGACCATCAGATGCCCGCTGTTGTAGGGATACAGGTTGAGAACGACGTAGGCGAGGTCGCCGCGAAAGACCAGCAGCGAATCGACATTCGCTGACGCGACGGTGGACAAGTCGGGTGTGGCAGGATTGGATGCGCGGCCGGCCTCCGCTGAAGCGACGGCGGGCAGGCAGAACACGCATCCGTCCGGTTTTTTCGAAATCACGTACTCAAGTCGCCACGGCGACCACAGATGATCCATTGATGATGTCAGATTGATGATGTGAGGATTTGGATGTGACAGATGGAGCAATCCAAATCATCGATCATCAATCATCATTCATCCATGATTCGTCAGACGGCAGCAGCGCCCGGGATCGACGGCATCCCACCCGCCGCGGCGTCGGCGGCCTCGGCGGCCTCCGCTTCGCGGTTGATGAGATCCTTCAGCTCCTTGCCCGGCTTGAAGTACGGGACCTTCTTCGGCGGCACATCAACCTTGTCGCCGGTCTTCGGGTTGCGTCCCTTCCGCGGCTCGCGCTTCCGCAGGCGGAAGCTGCCGAACCCGCGCAGCTCGATCTTCTCGCCGCGGTGCAGGGCGTCGATGATGCTCTTGAAGACGGTATCGACGATGACCTCGGAGTGCTTCTTCGTGAGGTCCGAGACACGGGAGACCTCCTCGACGAGCTCCGCCTTGGTCATGCTGCCGGCGCCGTTCCCGTTGCCGCTGCCTATCGTCACTGCCTGCTCCTTACGGAAGGCCCAAGGCCCACGGCCTAAGGCCTAAGTAGGCCAAAGTCCCTCAGCCCTGGACCAGGCCTTGGGCCTTCGGCCATAGGCCTACCGATTCCTGAAGTGGTCCCCCAACGTCGCCGTGCCGGTTCCTTCGTTCTCCTGGTACGTCTCCCAGTCGCTGCGGAACTGGTCGTCCTTCATCGCACGGATGCTCAGGCCGATCTTCCGCTCCTGGGGACTCAGCTTGATGATCTTCATCTGATAGGTGTTGCCCACCTGCAGATCGATCTTTTCAGCGTTTGCCGGCGCACCGCTTGCTGACGAGCCGCCGTGCGAGTCGTCGAACTCGGACACGTGAATGAGCCCTTCGATCCCCTCGTCGAGCTCGACGAACGCGCCGAAGTTCGTCATCCGGGTGACCTTCCCCTCGACCACGGTGCCGACCTGGTGCCGTGAGAAGAAGTCGTCCCAAATATCGGTTGCAAGCTGTTTCAAGCCCAGCGACAGGCGCTGGTTGTCGGCGTCGATGCTGAGCACCATCGCCTCGACCACGTCGCCCTTCTTGAGCACTTCCGACGGATGTTTGACCCGCTTGCTCCACGACATGTCGGAGATGTGGATCAGGCCGTCGATATCCTCTTCGACTTCGACAAACGCGCCGAACTCGGTGAGGTTGCGGACCTTGCCCTTGATCTTCGTACCGACGGGATACTTTTCCGCCAGTTCGTTCCACGGATTGCTTTCGACCTGCTTCAGGCCGAGGGAGATGCGGCGCGCCGCCGGGTCCACGCCGAGGACCATCGCCTCAACGGAATCGCCGACGTTCAGGATCTTCGACGGGTGCTTGACGCGCTTGCTCCACGACATTTCCGAGACGTGAATCAGGCCTTCGACGCCGGGCTCCAGTTCGATGAACGCGCCGTAATCGGTCAGGCTCACCGCCTTGCCGCTCATGCGCGCGCCAACCGGATAGCGCTCCTGCACGGTCGCCCAGGGATCCTGCACCAGCTGCTTGTGGCCGAGCGAGACGCGTTCGGTCGCCGGGTCATACTTCAGCACGATCACGTCAACCTCGTCGTTGACCTTGAAGAGCTCCGACGGGTGGCCGACCCGGCCCCACGACATGTCGGTGATGTGCAGCAGTCCGTCGATGCCGCCGAGGTCGATGAACGCGCCGTAGTCGGTGATGTTCTTCACCGTACCGCGGAGCACCTTGCCCTCGGCAAGCGTCTCGAGCGTCGTCTTTTTCTTCTCGGCGTTCTCTTCTTCGAGCAGCGCCTTGCGCGACAGGACGATGTTGCCGCGCTTCTTGTTGACCTTGATCACGCGCATCCGCAGCTCCTGGCCGCGCAGCGCGTCGAGATTGCGAACGGGACGCACGTCGATCTGGGAGCCCGGGAGAAACGCACGGACGCCGATGTCCACCGCCAGGCCGCCCTTGATGCGCTCGATGACGCGCCCGATGACGACCTTCTTTTCGGCGTAGGCCTTCTCGACCTCGTCCCAGATCTTCATCTTCTCGGCCTTTTCGCGCGACAGCACGATGTGGCCTTCACGGTCTTCCGTCCGCTCGAGCAGGACGTCGACGGTGTCGCCCCCCTGCACGGTGACGTTGCCGTTTTCGTCGAGGAACTCGTGAACCGGGATGAGACCCTCTGATTTGTAGCCGACGTCGACGACGACGTGAGTGTCGGTGACCTTGAGGACCGTGCCCTTGACCACTTCGCCTTCCGCCATGTTGCGGAAGCTTTCGTCATAGGCCTCGAGCATGGACGCGAAATCCTGCGGGTCCATATCCTCGTGGTGCATTGGTTTGAAGGCTGGTCCGGCCGGCTTTCCTGAGCGGGTCCGACCAGGTGCGGGCTGTGCGCCCGGTGTCGTCTCGGGCGTTAACAACCCGTTGTCTGCGTTCGCCATGTAACTGCGCGTCCTCCTACGTCCGACGTGCGGCTTCCCCCGCGCGATCCGGACA
>Ga0307412_10001933_pt1 | contig 11452 bp, 9 predicted proteins | sample DK1Cmetagenome_3_FD_203823 | JGI IMG/M metagenome (GOLD analysis project Ga0307412, IMG submission 203823) | Maize rhizosphere microbial communities from greenhouse at UC Davis, California, United States - DK15-C-1 | ecosystem: Host-associated > Plants > Roots > Rhizosphere > Soil | place: USA...
CAGCGGCGTCCGGCAATCCGTGCCCCGGCGCGGCGGCAGACCTTCATAGAGCCCCGAACACGCTTGGCCCGGGCCCCGCGGCCGAGCCCCTTCTGCCCTCCGGCCAGCCGGAGTCCCGCCCTGCCTACCTTGCCGAGGACGTCCGCCACGGGGACTCCCGGCGTCGCCCGCGCCACCTCTGCCAGCAGCAGGTGGACGGGGCTGAAACCCCTCTTCATGTAGGCCGCGGAACTGGTGGGGACGGGGACAAAACAGACTGCCTGCCCCTCCCCCGCCGCCGCCAGGACAGCACGGGACAGTGCCCGGCCAAGGCTGCTCCTGAGCTGACGTTGGCCGTGCCGTTTGAACGAGAGGAGCGCCTGCGCAAGCTCCTCCCGGTAAACGCCGGCGGCTACGACGGGCAGCAGCACCCTGCCGCCAATGTCCATCAGCGCAGGCGCCCCGGTCTCCGCGCGGAACGGATCCCTGGTCAGGCGTCTGAGGTGGCGGTCGCAGGCGGCGCAGAGTTCAAAGTCTTCAGCGCCGCAGCACACGCAATCCACCGGAACAGCCAATGCCAGGAGGTCGGCCGCAGCGCCGGACAGCTGCTCCCCAAGGCGCAGCAGCCGGCTGCTGTGCCTGGAACGGTGCCGGGCTGACCGCGGCGGCGGGGGAAAGAGATCCGGATCAGCCCGGAACCGGCGGCCGGGAGGAGGCAGCAGGGCTGGACTGGTCATGGCTCCACGTTCCACGCCACGGTCATCGAAGGACAATGCTCCGTCGTAGCATGTGGACAATGCCGGTGGAGCGGCCGCAGGATTCGCCGCAGCTCCTGCCTGTCAGCCGGGGAACGATGGGTCGATAGGGCCCTTGATCTGCGGTGACCAGCCGTTGCCCAGCCGCTGGAAAATACCCTCGGCTGACTGCCCGTAGACCTCCTCGGCGCCATTTCCCGCGCTGAGTGCCACAAGCCCGGGCCACGGAGCAAGCTGCTGCGGCTGGCCGGACGTGAGGGACAACAGTTCCGGGGTGACGTTGGACGCCGCTGCCCCCTTCATTACCGCCACCGTTGTGTCACTGACCCACGCCCCCTGGTCAGGATTGCTGTCGGTGGCGAGGGTGACCGGTGCCGTCAGTTCCCGGGGTGTTCCGTCACCGCCACGGATGACGCCTGCCACCTGCACCCGCGTCCTGCCGTTCTGTTCGGAGATGACCAGGGCCCGGACCCCCTCCCGCGAGATCCGGAGTTCCTTGACGGTCCGCCCGGCGAGCCAGGCAGGCGCCAGCGTGACCGCGGGGACGGACGCCCCCTCGGCCACCCCGCCGGGGCGGTAGGCAACCACTTCAGTGGCGCCGTTCCCTCCCGGCCCGGCGGTCCACACCCAGTCGTTGAGGTCGAAGGAGGGGCGGCTCAGCGTGCTTCGGGTGGTAAGGGACCGTGCCGGCTGGCCCGGGTTGATGCCGTAGAGGGTGGTCCTGCCATCGTTGAGGAACGCTGCTGTCTGCGATACCGGGGATTCGGCGGGGAACCGCGGATTCAGGGCGGAGACCGGCTGCATGTCCGGCAGCGGGGAGACCCTGTTGTTCTCGTACCTCACCAGTTCGTTGCCGCCGATGGCGATCTGGCGCGACGGCACGCTCTTGTCCTGCACCGGCGGCAGCACGGACCCGTCATCCTCCACCCGGACCAGATCCTGGTTCGCCCGCAGTTCCACATTGACCACATCGGGCTGGCTGCGGAACGTCAGCGTCAGCTGCATCTGCATGCGGAGCCGGTCCGCCGGCGAAGTCTCCATCAGTTCCTTGGCCGTCAGGTCAACCTGCGCTGCCCCGGACACCACCGGGACGGATTCGCGGGCCAGCTTGATGCCGGAGGGGAAGGCACTGGCTACCGCGCCCCGCAGGTACGGGGCGGGCCCGGCAAGCAGGGCACTGGTCATCGACTTCACCGTCTTGTTCCTGATGAACCAGCGCACATCCGGGACAGCAAAGGTGAAAGTGGGATCGTAGAAGTAGATGGGATACGCGCCGTAGATCACCTTGAAGGTCTCCTCGGCGATGGCAGTGCCGTCGGGAATTGCCGAGATGCGCCACTCACCGTCCACCTGGGTGACGGTCACGGGGATCTTCTCCACTGTTCCTTCGGGTGATTGCGTGGCGATCCCGTCCGCGTCGATTGTGTAGGCGACGTCGAGCTCATAGTTGTAGACGTTTTCGGTGTCGGTAGCCACCACCCGGGCGTCCCGGTAGACGAGGGCACGCTGGTCCGGCTTCCAGGACACGGAGGAAGCCTGCGTCAGGTATTGGCGGGCGACGGCGTAGTCGTCCTCATAGCCGCTTCCGGCCCGGTAGAAGTAGTCGATGATCGTCTCGGGCGAGGCGCCCGGCTGCGGTGCTGCCGGGAGGAAGACGGGCGCGCTGAGGTTGCCCGCGCTGCCCTCGCTGCTCTTTCCCACGGGCCCGGAAGTGGGGATCCGCGCACAACCGGCGAGGACGAACACGAGGGCCAGCAGGAAGGCGGCGCCCTTCACCAGGCGCAGGCGGCGGGGCATCATGGAGTTTCCTTCGACGTCGGCACCGGGGCCAGGCGTGCAGCGCCGGTTTCGAGGACCAGCATGTTGCGGTTGTCCGCTTCCCTCGGGATGTTGCGCGGTTCTCCCGGTGCCATGACGTCGTCGGGTTCAAGCTGGACGGGCGACGTATCGATGTCTTCCCCTTGGTGGAGCGGCAGCGTGAGCCGGAAGTTGGCGCCGGAGCCTTTCCTGCCCCAGGCCTGCAGCCAGCCGTTATGCAGTTTGGTGTCCTCCATGGCGATCGACAGGCCCAGTCCGCTGCCGCCGGTGGTGCGGGCGCGGGCAGGGTCGGCACGCCAGAACCTGTCGAAGACGCGGGCAGCCTCGGAAGGCTCCATGCCGATGCCGCGGTCACGGACGGCAATTCCGACGGCCGCCTGGTTGGCTGCGACGGTGACGGTGACGGGTTTCCCCTCACCGTGTTCAACGGCATTGAGGATCAGGTTCCGCAGGATCCTGTCGATACGACGCGCGTCCATCTCCACGATGATGGGCTGGGCGGGTGCGCTGAGGACAATTTCGGAACCGTACTCCGCCGCCACGGGCGCCGCCCCTTCGATGACATGCGCTACAACCTGCAGGATGTCCTCCGGCTCAGCATCCAGGACGGCCACGCCGGCGTCGAAGCGCGAGATCTCCAGCAGGTCGGACAGCAGGGACTGGAAGCGCTCCACCTGGTTGTAGAGCAGTTCCGCCGACCGCTTATTAATGGGGTCGAAATCGTCGCGGGCGTCGTACAGGACCTCGGCTGCCATCCGAACGGTTGTCAGCGGTGTCCGGAGCTCGTGCGAGACGTCGGAGACGAAGCGCTGCTGCATCTGGGACAGGGTGGCCAGCTGGGTGATCTGTTCCTGGAGGCTGGCAGCCATGTGGTTAAAGGAAGCACCAAGGCGCGCCACCTCGTCCTCGCCGCGGACCACCATGCGTTCCTGCAACTGCCCGGCGGCTAGTTTTTCGGACACCATGGCGGCATGGCTGACCGGGCTGACCACGTTGCGGGTGACGTACCAGGCCACGGCGCCGATCAGCAGCACCAGCACCGCGCCGCCGGCCCAGAGCACGCGCTGGATCTCATCCAGGGTCTGCTGGGCGGTGTTCAGGTCATAGATCAGGTACAGCTCGTACACGGTGCCGTTAAATGTCACCTTGTTGCCGACGGCAATGCCGGGCCTGTCCTCGGTGCCCACGGGAATGACAGTGGATGCCCAGTACTGGTCCTTCCCGGATTCCTGGACTGCCTTCCGCAGTTCGGGCGGGATGACGCTCACCGTCAACTGGTCCGACGCGCGCGACTCAACCCACCGGTTCCTGGGCTTGGTCTGCTCGGGCATCGCCTCGAACACGTAGCGGCGCTGGATGACGGAACCCCTGCCTTCCACGGCGTTCAGGGTGTCATAGACCAGGGTGATGACGCTGGACTGGTCGGTGACCTGGGCGCCGTCGAACGTGTCCTGGACCTGCTTGACGTTGTAGCGGGTCTCCGACTCCGCCTGTGTCAGTCGCTCCTGGAACAGGTTGTTGGCGATCTGGTGGGAGAGGTATGCCCCCACCGCCGCGAAGGAGGTCACGGCCAGGAGGAGCGTGGTGAGGACGGTGCGGAACTGAAGGGACCGGCGCCACCGGCGCTGGAGGGCGCGGCCGATGTGGCGCAGTGCGGGAAGGAAGCGGCGGAAGCCGGTCCCTACGAGCCGCGCCACGCGAAGACTGACAATCAGGGCCCGGCGCTGCCAGATCCGCCCCCGGAAGGCCAGTTCGCGGAATCCGGGGGTCAGGGACTCTGTATGTTCCGGGGCCGGGTGCTCCCCGTCTGCCCCCTGAACGCCTGGGGGGCCTCCGGATGAGTGGGGCGCGGGCGGCGTTGCGCCGGCTTTGCGTCCCTCACCGGAAGCAGCGGGGTCAGGCCCCTGCTTTGTAGCCGACACCACGCACCGTCATTACAACTTCCGGGGCCTCCGGGTCGCGTTCAATCTTGGACCGCAGGCGCTGGACATGGACGTTGACCAGGCGCGTGTCCGCAGCATGACGGTAGCCCCAGACCTGTTCGAGCAACAGTTCGCGGGTGAACACCTGCCACGGTTTGCGGGCCAGTGCCACCAGGAGGTCGAATTCGAGCGGCGTGAGCGAGATCCGTTCGTTGCCCCGGCTGACGGTGTGGCCTGCGACGTCGATGGTGATGTCGGCGATCCGCAGGGTTTCCGGTGCTTTCTGGTCGCCGGGACGGAGGCGTGCCCTGACGCGCGCCACCAGTTCGGCGGGCTTGAACGGCTTGGGCACGTAGTCGTCGGCGCCGGATTCCAGGCCGCGGACGACGTCGGATGTGTCCGACTTGGCGGTCAGCATGACGATGGGCACGTCCGATTCGGCACGGATCTGCCGGCAGACCTCGATGCCGTCCACGCCCGGAAGCATGAGGTCCAGCAGTACAAGGTCCGGCCTGGATGACCGGAATACGTCCAGCGCCTGGGCGCCGTCGGCGCAGAAGACCGGCTCAAAGCCGTCATTGCGGAGAACAATTCCAATCATTTCGGCCAGCGCTTCGTCATCATCAACCACCAGAATGCGTGCCTTCATAGTTATATATTCCCTTATCAGGCAGTCTTTGTCCTGTTCAGCGGCCCCCGGCATGGCGGAACGCTAGGACGGCCGACGCCGGAACTATAGGCTGGGGGCATGCCGGACCTTCCCGGCGCCCTCCGCGCAGTGCGCCGGGCGCAGCGGGCAGCCGACGGCCTGGTACGGGGGAAGGAACAGGGTGTCACCACAGGATTCAGGCCCACAGTGGCCCTCTGATGCGCCGTGGCCGGGACAGCAACCTTGGCCGGGACAAAAGCCGCCAGGTTCGCAGTGGCCCGGCCAGCAACAGCCTCCCGGGCAGCAGCCCTGGGGACCGCCGGGCTGGCAGCAGCCTGCCGGCCAGCAGCCACCGTGGGGACCGCCGCCCGCACCCGGCTCCCCCTACGCCGGGGCTCCGCAGCCGGGAATGCAGAACGGCGGCCCCTACGGCCAGCCTCGCTACATGGCACCGCCCAAGCCCGGCATCGTCCCGCTCCGCCCCCTGATGTTCGGGGAGATCATGGACGGCTCCTTCCAGGCCATCCGGCGGAATCCGAAAGCCATGCTGGGGGCCGCCGTGCTTGCCCAGTCCCTGACAGCCATCCTTGCGGCCGTCATAACCGCCGTCACCGCCACCTCCATGGGATCCATCGAAGCCTGGGCGGAGAGTGCCAGCCCGGCGGAAGCGGCGTCACTGGGCATCGGTTTCTTTTCCGCCTTCCTCGTGGTCGGCCTGCTCACGCTGCTGATTTCCGCAGTCCTCCAGGGTGCGATGGTGGTCCCGGTGGCGCGCGCCATCCTGAACCGGCGGACAGGGTTCCGCCAGATGTGGGCACTCTCCCGGTCGCGGGCCGGGGCGCTGGTCCGCCTGGCGCTGCTGCTGGTGGCCGCCGGGATCCTGGCTTTCGGTCTCCTCGCGGCGCTTGCGGTAGCCCTGGTGTCCAGCATGGAAGGAACCGGGGCGCTCCTGCTCATTCCGCTTGTCCTTGCTTCTATCGCGCTGTCCATCTGGATCGCCGTCAAACTGATGGTGGCTCCCGCCGCCGTCGTGATTGAGGAACTGGGAGCCTTGGCCGGGCTCCGGCGGTCCTGGGAGCTGACCCGTGCCAACTGGTGGCGGATCCTCGGCATCACGCTGGTTGTCAGCATTTTGGTGGGGGTCATCAGCCAGGTGGTGATGATCCCGGTCAGCCTTCTGGCAGGGTTCCTCACCACATTCACCGATCCACTTGGCGGGGGCGGCGACGCGGCAGCCACCGCCGTGGCACTCGGCGTGGTTACTGCTGTCCTCGGCGCCCTGGTTGGCGCCCTCGGGTATGCGTTCCAGACGTCCGTGATGGCGCTGCTCTACATGGACCTGCGGATGCGGAAAGACGGCCTGGACATCACGCTCCTGCGCCTTGCCGAATCGGGCGCCGATCCCGACGGTGTTCCGGGCCGCGGGGCTGACAACGTCCGGAGACCGGACAACGGACCTTCCTCCGGCCCGTGGCCGCATGGCCACTGAACCCCCCGTGCTCCCCGGGGCAGGGGAAGCCCGGCGGTGGGCTGAGGAAGAACTCGCCAAGGCGGAATACCGTGAAGCTGCACCGTCGTGGATCGAAACAGTCTGGGAGAACTTCCTTGACTGGTTTTCGTCCCTGGACGGATCCACGCAGTCCGCAGGTCCCCTGCCGGGTCCCGTGATCGGGATTGTAATTGCCCTCGTCATCGCGGCAGCCGTGATCCTGACCAGGCCGCGCCTGAACGCAGCGCCACGCCGGACCAGGGATGTTTTCGAGGCGGACAGCGTCCTTTCCGCCGCTGAATACAGGCAGCGCGCCGAGGCGTCCGCCGCGTCTGGCAAATGGGGGGACGCCGTCGTCGAACGCTTCCGTGCACTGGTCCGCGCGGCTGAAGACCGGGCCATCCTCGAACCTCAGCCCGGGCGCACGGCGGACGAGGTGGCCCGGGAGCTGGCCGTGCCGTTCCCCTGGGAAGCAGGGCGCCTGGAGCGCGCGGCAGGCGTCTTCGACGCTGTGCGGTACGGGAACCGGCCGGCAGGCCGGGGCGACTACCAGGAGCTGGCCGGCCTGGACGCGGATCTCGAGGCGACGAAACCGGAGTCGGCACTGCAACCCCCGGCGGCCCTCAGATGACGGACACCCTTATCCGCGGGACGGCCCCTTCTCCCACTCCCGGGCGGACACCACTGCCGCGGCTCCGCAAGCACCGTGCGTTGACGGCCCTCTGCGCGGTGGTGGCCGTCGCCCTGGGCCTGGTTGTCTGGGGCCAGCTGGCTCCCCGGGGTGACGCCGTTCCGCTGTCCCCCGGCAACGCAGGTCCGGACGGCGCACGGGCCGTCACCCAGATCCTGGGGCGGCACGGAGTGGACGTGCATACAGCCGGAACGTTCGAGGGGGCGATGGCCGCGCTGGGGGAAAGTTCCGCCGCAACCCTCCTGCTGTACGACCGCAACGGGATCCTCGACGAACCCCGGCTCCGTGATCTGGCGGCTGCCGCCGGGGAGGTTGTAGTGGTCACGCCGCGGCTTGAAACACTCACCGCGCTGGACAGCGGTATCAGGCAGGCGGGAGTGGTGCCCGACGATGCTCCCCCACTGGCCCCCGGCTGTCCGCTCCCGGACGCCCTGGCCGCGGGGGAGATCTCGGGCAGCCAGGGTTTCGTGTACGACGGCGGGGTGTCCTGTTACCGGCCTGCCGGTAGTGCCGCCGGGCTGCTGGCTGTCAGCGTCGACGGGCAGCTGACGGTGTTGGGCAGCACGGTGGTCCTGGGCAATGGGCAGCTGGATGAGCGGGGCCATGCTGCCCTTGCGCTCCGTACCCTGGGCAAGTCTCCGGACCTGGTCTGGTACCTGCCGTCACTGGAGGATGTGGCCGCGTCCGGGTCAGGGCAGACCCTGGACGACCTCGCACCGGAGTGGGTCCGTTTCCTGGGCCCGTGGCTGCTGGTGGTTGCCCTGGCCGCGATCGCGTGGCGCGGCCGGCGGCTCGGCCCGCTGGTGTTCGAGCCGCTGCCGGTGGTGGTGAAGGCAGTGGAAACCGCAGAGGGCCGCGCCCGGATGTACCACGACGCCCACGCGGTGGACCAGGCACGGGACAACCTCCGCGCCGGGATCCTGGTACGGCTGGCCGCCAGGCTCCGGCCCGGACCGGGAGCCTCTGCCGACACCGTCATTGAGGCGGCGGCACGGTTGCTGGGCCGGCCGGCAGCCGATATACGGGACCTCCTCAACCACCATCCCGGCAGCGAGTCCCGGCTGGTCGCCTGGGCACAGGAACTGGACAACCTAGAGAAAGAGGTCAACAGCCGATGAGTGAATACGGCAGCGGCCAGCGGGTCCTGGACCCGATGGAGCACGATTCCGCCCGGCAGGCCCTGCTGGATGTGCGCCACGAGGTATCGAAGGCGGTGGTGGGACAGGACGCTACGGTGACCGGCATGCTGATCGCCCTGCTGTCCCAGGGGCATGTGCTGCTGGAGGGTGTGCCGGGCGTGGCAAAGACCCTGCTGGTACGGGCCCTGTCCGCGGCACTGGACCTGGACACCAAGCGGGTGCAGTTCACCCCGGACCTGATGCCCGGCGATGTCACCGGGTCCCTGGTCTACGACTCGCACACCGCCGAGTTCACGTTCCGTGAAGGGCCGGTTTTCACCAACCTCCTGCTGGCGGACGAAATCAACCGGACGCCGCCCAAGACCCAGGCTTCGCTGCTGGAGGCGATGGAGGAACGGCAGGTCTCGGTGGACGGCGTGTCCCGCCCGCTGCCCGCCCCGTTCCTGGTGGCCGCCACGCAGAACCCGGTGGAGTACGAGGGCACCTATCCCCTACCGGAAGCCCAGTTGGACCGCTTCCTGCTCAAGCTCACCATGCCCCTGCCAGAGCGTTCGGCGGAGATGGAAGTCATCCGCCGCCATGCGGCCGGGTTCGACCCGCGCGACCTGGCAGCGGCCGGGGTCCGTGCCGTCGCGGGCGCCGCAGACCTGGAGCGGGCACGGCAGGCCGTCACGGGCGTCGCCGTCGAACAGGAAATCATCGGCTATATCGTGGACCTGGTGCGGGCCACCCGCACGGCACCGTCCTTCCTGCTGGGCGTTTCGCCGCGTGGAGCCACAGCGCTCCTTAACACCTCCCGGTCCTGGGCCTGGCTGTCCGGCAGGAGCTTCGTCACCCCCGACGACGTCAAGGCGCTGGCCCTGCCCTGCCTCCGGCACCGGGTGGCGCTGCAGCCCGAGGCCCAGATGGACGGGGTCCGGGTGGATGACGTGCTGGGCAGCATCCTGGCGTCCGTTCCCGTTCCGCGCTGATGGCCATTTCCGGGCGCTTTGTCCTGCTGGTGCTGCTGGGCCTGGTTCCGGTCCTGCTGCTGCCCGGATGGGGAACCGTATGTGCCGTGCTGGCCGTCCTCGCCGTCCTGTGCGGCACCGACCTGCTCCTCGCCGGCGCGCTGAAACCGGTCCAGGTGCTGCGCTCCGATCCCGGCAACGTCACCCTGAACGGGACGGCGGAGACCAGGCTCATTGTCCGCAATGACGGGAGCCGGCGGCTGCACGGCTTGCTGCGGGACGGCTGGCAGCCGTCAGCCGGAGCACAGGACCCGGTCCAGGGCATTGATGTTCCCGCGCATGAAAGCCGGCGCATCACTGTCCGGCTCCGGCCGGTCCGCCGCGGCGACCTCAAGGCCCCGCACGTGACGCTGCGCTCCTTTGGCCCCCTGCGCCTGGCAGCCCGCCAACGCACCATTGACTGCCCCGGGGCGCTGCGTGTCCTGCCGCCGTTCCATTCGCGCCGGCACCTGCCCTCCAAACTGCGGAAACTGCGGGAACTGGACGGGAAAGCGGCCGTCCAGATCCGCGGGACCGGCACCGAATTCGATTCCCTGCGGGACTATGTCCGGGGCGACGACGTCCGGTCCATTGACTGGCGCGCAACCGCCCGCAGGTCCGCCGTCGTGGTCCGCACCTGGCGGCCCGAACGTGACCGCCGGGTGGTGGTGGTCCTCGACACGTCACGGACAGCGGCAGCGAGGATCGACGACGAGACCCGCCTCGACAACGGGATGGAAGCGGCGCTCCTCCTCGGTGTGCTTGCCGAGCGCGGCGGCGACCGGGTGGACTTCCTGGCGTTTGACCGCAGGGCACGGGCCCGGGCAGGAACCGCCATCCAGGGCAACCTGCTGGGACAGCTGGTCCAGGCCATGGCACCGCTGGATCCGGAGCTCATCGAGATGGACTGGCCGGCCGTCCCTGCCCAGGTCCGCGCCGTCACGGCCCACCGCTCCCTGGTAGTGCTGCTGACTTCCCTCGACGGCGGCGCGCCGGAGGAAGGGCTCCTGCCGGCCGCCGCCCGGCTGGCCCAGGACCATGTGGTGGTGGTGGCAGCTGTCCGGGATCCGCAGCTGGGCGCCATGGTCCGGGAGCGCGGCGATGCTGCCGGGGTATTCCGGGCCGCCGCTGCGGAGCGGGCACTCCTGCAGCGCGCCGCCGTCAGCGCCGAGCTTCGCCGGTACGGTGTGGAAGTGGTGGACGCCGAACCGCACCAGCTGCCGCCGCGCGTCGCGGACATGTACATCCGGCTCAAGGCTGCCGGTAAATTGTGAGACCAGTAGTGTGTTGCCCGCAGGAGGAGCTTCGTGAACGTACCGATTTACCAGCAGGTCCTTGGAACGGACTTTGCCAGGCTGCAGCCGGAACTGCAGGAGTACTTTTCCCTGGTGCCCGGTTCGGGCCGCTACGGCATCGGTGAAGGGACATTCGATGTAGTGGGCTGCCGGCAGGAATGGCTGCGGCCGCTGCTGCGGCTGACCAGCAGCGAGGAGGCCTTCTTCCCCGAATATGGCGAGAACATTCCATTCCGGATCGAGAATCACGCCCACCAGGACCCGTTTGGCCGCTCCAGCCTTACCGCCCGCCGGGAGATCCGCTTTCCCGGAAGGACCCGGATTTTCCAGGACACCACCAGCGCCACCATCCGCAACGGGTCACCGCAGCTGGTTGACTACGTGGGCCGCTACCGCCGCATGGTGACCGACCTGAACCTGAGTGTCACCCCGGAGGGACGGCTGCGAGGCGTCTCTGAAGCCTCCCGCCTGTTCCTTGGCCCGCTCCGGGTGCCCTTGCCGGCACCGGTGGACGCCAAGGCGTACGCCGAGCAGTGGTGGGATCCCGCGGGCGGCACCAACGGCAAGCACCGCATCCAGGTCAAGGTCATCCAGCCGCAAATCGGTCTGGTCCTGGTCTACGCCGGAAGCTTCGACTACAGGTTGCGGCCCTACACCGGAGGCAGCGCGGCCCAGAGCTTCCTTCCCCGCTACGCGCAGCCGGACCGCTGGGAGAACCGGGTCTAG
>Ga0307412_10001934_pt1 | contig 11451 bp, 8 predicted proteins | sample DK1Cmetagenome_3_FD_203823 | JGI IMG/M metagenome (GOLD analysis project Ga0307412, IMG submission 203823) | Maize rhizosphere microbial communities from greenhouse at UC Davis, California, United States - DK15-C-1 | ecosystem: Host-associated > Plants > Roots > Rhizosphere > Soil | place: USA...
GGTGGCCAGTGCCGGCCCGCGACCCTGACGGGCGCCGGTCTGCAGCAACAGAATCATGTCCGGGCCGGGCAGTAAAAGAACCACAGCCAAAGCCAGGAAAAACAGCCAGAGATTTGTCATGTTGCAGCCCTTGCGCAGTTGATTCGATCGGCCAATTCTAGGGCTGAAGGCCGGCGCAGGTGCTTGCGTAGTCCGCTTCAATAGCGCTGTATTTTGGCATAACCTGCTGGTTTTCTGCGCCAAAACCATCGGGATATGCCAACCATGAAACTCGACGCTTTCGATCGCAAGATTCTCGCCGCGCTGCAACGCAACGGCCGCCTTAGCAATGTCGAGCTGGCGGAGGAAATCGGCCTGTCAGCCTCGCCGTGCCTGCGCCGGGTGCGCATGCTGGAAGAGGCGGGGGTGATTCGTGGTTACCAAGCCAACGTTGATCGCGATGAAGTCGGCCTGGGGCTGACGGTGTTTGTCGGGGTCAAGGTCGAGCGGCACAACGAAGAACGGGCCAACGCGTTCTATGCCGCGGTCACCGCATTGCCGGAAGTGATTTCCGCGTTTCTGGTGTCGGGCGAGTCGGATTTTCTGCTGCAAGTGGTGGTACCGGACTTGCGTGCCTACGACCGTTTTGTCAGCAGTCATCTGTTGAAACTGCCGGGAGTCAGCGACATTCGCAGCAATTTCGCGATTCATACGGTGAAGACGCCAGGGCCATTGCCGCTGGGGCATCTGCCGGTTTGAGAACGGGCTGTCTTTATCGCTGGCGGGGCTAACTCCCACGACATTCACCGTGGGAACCAGCCTGCTGGCGATAGCCCGTTCAGCGCTTACATCTGTGTTGCCATCCCCTCAACATTCATCGCCGCCTGACGCAACGCCTCGGAACGGGTCGGGTGTGGGTGACAGGTCAGGGCAATGTCTTCAGCCGAAGCGCTGAATTCCATCGCCACGCAGAACTCGCCAATCATCTCGCTGACGCTCGGGCCGACCAGATGCACGCCTAGCACTTCATCGGTGCGCTCGTCAGCGAGGACTTTGGCAAAGCCTTCGGTCTCGTGGTTGATCTTCGCTCGGCTGTTCGCGGTAAAGGTAAATTTGCCGACATTGTAGGTGCGACCTTCAGCCTTCAGTTGCTCCTCGGTCTTGCCGACGCTGGCCAGTTCCGGTTTGGTGTAGATCACGTTGGGGATCAGCTCGTAATTGACCTCGCCGGCCTTGCCGAGGATCTGCTCGACACAGGCCATGGCTTCGTCTTCGGCCTTGTGCGCGAGCATCGGCCCGGACGTCACATCGCCGATCACCCAAACGCCGGGAGCCTCGGTACGGTGTTGTTTGTTGGTGAGCATGCCGCGCTTGTCGGTGCTCAAGCCGACATTTTCCAGGCCCAGACCGTGCGTGTAGGGGCGACGACCGATGGCCACCAACACGTAATCGGCCTCCAGCGACTCGGCGCTGCCGCCGGCGGCGGGCTCGACAGTGAGTTGCACGCCGCTGGCGGAGGGGGTGGCGCCGGTGACTTTCGAACTCAGTTTGAAGCTGATGCCCTGCTTGCTCAGCGCGCGCTGCAAGGTTTTGCCGGCCTCAGCGTCGACACCGGGGCAAATGCGGTCGAGGTATTCGATCACCGTCACCTGCGCACCGAGGCGTCGCCAGACTGAGCCAAGCTCCAGACCGATCACGCCGGCACCGATGACCACCAGATGGCGGGGCACTTCGCTCAGGGACAGCGCGCCGGTGGAATCGAGGATGCGCTGATTGTCGATCTCGACGCCGGGCAGGGGAGTGGGCTCTGAACCGGTGGCGATGATGATGTCTTTCGCGGTCAGTTCGACCTTGTTGCCCTGATGATCAGTCACGCTGACTTTGCCAGGGCCGTCGATGTGGCCCCAGCCCTTGATCCAGTCGACTTTGTTTTTGCGAAAGAGAAACTCGATGCCCTTGGTCAGGCCAGCGACGCTTTCGTCTTTCTGTTTCATCATCTGCGCGAGGTTCAGCGTCGGTTTGACCTCAATGCCGAGGTTGGCGAATTCCGCACCCATCGCCGCGTCGTACAGTTCCGAGGCGTGCAGCAAGGCTTTTGACGGCATGCAGCCGACATTAAGGCAGGTGCCGCCGAGCGTTGCGCGCCCCTCCACGCAAGCGGCCCTGAGACCCAGCTGGCCAGCACGAATCGCTGCGTTATAACCGCCGGGACCGCCGCCCAGAATCACTACGTCATAGTTGCTCATGCGTTTGCTCCTGCCCGATGGATAAGGATCGTTGACGTTAGTCATGAAATAAAATTACGGGCGTAATATGTGCGCGTTCGGACATTTCGGTCAAGGCTTCAGGCAAGCGACAGGTTTGGCCTCTTTGAATAAGCGCGAATATGGACGAATATTTCACGCTTTTCGTTATATCGTAACGACACAAACGCAGGCCAATCAGTTTGGGGTGATATGCAAGTCGATCTGCAGGTTGAGGGCACGCAAGTGGCCGGACTGCCACGGTTCCAGCAGGCAGCCGTTCAGGGCCGGCGGCTACGACGTTGGGCGCTGGGTCTAGGCGGGTTGGCAGGGGCGGGCGCGGTGCTGGCGCTGTTTGTCGGGTTGTTCGCGCCGCAGTCCTTGTGGCAACCGTTATTGCTCAATCAAAGTGCCGCGTTGCTGGTGTTGGTCGCGGGGTTGCAATCGGCGTGGTGGCTGACGCAATGGCGTGCACGAGCGATCAATCCAACGCCCTCGACTGCGCTTGCAGACGAAGAAGTTTCACCAGCAGATGGCTGGTACGAGCGATTGCTCGATCGCCTGAGCCAGCGCGGTCTGCATCTGCTCGGCCAGATTGGCGCAGCGACGTTGTGGTTATCCGGCTGGGCGTTGCTGGCGCTGCTCAGCGTTGAACAAGCGTGGAACCTGACATTGCCGAGCGCGGCGATGGGCCTGTCCGCCACCGTGGCAGCAGCGCTGGGGTTGCTGTTGGCGTTCGGTTTGCTGGTGTTCGAACGGCAACTGGCTCAGGAGAACCCGGCGCAATGGCCGGAAGCAGGGTCGTTGACGCAACTGACGCGGGTAACGATCATCACGCTGATATTGAGCGCGCTGTGTTTGTTGTTCGCTGGAGAAAATGCGGTCTGGCCGGTGCGTGTCGCCGTGCTGAGCGGGCTCTTGCCGGGTCTCGTTGCTGTTGAATTCTTGTTGCGTGCGGTGCTTTCGCTGTTCACCCTACGCCGCGAGCAGCTCGAACCGACGCTGCTGGCGCGCAGTTTCGTCGCCGATATGCTGCGCTGGCCGCCGCAACCCTTGCTCGCTTTGCAGCATGAGTTGCACAACCGATTTGGCATCGATCTGCGGCAGATCTGGGCGTTCAGTTTCATGCGCCGGGCATTGTTTCCGGTGTTGGCCCTGGTGGCGGTGGTGGGTTGGTTGCTTACCGGCATTCATGAAATTCCCTTGCAGGGCCGGGGTATCTACGAACGTTTCGGCAAACCGGTGCAGGTGTTCGGCCCCGGTTTACAGGTGGGGTTGCCTTGGCCGCTGGGGCGCGTGTTGAGCGTTGAAAACGGCGTGGTTCATGAACTGGCGACCAGCGTCGGCGAGAACCCCGCACCGCTGCAAGCCGACCCTGCCGAAGGTCCGGCACCGGCGACAGCCAACCGTTTGTGGGACGCCAGTCACGTCAATGACAAGTCGCAAGTCATCGCCAGCCGTCGCGGTGAGCAGCAAAGCTTCCAGATCGTCAACATGGACGTGCGTTTCGTCTATCGCATCGGCCTGAGCGATCAGGCCGCGTTGGCCGCTACCTATAACAGCGCCGACGTGCCGACGCTGATTCGCAGCACCGCCAGCCGGATTCTGGTGCACGATTTCGCCTCGCGTACGCTGGACGGTTTGCTCGGTGAGGACCGCGTCGACCTGGCCGAGGAAATCGGTCGCGCGGTGCAAAGCGATCTGGATTCACTCAACAGCGGCGTAGAAATTCTCGCCACGGTAGTCGAAGCGATTCATCCGCCGGCCGGTGCAGCCAATGCCTATCACAGCGTGCAAGCCGCACAGATTGGTGCACAGGCGTTGATCGCCCGGGAGCGGGGCGCCGCCGCCGAACAGAGCAACCAGGCGCAGTTGCAGGCCAGCCTCGCGCGCGATCTCGCCACCGCCAACGCGCGGGAAACCAGGGCCGCAGCGCAGGCCGCGGATTCGAAATTCAGCGCCGAACAGAAAGCTTACGCAAATGCCGGTCAGGCCTTTGTGCTTGAGCAATATTTCAGTCAGCTCAGCCAAGGCCTGAGCAAGGCGCGGCTGCTGATCCTTGACCACCGACTGGGCGGCACGACTAACGCGCCGACCATCGATTTGCGCAATTTCACGCTGCCGGCTGACCCGACGCCCGCACGCACCAACGCTCAACCAGGAGTTGCCCATTGAGCCAGTCGCCTACTCACGATTCGCATGACCACAGCGGCCACGATCACGGCCATGACGGGCATCACCAGCATCACGGGCATCACCATCACCACCACGGCGCGCCGCGAGAGGCTGGACCGTTTCCGTGGCGGCGCATGGGCTGGGCAGCGTTGTTGGTCGCGTTTGCGGTTGCAGCGGCGAGCCTTGTGCAAGTGCGCTCCGGCGAAGCCACAGTCATCACACGCTTCGGCAATCCAGCGCGAGTGTTGCTGGATCCCGGCCTGAGCTGGCGCTGGCCGGCACCCTTCGAGGCGGCCATTCCGGTGGATCTGCGTTTGCGTACTACGTCCAGCGGTTTGCAGGATGTCGGTACCCGTGACGGCTTGCGCATCATCGTTCAGGCTTACGTGGCGTGGCAGGTGCAGGGCGACGCGAACAATGTGCAGCGTTTCGTGCGCGCCGTGCAAAACCAGCCGGATGAAGCCGCGCGACAAATTCGCACTTTTGTCGGCTCGGCGCTGGAAACCACTGCCAGCAGCTTTGACCTGGCGAGTCTGGTCAACACCGATGCCAGCCAGGTGCGCATCGCCGATTTCGAGGCGCAGTTGCGCCAACAGATCGATCAGCAGCTACTCGCTACTTACGGCGTGCGCGTCGTGCAAGTCGGCATTGAGCGCCTGACCTTGCCATCCGTCACACTCACCGCCACGGTCGATCGCATGCGTGCGGAGCGTGAAACGATTGCCACCGAACGCACGGCGGTCGGTAAACGTGAAGCCGCGCAAATCCGTTCCGCCGCCGAACGCGACGCACGCATCGTACAGGCTGATGCGACGGTAAAAGCTGCCGACATCGAAGCGCAATCCCGCGTCGATGCAGCGCAGATTTATGGCCGCGCCTACGCCAGTTCACCGCAGCTCTACAACTTGCTGCGCTCGCTCGACACCCTTGGCACCATCGTCACGCCAGAAACCAAACTGATTTTGCGGACCGATGCGGCGCCGTTTCGCGTGTTAGTCGACGGGCCGCCGGCACTCGACAATAAAGCCGGATTACAGCCATGACTGATGACGTTCCACGTGGAACACAAACTTTGAACAGTCCATGGATTCAGGCTGGGCGCCTGGCATTTCTTGCCTTGTACGCGGTGACGGTGCTGGCTGCGCTGGCTTGGGTGTTTTCCAATGTGCGGCAGATCGACCCGCAAAATCGCGCGGTGGTCTTGCATTTCGGAGCGCTGGATCGCATTCAGAATGCCGGCCTGCTATTGGCTTGGCCACGGCCGTTCGAACAGGTGATCCTGCTGCCGGCAGCGGATCGGGTGATCGAACGGCGCGTGGAAAATCTGTTGCGCAGCGATGAGGCCTTAAAGGCAGATCGGGTCGCTTCGTTTGCCACGCCGTTGAGCGATGCGCTGGCGGGCTCTGGTTATTTATTGACCGGTGATGCCGGTGTCGTACAGCTGGATGTGCGGGTGTTTTACAAAGTCAGCGACCCGTATGATTTCGTTCTGCAAGGCGATCATGTCTTGCCGGCACTGGATCGGCTGGTGACTCGTAGTGCGTTGGCACTGACCGCCGCGCGCGATCTGGACACCATTCTGGTTGCGCGTCCGGAGCTGATCGGTGCGGACAGCCAGGCCGCCGAGCGCCGTGAGCGGTTGCGCGGTGATCTGGTTCGAGCGATCAATCAGCGCCTGGCTGAACTGAAAGCGAGCGGGCAGGGGATTGGTGTCGAAGTGGCGCGGGTCGATGTGCAATCGAGCTTGCCGGAGCCGGCGGTGAGCGCTTTCAATGCGGTCCTGACCGCCAGCCAGCAAGCTGACAAAGCCGTTGCCAACGCGCGCACCGAGGCAGAAAAACTCACCCAGACCGCCAACGAACAAGCCGACCGTACGCTGCAGATTGCCCACGCCCAGGCCGGCGAGCGCTTGGCCAAGGCGTCGGCAGATACCGCCACGGTTGCGAGCCTGGCCAAAAGTGCCGACCCGCAGTTGCTCTTGCGTCTGTATCACGAGCGCATGCCGAAGATTCTCGGCCAGGCCGGTTCGGTGACCACGGTTAACCCGAAAGACGATTCCCGCCTGATCATTCAGGGAGCCAGCCAATGACTGCGACCACCGCCACGCCGAGCCTGTTGTCCTCGGCCGAACAACGCCGCGCCGCACGACAACTGACCCTGGCCATGCTTGCGCTCGGTTTGCTCGGGCTCGGCCTGATCTGGCGTTGGTGGTTGCCGGAGCAAACCGGGGTCGGCCAATTGCTGTTGGGCTTTGCGTCATTGATGGTCGGGGTGTCGGTGATGCGCTCGGCGTGGTACAGCCTGCGCTATCCGAGCCTGCATGGCATTACCGATCAATTGATTGCGCTGGCCATGCTTGGCGCTTGGGCAACAGGCGATCTGCTCACGGCGGCGTTGTTGCCGATCATCATGATCTTCGGCCATGTGCTGGAGGAACGCAGCGTCATTGGTTCGCAGGAAGCGATTTACGCGCTAGGGCAACTGACGCGCAGCCATGCGCGCAAAATCCAGGCGGACGGCTCGGTCATCGAAGTCGACAACGGCACCCTCAAGCCCGGCGATACCGTTGAGGTGCGGGCCGGTGATCGCGTTCCAGCGGATGGTCGGGTTCTCTCCGGTCAGGCCAGTCTCGATACCGCGTCGATCACTGGCGAATCGGTGCCGGTCGAGGCGGGCGTCGGCATGAGCGTGTTTGGTGGCGCGATCAACCTCGACGGATTACTGCGTATCGAGGTGACGCGCACCGGTGACGAGTCGACCTTGGGCAAAGTCATCGCACTGATGCAGAACGCCGAACGCTCGAAACCGCCGATCACTCGACTGCTTGAACGTTACGCTGGCAGCTACATGATCCTGGTATTGCTGCTGGCCGCTGTGACCTGGTTCATCACCAACGATGCACAGGCGATGCTTGCAGTGCTGGTTGCCGCTTGCCCATGCGCACTGGTGTTGTCGGCACCTGCCACAGCGATTGCCGGCGTCGCAGTAGCGGCGCGTCACGGCATATTGATCCGCAGCTCGGCGTTCCTTGAGGAGCTGGCGGATCTGACGTCCTTGGTGGTCGACAAGACCGGAACGCTGACCTACGGCACTTTGCGTCTGCAATCGATCACCGACGCAGCAGCGGATCATGCGGCGGCGAAGACCTTGGCGGCCAGCCTCGGCGCCGCCAGCAGTCATCCGGTCAGCCGCGCCCTGGCCGGCCTCGTCACTGCGCAAGACTATTTGCCTTTGAGCGATATTCAGGAGCGGCAGGGTCTCGGCGTTGTTGCCATGACCGCGCAGGGCGAAGCGGCACTCGGACGCCCGGAGCTGTTCGCGCAGTTGGGCATCAGCACCACGCCCGTCCCAGAGCACGATGGGCCGATTGCCGGGCTGGCCTTGAGCGGTGAGTTTCTTGCCTGGCTACTGTTGGCCGACAGCGTGAAACCGGAGGCTCGCTTTGCCCTCAGTGAATTGCGTGAGTTGGGTCTCGGCCGGCAGCTTTTGTTGACCGGCGATCGTCAGAGCGTCGCAAACTCGCTGGCGCAGGAGGTCGGCTTGCACGAGGTCGAAGCGCAGGCCTTGCCCGAAGACAAACTCAATCGCGTACTCAAGGAAATCGACAGCGGCTTCCGGCCAATGGTGGTTGGCGACGGAATCAATGACTCGCTCGCACTTAAGGCTGGCGTAGTTGGCGTGGCGATGGGCGCGGGCGTCGCGGACATCGCGCTGGCCTCGGCCGATATCGTTTTGATCGGTAGCGACCTGCGCCGGCTCGGCACCTGTGTGCGACTCAGCCGCCAGTGCCGCAAGACCTTGCAGGTCAACGTGATCATCGGATTGGGGTGGACGCTGGCAATCGTCGTCTTTGCAGCATTTGGCTGGCTCGGTGCGGCCGGGGCGATGGTCGCTGCGCTGCTGCACAACCTCAGCACCTTGCTGGTGCTCGGTAATGCTGGGCGCTTGCTGCGGTTTCAGGAACCGTTGGCGAAAACAGATGATGAGCTTCGAAACGATTTGTAACGAACTGCCGGCGAAGTTAGCAGTCATTGGTAGAGAGGGCGCTCCATTTCAAGCCGTCATCGGCTGGAAGACGTGGGTGCAGGATGGCCTGTTGGAGCGTCTGCGACGATAGCTTCGGCTAATCAATTCGATAGCCTGCTATTTTTCCGCGATGGTCTACCCTCAGATCTGACGTCTGAAACAAGGGGGGAATTTCCATGCTCGCGCAACTTCCACCGGCCTTACAGAACCTGCAGCTTCCGCTTCGCCTGCGACTCTGGGACGGCCATGAATTCAATCTGGGGCCGACGCCCAGCGTCACCATCGTGGTCAAGGACCCACAGATGGTCACCCAGTTCACTCACCCAAGCCTCGATGCGCTGGGAGCGGCGTTCGTTGAAGGTAAACTTGAACTGGAGGGCTCGATCAGCGAGGTCATCCGCGTCTGCGATGAACTGAGCAGCGCCTTGCTCGACGAAGACGAAGGCAGTCAGCCGGTGCGTTCCGTGCATGACAAGGAAACCGACGCCAAGGCCATCTCGTACCATTACGACCTTTCCAATGCCTTCTACCAGCTATGGCTCGACAGCGACATGGTCTATTCCTGCGCGTATTTCGAGACCGGCAGCGAAACCCTCGAGCAGGCGCAACAGGCCAAATTCCGCCATCTTTGCCGCAAGCTGCGCTTGCAGCCGGGCGAGTATTTGCTGGATGTCGGCTGCGGCTGGGGTGGGCTGGCGCGATTCGCCGCACGGGAGTTCGGCGCCAGGGTCTTCGGCATCACGCTGAGTCAGGAGCAACTGAAGCTGGCACGTCAGCGGGTCAAGGCTGAGGGGCTGGAAGATCAGATCGAACTGCAACTGCTCGACTACCGCGATCTGCCTCAGGACGGGCGCTTCGACAAGGTGGTCAGTGTCGGCATGTTCGAACACGTCGGCCATGCCAATCTCGCCGAATACTGCAAAACCCTGTTTGGCGCGGTGAAGGAGGGTGGCCTGGTGATGAACCACGGCATCACTGCCAAGCATACCGATGGCCGGCCGGTCGGGCGTGGTGCGGGCGACTTCATTGAGAAATACGTTTTCCCTAACGGCGAGTTGCCGCACCTATCCATGATCTCGGCGCAGATCAGTGAAGCCGGGCTGGAAATTGTCGACGTGGAAAGCCTGCGCCTGCATTACGCGCGTACGCTGGACCATTGGAGCGAGCGACTGGAGGACAACCTCGAAGCCGCTGGCAAACTGGTACCGGAACAGGCGTTGCGTATCTGGCGCCTGTATCTGGCCGGCTGCGCTTATGCGTTTGCCCGTGGCTGGATCAATCTGCACCAGATCCTTGCGGTGAAGGCGCATCCCGACGGCAGCCATGAATTGCCTTGGACCCGCGACGACATTTATAACCCGTGATCGCAGGCGTCTTCACGGGACGCCTTACAGGATCGGTGATATCAGCCGGGCGATCCGCATGCCGACCTGTTGCAGGCGGTGGATTTCCCGGCTCTCTTCCTTGGCGACTTCGTAAGCCTGGGCGAAGTCTGCTTCGAGCATGTGTTCCACGCTGGCGGCAAAGGCACTGTCGACGGTCAGCAGCATGACCTCGAAATTCAAACGGAACGAGCGATTGTCCAGATTGGCGCTGCCGATCGCGCTGATCTCGCTGTCGATCAACACCACTTTCTGATGCAGGAATCCGGGCTCGTAACGGAACACTCGCACCCCGGCGCGCACCGCCTCGAACGCATACAGACTGGAAGCGGCATAGACGATGCGATGGTCTGCGCGCGACGGCAGCAGCAAGCGCACATCGACGCCGCGCAGCACGGCTAGTCGCAGCGCGGCAAATACCGCTTCATCCGGAATGAAATACGGGCTGGTGATCCACACCCGCTCGGTGGCGGCGTGAATCGCCTCGACGAAGAACAGCGAGCAGGTTTCATAGGCATCGGCCGGGCCGCTGGCGAGCAACTGGCAAAGTACGCCATCGTCCGGATAAGCATCCGGGAGGATCAGCGGCGGCAGGGAGCGTGCCGCCCAGAACCAGTCTTCGGCGAAGGATTCCTGCATGCTCGCGACGACTGGGCCACGGACTTGTACATGGGTATCGCGCCACGGTGCCAGCGGTGGTTTCTCGCCCATGTACTCGTCGCCGACGTTGTGCCCACCGACAAACCCGACGATGCCGTCGACCACGACAATCTTGCGGTGGTTACGAAAGTTGACCTGGAAGCGGTTGAGCCAGCCACTGCGCGTGGCAAATGCTTTCACCGCAACACCGCCGTCGCGCAATGCCTGCACATAGCTATGGGGTAGGGCGTGGCTGCCGATGCGGTCGTAGAGCAAGTGAATCGTCACGCGTTCCGCGGCTTTTTTCAGCAGCAGATCACGCAAGCGTTGCCCGAGGCGGTCGTCATGGATGATGAAAAACTGCACCAGCACGGCTTCTTTGGCCTGCTCGATCGCACTGAAGATCGCCTCGAACGTCGCGGCACCGTTTATTAATAGCTGCACTTCATTATTGGCCAGGCACGGCATCCGCCCAAGTTTGGGCATCGCACGCAACGAGGCATAAGCGTTGGAAGCACGCGCGGCGAGGGCTTCCTCGACCCACGGACGCCAGTTCAGCTCGGAGATGGCCACGCGCATCTGTTCGTTGGCCTGGCGGCGCGCCTTGATGTAACCGTCGAAGGTGCTGCGGCCGAAGACCAGATAGGGAATCAGCGTGAGATAGGGAATGAAGATCAGCGACAATGCCCAGGCAATCGAACCCTGCGCAGTGCGCACGGTGAGTACCGCATGTATCGCGGCGATCGATCCGAGGGTGTGAATCAGCGCGATCAGATAACCGAAAATGTGCGGTCCAAAATAATCCATGGGGCAGCCTTGCTCCGGTAGATGCAATGCTTAACAGACCATGTTCAGCGGCGAATGTCGCTATTTAATTGGTCCATGAACCGAAGCAACCGGCCGGCGTCTAACGGCCACAACTGATCAGGAGTTTGTCGATGAACGTTCGTCTGCTGGGTTTGGCGCTGGGCCTGGGTTTGGCATTGCCGGTGGTTGCGCAAGCGCAG
>Ga0307412_10001935_pt1 | contig 11451 bp, 10 predicted proteins | sample DK1Cmetagenome_3_FD_203823 | JGI IMG/M metagenome (GOLD analysis project Ga0307412, IMG submission 203823) | Maize rhizosphere microbial communities from greenhouse at UC Davis, California, United States - DK15-C-1 | ecosystem: Host-associated > Plants > Roots > Rhizosphere > Soil | place: USA...
GGACAAGGGGGCCAGCCTGACCGTCGCCGCGGCCCTGGCCCAGATCGGCGAGTTCTCATTCATCCTGGCGGCGCTGAGCGTCCAGCTGGGCGGGATGCGGCAGGAGACGCACGACCTGATCCTGGCCGCCGCCTTGCTGTCGATCTCGCTGAACCCGTTCGTCTTCGCCTTCATCGACCGCATCGGGGCCAAACCAAAAACGCCCCCCAAGGTGGAGAGCGTTCCGGTTCGCGACCTGATCTGATCGGGAAGCTTGGCGGTCTCTAGAGGACGCCGATCATCGAGGCGACCAGCGGGTGACGGACGATGTCCTGTTCGGCCAGGCGCACCACGGCGATGTCCGGCACGGGCATCAGGCGTTCGGCGATGTCCGACAGGCCCGAGATGCCCGGCAGCAGATCGGACTGCTGCGGATCGCCGGTGACCACCATGGTCGAGTGCCAGCCCAGACGGGTCAGCAGCATCTTCAGCTGCACATAGGTGCAGTTCTGGGCCTCGTCGACGACGATGAAGGCGTTGTTCAGCGTGCGGCCGCGCATGTAGCCGATGGGGGCGATTTCGATCAGGCCCTCGGCCATCAGCGCCTTGACCCGCTTCATGCTGAGGCGGTCCGACAGGGCGTCGTAGAGCGGGCGCAGATAGGGGGCCAGCTTGTCTTCCATGTCGCCGGGCAGGAAGCCGATCGATTCGCCGGCCTCGACGGCAGGGCGGCTGAGGACGATGCGTCCCACCTTGCCCGCTTCCAGAGCCTCGACCGCCTTGGCCACGGCCAGATAGGTCTTGCCCGTGCCTGCGGGCCCGAGGGCCAGGACCAGGTTGTGATGATCGATCATCGTCATCAGCTCGGCCTGGCCGTCCGACTTGGGCTTCAGCGTCTTCAGATAGGCCTGGTCCCGCTCGTCATTCGAGGGATTGGGCGACCAGCCCGCATGGGTCGGCAAGCGCCGTACCTTGGAGTCCTGGATGAACTGGCTCGTATCGAGCACCCCGAACTCGCGGGATGCTTCACGGGTCTGACGCTTCAGGGCCGCACGTTTGGTCATGGACGCCTCCAGGGCATGAAAAAAGGCGATGCCGCAAAAGCATCGCCTCGAACGATCGTGGGGAGGAAAATGGAGGATGCGCAGCATCCGCCCGGGTCGGAGGAAGGATCAACTTCCAGCGGACGGAGCCGCCGAACCGAACGCACCACAGCGTTCCCCCTGCTTGACCGGACCGGGCTTGATCCGGTTACGGATCCGGGGCCGAAATGTCGGTCTCGAATCGCATCAACAGATTGATGCTAGCGTGGTTTACGAAGGCTTAAAGCGCTGATTAGGCCAAAGATGAGGTGATGTTTCCATGACGATCTATGCGTTGGCGGACAAGAAACCGCAGCTTCCGCCGGAGGGCGAATACTGGGTTGCGCCGAATGCTGTGGTGACAGGAGACGTGATTCTCAAACCCGGCGCCAGCGTCTGGTTCGGCGCGGTCGTGCGCGGCGACAACGACCCCATCACTATCGGCCGGGATACCAACATCCAGGACGGCAGCGTGCTGCATTCCGATCCCGGCGAGCCCCTGACCATCGGCGACGGGGTGACCGTCGGACATATGGTCATGCTTCACAGCTGCGAGATCGGCGACAACACCCTGATCGGGATCGGCGCGGTGGTGCTGGGCCGGGCGAAGATCGGGAAGAACTGCCTGATCGGCGCCAACGCCCTGATCACCGAGGGCAAGGTGATTCCCGACAACTCCCTGGTCATGGGCCAGCCGGGCAAGGTCGTGCGCGAGCTGGAGCCGGGACAGATCGAGGCGCTGAGGATTTCGGCCGCCCACTACGTCCAGAATTGGAAGCATTATGCGCGCGACCTGGCCGAGATCGGCGCGTGATCAGGCGATCCGGCGGCCTTGGACGGCGGCGAGGCTGAGCGGGGGGCGGCCGGGCTCTCCGGCGGCGACCGCAACGCGGGCGGTCAGCAGGACAGGGCCCTGGGCGATCGGCGTCAGGGCGGCGTCGGGCGCGAACAGGCCGAGAAGCTGGTCCGGTCGCCCGGTGGGGCCGCGCAGGGGAGCGACCACCATCTCGACCGGAACGGCGGGATCACCGGGCGCGAGGCCGACGACAACCACGGGGCGGGCTTCGCGGACGGACTGGGCCATGGCATCGGCGATCAGGTCATTTGAGGCGGGCCGCCACAGCGCGGCCAGTGATTCTCCCGCCAGCGGGCGGCGATAAAACAGCTCCAGCGCCGTCCCAGCGAGGCGCAGCAGGGCCTGACCATCCTGCCAGTCGGCCACGAAGGCGCGTGGCAGGCGGCGGCCGAGGGCCTCAGGATGCAGTCCGGCGCGCTCCGGAATCCCGCCGCGCACGTCCGCCGCGTGGGCCAAGCCGGTCCAGTGATCGATCAGCAGCTGCGTATCAGGGTGAAACACGACATTCGTCTCCGGACGGAATGCCGCAAGGGGCGGGCCGCGAAGGCAACGGAAACGCAAGGCTTTTGACGTCTGATGCAGTTTGGAACGGTCCGCGCGCTTTGCGGACCGCGCGAAAACTCATCTGGAGGTCGGCCCATGGGGGTGCGGATCATGACTTGGCTGCCGGCTGCGGCGGGCTTTCTGGCCCTGTCGGCGGTCGCCGACGACGCCGCGGCCCAGTGCAACGGCGGCTGCCCGCCGCCGCCCCCGCCGTGCTGCGAGCCTCCGCCTCCGCCGCCCCCTCCGCCGCCTCCGGTGTGCTGCCAGCCGCCTCCGCCCCCGTCCTGCTGCGGCGGCGGCAACCTGAACGTCAATGTGAACGTGAACGCGGGGGCCAATGCCGGCGCCCGCGCCAATGTCGGCCTGAACGCCCGCGCCGGCGGCTCGACCTGGGTCGGCGGCGGCGGTTCGGCCTATGTCACGGTCGACCAGCCCTATCCGACGACGATCAACGGCCTGATGGTCGAGGGCGCGCGGGTCCGCGAGATCGTGCGCGTTCCCTATGAGTCGCGCCGCCGCTGGGAGAAGCGCGTGGTCATCCAGGCCGTGTGCATCGACGACCGCGCCATTCCGCACCCCGCCTCGCAGGTGCGTCCCGACCGCGAGGTCGACGGATCTTATGAGGGCGAGCTGTATCGCTGCCTGGCGGGCGCCTCGTTGCAGTTCACCTGGGCGGAATATCAGGGCGAGGTTCGCTTCGACCACGGCGAGACGGTCAGCTGCCGCAAGGGCGAGGCCCTGTGGTACGGCGGCGGCGCCGTCGAATGCCGGACGCAGCGCGCCGAGCGGGAGTGCAATGAGCGTTCGCTGCTGCGCCGCTACGGCGCCGGGGTGAAAATCCTGACGTGGATGCGCGAGGAAACCTACACCGAGTATCGCGAGGAAGTGGTCGAACGGTCCGGCATGGCCGTGTCCGGCGGGGCCATGACCCTGGACGGCGGGGTCGGCGGACGGGTGTTCTGATGAGCTGAACGGCGCGTTCAGCCTGCCGTCAGGCGCGAACGCCTAGAAATACGAGGTCGTCGGCTCTCCGCCGGCGATCCTGAGAAGCGAAACTGGCCCCGGTCCTGAGACCGGGGCCTTTTTTATCGCTTACTGCTGGGCCTGGGCAGAGACCACGATGGCCTTCCAGGCAGTGTCGTCGCGCAGGTACTGGCGCGCCAGCGCCTGAACGTCAGCCGGGGTGACCGCTTCCAGGTCCGAGATGTGGGTCAGGGTCTGCTCCACATCGTTGGGACGCTCCGCCACGTCGGACAGCTGGGCCAGCCAGTACTCATTGCTGGCCTGGCTGCGGCGCAGGGACTCGATCACCGGCAGGCGGGCGCGGTTCAGCTCGTCCTCGGCCGGCGGAGCGTCCCGCAGCGAGGCGACGATCGAAGCCACCGCGGCGTAGAAGGGATCGACCTTGTCAGCCGCGATCTCCGCCCGAATGGCGACCGAGCCATAGCCGCGGTAGGTGTCCGAGGCGCTGGCGCTGGTGTTCGGGGAATAGGCCAGGGCCTGCTTCTCGCGGATCTCGTCCAGCACGCGCAGCTTCATCACTTCCATCATGACGGAGACCCGACGGGCTTCGGTCCGGTCTTCCACGGCGTCGGTGGTCGGCCAGGCGATGTAGGCCAAGGTCTGTTCGGCCGGACCGTTGTGGGTCAGGCGCACCGGCTGGGGCGTCGCGGCCGGGAAGCGCAGCTCGGTCGCGCCGGGCGCCGGGCGGGCGGCCGGGCCGCGACGGGGCAGGGCGCCGAGCGTGGGGGCGATGGCCGCGATGGCGTCTTCGACGGTCACGTCGCCGACCACGACCACGTCGATCGGGCCGGTGCTCAGGCCGGTGGTGATGCCGGCGCGGGCGTCTTCCATGGTCCAGCTGGCCACCTCTTGTGCGGTCGGGAAGGATTCGCGCTTGTCGCCGCTGGCGAGCAGGCCCGAGGCCTGCACCTGGAAGGCGCCGCCGGGGGTGGCCATCTGCTGCGCCACGATCTGCGGGAACAGGCCCTTGATCTGCTCGAAGGGCGCCGCGCGCAGACCCGGATCGGTCAAGTAGGCGGTCAGGACCTGCATCTCGAGGCCGAGATCCGCCGGACGGGTGGCGCCCGAGAACGAGTAGCTGTCGCTATCGATCGAGAAGCCGGCCGAATAGACGTGGCCGTTCAGGACGCGGTTCAGCTCGTCGAAGGTCAGACGGCCCAGGCCGCCCGGAGCGACGTAGAAGCCGGCCAGCGCCTGCGGCGTCGAGCGGTCGGTCGGCAGGCCTTGTTCGCCGATGCCGGTTTGGACGCTGACCAGGATCTGCTCGTCACGGAAGTCGGTCGGCTTGACAGTCAGGCGCACGCCGTTGGCGAAGGTCACGACGGTGGCGCCGACCTCGGCGATCTCGCGGCGGTTGGCTACCGTGCCCGGCGTGCCGAACTGGGTGTAGGGCCATTCCAGCGCGGCCTGGGCGGCCGGAGCGGAGACGGGAACCTGACGCGAAGCCGTCAGCGCGGCGGTGACGGCGGCTTCACCGCCCTCGATCTCGACCGGCGTGACCACCAGGGCCAGCGGGCCGCCGCCGGTGAAGACCGTCTGCAGATTGCTGTTGACCTGCGCCGCCGTCAGGCCGGCGACCGCGGCGTTGAGCAGATCCAGGTTGGTCTGCGGCGAGGAGAAGACCGTGCGGGCGTTGACCGCGTTGGCGATGCCGCCGGCCAGGGCGGGCGTCCGGCGCGTGGCGGCGCCGGCGACGGCGTTCTCCAGTGCGGTGCGGTATTCGGTGATCTCGCGCTGCAGTTCAGCATCCGAGACGCCGTACTGGACCAGGCGGCGCTGTTCCTGGTCGATCGTCTCCAGCGCGCGCTTCCAGCCGCCCGGATTGAAGCTGGCCGAGATCGAGGCGATGTCCAGGCTGTCGATGAGGGTCGATTGGCCGCCGCTGGCGCCGGTGAACGGCGGGTTGTCGCCGCGCGAAATCTCGCCGAGGCGCCGGTTCAGAACCGCCAGGCCCAGGTTGGTGATCAGGTTGTCGCGGCGCTCGGCCACGGTGTCGGGATCCAGGTCCGGCGCCTTGGTCCAGTTCAGCTGGATGTTCGACTGGATGCCCGGCTCGACCAGGATGCGAGTTTCCGGCTGGCGCGGAGCAACCGTGCCCAGGTCAGGCTCGGGACCGTCGGCGGCCTTGGGCTGCCAACTCTCGAAGGCGCCGCGGATCTTGGCTTCCATGACATCGACGTCGAAGTCGCCGACGGCGATGAAGGTCGCGCGCGAAGGACGGTAGTAGGCGTTGTAGAATTCGACGAAACGCTCGCGCGGCGCGTTGCGGATGATCTCCAGGTCGCCGATCGGCCAACGCTGCGAAATACGCTGACCGGGGGCGAGCAGGGCGAACTGGGCCTTGGCGGAGCGCAGGCCGGGTGTATTGCGCAGGCGCTCTTCGCCCTCGATGACGCCGCGTTCGGAATCGACGGCGTCGGCGGCCATCAGGGCTTCCGAGACCTGTTCACGCATGATGCGCAGCGAGGCGTCGACGGTCTCGTCGTTCGTGCGCGGCAACTCCAGCATATAGAGGGTCTGGTCGAAACCGGTGGAGGCGTTGGTGTCGGCGCCGAAGGCCAGGCCCAGCCGCTCGAGGATGCGCAACAGGTCATTCTCTGGGATGTTGGTCGTCCCGTTGAAGGCCATGTGCTCCATGAAGTGCGCCAGACCGAGCTGGTTGTCGTTCTCCATCAGCGAGCCCGCGTCGATCCGCAGGCGGAACGAGGCCTGCCCCGGCGGGGTGGCGTTGCGCATGACGGCGTACTGCATGCCGTTGGCCAGCACGCCGAAGCGGACGTTGGAATCAGCCGGAATGTCGCTGGCGCCCTGCGCGAACGGGTCGGTCGGCGCGGTTTGGGCCAGGGCCGGGGCGGCGGCCGTCAGGGCGGCGGCCGAGGCGGCGACGAGCAGAAGAAGGCGGCGTGCGGAACGCATGGTCGGTCGACTCCGATGGCGCAATGAGCCCGTGCGGGCGCGCCGGCAAACAGGAAGGACCGCGATATCCGAAAAACGCCGACGCCCCGACGCAACCCTTCGGCGACCGGCCCCTCTTGCTCAAGTTACCGAAGTTTAATGCGACGGACGCGAGACGTAGAAGTTGGCGGAGTTGCCGGTGGCGGTCGCGCTGGAGATCACCGCGCGATTGGAGCCCGCGACGACGGTGTTGGCCTGGGCCGAGACATCGCCGGAGTTGGTCTGGGTGTTGCGGGCCTCGAGATAGCCCTGGCATTCCGAGCAGGCGTAGCCGGTGACGGCGTTGCCCACGGCCTCGGCGCCCACATAGACGTCATAGCCGTTGGTGCCCGAGAAGGTCGCCGACACATCGACGCCGCCGGTGTTGATCTGGGTGTTGTCGATCTCGACGTAGATGTCGTTGTTGCCCACCGACAGCTCATTGCCCGCGCCGCTGGCGTACGCCCGGGCGCGGCCATAGTCGTAGGCGGTGGTCGTGGCGGCGGCGCGCACGAAGCTGGAGTTGTCCTGGCTGGACGTGGTCACGACCGAGCCGCCCGAATTATAGAGGTTGGCCGAGTTGGCGGCGGCGCGGGCGCGCGAGGCCAGGTCCCAGCCGTTGCCGGTGTTGGCGCTGGCTTCCGCCTCGATGACGTTCCCGCTGGAGGTCTGGTCGATGGTCAGGTCCTGGCCTGAGGTCTGGACGCTGTTGACGCCGATGGCGTTGCCCGTCGCCTGGGCCGTGACGTCGGCTCCGGCGGGCACATACTGGCTGTCCAGGCGGCTGTAGGCGCGCACGGTGGCGGAGGACGACTGCTCGACCGAGCCGTTCAGCGCGCTGCCCTCGCCGTACAGGGCCGTGGTGTTCGCGCTCGCACTGGCCCCGATTACGCCGCCGGCCAGCAGGCGCGCGTTCTCGTCGCCGACTTCGGTGGTCGCGCTGACCAGACCGCCGGTGTTCCGCTGCGTCGCCTCGACGGTCAGGTCGGCGTCATAGGCGCTGACGGCCAGGTAGTTGCCGACGGCATTGGACTGGATCGACACAGGGCCCGAGGTGTCGCCGCCCAGCCTCGCGGTGGTGGTGGCGGTGGAATCGCCGCGCATGTCCTGATCGGACTGGACCGTGACGGCGCCGTTCTCGACCGCGCCGGAGGCCGTGTTGCCCGTCGCCGTCGTGGCGGCCGTCACCTGATCCTGCGAATCGACGACGTTCAGCGTCTGGTCGGCGAAGACGTCGCCCAGTTGCAGCTGGTTGTTCAGGACAATGGTGTTGTCCTGCGGGGGTGTCTGTGCGGCGGCCTCAGTAGCGGCTGCGACGCACATCACCGTCGCGGCGATCGTGCCAGCGAGACGGATCCGCACGGGTCTGACCATTGTTGGTCTCCGTGTTGGGGTAAGCCGGATAGTAGCCTCCGGTGGGGCCGACGGCGCCGCCCAGCGGGTCCGGACCGGCCTGCAGGCAGACCTCGGGACCGGGCGCGCCATACAGGTTGGCCATGAACTCGACCGTCGCCCGTTCGATCAGGGCGCGCACGGCCAGCTGGACGGGCTCAAGCGCGCCTTCGCCCGCCGAGATGTCGAAGACATTGCCGTTCAGGAAGTCGAACACCCCAGCCGAGATTTCGCGGCCGATGATCTGCTTTTGGTACGAGACGACGTCGACGACCTCGTTCGTGGTGGTCTGCACCAGCCGCAGGTCGATGGCGATGTTCATGACATAGGCCCGGCCGGCGAAGGCGGCCGATAGCGGCGTGTCGGTCGAGGCCTGGCCCGCGGCCATGTCGAATCCGCCCGAGCGGATGTTGTGGTTCACCTCGGTGATGCCGCCGATGATGTAGAAGTCGGAGCCCGGCACCGAGCCCGCGATGATGCGGCGGTACTGGATGTCGTCCGCGCCGCCGGGGCCTTCGTCGCCGATCAGGCGGTTGTTGGCGTAGCGCAGCTCCATTTCGGAGATCGAGGTGTCATAGCGTTCGACCATCCGGGCGCCGGACTTGGCCAGCGCGGTCATGGCCATCAGCGAAGCGCCGCCGGTGACCTGGCGTCCGCCGTCCGCGGAGACCGTGCCCGTGTAGTCGGCGATCCGGCCCACCGCCATGCGCGGGGAGGGCAGGCTGTAACGGCGGGCGTAGTCGGCCATGCAGTACAGCGCCGCCGAATAGGGCGTCGGGTTCGCCGTCACCGGCGCATTGCCGATCGGGGTGGCGTAGACGCCGCGCGAGTTCGCGGTCGCAGAGATACAGCCGCTCAACAGGGCGGCGGCCGCACAGGCCGCCCCCAGGGTCTTGAACAGCCGAAGGGTCCGGCCAGCGCTCATGGAAGCCTCAGGGTGCCGTTGAGGTCGGTGCCGGCGGTGACGTTGCCGTTGTTGACCTGACTGGAGTTGACGATGACCGTGTTGTGGTTGCCCTGGACGACGACGTTCAGGCTGTTGCCGATGGCGGTGGAGCCGCCGATGGTCTGGCCCCGGCCCGCGCCGGTGTAGTTGTTGCCCACGCCGCCCGAGGTGCTGGAATAGGCGCTGGCGCCCGACTGGATGATGCCGTTGACGATCAGCCGGTTGCCGTTGGCGTCGCGGGTCGAGCCCGTCTGGGGCTGCGCTGTGCTGTAGCGCGCGCCGCCATAACCGGACGTATAGGTCCCCATGCTGGACGAGCCCGCGGACTGGGCCTGGGCGGCGATGGGGAGGGCGGCGGCGGCGAGCGCGATCGCGGCGGTGACCTTCAATCTGGCTGGCATGGCGACGCTTCTCCCCGAAACACGGTTTACCGAGCGCTAAGCACTCCGCGCGCCAATCTGGGACATGGTTATTAAGAACCGCTTGCCAGAACGCCGGAAGGCGACATCGCCCCTCTCCGGCCGGACGGCCCGATGAGCGAAACCCCGCCCGCGGAACGGATCTTCAACGCGCCCCTGACGTCGCTGCTGGTCGCCGTTTCGATCCCCGCACTCTTTATAGTGCAGAGAGAATTGCCCGATGGCGGATTGGGGCTAGCCTTTCAGCCCGCCTCACTGGTCGAGGGCGGCTGGTGGCCGGGGGTGCTGACGGCGATGTTCCTGCATGCCGGCTGGAGCCATGTGGCGATGAACGCGGCGGGGGCGATCGCCTTTGGTCCGCCCGTGGCGCGGCTGATGCCCGGATTGCGCGGCGCGGCGGGCTTCCTGCTCTTCTATATGGCGTGCGGGCTCGCCGCCGCGCTGGGCTTTGGTCTGCTGCATATAGAGAGCCATGACATCGTCGTCGGCGCGTCCGGCGCCGTGTTCGGCCTGACCGGAGCCGCGATCCGGCTGCTCGGCCGTCGGAACGGCCGCCTTCGACCCCTGACGGACCGCCGGGTGCTGACGATCTCGGCGATTCTGATGGGCGTGAACCTGGCGGTCGGGCTGATCGGCCTGGTTCCCGGCGTCGAGGGCGCGAAGGTGGCCTGGGAGGCGCACGCCTTCGGCTATCTGTTCGGCCTGCTGGCGATCGGGCCGTGGAGCCGGATGTTCAGCGGTCGGACCGGATTTGATTCGAAAGCCGATCCGGGTGATCCTCCCGTCTGATGCGGCCCCGCCGCGGCCGCCGCTCTCAAGGGAAGGGGAGACGCCGCCATGCTGGTCGCCGAGATTCTCAAGGACAAGGGAAACGCCGTCTATGCCGTCGCGCCGGGCCTGAGCCTGGCCGAGGCCTGCGGCGAGCTGGAGCGCCGCCGAGTCGGCGCGCTGATCGTATGTCAGGACGACCGCGTGGTCGGGGTCCTGTCCGAACGGGACGTGGTTAGGGCCATAGCGCGTGAAGGCGTGGGCGGGCTGACGCGTCCAGTGTCCGACTTCATGACCGGTGATGTGGTCTTCGCCGCCCCGGCCGAGACCGTCTCAATTCTCATGGAGCGGATGACCGACCGCCGAATCCGCCATCTGCCGGTCCTGACCGAGGGGCGGCTGGCGGGGGTCATCTCGATCGGGGATGTGGTGAAATGCCAGATCGCCGAAGCCACCCATGAGGCGGAATCCCTCAGAACCTATATAGCGGCTGGCTGAGCGGGGATGGACCGGCGTCCGCCGACCCGGAGTCGGTGAGAAAGTTCGCAAAACTGTCGGATTCAGGTTGCGGTCCAAAAGGCCGCTGCGTATATCGCCGCCTCGCTCGGAAACGGGCCGGCCACCGGGGCCCCACGGAGACGAAAGCCTCCAGGGTCCCACGGAAAAAAGAACCGAAAGGCTCTTGCTTCTGAAAGGTGGTTTGGTTAGGTTCCGCGCTCCAATCGAATCGTCGGAAACGAACACAGAGGCAGGCCTCGCGGCTTCCCTCCCGGTGATTTTTTGCGGTCTTGAAGGTCTCGATCTTCTCTCCGCAAAATGGCTGAAAAGCCCGGTTGACACGGAGAACGGACTTCCCTAGAAGCCCGCCTCCACCGCCCTCCGGGGCGGTCCCGCAGAGAGAGGTTCTTCTTTAAAAAGAACCGCTTGACACGGAAAACGGAGGCGCTAAACACCCGCCTCCATCGCCTTCCGGGGCGGTTCTGAAGAAAGAGGTTCTTCTTTAAAAAGAACCGCTTGACGCAGGAAAATGAGGCGGTAAACACCCGCCTCCCTCGCTTCGGCGGGGCCCGGAAAAAAGGGATCGCTCTTCGGAATGATCGCTTGACACGGACTTCTGAGGCGACTAAATCGCCGCCTCCGCCGGAACCGGGCGCTAAACGGTGGGACTGGAAAGCTTCCGGTTCGGGTCTTTGAAATCGTTGATCTGGAAAGAGAAACGCAGGCGGCGGTGTCCTAGCGATGACCCTTCGGGGTTATCAAATGTCGACACTGACAACTGCGGTCTTTTTGAAAAGATACACCATGTCGCTTTCGGTTTTCGGACTGAGGGCGATCGTGGGATCTCGTCAAGAATACGTAGAACTAATGCCAACCGGTCTTCGGATCGGTCTGCTTTAGGTCAGAAGTCAACTCAACCTGAGAGTTTGATCCTGGCTCAGAGCGAACGCTGGCGGCAGGCCTAACACATGCAAGTCGAACGGACCCTTCGGGGTTAGTGGCGGACGGGTG
>Ga0307412_10001937_pt1 | contig 11446 bp, 9 predicted proteins | sample DK1Cmetagenome_3_FD_203823 | JGI IMG/M metagenome (GOLD analysis project Ga0307412, IMG submission 203823) | Maize rhizosphere microbial communities from greenhouse at UC Davis, California, United States - DK15-C-1 | ecosystem: Host-associated > Plants > Roots > Rhizosphere > Soil | place: USA...
ATTTTCAAACCATTCAATAACCTGACTGTCTGCAACATTCGCCGGTTTATCTTCGTGATTCCACATGTTAATCAAACGGAAAGCACTCCAGATTTTAGTCATGAAATTTCTTCCCTGTACCATTAAGTCTTCATCAAATAATAAATCATTTCCTGCGGGTGCGCTTAATAAACTTCCTACACGAACTCCGTCTGCGCCGTATTTAGAAATTAAATCTAAAGGATCCGGTGAGTTCCCTAATTGTTTAGACATCTTTCTTCTCTGCTTATCTCTCACGATCCCTGTGAAATAAACATTTTTGAACGGAACTTCTTTTCTGTATTCCAATCCGGCCATGATCATTCTTGCTACCCAGAAGAAGATAATATCCGGACCTGTTACCAAGTCAGAAGTCGGATAGTAATAATTAATATCCTCATTTTCAGGATCAAGCAATCCATCAAAAACAGACATTGGCCATAACCAAGATGAGAACCAAGTATCTAGAGCATCCTCGTCTTGTTTTAAGTTGTTGGTTGATAGTTGCTGGTTGTTGGTTTTTTGCTTCGCTAGTTTTAATGCTTCTTCAATATTTTCTGCAACTACGAAATCATTTTCTCCGTCACCATAATAGAAGGCAGGAATTTGTTGCCCCCACCAAAGCTGACGGGAAATATTCCAGTCGCGGATGTTTTCCATCCAGTGTTTGTAGGTATTTTTAAACTTTTCAGGATAAAATTTCACCTCATCATCCATTACAACATCCAAAGCCGGTTTTGCAATTTCAGACATTTTTAAGAACCACTGAACAGAAACTTTAGGCTCGATAACCGCGCCCGTTCTTTCCGAAGTTCCTACTTTATTCACATAATCTTCTGCTTTTAATAAAAGATTTTTTTCGTCCAATTCTTTAGCGATTTGCTTTCTTACATCGAATCTGTTTTTCCCGGCGTAATGTAAACCGTAATCGTTTAAGTTACCGTCATCGTCAAGAGCATCAATCATTTGCAACTGATGTTTTTGTCCGATTTCGTAGTCATTTACGTCGTGTGCAGGGGTAATTTTCAAAGCACCTGTTCCGAACTCAATGTCAACATACTCATCTTCAATGATCGGAATTACCCTGTTAACAATAGGTACAATTACATTTTTACCTTTTAAATGAGCATATCTCTCATCATTTGGATTGATACAAACCGCCGTATCCCCGAAAATCGTTTCAGGACGCGTCGTAGCCACAGACAGGAATTCTTCTGTCCCTTCGATTTTATATTTAAGGAAATATAACTTTCCGTTTTGTTCTTTAAAAATAACTTCTTCGTCAGAAATATTGGTTTTTGCTTCCGGATCCCAGTTGACCATTCTGTAACCTCTGTAAATCAAGCCTTTATTATACAGATCAACAAAACTTTTGATCACCTGTTGAGACAATTTTTCTTCCAGCGTGAAGCGGGTTCTGTCCCAATCACAAGAGCAACCTAATTTTTTCAGCTGCTCAAGAATCGTTCCTCCGTATTTGTCCGTCCATTCCCAGGCATGTTTTAAAAATTCTTCACGGGTAATATCTGATTTATTAATTCCTTCTGACTTCAGTTTGGCAACAACCTTCGCTTCCGTAGCAATCGAAGCATGATCTGTTCCCGGAACCCAACAGGCATTAAAGCCCTGCATTCTTGCACGACGGACCAGAACATCCTGAATGGTATTATTCAACATATGCCCCATGTGTAAGATCCCCGTAACGTTTGGCGGAGGAATTACAATGGTGTATGGCGGCTTGTCATTAGGCTCTGAATGGAAGTATTTGTTTTCCAGCCAATAGCTGTACCATTTTTGTTCTGTTTCCTGTGGATTATACTTTTCTGAAATCTGCATAAATTCTGTTTCTTTAACTTACAATTTGCAAAAATAGTTTAAACAAAAAAAATTTTAAGTATGAATTAAAATAATTTTTAACTTTGTTTCCTAAAATTTATCTAACAAACATATTAACATTCAAGAATATGAAAACATTATTTGCAGGAATTGCACTATTAGGGACATTTGCCTTGGCATCTGCACAAACTATTACTTTTGATAAAACTACTTTCGATTATGGTACTATTAAGCCAAATTCTGATGGTACAAGATTTTTTACCGTTAAAAATACAGGTGATAAGCCTCTAATTTTATCTAACGTAAAAGCTTCTTGCGGATGTACAACTCCGGAATTTAAGCAAGATCCTATTATGCCAGGAAAAACTGCTCAGATCAAAGTTGGATACAACACAGCGATCAACGGAGGATTCAATAAAATGATTGAAGTTTTCTCTAACGACCCGGCAAACAGCAGAACTGTAATCTACATCAAAGGTACTGTAGACGCAAACGCTCCTGAGCCGAAGCCATTAACTCCTGAAGAGCAGAAAGCTGCTGCAAAAGCTCAAAAAGCTGCAGACAAAGCTGCTAAGAAGGCTGCAAAAGTAGTTGCGAAAAAGTAATCTCTACTAAAAAAATAAGAAAACCGTCTCCATCGAGGCGGTTTTTTTATTACATTTATGTAAGCTAGGTGCTAGATGTAAGTTACCTGGTAATAGTTTATAGCTATAATTTAATCTTTTAATTAAATATTATATGGACACCAATTTCTCAGATGATTTCCAGGTAAAAGGAAAATTTTCAATAAAAAAATCTTCAACAGAATATAAAGGAAAACTCACGAAACAGGATGGCGAGCAATTATTAATCGCAGAAAAAGAAAAACTTCGTGAGCTTCAGGAAAAATTGTACGCTGACGGAAGTAAATCTCTTTTGGTTGTTCTTCAGGCGATGGATGCAGCCGGAAAAGACAGCTTAATTGAACATGTTTTCGGAGGTGTGAATCCGCAGGGCTGTAATGTGATGAGTTTTAAAACACCAAGCTCAAAAGAATATTCCCATGATTTTTTGTGGAGACATTATTTAGCTCTTCCCCAAAAGGGAATGATCGGGATTTTTAATCGTTCACATTATGAAAGTGTTTTAGTTTGTAAAGTACATCCTGAATATAATTTAAGCGAAAAAACATGGGATTCTATAAAAGATTTCGATGATAAATTCTGGGAAAACCGTTACGAAAGCATCCGAAATTTTGAAAAACATCTCGCTCAAAACGGAACAACCATCGTAAAAATATTTTTAAACGTTTCTAAAGACGAACAAAAGAAAAGGCTTCTTGACAGAATCGACGAACAGGAAAAAAACTGGAAATTTTCTGCTGCCGACCTCCCTGAAAGAGCTTTATTCGATAAATATATGGAGTCCTACGAAACTGCCATCAACGAAACATCAAAAGATCATGCGCCTTGGTATGTGCTTCCCGCAGACAACAAATGGTTTGCAAGAGTGGCCGCAATCCAGATTATTATTGATACTTTAGAAAAAATGGATTTGAAATATCCTCAGCTTTCCGATACAGACAGAACAGAATTACAGGAAGCAAAAAATACACTCGAAAGTGAAGAAATTTAAGTGAAAGAGGGAGCTGGAAGATAGAGATTAAAATCAACGCATTAAAAACTTCCTTCTTCCAGCTTCCAGCTTTTTTTAAAAACCACGAGAAAATCTGTAAGCCGGATTTTGTACTTTAAAAAGTGCCTGTTATTTATCTACGTCTTACATTACTGCAAAACTTGAGCTGATTACCCCTCGGCTTTCAGAGCGAGCAACTCCTATTTTCATTGCTGAAAAGAACCGATATACTTATCATTGCACCGCAAAGAGTTTACCTGGTTTCACTACAGCCGAACTGTACATACTTTCTGTTGCACTTGTCCTACCCTCGCGGGTGACGGATGTTATCCGCTTTGCTGCTCTATGGTGTCCGGACTTTCCTACCCCTGCCGAAGCAAGAATCAACAAGCCGACTTTCTCGTGGCTGCAAAGATAGGAAATTACAGGAGATAAAAAGTCAATTGTGAATAGGCAATTAACGTTATTGTCAATTAAAAAATTCTGTTATTAAACCTTTCAATAAAATTCATTATTGACTTACAAAGTAAAATTGATAATTGCCGATTTATTATTATCTTCGTGCCACTATAATACATCTATTTTGATCCTTACAAGAGAAAAAGAATTTGCGCAGCTTATCAAAGATAATCAGGGATTGATTATCAAGGTTTCGCGTCTTTACACCAATTCTCTTGAGGATGAAGAAGATCTTTTTCAGGAAATTGTACTCCAATTATGGAGAAGTTATGATTCTTTTAAAGGAAATTCAAAAATTTCTACGTGGATGTATCGTGTAGCATTAAATACAGCCATTACGCTTTTCAGAAAAAAAAGTAAAAGCCTGCCTACTAACGAGTTGGATATTAATCACAGAGATTTTATTGAAGATGATGATGAAAAACACCAGCAGGTATCACTTTTATACACTGTAATAAAGACGCTCCCGAATGTGGAAAGAGCGATCGTAACGATGTATCTGGATGATTTGCCTTATAAGGATATTGCAGAAAACCTCGGGATCACCGAAGTTAATGCACGTGTGAAAATGAACAGATTAAAGAAAACCCTTAAAGAACAGATGGAAAAATATGCCTGAATTTGATTTAGACAGCTTTAAGAAAACATGGCAGGAACAACCTGTTCAGCAAAAATACGACAACACTGAGATCCTTCAAATGTTGAACAGAAAATCGCGCAATTATGTGAAATATATTTTCTGGATCAGCGTGATAGAATTTCTGTTTTTTACAGTTTTGGGATTATTTTATATCATCCAAGGGAAAGAATCAAACAGCTTTCTCAGCATTCTGGAAAAATTGGGAGCAAGAAAAACCACTGAACTAGAAGGCTCTCTCGATAATATATATGTGGTTCTGAAAATCTTAAGCTTATCGGTAACCGCGTATTTTGTTTATAAATTCTATCAAAATTATAAGAAAATAAAAATTGAAGAAAATTTAAAGAAATTTATCCTTAAAATTATTCAGTTTAAGAAAACGGTAAATGCCTTTATTTTAATCAATATCCTTTTATTAATAGCGTTTACATCTATTTTTACGGTATTTATATTTTATATTTTAAATACTCAGCATATTGAGGTGACCAACTCCACTCTTACAGGCTTTATTATTGGAATAATTGTCAGTACCGCATTGGCAGTTCTTTTGATTTGGCTCTACTACAAACTTGTGTATGGCATCATTATGAGAAAGCTTGATAAAAATTTAAAACAATTAAAAGACATTGACTCTCAAGAAGAATAATTAATATCTTATCTATCACAAATAAAAAAGCATTTCAAATTGAAATGCTTTTTTATTATTTTAAAGTTCTTTTCTTAATCTCGCAACAGGAATATTAAGCTGTTCCCTATATTTTGCAATTGTTCTTCGTGCTATATTGTAGCCCTGTTCTTTTAGAATAACAACCAAAGCATCATCTGTGAGCGGTTTTCTCTTATTTTCTTTACTGATAACTTCCTGCAGATGGGTTTTAATTTCTTTTGTTGAAACTTCTTCACCATCGTCATTCGTTAAACTGTCTGAGAACAGGTCTTTAAGATAAATAATCCCGTTAGGAGTATCTGCATATTTACTTTTTACAACCCTTGAAATGGTAGAAATATCAAAGCCTGTAATATCTGCAACATCCTTTAAGATCATTGGCTTTAAAGATTTTTCGTCTCCTGTGATAAAATACTCTTTCTGAAATTTAACGATTGCATTAATTGTCTGTAACAAAGTATTCTGACGCTGATTGATCGCATCAATATACCATTTTGCGGCATCAAGCTTTTGTTTAATAAATAACGCTGCCTGCTTGTGTTCAGAAGAATTTTTATCGTGAGAATATGTCGTGAGAATATCTTTATATTCTTCAGAAACTCGTAAAGTCGGTGCATTTTTACTGTTCAGCATAGGAATTACAATTCCATCTTTTACCTGAATAACAAAATCAGGGATAATCTCCTGGTTAATTGTAATCGTCTGAGTATCAAAGTTCCCTCCCACTTTCGGAGATAATTTTGAAATTTCCTCTAAAGCATCTTTAAGATCTTCTTCTTCAATATCATACTTTTGAATGATCTTGTTGTAATGCTTGTTGGTCAAAGCGTCAAACTGATGCCTAAGAATATTGGCCGCCAAAGAAACGGCTTTATCAGCGCTTACTTTCTTTTCAATCTGTAACAGAAGGCATTCCTGTAGTCCTCTCGCACCCACCCCCGGCGGATCAAGTTTCTGAACATAATTTTCAAGAACATCTTCTACTCTTTCCTTCGTTGTATAAAGTCCCTGAGAAAATGCAAGATCATCAACAAGAGATTTCACCTCTCGTCTCAAATATCCATCTGTATCAAGGTTTCCGATGATATATTCTGCGATCTTTATATCTTCTTCGTTAATATTTGCCAAGTGAATCTGCTCCAAAAGATAGTCATATAAAGACTGGCCTTCTGTTAAAAGGCTTTCGTTATCAAATTCCTCATCATCTGCGGAATAGTTGCTGGATGCAGTTTTATAATTGGGTTCGTCGTCGTAGATATAATCATTCACATCAAAATCAGTTTCAATGCTTTCTGTACCTTCGTTTTCGTAAGAATCTTCCAACGCAGCATAATCATCCTCCTTAGACTCCTCTTTCGCGATCTCTAAAGCAGGATTTTCCTCTAACTCTCTCTCCAATTCCTCTTCAAATTCCAATGTGTGAAGCTGAATCAACTTCATCAACTGGATCTGCTGAGGTGCCAACTTTTGTCCTAATTTGAGCTGTAAGTGTTGTTTAAGCATATTACTCTTTGTGTTTTAACATAACATATTCTACGAATTTAATAATTTTTTTTGATACAAAATAGCTTTTAGCATGATTTTTGCATTACTTATGGTACCAATAAACTATTAAAAAATAAAAAAAGCCTTAAATTGATTTTTTAAGGCTTTTTTGTTATCTAGAATTCAGCGTTTTTCGGTGTTCTCGGGAAAGGAATTACATCTCTGATGTTGGTCATCCCTGTTACGAAAAGAACCAATCTTTCCAACCCTAAACCAAAACCTGCGTGCGGAACAGAACCGAATTTTCTGGTATCCAGATACCACCAAAGCTCGTGCTCATCTACATGCATTTCTGCCATTTTTTGTTTTAAAACATCTAATCTCGCTTCTCTTTCAGAACCTCCGATGATTTCTCCGATTCCTGGGAAAAGTACGTCCATTGCAGCAACGGTTTTATTATCATCGTTCAGTTTCATATAGAATGCTTTGATTTCTTTAGGATAATCAAACAAAACCACCGGGCTTTCGAAATGTTTTTCAACCAAATATCTTTCGTGCTCAGACTGAAGATCAGTTCCCCAATTCTCAACCGGATACTGGAATTTTCCTTTTTTATTTTCTTTTGAGTTCATTAAGATCTCAATCGCTTCTGTATAACTTACACGTTTGAAACGTTTAGCAATAACATTTTGAAGTTTCTCGATCAGACCTTCTTTTGCTCTGTCTTTTTCAGCTTTTGTTTTCTGTTCTTCTGCAAAACGTTTATCTAAGAAATCAAGATCATCCTTACAGTTATCCAAAACATATTGAATTACATATTTCAGGAAATCCTCCGCCAAATCGATGTTGTCTTCAAGGTTGTTGAAAGCAACTTCCGGCTCGATCATCCAGAATTCCGCCAAGTGACGCGTTGTGTTTGAGTTTTCAGCACGGAAAGTAGGTCCGAAAGTATAAATTCTCCCTAATCCCATTGCTGCCGTCTCACCTTCAAGCTGTCCTGAAACCGTTAAGTTTGTCTTTTTACCGAAGAAATCCTGAGCAAAATCAATATCTCCCTGCTCGTCTCTTGGAATATTGTTCAGGTCAAAGTTGGTTACCCCAAACATTTCTCCCGCTCCTTCTGCATCAGCTCCCGTAATTACAGGGGTGTTGATGTAAAAGAATTGGTTTTGGTTAAAAAATGAATGCACCGCAAAACTCACAGCGTGACGTACTCTGAAAACAGCTCCAAATAAATTAGTTCTGAATCTTAAATGAGCCTGATCTCTCAATGTTTCCAAAGAGTGTTTTTTAGGCTGAAGAATTGTTTTATCTCTTTCTTCTGTAAAGTTATCTCCTAAAATGATGATTTTTTTAGCTACAATTTCCACTGTCTGTCCTGCTCCTTGGCTTTCAACCACTTCACCAACAATTTTTAAAGATGCTGCAGTACTGATCTTACTGATAATTTCTTCGTCAAAATTTTCGAAATCAACAACTATTTGCAAATTATTAATTGTAGAACCATCATTAAGCGCAATAAAGCGATTTGAACGGAAAGCTCTTACCCAACCGTAAACAGTAATGTCATGATGTAATACCTTTTTGTAATCCTGTAGGATTTCCTTAATTGTCTGCTTTTTCATTTGTTGATTATAAATTTTTCTATAAAAATTAATGAGTGCAAAGGTACAAAAAAACAGCGCAATTTGATGATTACGCTGCCTTTTTACAAAATCATTTATCAATTATTTAATTAAAAACTATGCTTTAAATATCATTTAATTAAAGAATATGGTCTTTTTTCTTTGCTTTCCATTCCTGATTTTCCAGGCATGATAAGAACTGGGAACATCATATTCCCATTTTGGAAGCAGTAGAATAATCAGGATAACATCGATGTGAGAAACAAGTCCCAAACCAATTGTCAGATAAAATGCCCAGCCCGTTTGTTGAAATCCGATTAAATAAGTAAGCGCAACCAACAAACTTAAACCCCACATTTTCGACAAAAAAGCATGTGTACAAGTTTCTTTCCCGAATTTCCAGATACTAATAATATAACACAAGGCTTCCATTATAAAGATCAGAAGAATTCCTTTCCATTCATTTTTTATTAGTTCAGGATTGAGAAAATACGAGGCAAATCCTAATGACAGCCAAAATATCAAATCAATCTGGCTATCTAATCTTCTCAATTTTTCTGAAGAAACACCAACTTTTCGGGCAATGATTCCGTCGAAAATATCTGTTAATAATCCAAAGTACATTAAGAGTAAAATTAAAAATCGAGATTCTTCTCCTTTGAAATAAGCTAAAGAAAGGATAATTGGTGCAAGAATAAATCTTATGGCAATCAGAATATAAGGTATTGTTTTCATTAGTTTCTATTTTAAATTCTGTTCAAAATTATTCGCAGAAAACACAAATCCGAATGCGAAAAAAAATTAAAATAAATGAGTACATTTGTGAAAATCACAAAACCATGCATCAGGAACGTTTACTTAAGGAAATCCGCAAGAAAATTGGCAACAAATCGTTGAATGACGAGATCGCCAATATTCTCAATATAAGCTATGATGCAGCACACAGAAGAACGTCTTTGAAAGCAAAATTCAGTTTTGAAGAGGCTTTGGAACTGGCAAAATATTATCAGATTTCGCTGAATCAATTTATCACTTCAGATCATCAGCTCGTTGTACAGAAAACTTCGGCAGTGACCGAAACGGAAGATCTACAGTCTTTTTTTCAAAATAACCTGAACGTTTTTGAAAATCTACCCCTTTCTGATGGGATGACAATTTATTATTCGGCGAAAGATATTCCGTTTTTTTATACACTTTCTGATACTTTGCTTTCCCGTTTCAAAATTTATGTCTGGATGAATTTACTGAATGCAAAACAGGTTTTTATTCCTTTTCTGCAATTTTCGCCTCCCTCTTTTGAAACCAATACAAAAGAATTAAGGAAAAAATATGAAGAACAAAATGTTGTAGAATTATGGAATGATATGACCGCTTCCAGTATCTTGCAGCAGATCTCATTTTATTATGATACCGGACTTTTACCAAGAAATGAAGCCAAAATTATTCTGAATGAGCTCAAAGAACTCATCGAATATATTGAACAAAAAACAGAAAACAATCCGAAATTTCACTTGTATGAAAATGAATTGATGCATCTTTCCAATGATATCTTTTTCTATCATCCAAAGCAATCACTTTTTGCTATACCAACCAATATGTTTGGCTATATCTTGATCAATGATGCCAAAACCTGCAGCGAAACATTGAATTATTTTGAACATCAGATTAAAAATTCAAAATCTCTCAACACTTCCGGAAATCGCGACAGAAAAATATTTTTCAATAAAATGTATGAACAAATTGAAAATTTAAAGCAAAAATTATGAATACACTCCGTAACGGCGAATTTTTTGGGCAAACCAATGAAACCCTCGACTTCGACGGGTTGGTGATCACCGATACGGAATACACTCATCCTTACGTTGACTGGCATTATCACGAAAATGCTTATTTCACCTTTCTTCTTCGGGGAAGTGTGATCGAAGGAAACAAAAAGGAAATTTACGAATGCTCGCCAGGGACTTTGCTTTATCATCATTGGGAGGATCCGCATTACAACATAAAGTCCGAAGGTTTTACAAGAGGCTTTCATATTGAAATTCCAAGAGAATGGTTTGAAAATCTGAACATTTCAAAAGACCATATTGAAGGAAGTTTTATGATTAAAAATCCGGAACTAAAACTATTGATGTACAAGATTTTTAAAGAAAGTAAGATCAATGACAATACCTCTGAAACCGCTACCCATCAGCTTTTATTGACTATTTTCAGCCAATTATCAAAAACAAAAACACTTTCAGAAAAGAAACCAATCTGGGTTAAACAAATCGACGAATTACTACACGAAAGCCTAAATGAAAAACTGAATCTGACAAAACTTTCACAAATTGCAAACATTCATCCGATGCATCTCAGCAGAGATTTTCATAAATATTTTCATTGTAATTTAGGAGATTATATCCGAAAATTGAAGATCTGTAAATCGTTATCGATTCTTCCTACCAATGAGAAATCTTTAACTGAAATAGCTTTAGAGTGTGGTTTTGCGGATCAAAGTCATTTTATCCGTTGTTTTAAAGAAAATACGGGAATAACGCCTTTGAAATATCGGAAGATTTTGGAATAGTTTTTCACAGATGATTATAGGTCTTTTTTCAACGTTATCCTTGTCAAGGTTTGAAACCCTGACAAGGATTATCTTCATAATTCACAGCAAATAAACAAACGTTAATTTTATTCTATTTTTTCTACATAAAGCTTCATATTTTTGTTTAGATTAAAATTTGAAATGAAACCAACCTTTTTATTTATACTGTTTTTATTCGGTTTATCCTTTGGGCAAGCTCAAAATATTGTTACTCCCGAGAAAATTGAAAATTCTGTGCAGAAAAATCAATTGAATACAATTGTTTTTTTAGATAAAGTAGTTCCTCTCGAAGGCCTTAAAGAAAACGATTTTCTTAAAAATATGACCTTACAGGAAGATAAAGATTTTGACATTCGTATTTTTCAGGACAATTCTTTGGTTAATTATTTACATCAACTCGAACCTTCTTTAACTGCCGATGATTTATTGAAAAAAGGGAATTATCAATTCTCTTTTTATGTTGACGGAAAATTAATTTATACCGAAAATTTGAATACAGGAGCGGGAACAACAGA
>Ga0307412_10001938_pt1 | contig 11442 bp, 6 predicted proteins | sample DK1Cmetagenome_3_FD_203823 | JGI IMG/M metagenome (GOLD analysis project Ga0307412, IMG submission 203823) | Maize rhizosphere microbial communities from greenhouse at UC Davis, California, United States - DK15-C-1 | ecosystem: Host-associated > Plants > Roots > Rhizosphere > Soil | place: USA...
GCCAGCGGCAATCGCGGCGGCAACCTGAGTTGCCAGTACACGATGAACTCGGCCACGTTGGGCAGCGGCCAATGCGTGCTCAACGGCGGACCGGCGTTCACGATGCACATCGGGGGGTAGGGAGGGTGGCCCGGCGCGCCTGTGGTGCGCCGGGCATTTTTTTCCTCCGGTGATCAGTCGAGGCGGCGGACCACGTCCATCGCCTCTTCGATGCGTTCGACGGCGTGGATGGTCAGGCCTTCGATTTCCTTCGTGCCCTTGCGCGGCGCATTGGCCTTGGGCACCACGGCCACGCTGAAGCCCAGCTTGGCCGCTTCGCGCAGGCGCTCCTGCCCCCGCGGCGCGGGGCGCACTTCGCCCGCCAGCCCCACTTCGCCGAACGCGATGAAGCCCTTGGGCAGCGGCTTGCCTCGCAGGCTCGAGGTAATGGCGAGCATCACGGCCAGGTCGGCCGCCGGTTCGCTGATGCGCACGCCGCCCACCGCGTTGACGAACACGTCCTGGTCCATGCAGGCCACGCCCGCATGGCGATGCAGCACGGCCAGCAGCATCGCGAGCCGGTCGCGGTCCAGGCCCACCGAAAGGCGGCGCGGGCTCGGCCCGCCGTTATCGACCAGCGCCTGAATTTCCACCAGCATCGGCCGCGTGCCTTCGAGCGTGACCAGCACCACGCTACCGGGCACCGGCTCGGCATGCTGGCTCAGGAAGATCGCGCTCGGGTTGGCCACGCCCTTGAGGCCGCGCTCGGTCATGGCGAACACGCCGATTTCGTTCACCGCGCCGAAGCGGTTCTTGATGGCCCGCACAAGGCGAAAGCTCGAATGCGTGTCGCCTTCGAAGTACAGCACCGTGTCCACCATGTGCTCGAGCACGCGCGGGCCCGCAAGCGCGCCCTCTTTCGTGACGTGGCCCACCAGCACCACCGCCGTGCCGCTGGTCTTGGCAAAGCGCGTGAGGTGCGCCGCGCATTCGCGCACCTGCGCCACCGAGCCGGGCGCGGAGGTGAGCTGGTCGGAGTACACCGTCTGGATCGAGTCGATCACCGCAATGGCGGGCCGCGTGGCGTCAAGCGTGGCAATGATCTTTTCAAGCTGGATCTCGGCCAGCACCTGCACCTGCGAATGGTCGAGCCCCAGCCGCTTGGAGCGCAGCGCCACCTGCGAGCCGCTTTCCTCGCCCGTGACATAGAGCGCGTTCTGCCCGGCGCGCTGCAGCGCATCGACGGCCTGCAGCAGCAGCGTCGATTTGCCGATGCCCGGGTCACCGCCGATGAGCGTGACACCGCCCGAGACGATGCCGCCGCCCAGCACGCGGTCAAGCTCGTCGAGCCCCGTGGGCGTGCGCGCAACGTCGGTTGCTTCTATTTCAGAGAGGGTTGCGAGTTCGGACACGCCCGCGAGCGCGGCGTATTGCGTGCCGAAGCGGTTGTTGGCCGGGCCGCTGTTGCTGCCCGCCACTTGCTCGATGAGTGTGTTCCAGGCGCCGCAGCTCGGGCATTTGCCGAGCCACTTGGGGCTGGTGCCGCCGCATTCACTGCAGACGAAGAGAGATTTTTCCTTGGCCATGCCGAAGTGTAGGGAGGCACGGCATGCGCAATGTCCGCCAGCCAGGGGAAATGTCATAAAAATGACTGCCTTGCGAAACCGGGAGAGGCCGCGATAGCATCTGCGAGCACCCGCCCATTCGGCGCAATGCTCGAAAACGCCGGTCCGCTTCGCGTTGCCGGGACTTTCGAAATGCGCTCGGAACAAGAGCGGGGCTTCGGTCCTTGGCGCATCCGCCCGGGCCCATTCAGGGAGTCTCAACGTCATGTCCGTCTTCAATCGCGGGCGCAAGCTCGCCGCGACGTCCAATGCCATGCCCACGTTTGCAGGCATGGATGCACTCGAGCCGATGCGGGTGGAGGGAGAAGAAGCCCTCAGCCGCCCCTACAGCTACACCATCACGCTGATCACGCCGGAGTCCGCGGACATCGATGCCCGCTCGGCAGCGAACGTCAAGCTCAAGCCACTGATCGGCGAGGAGTTCAGCGTTCACATCCTGCTCGACGGCCGCGTTGGCGGGGCTGGCCAGGAGCGCCACATCTCCGGCCTGGTGACACGCGCCCGATTTCTGCGCCTGGAGGGCAAGCGCGCCCTCTACGAAGTCGTCATCGAGCCCTGGCTGGGCTTGGCGCAGCGAACGCGGGACTTCAAGATCTTCCAGAACAACAGCGTGCTCGACACCGTCAACGAAGTGCTCGGCGCGTACGGCTTTCCGCTTTCGGTGCGGACCACGGGCAGCTATCCCGCGCGCGAATTCGTGGTCCAGTACGGCGAGACCGACTACGACTTCGTCAGCCGCCTGCTGCACGAGTGGGGGCTGTACTACTACTTCGAGCACGGCCAGGGCAGCCACACGATGGTGATCGTCGATGACATGCAGTCGCACCGGCCTTTTCCCGCGGGCGGCTACCAGCGGATTCCCTTCAGTGCCATGGAGGCATCGTCCAACGAGGAGCACTGCCACCGCTTCCGGCTGGCCGAAGGCCTGCAAAGCGGCAGGTGGGTCACGGGCGACTTCGACTTCACACGGCCGAAGGCGAACCTCATGCAGACCCGCGCCATGCCGCGGCGCACGCAGCACAGCACGCGGGAGGTGTTCGCGTGGCCCGGCAACTATGTCGTGGAATCCGAAGGCGAGCAGCTCGCGCGTGCACGAATGGAAGAAGCCGGCGCGCCTGGGCAGGTGGCCAGCGGCGCGGGCAACCTGCGGGGCGTTGCGACCGGCCATCGCTTCACGCTGGTCGATCATCCGCAGGACAGCGCGAACGCCGACTACCTCGTCACGGCGGCGCGCCTGTTCCTGCAGGAGGCGGGCGACACGACGGGGCAGGAGGAGTTCCAGTGCAACGTCGAGTTCGAAGTCATCCCCGCGAGCAACATCTTCCGCCCGAACCCCGACTCGGCCAAACCCCGGACGGCCGGGCCGCAGACGGCGGTGGTCACAGGCCCCGCGGGCCGTGAGATATGGACCGACCAGTACGGGCGCGTAAAGCTCAGCTTCCACTGGAACCGCTACTGCACCAAGGACGAAAACAGTTCGTGCTGGGTCCGGGTGTCCTCGCCATGGGCGGGCACCAACTTCGGCGGCATGCAGATTCCGCGCATCGGCCAGGAAGTGGTGGTCGACTTCGAATACGGCGACCCGGACCGGCCGATCATTACCGGCCGCGTGTACAACGCGGACAACATGCCTCCGTGGGAATTGCCGGGCAATGCCACGCAAAGCGGCCTGCTGTCCCGCAGTTCCGAAGGCGGCACCAGCGAGAACGCGAACGCCCTTCGCTTCGAGGACAAGAAAGGCGAAGAGCAGCTTTGGCTGCATGCGGAAAAAGACCAGCTGATCGAAGTCGAGAACGACGAAGTGCACACGGTGGGCCGCGACCGCACAAAGACCGTCGACCACGACGAAACCAACCACATCAAGAACAACCGCACGGAAACGGTCGACCGCGACGAGACGATCACGGTTCACGGCAAGCGCACGGAGACGGTGGACGGCAACGAGACGGTCACCGTCAAGTCGGACCGCAGCCACTCGATCATCGGCACCGAGGCCCTCACGGTCACGGGCGACCAGACCCACACCGCCAAGGCCAACCGCACCGCCAGCGTCACGGGCAACCAGAGCACGTCGGTCATGGGCACCGATTCGCTGACGGTGACGAAGGCCCGCACCGTCACGGCGCAAGACACCGACACATGGAGCGTCACGCTCGGGCAGACCACCACCATCGGGCAGGCCTACACGGTTTCCGCCAAGTCGCACAGCGGAACGTACAACGACGCGATGACGCTGAACGTGCCGGCGGGGCCGGCCTCGGCCACCTCGCAAGGCGACTTTTCCGTGACCAGCTCGGCTGCCAACATTTATGGAACGGCCGCGCTGAACGTGGGGCTGTTCGCGCAGGGCGGGGACTTTTCCGCCGTGGCGTCGGACAACGTCGGAGTAAGCGCCGAGGGCGGCACGCTGGACACTTTCTCCTCCGGCGCCATGACGCATGCGAGCCCGACCAGCGTGGTGCTCAACGTCGAAGGCACCACGGTGGAGGTCACGCCGGGTCGCATTGTGCTGCGCGCCGGCAGCGCGACCCTCATGCTCGACGACGCCGGCGTCACGGTCAACGGCACCAAGATCTTCCTGAACTGCTGAGGCCGCCGTGTCGACACGCAACCCCGTCGAGAAGCGAATGGCCCAGCTGCATGACCTGTGGTGGGAGTGCACCGATGACCCCGCCCTGCGCGCCATCGTGCTGCGCGTGCCGCCCGACTCGCAACGCATGCTGGAGGCCTTCTTCACGCTCCAGATGCTCGACAGCGAATACAGCACGCCCGATCTGTTTTTGCGGCTGGACACGGCCTTCGAGACCGGCTTTCGCTACAGCCGCGAGCTGCGGCAGCAGCTGGTCGACACCTACCGGCACAACCGCCCGCAACTCGTGAAACAGGGCGTCGCAGCAACCTGGGACGAAGAATCCAGGCCCGGCTGGGACAGCGCCGCCGGCTTCATGGAAGCCGGCCGTTCGCTCGCACGGCATCTGCGCTGCCAGCGCATGTCGGTCGTGCTGCAGCCCGGCAGCGTGAGCAGCGCCGAATGCTTCGAGCGCTGGTTCGATGCGGCGATGCAGACGCCCATGCCGCAGCAGGAGGCCGGCCTGCTGCGGCTGGTGCTGGTGGACGACAGCGACGCGCGCGCATGGCAGCCGCTGGTGGAGCGGCATGCCGGCGCAATGCGAGTGGTCGATGCGCCGCTGGACATCCTCGACGCCGCGCGCGAGATCGCCGCCCAGAGCGGCGGCGGGGGCAGCGGCGTGGCTCTTTTTCGGCAGCTCTATGCCGACATGCTGTCGCTGCTGCGCCAGGGCGACGCGGCCGGGGTGGAAGCCGCAGGCGAGCGCGCCCTGCGGCTGGCCACCCGCAACGGCTGGGCCGACCAGCGTGCGGTGGTCGACATGATGGTGGGCGGCGCCCGGCTGCAGGCGCGCGACTTCGGCGCCTCGATCACGCGCTACCGACGGGCCCGCGATGCGGCGGCAGAGGCAGCGCAAGCCGGCAACCCGATGGGTGCCACGCTGTTCATGCAGGGCTGGATGGCCGAAGGCGGCGCCTGTGCGGCGGCGGGCGACATGAAGCAGGCCGCCCTTGCCTTCGAGCATGCCGCCGAAGCGGCCCGCCGCGTGCCGCACAGCATGTTCGCCGTCGAAGGGCATCGCGCCGCTGCCCAGGCCTGGCGCAGCGCCGGCGAGCGCGACAAGGCATGGGCTGCGGCACTGGCCGGCGTCCGCGAGGCGCGCACCATGGCCGATGCCGACCGCCCCCAGAGCACCGTGCCGCAGCTGCTGCACGACATGCTCGTCATGCAGGACCCCAAGCGCTGCGAGCACATCGCGCGCTGCGCCACCGGCTACGAGCGCGATGCGCGCGCGGCCCTGGTCGAAGCGGACCTGGCGGGACATCGGCTGGGCGACCGGCCGCCGCGGCCTGCGATCGACGCCATCGAGGCGCGGCTCGCGCAGCGCTACGAGCAGGCGTTCCAGACCCAACTGCGCGAGCGCGAAAAGTGGGTGCAGAGCAGCGAGGACGTATTCCGCACGGTCATCGCCCTGGGACGCCAATGGCTGGACCCTGCCTGGAGCGGACTGCCGCACGTGAGCCATCCGCTGGACCAGGGAATCGACGAATGGCGGGAGCCGCCCGAGTTCGCCCGCTTGCCAGATCCGCAGCCCTTCGTCCAGGCAGCCTGAGCCGCGCCGGCCCGCCACACGCCACACGCCACACGCCAGACAGAGAGAGAAGCACCTTGTTCTTCGCGGCCAAGCACTTCGACCCCCAGCTGGGTATCGACGCCCACACCTACCTGGCACCGCCCGGCGTGTGGCCCACGCTGCACATCGGCATCGTGATGGACCCGTTCGATTACCTGCCGACCATCCAGGTTTCGCCGGACAACCCGATCGTGAAAGGCATGGCCGCCGTGGACGGCGCCATGCAGGCCGGTCTGGACGCCATCGGCCAGGGCACTGCGGCCCCCGCGGTCCCGCCGCCTCCGGGCGCACCGGCCGGCGGCGGCGAGATGCCCGCGAGCATTCCTTTGCCGCTCGGCGCCACCGTCGAGGTGGCGGGCGTGCGCCGCGCCAACGCCGGCACGGGTGGCGTGGACTTTCACATCCTCATCGGTGCGCCCATGCCGGTAATCAAGGCGCCCGGTGGCCCGCAGTTCGACGACGAGCTCTTCATGGGTAGCCGCACCGTGCTGACTGACGGCGAGCCTTTTTCGCGCATCAGCATGCCGGTGCTGGCCTGCAACATCGTGGGCATGGTGCCGCCGTTTCGCAAGAAGAAGGCGGTCAAGCCCCTGCGGCTGAGCCTGATGCTGCCGACCACCTTCAACATCGCCATTCCGCCGCAGGTTTTCGTGGGCGGGCCGCCCACCATTTCGTGGGGCGCAATGATCCAGCGCGGGCTCTTCAAGGCCCTGGGCCGCGCCTACACGCGCATTGCGCGGCGCGTGTTCAAGAACATGCCGCCGGGTTTTCTCAAGTGCCAGGTGCTGCGCGCCGAACCGGTGGACATCCGCGACGGCAGCGTCTCGGTGACGCACGAGGACTTTCACGTTCCGGGGCGGCTGCCGCTGAGCTGGATACGCGTCTACGCGTCGCGCGACCACGCCCTTCCCGGCCATTGCGGCCACGGCTGGCAAACCCCGGCGGATGTGCGCCTGGCGATCGAAGCCGACGGACTGATCAGCCTGCAGGGGCCGGAGGAATTCGCGCTGTTCCCTGCGTTGCCGCAGTCGGAGGGACAGCAGGTGCTCGACGTGGTCGACGGCGCGCGACTGATGCGCCAGGGCAGCGAACTGGTGGTGCGATTCAAGAGCGGCCTGCGCTATCACTTCGAGGATGCGCTGTCGACCAAGGGAGAGCTTCTCGCCGCGACCCTGCCGATCACGCGCATCGAGGATGCCTGCGGCAACCACTGGCGCTTCGCGCGCCAGGGCGGCGATCTGGTGCGTATCGCCGAGAGCGGCGTTGACGGCCTCCCGGGCCGCAGCATCGAGGTGCGATCGCGCGGGGGGTACATCGAGTCCATGGCGCTGCGCGACCCCGCCACTGGACAGGACCATCCGCTGGTGCGCTACCGCCACCTCGATGGAGACTTGCTGGCGGCCATCGATGCGCTGGGCGCGGCGCGCGAGTTTGCCTACCTGCAGCACCGCATGGCGCGCCACACGGATCGCACGGGCCTGTCGTTTCACTACGCGTACGACGAACAATGGCGGGTGGTGCACGCCTGGGGCGACGGCGGGCTGCACGACTACCGGTTCGCCTACAACGCCGTGCTGCGCCAGACCGAAGTCACCAACTCGCTGGGGCACCTCACCGTCGTCAAGTTCGACGAAGCCGGGCTGCCGCTGGCCGAGATCGATCCGCTCGACGGCGTGACCACCTTTGAATACGACGACGTGGGACGCACCGTGGCCGTGACCGCACCCGGAGGTTTGCGCACGGAGTTCACGTATGACGTGCGAGGCAATCTGCTGGGGGTGCAGCGGCCGGACGGGAGCACCGTAGTCAGCGAGTATGACGATGCAGACGAGCCGCGCGCCGTGATTGACCCGCTGGGCCATCGCTGGAAATACGACTATGACGCGCGCGGTCTGGCGCTTAGCGAAACCGATCCACTGGGCGCAGTGACCCGTTTCGAGCACGACCACCATGGCCAGCTGGTTCGCCGCACCAATGCGCGCGGCGCGATCACTCAACTGCGCTACGACAGACATGGCCAGTGGAACGAAGTGACCGATCCGCTGGACCAAGTCAGCCGCTTCGAACATGACGCACTCGGGCGACTGGCCGTGCAGGTCGACGCGCTGGGACGGAAGACCCGCTATCACTACGACGCCAAGGGGCGGCTGCTGAGGGTCGAGCAGCCCGACGGCTCTTGCATTGGCTGCGCCTACGACGGTGAAGACCGGCTCGTTCACTACGTAGACGAGGCCGGCACCGCAACGCGCATGCAGTACATGGGCACGGGCCACATCGAAAGACGGATCCAGGCCGACGGGCATCTGGTGCAGTACCACTACGATACAGAGGAGCAACTCATAGGCCTGACCAATCAGCGCGGTGAACGCTACGAACTACGCCGTGACGCGCTGGGCCGCATCGTCGAGGAGGTCGACTACTGGGGGCAGTCGAACATCTATCAATACGATGCGGCCGGACGTCTTGCCGCCACCATCGACCCACTGGGCCAACGCATTGCCTTCGATACGGACAAGCTGGGCCGTATCACGCGCAGGACCCTTGCTGATGCGCTGCAACCGGGTCGGCAGGTACAGGAGCACTTCGCATACGACCGCCTCGGTCAGTTGGTAGAGATGCGCAACAACGCGGCCCACATCAAGCGCCGTTTCGATGCCATTGGGCGATTGCGTGAGGAGGTGCACAACGGATTCAAGGTAGTCAGCCACTACGACGAAACAGGCAATCGCATCTTGCGCGAGACCAGTGCCGGCAATCGCGTGGCCTGCTCCTTTGATCTGCGCGATCAGGTACTGCGCATCACCATCAACGACGAGACGCCCATCGTCTTCACCCGTGATGCATTGGGCCGGACGACAGACGAGCAGCTCAACCCGCGGATGCGACGCCAGTTCGACTACGACGCGCGCGACCTGCTCACCGCCCAGGCAGTGTTCGCGGATGCCCGGCCCGTGTTTGATACCCGCTATGACTACGACCGCGCCGGCAACCTCACGCGGCGCAGCGACAGCCAGCAAGGCATCGACGACTACCGCTATGACGTGCTGGGCCGGCTGTTGGAGCACACCAATCCGAAGGGTCGCGTCGAGCGCTTTCTCAGCGACCCCGCAGGCGATCGGCTTCAAACACGCGTCAAACAAGTGCAGATGAAGCGTGCAGTCGGCGGGCAAGATGCCGCTGAAGTCGTGTCATGGACGCGCGAGGGCGTCCATGACGGTGTGCACTATATTTTCGACCGGGCGGGAGATCTGATCCGCAAAAGCGCCCCCCACGATCCGCAACCCGCCGAAATGGAACTGACCTGGGACGCCAATCATCGGCTGGCGCGGAGCAGCAGGAACGGACACGCCACGACCTACGGCTACGACCCACTAGGAAGGCGCGTCTTCAAACGCAGCGCCACACACACTCACTGGTTCTTCTGGGATGGGACTACGTTGGCGAGTGAAGTGCAAGAGACGCATACAACCGACGAGGCGCCGGCAACAGGCAACGTGGTGCGCTTCAATGCCGCAAGCAGGCGCACCCTTCAACCCAGGGCCTTGCATCAAAAAGCAAGGGAGTATGTTCATTACCCTGGCACCTTCGTCCCACTTGCGCTTCTGGTGCCAGACGAAAAGTCGGTACAAGTCCTGAACTACCACGTCGATCCCAACGGATGCCCCACGCGCTTGACGGACCGCAACAACCAGACCGTCTGGTCCGCGAGCTATGCAGCTTGGGGAGCCGTCGATGCGCTGAAACACCTGCAGACCGAGAACCCCATCCGGTACCAGGGACAGTACCTGGACCCGGAGACGGGACTGCATTACAACACCTTCCGCTACTACGACCCCGACTTAGGATGCTTTGCAAGTCAGGACCCGATCGGCCTGGAGGGCGGCACCAATCTCTATCAGTATGGGTCCAATCCGAACGGCTGGATCGACCCACTGGGCTGGAGCTGTGGTCCCGCAACGAGACAGAACTCCGCTGGCCAGTGGATTGATGCACGGGGGCGGTTTGCTCGTGCACCCAATGTGGCGGGACTTCCCCGATTCAAGGGAAAAACCGTTGCGCAGGTTGTGCGAACTCTGACGAGCCAAGGCTATACGCGAACCAATCCGGCGAACCCGAAGAACCAAAGATGGAAGCACCCCGATGGATCTGAAGTGCAGATTCACGCCTATGGGAACAACGCAACGGGCCCCTACAAGGCAGGCAACAATGCGCATGTCCACAAATCGCTGGGCCGCCATGGCAACGCGGGAACTGTCGAACTGGCCGACGATGGAAAGACACAGGTATCCACGCATTCGGGGCCAGCTCACATCGGAATCAGAAATCCCCAGGACTTCCCTGCTGTTTCCGGGCGAAACCATGGAGATTGATCAGGAATCATGGCTGCAGAGTTCTATATAAATTTCAAGGATTCATCATGGGTGGCCCAGCAAAAGGAGGCGTTGATCGAAAAAATCAAAGCCCTCCCGACCTATGTGCAAAACAATGAAGATGAATACTGGCTGCGGGGTCTGGAAGACGGGGTCTCGGAGGGCCGTTGGCAATTCGATGTGCGCATATTCATCAAAGAGAAATCACCGGCATTCCTGGAAATTTCGGCGCACCCTCCCAGCATCGAACACGATCTGAAGCTCCTGTTTTCCTGGCTCAGAAGCAGAACCCCGCTGTCGATTGATGACGAAGACGGGGAGCCCTCCGGCTGGTAGCTAGACAGCGTATCCGACCCGTGGAGCCGTGCCCTCTGCCGGGCATGGCAGCCACCCGATCCTGGCGCAGCCCGCGCTTCGCCCAAAACCTGAAAAGCGAGGGCCTCGAGCCCACCGTGCCGGAACAATCGGCGGGGCGATACACGCCTCGCGCACAACGATCGACTGAGCACCCGACGACGACCCGCAAGGGTTATCCCGCAGACGTGCTTTCTTGCCATTCATTTAACATGTTAACTAATTTCAAAGAGGCACGAGCTTTTGGCCAGCACCTTCACCCACCGCAACCTCCCGCGCCTGCTGCTGCAGGCCCGTGAAGCCGTCATGGCTCACACGCGGCCCAGCCTGCGCGAGCACGCGCTGTCCGACCAGCAGTGGCGCGTGCTGCGCGTGCTGGGCGAGCACGGGGCGGTGGAAACCGGCCGCGTGGCGCGCGAGGCGTTCATCCTCGGCCCCAGCCTCACCGGTGTGCTCGCGCGCATGGAGCGCGACAACCTGATCGCCCGAAGCCGCGATCCCGAAGACCAGCGCCGCACCGTCGTCGAAGCCACTGCGCATGGAATGAAGCTGGTGAAAAAGCTGTCCTCGAGCATCGAGGCGCACTACCAGTGGCTGGAGCAGTCGCTGGGCAAGACCAAGCTGACGCAGCTGTATGGGCTGCTCGACGAACTGATCGCGCTGGAGCAGCCCGAATGACCCCTTCTCCTTTCCTGCCCACCGGCACGGTGTACGGCACGCTGCTGAACTTTCGCGCGGAAGTGGAAGCGCTTGCGCCGCAGATGACGCAGCCGCCCTACAAGGCACCGCCGAAAGCGCCGGTGCTCTATGTGAAGACCGCCAACACCTGGAGTCCGCATGGCAGCGCGATCACCGTGCCTGCATCCGTGCCCGAAGTGGAGATCGGCGCGAGCATCGGCATGGTGATCGGCG
>Ga0307412_10001939_pt1 | contig 11442 bp, 11 predicted proteins | sample DK1Cmetagenome_3_FD_203823 | JGI IMG/M metagenome (GOLD analysis project Ga0307412, IMG submission 203823) | Maize rhizosphere microbial communities from greenhouse at UC Davis, California, United States - DK15-C-1 | ecosystem: Host-associated > Plants > Roots > Rhizosphere > Soil | place: USA...
CGGCGAGAGCGCGGCCAGCCGCCGCGCCGGCGGCGGCGAGAACGAGCGCGAGGAGGGCGCAGGCGGCCAGCCCTCGCTCGGCGAGGAAGGCGGCCCAGTCGCTGCTCGGCCACGGGTTCGAGGTCATCCCGTCCTGGCCCAGCGACGGGTCGCGCCGGCTCGCGAAGCGCGGATACCAGACCGGCCAGTTGCCGGGGCCGACGCCGAGCAGCGGGTGGGCGAGTGCCATGCGCAGCGTGTTCTCGTACTGAACGAGCCGTCCGCGGCCGCTCCCCTCCCGGTAGTCCACGACGTTGCGCACGGAGTCGAGGTAGGGCGAGTCGCTGCGCCAGCGCAGCGTGTTGGGGAGGAGGAGCGCGGAGAGGATGCCGACCGCGCCGGCGAGGACGACGAGGCGGCGGCGCGCGGCGACGAGGGGGTCGGCGGGCAGAGCGCGGGCGCGCCAGACGGCGAACGCCGCCGGGACGAGCGCGGCGAGCGTCGCCAGCCACGCGGCGCGGCTGCGCGAGAGGACGAGTGCGGCCGACACGACGCCGATCGCGATGGCGCTGGCGAGCGCACCGTACGAGCGCCGCGCCGCGAGCGCGCAGAGCACGACGAGCGGGAGGCCGATCGCCGAGACGTGAGCGACGAAGTTCCGGTTGCCGAAGGTCCCGCCCGGCGAGCGGTTGATGCTGAAGTAGTCGCTGTCCACCCCGTACGCCTGAAGCAGCGCCGTCGCCGCGCCTAGCGTGACGGCGGTCGCCAGGGCGAGGACGAGTGGGCGGCCGCGGCCCGCCCCGGCGAGGGCGTGCGCCGTCCAGAAGACGGCGGCGCCCGAGACGCTGATGCCGAGCGCTCGCACGGCGAGCCAGCGGTTGTCGGCGAGGGCGGCGGAGAGAATGCCGAGGAGAAGGAAGCCGGCGAGCGCCCGGTCGACGGGGCGCCAGCGGCGCCAGCCCGCGTCACGCGCCGCGGCGAGCGTGAGCACGCCGGCGAGCGCCGCGGCGATGTGCAGGGCCAGCTCCTTCGGGACGAAGAAGCGATCGAGCTCGAACGCCTTGAAGGGGAGCGCGGCGAGGACGACGGCGACGGCGCCGGCCTGCAGGGCGGCGAGTGCCGCCCGTGGCGCGCGGGCGGTGGGGGCAGTGCGCAACGAAACTCCGCGGAGGATCCGCCCGGCCGATCGGCGACGGGCGACGAAGGCTGGACGGAGCGGAGGGGGCCAGGGTCACGCGGCGCGGCACCGCGCCGCGTGACGGGCGGCGATCAGCCCGGCGGGATCGTGAGGACCACCTCGTCGCCCGGCCGGATGTTGATCTCGTCGCTGATCGGACTGCGCTGGCCGCCGATCGGGTCGGCGAGGAAACGCACGGTGCCGCGATAGATCATCGTCTTCGGCAGCGCGAAGCTGCTCGTGGAGGACCCAGTCGCGATGCCGAGCCGCTGCCGGGCGCCGCCGGGCGCCATGATGTAGATGACCATGTCGGCGAAGCCCCGGTTCTCGACGCGAAGACTGGTCGGCGCGTCGGGCATCGGCGCCTCGGGGGGCGCGGACGGCCGACAGGCGACTGCCGGCGCGGCGGCGAGGAGAAGGAGAGCGACGAGGCGGAACAGGAGCGAGCGGCGATGCGTGGGGCGCATGAGGCCTCCGGGTACGGTCGAGAGCGGGCGCGGACGCGCGCAGCGTCGCAGGTCGTGTTCCACGGCGGGCCCGGCCGGCCGCCGGCTCGCGTCGGCCCGATCCTTCCGTCGGGAGCCCGGGACGCACGGCCGGTGTGGCGGCGGTGCGGCGTCGTCCACTTCACACTCTCTACACCCCACGGCAGACCGTGTTCGAGCGCTTCGCCCGTCACCCGTCGCGCATCCGTCCGACGGCCGCCAGCGCGGTGGGTGGCCGCCGCGCCGCGGCACGCCCGTTCCGATGACACGCGAGGTGCGCGCCGACCGACCGCGTGTCGGCACGGCGGGGTGGAGCATTCCTCGCGCATACGCCGGCGAGTTTCCCGGCGACGGCACGCACCTCGAGCGGTACGCGCGGCGGCTCGACGCGGTCGAGATCAACTCCTCCTTCTACCGGCCGCACGCCGCGGAGACGTACGAGCGGTGGGCAGACTCTACGCCCGACGGATTCCGCTTCGCGGTGAAGGTGCCGAAGGAGGCGACGCACGTCCGTCGGCTCGTCGACGCGGACGAAGTGCTCGACGAGTTCGTGCCCCAGGCGGCGGCGCTCGGCGCCAGGCTCGGCCCGCTGCTCGTCCAGCTGCCGCCGAGCCTGCGCTTCGACGGCGAGGTCGGCGAGCGCTTCCTGATCGCGCTCCTCTCGCGGCACGACGGCCTGGTGGCGCTCGAGCCGCGGCACGCGACGTGGATGACCGGCGAGGCGGACGCGCTGCTGCGCGCCTATCGCGTGGCGCGCGTCGCGGCCGACCCGCCGCGCGCGGCGTCCGACGCCCGGCCCGGCGGCTGGCCCGGCCTCGTCTACCTTCGGCTCCACGGCTCACCACGCATCTATTGGTCGTCGTACGGCGCCGAGCGACTGCGCGCGACCGCCGCCGAGCTCGACGCCGCGGTGGCTCGCGGCGCGGCGGCGTGGTGCATCTTCGACAACACGGCCTCTGGCGCGGCCACGGGCAACGCGCTGGAGGTGGCCGGCCTTCTCGCCGAATAGGGCGAACGGCGAAAGAAGAAAGACCGTGGCCGCGTCCGGCGCGCGGCCACGGTCTTTCCTCACTTCGATCTTCGCCCTACTGGTACTGGATGTAGAGCGGGCGCGGGTACAGCGTCAGCACCTGTTCCGGCGTCATCACCTTCGAGCCGGCCTTCCTCTGGTCGTTGTGGTAGAAGAGCTTGAAGCCCGTGAACTGAACCGGCTCCTTGGCGACGTAGGCGTGGTAGGAGTCGCGCTTCATCCACTCCGGTCCCCAGCCGTCCATGTGCATCACGACCTGCACGCGCGGGTCGAGGCGAATGCTCTTGCTGTTCGTCACCATCGGGCGCGTGAAGCGGTGGACGACGAGCACCTTCGGCGGCAGGTTGTGCTTCGTCACGAGGTCGGCGAGGAACGACGACGCGTAGTTGACGTCGGTCGCGTCGTACGACCCGATGCGCGTGCCCGGCTTGTGCCCGCCCTTCATCGAGAACTCGGGGTCGATGCCGAGGTGGAAGTTGGGGCGGGCGAGGAATTGGGCGAGCGCGGGCAGTTCCTCGCGCAGCGAGCCGGTGCCGACCTGGATGTCGAGGAAGACGAGCGCGTCGCGGCGCGCCGCCCACGTCGCGACGCGCTCGATGAGCGAGTCCGCCATCCGCATCCGGTACTTGCCGCTCCGCCCCGGGTCAGCCTGCGCCACGACCGCGATCAGGTGGAGAGCCGGCTGCGCGGGGTGCGAGGGGTCCGCCTTGTTCCAGCGCGCGACCTCACGGTCGAGCCGCGCCAGCATGTCGTCCACTGGGTACTCGCCGAGCACGCCCATGCGCTTCGACAGCGGATTGCCGTAGTAGGCGACGATCCGCTTCGCCGGCAGGATCGCGCCCGGCAGTGGCGCCGGCATCTTCACCGGCCAGAGCTCGGCGACGGAGGCGCTGTCGCGCTCGATCGGGGAGAGGCGGGGCGCCGTCGAGCCGGCCGTGCTCGCGGGTCGCGGGGCAGCGGTCGTCTTCTTCTTGACCGCCGCGCGCTTCTTCGCCGGCGCCTTTGCGCTGCTCCGCTTCCTGGCCGCAACCGGCGTCACCGCGGCGGCCCGCGTCGCGCTGCCGGCGCGGGCGGTCGAGTCGCTCTGCGCGGCGAGCGGCGCGGCGGCGAGGAGGAAGAGGGCGGCGGCGAGCGTGGCAGGAGTGCGAAGAGGCATCGGGTGCGGCTGACGGGGAGAAGACGACGGGCGGAGAGTCGCCGGGACTGACGACCGGGGTGCGCCGCGCGTTGCGGGACGCCAAAGTTAACGGCGGCGCCCACGGCCTCGTACCCCGCGCTTTCCGGCGAGTGGCCGGGCTCGGTGGTCGTTCACTTGCACAGGAGGAGGCCATGACGACCGACCCCGAGGCGCAGCGCACGCCGACGCCCTCGCCTCCGCCGATCGCCGCCCGCCCGCGGCGGCTGTTCCCGCTCGGCGCCGCGGCGCTCTTCCTCTTTCTCGTGCTCGGCGCCGTCGGACTCTGCCGCCCCGCCCTCCTCCGCACGCCGCTCGCCGACCGCGCCGGCGAGACGCGCGTGTCGCACGACCTCGTGGTCGAGAAGGTGCGCTCGGTCGCCAAGCTGCTGACGAGCGAGACGACGGTGCGCGACGTCGTCGTCTACGAGAACACGTGGCTCAACTCCACCAAGCGGTCGCTCGTCGTCGTCACGGGGCGAGTCCTCGCCGGTATGGACCTCGACAAGGGGACCGAGGTGCGGGTGGACGACGCGGCGAAGCGAATCACGGTGTCCCTGCCGCCTGCCGAGGTGCTGGCGGTCGAGGTGACGAACATGAGGACCTACGACGAGCGCGGCGGGCTCTGGAACCCGTTCCGCCCCGAGGACCGCGACGCGATCCAGCGGCAAGTGCGCGCACAGCTGGAGCGCGCCGGTGCCGAGCTCGGCGTCGTCGAGCACGCGAACCGCAGCGCCAAGCAGCTGCTCGAGACGCTCCTCGCCACAGACGGCTACACGGTGGACGTCACCGTTCGCGCGCGGCCGATCACGGCGCCGGCGGCTCGTTAGGCGGGCGCGAGCGGGGACGGCGAATCGTCCCGCGCCGAGGACACCGGTGACCGCCCGCCGACTGCGTGGAAACTGCAAATCATTGTCGTGGAGCGAGTTGCGGTGCCGCCCGGATCGCGGGGCCGGCGGCACCGGGCATGCCTTTCCATTCGCCGTCATCACTCACCGACGGATCGATAGGAGAGAGCTCATGCCCCGTAATTTCGTTCGCGCCGCCGTCGCCTCGACGGCCCTCGCCACCGCCGCGGCGCTCGCCGCCGCCCCGCTCCACGCGCAGCGCGCCCCGGCGGCGGCCGACGCCGCGCGCCCGGCGCCGTTCTTCCAAGTCACGCCCTACGCCGGCTACATGTTCTTCGGCGACTTCGTGAAGGGCCCGGTCGGGACGAGCATCTCGAGTGCCAGTGGCCCCCTTTACGGCGCGCAGCTCGGCGTCAACGTGACGCCCAACGTGACCCTGATCGGCAACGTCGCGCGCGCGAGCGGCGACCTGCAGATCGGCGTGCCGCTGCTCGGCGGCTTCTCGGTCGGCCAGAGCTCGGCGTGGATGTACGACGCCGGCGTCCAGCTCAGCGCCCCGCTCGGCGCGCGCAGCCGGCTGCCGATCACGCCGTTCCTCCAGCTCGGCGCCGGCGCGATCCGCTACGACGTGGGCGTCGTCGGCCTCGAGACGAACGCCACCAGCTTCGCCGCGAACGCCGGCGTCGGCGCCGACGTCGGGCTCGGCAGCGGCATCTCGCTCCGCGTGCTCGCCAAGGACTACATCGGCAAGTTCGACGTCGAGCAGGCCACCTCGTTCGGCGGCGTGGAGGGCAACACCTCGCACAACGTCGGAGTGAGCGCGGGCCTCAAGCTCGAGTTCTAGCGCCACACGAGAAACGACATGCGGCGCCGGCGGTGGATTCAGTCCACCGCCGGCGCCGCATGGTCGCGCACCGGTGCCGCTCAGCGGCGCACGATCTCCGCGACGCCCTCGATCAGCCGCTCGACCTCGTCGTCGGTCGTATAGAGCGCGCAACCGACGCGGACCATGCCGTCGGCGGCCTGACCGAGCCGCGCGACGATCGTCGAGGCGTAGAAGTCGCCGTTCGAGACGAAGAGGGCGCGCTCGGCGAGTCGGCGCGCCACCTCCACCGACGGCACGCCGGCGACGGTGAAGGCGACGGTCGGGGTGCGCGGCGAGTTCGGCGGCGGCCCGTAGAGCCTGACGCCGGGGAGCGCGCCGAGCCCCTCCCACAGGCGCACGACGTGCGGCGTCTTGCGGGTCGTAGCGTCGCCGTAGGCGCGCGTCAGCCGCTCGCGGCGCGAGCCGCCGCCGTCGCCGCCGAGCGAGGCGAGGAAGTCGATCGCCGCCGTCGTGCCTACCATCCCCTCGTGGTTCTGTGTCCCCGTCTCGAGTCGTTCGGGCGCCGAGTCGGGGGCCGGGACGAGCTTCGGGACGTCGAGCGCGGCGAGCAGCTCGTGACGGCCGTAGAGCAGGCCGACGTGCGGTCCGTAGAACTTGTAGGCCGAGCAGGAAAGGAAGTCGCAATCCATGGCGCGCACGTCCACCAGCGCGTGGGGCGCGTAGTGGACGGCGTCCACGAAGACGAGCGCCCCGACGTCGTGCGCGAGCCTCGCCGCTGCGGCGACGTCGGTCACCGTGCCGAGGGCATTGGAGGCGGCGCCGATCGCGAGCAGCCGGGTGCGCGGCGTCAGGCAGCGCGCGAGGTCGTCCCAGTCGAGCCGCCCTGCGACGGGGTCGACCCGCGCCACGCGCACGGTGACGCCGCGCTCGCGCTCGAGGGCGCGCCAGGGGGCGACGTTGGCGTGGTGGTCGAGCTCCGTGACGACGATCTCGTCCCCCGCCCCGAGGGCGCGGTCGCTCAGCCCGCGGCCGAGGGCGCGCGCGAGGTGGAAGGTGAGCGTCGTCATGTTCGCGCCGAAGGCGATCTCGTCGGGGCGCGCGTTGAGCAGGTCGGCCGCCGCCGCCCGCCCAGCGACGATCGCGGCGTCGGTCTCGACGCTCGTCGGATAGACCCAGTGCGTGTTGGCGTTGTGGTGATAGAGGTAGTCCGCCATCGCCTCCCCGACGACGCGCGGCACCTGCGTGCCGCCCGGGCCGTCGAAGTAGGCGACGGGGAGCCCGCTGTGGGTGCGGGAGAGGGCCGGGAACGCTGCGCGGAGCGAGTCGAGGAATGAGGAATCAGGAATCGGTCGGGGGTCTACCTCCTGCCGGTCCACCTTCCGTTCGCGAGTCCCACCTGTGGTGGAGCCACCGCCTGAGTCCTGATTCCTCATTCCTTCACCCTTCCCCCGACGAGTACTTTCCGCCGATCTCCACCCCCGCCCAACCCTCTACCACCCGCGCCGCCTCGACGTGGTCGGCCTCCTCGCCTAACGTGGCGTGGGCGAGGCGAAAGAGTTCGGCGGTGAGTTGAAGGAGTGGGGCGGGCACGCCCCGCTGGCGGGCGAGGTCGGCAGCGATCGCGACGTCCTTGTCCAGCAGGGCGACGCGAAACGTGCGCGGGAAGGCGCGGGTCAGCACCCGCTCCGGGAAGAGGTTCATCGAGGAGTTCGAGCGGCCGCTCGAGGCGTTGATCACGTCGAGCGCCACGTCGGCCCGCACTCCCGCCTTCTCCAGTGTGGCGAGCCCCTCGGCGGCCGACCAGATGTGTACCGCGAGCAGCGCCTGGTTCACCGCCTTGACGGCGTGGCCGGCGCCGACCGGGCCGCAGTGGACGATCTTCGCGCCGAACGTCTCGAGCACGGGTCGCGCCCGCGCAACGTCCGGCGCGCTCCCGCCACACATCACGGTGAGCCTGCCCTGCTCGGCGCCCGCCACGCCGCCACTCACGGGGGCGTCCACAAAGCCCACGCCGTGCTCGGCGAGCCGCACCGCAATGCGACGCGAGGTGGCCGGGTCGCCCGAGGTGCAGTCCACGAGCAGCGCCGCGCGCTCGAGCCCCGCAAGGAGCCCGTCGGGGCCCTCCAACAGCGACGCCACCTCGCGCGACGTCGGCAGGCAGGTGACGACGATGCCGGCGCCCCGCGCCGCCTCGCGTGGCGTGGCCGCCACAGTCGGCGCGCCCCCGTCGCGCGCCAGCCCGGCCACCGTCCGGGCCTTCGACGCCGTGCGGTTCCAGAGGGCAGTCGAGTAGGCGGGGGAGGCGGCGAGACGACGCGCCATCGGCGCGCCGATGGCGCCGAGCCCGAGGAACGCGACCTGCTCTGGCATTTTGTCGAGTGCGCTGGTATCTGGGGTGGGGACGCAGGCAACTTCACCGCCGCGCCGACGCCAGTCAACGTCGTCCACGGAGCAGCGAACATGGATCCACGCGTCGTTCAGATCGCCCACCGAGCACGGTCACCCCGAGCCTGCCTGGCGACTCTCCTCCTCTCCCTCCTCACCGCCGGCGCGATCGCCTGCAGCGGCAGCGAAGGCGACGGGGACGTGGGCCCGCTGCCGGCAATCACGGGCGACTACGCCCTGCTCACGGTGGACGGTGCGAACCTGCCGGTGATCGTCGCCTCCGGACTGAGCGGCAGCGAGACGCTACTGAGCGCGCGGCTCGAGCTGCTCGGCGGGACGGCGCGCGACATCAAGCAGCGGCGGCGCGCCTTCTCGGGCTCTCCGGTCACCACGGTCACCGACACGGTCGAGGTGCAGGTCACGCGCCTGAACGAGCGGACGCTGCTCGTGCGCGCGCCCGGCCTGCCAAACGTGGCGCCCGACACGGCGACGCTCGCCGACGGCGTCGTCGAGAACGGGCTCCTGACCTGGCGCACGCGCTCGGCGCCGACCAACCCCTCCGGCCTCAACTCCACGCTCGTCTACGGCCGCGAGCGGTAACGGGGGCGATGGTCACCACGCTGCGCATCAGCGGGATGCTCTCGGTGCACGCCCGCCGCGCCGTGTTCACCGCGCTCGGCGGGGTCGAGGGCGTCATGCGGGCCGACGTCGAGCTCGGGCGCGCAGTCGTCGAGCACGACGGGCGGGCGACGCCGGCGCGGCTGCGCGAGGCCGTCGCCCTCGCCGGCTGCGAGGTGAAGGAGGTGGTCGAGGAGCGCCGGCGGCTGCCCACGGTCTGAGCGGGAGCAGGCGCGTCACGGCGGCGCCGGCGGTCGTCTTGTTCGCCTCCGGCGCCCCTCCTAACTTGACGCTCCCGCCGCCCGCCGCCGCTCGCTCGACAGGACCTTCCCGATGACGCCACCGCAGCCGAAGGAAGAGCGACCGCTCGGGACGCTGCTCGCCCCGGACATCCTCGCCCTCCTCGACGAGGCGCCGGGGAGCGTGGCGACGGAGACCGAGGAGATGCACCCGGCCGACCTGGCCGACGTCGCCGAGGCGATCCCGGAGGAGCGCGTCGCCGACCTCCTGCGCGCCCTCCCGGCGGACCGCGCGGCGGACGTCCTCGAGTACCTCGACGAGGAACGGCGGGCGCGCGTCCTCGAGGCGATGTCGAGCGCGCAGGCCGCTCGACTGGTCACCGAGATGACGCCGGACGAGCGGGCCGACGTCCTCGACGAGCTCGAGGCGGAGACGGCGGAGGACATCCTCGCCGAGATCCCCGCCGAGGCGCGCCGCGAGACCGAGCGGCTGCGCGCGTACGACCCGGACACCGCCGGCGGGTTGATGACGACGGAGTACGTCTCCGTCCCCGACACGATGTCGGTGGCCGCGGCGCTCGCCGGTGTGCGCGCCGCGGCGCGCGGCGGGCGCAAGGAGGCGATGTACGCCGTCTACCTGACCGACGAGCGCGGGCGGCTGCGCGGCGTGCTCTCGCTGCGCGAGCTGCTCGCCGCCCCCGATGGCGCCCCCGTCACAGACGTGGCGTGGTCCGAGGTGGTGAGCGTGCTCGACGTCGCCGACCGCGAGGAGGTGGCGCGCGTCACCGCGAACTACGGCCTCGTCGCCGTGCCGGTGGTGGACGCGCTCGGCCGGCTCGTCGGCGTCGTCACCGTGGACGACGTGATCGACGTCATCCAGGAGGAGCAGACGGAGGACGTGCAGAAGCTGGGCGGCATGGAGGCGCTCGACGAGCCCTACATGCAGATCGGCTTCGGGGCGATGATCCGCAAGCGCGGCGTCTGGCTGCTGGTGCTGTTCATCGGCGAGATGGCGACGGCGAGCGTGATGGGGAAGTTCGAATCGGAGATCGACCGCGCGATCGTCCTCGCACTCTTCATCCCGCTCATCATCTCGTCGGGCGGCAACTCGGGGTCGCAGGCGACGTCGCTCATCATCCGCGCCATGGCGCTGCGCGAGGTGGGGCTCCGGGACTGGTGGCGTGTCGCGCGTCGCGAGGTCCCGACTGGGCTCGTCCTCGGCGCGATCCTCGGCACGATCGGTTTCGCGCGGATCCTCGCCTGGCAGTCGCTGGGGTGGGCGGACTACACCGAGCACTACATGCGCGTCGCCGTCGCCGTCGGCGCGGCGCTGGTCGGCGTGGTGACGTTCGGCTCCCTCACCGGCTCGATGCTCCCGTTCGCGCTCAGGCGCCTCGGCTTCGACCCGGCCAGCGCGTCGGCGCCGTTCGTCGCCACGCTCGTCGACGTGACGGGGATCGCGATCTACTTCACGGTCGCGGCGATCCTGCTTCGCGGGGTGCTGCTGTGACCGGCGAGCCGGCGTGAGCCGCCCCTCGGCGGCGCGCGCGACGCTGTTCATCCTCGGCGCCGCCTGCTGTTTCGGGTCGGTCGCCGTGCTCACCGAGCTGGCCAAGCGCGGGGGCGCGACGCTCACGACGGCGCTCTTCTGGCGCTACCTCGTGGGCGGCGCGCTGCTCGCCCTCGCCGCGGGCGGTGTGCGCCGCGGCTGGATCGGCGGCCGCGCCGGCGCCCGCGCGCTGCTGCTCGGCGGCACCGGCCAGGCGGTGATCGCCTACATGAGCCTCGCGGCGCTCGACTATGTGCCGGCGGCGACGCTCGCCTTCCTCTTCTACACCTACCCCTCGTGGGTCGCGGCGATCGCCGTGCTGCGCGGCAGCGAGCGGGTGGACGCGACCCGCGCCGCGGCGCTGGTACTGTCGCTCGGCGGGATCGCGCTGATGGTCGGCTCCCCGTGGAGCGCGGCACTCGACCCGGTCGGCGTCGCGCTCGCCCTCGGCTCGGCGCTGCTCTACGCGCTCTACATCCCGCTCATCGGCTGGCTGTCGGCGGGGCGTGATCCGGCGGCGGTTTCGGCACACATCGCGCTCGGCGTCGCCGTCCTGCTCGGCGTCGCGGGGCTCGCCGACGGGGAGCTGACGGGGCGCCTGTCGATGCAGTCGTGGCTCGCCGTCGCCGGTCTCGCCGTCGTCTCGACCGCGATCGCCTTCGTGCTCTTCCTGCGCGGGCTGGCCGTGCTCGGCCCCGTGCGCACGGCGATCGTCTCGACCGTCGAGCCGTTCTGGACCGCCGTGCTCGCCGTCGTCGCCCTCGGCCAGCCGTTCCGGCTCGCGACGCTCGCCGGGGGTGCGATGATCGCCGCCGCCGTGCTGCTGCTCCAGCGCCGACCGGCTCCGGGGAGACCGGAGCCGGTCGGCGGGGGCGCGGGCGCCGGGTGACGGCGGACGCCCGTGGCGGGTAGCTCTCCCATGTGGAGCCGCCTCCTTCCGGCCGCCGGCGCCGCGCTCGCGTGCGCCCTGCCCTCCCTCGCGGCACCGCGCACTGCGGCGGCCCAGGAGGCGCCGCCCGCGGCGACCTCGCCCTCCCCGCAGGGCGTCGTGGTGCGCGGCCGGGTCGTCAGCGCGGCGGACGGAGAGGCCGTGCGGGCGCGCGTCACCGTCGAGCCGACTGGCGGCGCGGCA
>Ga0307412_10001940_pt1 | contig 11439 bp, 9 predicted proteins | sample DK1Cmetagenome_3_FD_203823 | JGI IMG/M metagenome (GOLD analysis project Ga0307412, IMG submission 203823) | Maize rhizosphere microbial communities from greenhouse at UC Davis, California, United States - DK15-C-1 | ecosystem: Host-associated > Plants > Roots > Rhizosphere > Soil | place: USA...
CGCGGGCCTACTGACGGATCGATCCTCCCCCGGGCGGGGGAGGATTGCCATGCGTATTGACGCGGCGCACCCGCCCTGCGACGAGCCTGCTCCCGAGGGGGACAGGGCCGATGCGGGTGGTACTGGCGACGCTGGGAACGCTGGGGGATGTGCACCCCTTCATCGCGCTCGCGTTGGGGTTGCAGGCGCGCGGCCATGTGCCGGTGTTTGCCGGCGCCGAGGCGGTGCGGCCGATCGCCGCGCGGCACGGCATCGAATTCCATCCCATTCGCCCCGACGGCGCGCAGGTGCTCGCCGATACCGGCATGGACGAAGGCGCGGCGGCGCGGGCGGTGGCGACTGATCTTGGCTTCGTGATCGATCGGGTGGTGCTGCCCTATGCCGAGGCGACGCTGGCCGACCTGAAGCCGGTGATCGCCGGCGCCGATCTGGTGATCTCCAGCACCTTCTCGATCCTGGCGCGGATCGCGGCGCAGGCGGCGGGGGTGCCGCTCGCCTCGGCGCTGCTCCAGCCGATCACGTTGCTTTCCGCCGAGGATCCGCCGGTGCTGCCGCGCGGCGAGACGACGTTGGTCAGGCTGCGCCGCTGGTTCGGGCCGGGCGCCGTGCGGCCGCTGCTGCGGCTTGCCGACCGCGCCTATGCCAAGCGGATGAAGCCCTTCGCCGCGTTGCGTGCCGCCGCCGGGGCACCGCCCTTTGCGGGCAACGAGATGCTCGCCGGGCCGCTGGCGGTCGAGCGGGCGGTGGGGCTGTGGTCGCCGGCGTTCGCGCCGGCCCCGACCGATGCGCCGGCCAATTTCGTGCAGACCGGCTTCGTCTTGTACGATGGCGGGTTCGCGGGGCAGGGGCTCTCAACCGAGCTCGAGGCGTTCCTGCAGGCGGGACCGCCGCCGCTGGTGTTCACGCTCGGCAGCATGGCGGTCTATGCCGAGGATGGCTTCTACGCGGCCAGTGCGGCAGCGGCACGGCTGCTGGGGATGCGCGCAGTGCTGCTGGTCGGTGACGATCTGCTGGAGGCGCATCGCGCGCTGGCCGGCGCAGACGTGCTGGTCGCCGGCTATGCCCCGCATTCGCAGCTCTTCCCGCGCGCGGCGGCGGTGATCGGCCATGGCGGCATTGGCACGACGGCCCAGGCGATCCGCGCGGGCGTGCCGCAACTCGTCTGCCCGATCTTCGGCGACCAGTTCGACAATGCCGCGCGGATTATGCGCGCCGGGCTTGGGCTCTCGCTGGCCAAGCGGCGCTACACGGCGGCGCGTGCGGCGACGGCGATCGGGCGCCTGCTGAACGATCCAGCCATCGCCGATCACGCCCGGCATGCAGGCGCGGCGATCGCGGCCGAGGATGGCGTCGGCCGGGCGCTCGATGCGCTGGGACTCGGCGTCGTCGCCTGACCAGGGCGCCGCGAATCGATTCGCGTGTGCAAGTCCCCGCCCGCCGATTCCGGCGCGCCCGTCGGTCGTCGCATCCCGGTTTACGGCAAAGCATGGTTACTGCTGAAGCGAATCGTCCCGTTCCGCGTCACATGGGAAAGCTGGCGGCGCAGGAATGCTCCTGATTGATGGTAAACGCGCTTTTCATCATCCAACTCCAACCCCATAACGGCGTAAGAGGGACCGGTCGGGACGGTCCGATGGAGAAGAGGACGGCTGAGCGGTGACCGCATTATCTCGTTTCCCGCGTTTCTTCGTTACCAGTCCGTCGCCTTGCCCGTACCTGCCTGGACGGCAGGAGCGGAAGATCTTCACCGAGCTGTCCGGCGAACATGCCGGCGAACTGAACGATGCGCTGAGCCGCATCGGCTTTCGCCGCAGCCAGTCGGTCGCCTATCGGCCCAGCTGCGCGGGCTGCACCGCCTGCGCGTCGGTGCGGGTAGTCGCGGAAGGGTTCCACCCCAACGCGACGCAGCGGAAGCTGCTCAAGCGCTACAGCGACCTCGAAGTCACCGCCTGCAAGCCCTGGGCGACCGCCGAGCAATATGAACTGCTCAAGCAGTATCTCGATTCGCGCCACCCCGGCGGCGGCATGGCGGCGATGGACGAGAGCGATTATGCCGACATGGTCGAGCAGTCGCCGGTCAGCTCCTATGTCGTCGAATATCGCGAGCCTTCGGTGGACGGCGAGCGCGGCCGGCTGGTGGGGGCGTGCATCACCGACCAGCAGGGCGATGGCCTGTCGATGATCTACAGCTTCTTCGTCCCCGACGACGAGGCGCGTCCGGGCATGGGCAACTTCATCATCATGGATCACATCCTGCGCGCCCGCGCGGCAGGGCTGCCCTATGTCTATCTCGGCTATTGGGTGAAGGGCAGCGCGCGCATGGCGTACAAGACGCGCTATCGCCCGATCGAAGTGCTCGGGCCCAGCGGCTGGGCGCTGCTCGGCGACGAGGAAGAACCCGGCGCGATGCCGAGCGCAATGGCCGCCGCCTTCGCCTGAGAGGCGGGCGCCGCTACTCCTCGTTCCCCAACCGATCGACATGCAGGTCGACGGCGAGTTGTTCCTCGCCGTGCCCGATACGGTGTCCGGCCACTGCCGCGGCGCCTTCGGAATCGAGGCCGACCGCGACCCGCACATAGCCGTCGTCCGGCGACCGGCCCGTCACCGGATCATACGCTACCCAGCCGAGCCCCGCGATCCAGGCTTCGCACCAGGCATGCGGGGCGCATTGCGCGCCGCCGTCGATATGATAGCCGGAGACGTAGCGGGCGGGGGCCTCCAGCGTGCGGGCGGCCGAAACGAACATCTGCGCCACGTCGCGTGAGGCCTTGGCCTTGCCGGCGAACGCCTCGGCGGCGGTCAGCCCGGTATCCGGCACGTCCGGCACGCAGCGGAAGCGCGCGTGCAGCGCCTGGTTGAGCCGGTGCAGCCGCTCGATCGGATCGTTGGTTCCCACCGAGACATCGTGCGCGAAGGCGGCAAGTTCGGGGCTTGCCGTGGTGCGCGCCGTCGTGCGCAGGAACAGCGCCGGGGGCAGCGGCTCGGGGGTACCGCGCAGCACCCCGGCATTGTCGGTGGTCAGCACCTCGCCGGTCACCGCGATCTCGATCGCCTCGATCGGCCCTTCGGCATAGAGCATGGTCACGGCGTTGCCATAGCCGTCCACCGCATCGCGCAGCCGCGCGTCGCAATCGACGCCGACCATCCAGCTCACCACGGTCTGGTGCTGGGTATCGCACGGCGTTAGGCGCAGCATCTGGACGATCCGCGCCTGGGGCTGGGTGAAGCGGTAGACCGAGCGGTGTTCGACGGCGATGCGCATCAGAGGAACCGGAACTGGCGAGCGATCGCACTGTCGAGCAGCGCGTTCTCGGCGATGAAGGTTTCCAGATATTCGTGCAGCCCCCCGACGATGATGTCGGGCGTGCGCGATTTCTGGACGCGGGCGAGGCGGGAGCGGGCCATGCGATCGGCTTCCCCTTGCAGACCGGTGCGCTTGGCAAGCTGGCTGAGCAGCGCCACCGTCTCTTCGACACAGGCCGCGAGGCTGCGCGGCAGCTCCGACCGGCTGACCAGCAGGTCGATGACATTGTCCGGCCGCAGCCCTTCCGAATAGAGCCAGCGATAGGCGGTGACGGCGGAGACGGTCTGCAGGATCGTCGTCCACTGGTCGCGGTCCACCGCGCCGCCGATCGTCTCGCCGGCGGGCAGCAGCAGATGGTATTTCACGTCGACGAGCCGGGCAGTGTTGTCCGCCCGCTCCACCGCGGCGCCGAGCTGGATCAGCAGCGTCGCCTCGTTGCGCATCATCCGGTGGGTGGCGCCTTCGAAGCCGCGCGTCTCGCCCTTGACCTGCTCGACCAGGTTCAGCGTCTCGGTCGCGCCGCCGGTGGAGGCGCGGTTGGCGAACAGCCACCAGGCGCGGTTGATCGCGGTCCAGGCGTCGCGGGTGAGCGCAGTGCGCACGGCGCGGGCATTGTTGCGCGCCATCTCCAGGCAGCGGATGATCGAGCCGGGATTGGTCGCATCGAGCGTCAGGAAGCGCGCGACATGCGCCTGGGTGGCGGGGTGGCCGGTCGCCGCGAACGCCTCGTCGGTATAGCTCACCGCGAGCGCGCTCAGCCATGCGGCTTCTCCCGCGGGGCGGGCAGAGAGCGCGTCGAGGCGTATGGTCGCCTCCACCAGCCGCGCGATGAAGTCCGCGCGCTCGACATAGCGGCCGAGCCAGTAGAGCGCGGCGGCGGTGCGGGAGAGCATCATCATGCGATGGTCTCCCAGATCCAGGCTGTTGTGAGCCCGGCGATCGCCAGGCCTCCCTCGTCATTCCCGCGAAGGCGGGAATCCATTCGCCTGGACGTCTGGGGCAGGAACTGCGGCATCAGCGCCAATGGATCCCCGCCTTCGCGGGGATGACGGAGTATAGTGTTGACCGCGTACGTTCCGCCGTGCCGGGGAGGATCGAAGTAGAGGCCCCTCATGCCGCGTCTCCCAGCAGCACGAAGCTGTCTTTGGTGCCGCCGCCCTGGCTGGAGTTGACCACCAGCGATCCCTCGCGCAGCGCGACGCGGGTCAGCCCGCCGGGCACCACGCGCACCTTGTCGCTGCCGGTCAGCACGAACGGGCGGAAATCGACATGGCGCGGCGCCAGGCCCTGCTCGGTCAGCGTCGGCACCGTCGACAGCGCCAGCGTCGGCTGGGCGATGTAGCGGTGCGGCTCGGCGATCAGCGCAGCGCGGAAGGTCTCGATCTGCTCGCTTGTGGCCGTCGGGCCGACCAGCATGCCGTAGCCGCCGGAGCCGTCGACCAGCTTCACCACCAGCTCGGGCAGGTTATCGAGGACATATTTCAGCGCCTGCGGCTCCCGGCAGCGCCAGGTCTCCACGTTCGGTAGCTTGGCCTCGCCGCCCGAATAGAAGCGGACGATCTCGGGCATATAGCTGTAGATCGCCTTGTCATCGGCGATGCCGTTCCCCGGTGCGTTGAGCAGCGCGACATTGCCCGCGCGATAGGCGGCGATCAGCCCCGGCACGCCGAGCAGCGAATCGTGGCGGAACACCAGGGGATCGAGGAAATCATCGTCGATGCGGCGGTAGATCACGTCCACCCGCACCCGCCCGGCGATCGTCTCCATATAGACGATGTCGTCGTCGACCACGAGATCGGCGGCCTCGACCAGTTCGACGCCCATCGAATCGGCGAGAAAGCTGTGTTCGTAATAGGCCGAGTTGAAGTGACCCGGCGTCAGCACCACGCACACTGGCCGCGCGCGGCCCAAGGGGGCCACCGAGCGCATCGTCTCCAGCAGCATGTCCGGATAGCTGTCGACCGGTGCCACGTGGAAATCGCGGAACAGCTCCGGGCACAGCCGGATCATCGCCTCGCGATTCTCGAGCATGTAGGAAACGCCGGAGGGCGTGCGGGCATTGTCTTCCAGCACGTAGAATTCGTCGGGCCCGGTGCGCACCAGATCGATCCCGCAGATATGCGCCCACACCCCGTGCGGCGGGCGGATGCCGGCGACTTCGGGGCGGAACTGCTCGTTGCGGAGCACCAGTTCGGCAGGGAGGATGCCTTCGTCAAGGATGCGGCGCGCGCCGTAGATATCCTCGAGGAATGCGTTGATCGCCTCGACCCGCTGGACCAGCCCTTCGCTCAATTTCTCCCATTCGTGCTGCAGGAAGATGCGCGGCACGATGTCGAACGGGATGATGCGCTCGGCGGCATCGCTGTCGCCATAGACGGCGAAGGTGATGCCCAGCTGGCGGAAGGCCGCTTCGGCGGATTGCTGGCGCCGTTGCAGTTCCTCCTGCGGCGTATCCGCGATCCACTGCGAGAGCGCGGCGAACGCCTCCCGCGGCGACTCCGGCCCGCCATGCCCCCAAATTTCGTCGAACGCCCCCCGTGATCCCATCGAAGCTCCCAAACGCCCGAGTGGCTGAATGGTCGCATGCTGCAATGCTTCATTGCGCTGCACAAGCAGGAATATGGCGCGCGCGGCGGCGGCGGATTCTTAACGTGGACCGTGGCATGCTGCGGCGATGTCGATCCTGCCGCTCGCCCTCGCCGCCGCTTCGCCCTTTACCATTGTCGAGACGGCGCAAGGCTTTGCCACGCTCGACGCCGCAGTTTCGTCGGTACGCGACGGCACCGCGACGATCCTGATCGCGCCAGGGACCTACCACCAGTGCGTGGTGCAGACAGCGGGCAGGATCACCTACAAGGCGGCGCAGCCTGGAACGGCGATCTTCGAAAGCACCGTGTGCGAGGGCAAGGCCGCCTTCGTGCTGCGCGGGCGCGGATCGGCGGTGGACGGCATCGTGTTCCGCAAGTTCCGCGTGGGCGACGGCAACGGCGCCGGCATCCGCATCGAGATGGGCGACCTCACCGTCACCCGCTCGACCTTTCTCGACAGCCAGGAAGGCATTCTCGGAGGCGGGCACCCGACAGTGCGCAGCATCACCATCGACCAGTCGAGCTTTGCGGGGCTCGGCCAGTGCGACGAATCGCCGAGCTGCGCGCATTCGGTGTACCTCTCGGTAGACGGGCTGGTGACGATCACGCGCAGCCGCTTCGAGCGCGGCACCGGCGGCCATTACGTCAAGCTGCGCGCACGCCGCGTGGCGATCACCAGCAACAGCTTCGACGACAGCGCCGGCCGCAAGACCAACTATATGATCGATCTGTGCGAGGGCGGCACCGGCACGATCGCGCAGAACATGTTCGTGCAGGGAAAGGGCAAGGAGAACCGCTCGGGGCTGATCGTGGTCGCGGCGGAGGCGCGGACCTATCCGTCCGACGGGCTGCGGGTGGAAGGCAACACCGCCGGCCTCGCGCCCGGCGCGCCGGCGGACCCGGCGTTCGTCGCGGATCTGTCCGGCGCACGAATTACGGTGGCGAACAACCGGCTCACGGGAATGCGGACGTTCGAGCGGCGCTGACCTTCCCGCTTGGGCCCCCCTCCCGCAGGCGGGAGGGGGACTTAAGAGGCGTTACTTGCAGCTGTCGCCAACCCCGGCATCGATATCCAGGCAGCGGCCGTCGATCTCGACCGGCACCGGCACCTTGATCAGCGCGGCCAGCGTCGGCGCGATGTCCACCGTTTCCACCGACAGCGGCTGTTCGAAGCCGGTCATGCCCTTGCGCCAGAACAGGATCGGCACGCGGCGGTCATAGTCCCAGAAACTGCCATGCGTCGCGACATTGCCGATCGCGGGATCGAGGATCGGCGTGACGCGCGGCTTGAGCGCGACGATCAGATCGCCCGACCGCTGCGGATCATAGGAGGCACGCGCACGCTCGAGCAGGCTCCAGGTCTCGGGCGGGGTGTGGACGATCGGGGTCGCCTCGATCTGGGCGCGGGTGAACACCGCCTGCACCTGCGGGTTCGCCGCATAGAGCTTCAACGCTTCGGCCAGCACCGCCGCACGCTTCGCCTGCGGCACGCCCGGCGTCACATACACGTCGCCGCCCGGGCCGCCGACCAGCACCTGGCCGGTCAGCCCCAGCTTGCCGGTCAGCGCGCGGCTGATGTTGGTGGTGGTCACGTCCGCCGTGATGCGCTGCTCGGTCGGCGCGCCGTGTTCGCGGTGGCGCTCGGGCAGGTCGTGGCCGCCATGGTCGGCGGTCAGCACCACCTGGTAATCGACGCCGGTGCGATCCAGCGCGTCGAACAGCCGGCCCAGCGTCTGGTCGAGCGAGAGCAGCTGCAGGCACATCTCGCTGCCTTCGGTGCCATAGGTATGGCCGACATAATCGGTGGCCGAAGCGCCGACGATCAGCAGATCGGTATGGCCCTGCTGGCCGAGCTTCATGTCGGTGGCGAGCTTGGCGCCCAGCGCCAGCACCGCATCGTCGAACTCGGGCGAGATGCGGAACGCCTTGGCGTCGCCCGCCGCGCGCGCGAAGCGACCGTCGCCGACGGTTTTCGTCGCGCTCACCGGGATGGCGCGGCTGCGTGGGCGGCAGAAGCCCGGCAGGTCGAGCGCGGGCTGCGCCTCGGCGATGCGCGCGGTGGTCGCGGCATTGATCTTGGTCACCGCGTCGGGCGCGGTGCGGCCGGCGTACGAGACGAACGCCTTGCCGTCCCACCACCAGAGCTCGTCGACCTTGTGGCCGCCCATCATCACCGCCGCCCGGTCCTTGCCCGCGACCGAGACGACGCGCGACTGCGGATCGGCCTGCTTCATCCACTCGCCCAGCGTCGGCACCTTCAGATGCTTGTCGGAGACGGTGTAGTGGTTCGAGTCCGTGCCGGGGACGCTCTCGTCCTCGGCGCAATAGACGGTCTTGTCGGCGCGCGGCGCGGCGAAATCGGTCCAGTCATTGGCGATGATGCCGGTGCGCGACGGGTGATCGCCGCTGAGGATCGTCGAATGGCCCGGGCAGGTTTCGGTCGCGGCATGGCTCTGATAGCCGGACGGGAACACCGCACCGGTCATCAGTCGGGCGAAGCCGCTGGTGAACTGGCTGCGATATTCGGCGAACAGATCGGCCGAGAACTGGTCGACCGAGATCACCACCACCAGCTTGGGCGGGGTTGCCGGCGCGCTCTGCTGCGCGAGGGCGGGGGAGGCGGCCAGCGCGAGGGCGGCGGCAAAGGGGGCAAGCAGTTTCATCGGGGCCGGCTCCGGGCACGGAAGGAAAGGAATGCGCCCAGCTATTGTCGAACACGGCGAACTGGGCAAGGACGGCGCCATGGCCCAGCTTCGTTTCGCTTTGATGTCGCTCCTGCTCCTCCTTGGCCATGCGGTGCCCGCGGCGGCGCAGGGGTTCGCCAAGGGACCGCATGTCCGCAGCGAACTGGTGGCGGAGACGGCGAGCCCCAAGCCGGGCAGCGACGTGACGCTGGCGCTGGTCTCCACGCCTGACCCGAAATGGCACGCCTATTGGCAGAATCCCGGCGATGCCGGCCTGCCCGCCGAGGCGCACTGGACGCTGCCGGCGGGGCTGCGCGCCGACGACTTCCGCTATCCGGTGCCGCAGCGGCTGCTGATCGCGGGGCTGATGAACTATGTCTATGAAGGCACCTTCGTTCGGCTGACGACGCTGCACGTGCCGGCCGATGCCACGGGCACGCTGCCGGTGAAACTCAAGCTCGACTACCTCGTCTGCACCGACACGATGTGCGTGCCCGAAAAGGCCGAGCTGGAAACCAGCCTGACGATCGGCGACGGCGCGATCGACCCGGCGACGCAGGCGAAGTTCGATGGCTGGCGGGCGAAGCTGCCCCGGCCGCTGAGCAGCCCCGCCAGCTTCCAGGCGGAGGGCGGCTCGCTGCGGCTGGCGGTGCCGTACCCGGCCGATGCGGCGGCGAAGGACGTCTATTTCTACCCGCTGACCGCCGACGCGGTCGACTATGCGGCGCCGCAGACCGTGACGCGTGACGGCGACCGGCTGGTGATCGCCACCAAGGGCCGCACCGCCCCGGCGGCGCTGGAGGGCGTGCTGGCGATCGACGGGCAGGGCCTGACGATCACCGCCAAGCCCGGCGCGGTGCCGGCGCCCAAGCCGGCCAGCACCGCGACGCCTTGGCTGGCGGCGATCGGCGCGTTCTTCGCAGCGGTGCTCGGCGGGCTGATCCTCAACGTGATGCCGTGCGTGTTCCCGATCCTGAGCCTCAAGGCGCTGAGCCTCGCCAAGGCGAACAACGACGCGGGCAGCCCGCGCGCCGAGGCGCTGGCCTATACTGCCGGCGTGGTGGCGGTGTGCCTGGCGCTGGGCGGGCTGCTGCTCGGCCTGCGCGCGGCGGGGGCGAGCGTCGGCTGGGCGTTCCAGCTGCAGGATCCGCGGGTGATCCTGGTGCTGCTGCTGCTCGTCGCCGCGATCGCCTTCAACCTGGCGGGGCTGTTCGAGATTGCCGCGCCTGCTTTCGTCAACCGCGCGGCGAGCAAGGGCCATGGCGGCGCCTTCGCCACCGGGGCGCTGGCGGCGTTCATCGCCACGCCGTGCACCGGACCGTTCATGGCCTCGGCGCTGGGCGCGGCGCTGGTGCTGCCGTGGTTCGCAGGGCTGGCGATCTTCGGCGGGCTCGGGCTGGGAATCGCGCTGCCGTTCCTGCTGCTCGGCTTCATCCCCGCGCTGCGGCGCAAGCTGCCCAAGCCCGGCGCCTGGATGGCGACGATGCGGCATATCCTGTCGATCCCGATGTTCCTCACCGCGCTCGCGCTCGCCTGGGTGCTCGGCAAGCAGGCAGGGGTGGACGGCATGACGATCGGGCTCGCGGCGACGCTGCTGGCGATGCTCGGGCTGTGGTGGGCCGGCGCGCGGCAGGCCAAGGGGCGGAGCCGTGCGTGGCTCCCCGCGTTGCCGCTGGTGCTGATCGCGCTCGGCGGGGTGGCGCTGGTCCACCCGGCTGCGACTGCCCCTACCGCCACGGCCGGGGCCGAGCCGTTCAGCGAAGCCCGGCTGGCCGAGCTGCGGGCGCAGGGCAAGCCGGTGTTCGCCTATTTTACTGCCGACTGGTGCCTCACCTGCAAGGTCAACGAGAAGGCGGTGATCGAGACTGCCGCCGTCGAGAAGGCGCTGGCCGACGGCAAGGTCGCGGTGCTGGTCGGCGACTGGACCAATGGCGACGCGGCGCTCGGCCGCTTCATCGAGGCGCACAACCGGGCTGGGGTGCCGCTGTACCTTTGGTACAAGCCGGGGCAGGAAGCGCCCGAAGTGCTGCCACAGGTGCTGACCCAGGACTTGCTGGCGAGCCGCGCCAAGGGCGGGTGACCCTCCCTCTGTCATCCCGGCGAAAGCCGGGATCCAGTCGCCTCTAGGCGGCAGCAAGCGCCGATACGGTGACCCCAATGGATCCTGGCTTTCGCCGGGATGACGGCTTGTGGGGAAGGGGGGGCTCAGCGCAGCGTCTTGATGATCCCCGAAAAGTCGAGCCCGGCGCCTTCGCCTTCGACGAATGCCGCGTAGAGCTGCTCGGCGCGCGCGCCCATCGGCACCTGTGCGCCGACGCTCGCCGCAGCTTCCAACGCCAGCTTCAAATCCTTGAGCATCAACGGCGCAGCGAACCCGCCTAGATAGTCGCGGTCGGCGGGGGTTTCGGGGCCGACGCCGGGGACTGGGCAATAGCTCGTCATCGACCAGCTCTGCCCCGACGAGACCGAGGCGATGTCGAAGAAGCGCTGCTGATCGAGCCCCAGCTTCTCCGCGAGCGCAAATGCCTCGCAGGTCGCGATCATCGTCGCGCCGAGGATCATGTTGTTGCAGATCTTCGCCGCCTGGCCCGCGCCGCTCGCGCCGGCATGGATCACTGCCTTGCCCATATCCTCGAGAAACGGCTCGGCACGCTCGAACGCGGCGACCGCGCCGCCGACCATGAAGGTGAGCGAGCCGGCATTGGCCGCCGCGATCCCACCCGACACCGGCGCGTCGACCGCGAGCAGCCCGCGCAGGGTGGCGGCTTCGGCGACGCGGCGCGCGGTGGCGACGTCGATCGTCGAACAGTCGATCAGGATCGCGCCGGCATCGGCATGGTCGAGCAGGGTGTCGGTGTAGAGC
>Ga0307412_10001942_pt1 | contig 11437 bp, 10 predicted proteins | sample DK1Cmetagenome_3_FD_203823 | JGI IMG/M metagenome (GOLD analysis project Ga0307412, IMG submission 203823) | Maize rhizosphere microbial communities from greenhouse at UC Davis, California, United States - DK15-C-1 | ecosystem: Host-associated > Plants > Roots > Rhizosphere > Soil | place: USA...
GATGTAATTATTACGACCGATGCAGACTGCAGGATGGGGGCTGAATGGCTGCGCACTGTTGTAGCTTATTTCGAAAAACACAACAGTAAGCTGGTTTCATCGCCGGTATCTTATACTAAGGAAAAGAGTTTTTTCGAAAGGCTTCAAACCCTCGAATTCTTGTACCTAATTGGCTTAGGCGCGTCTTCGATCGGGAATAAAAAGCCCTCAACCTGTAATGGCGCAAACCTTGCCTATAGAAAGGATGTTTTCCTTGAATTGAAAGGCTTTCAAGGTATTGACGATCTGGCTTCGGGCGACGATGAATTATTCCTTCATAAGGTTGCATCTAAATATCCCGACGGTATCGGCTTCTGTAAATCAAAGCTGGCTATGGTTTATACCGATGCCAAGCCAAATTTGACTGAATTTATTCGGCAGAGAAAGCGATGGGCCTCTAAAAGCACCCGATATAAAGATAAACGCATAGTGGCTCTGGGGGTGGTAATTTGGCTCTTCAACATTCTAATACTTTTAAACATGGTTTTAAGCTTTTTTAATTCAAGTTATTTCCTTGTTCTTTTGTTGATTTTTTTGTTGAAATTTATTGCAGAATTTGTTTTTTTAAGTACTATAACACAATTTGCAAGAAGGAAGGAGCTATTGAGCTATCTTCCTGTATTAACCGTTATTCACGTTTTTTACATAGTTTATATTGGCATTGCCGGCAATTCTGGAAAGTACGTTTGGAAAGGTCGCCTTGTGCGATAAAAACAAAGCTTAACTAATCAAAAATATATTTTGAGGCGTTAATGTAAATTTGTTACTTGGCAATTTATTAAATAGATTATACAACCCATTTTGATAACAAGCAGAAGTTCAGATAGAGAGGCCGAAGAAAATGATTTGATACAGCTGCTGCTTAAACGGCAGGCTGAATTGAATGCACTTTTGGAGGTAACACTTGCCATCAACAAAAATAGCGCAGCGTCTGTGTTGTTTGAAATGTTGGAAGTTATTCTGCGTGTAAATCTTAATGTGGGAAAAATGCGGATGCTGATTAAAGACAATGACCAGTTTGCCTGCGTTTCAAGATACGGAGGAGACATCGAATCCTCAAAAGCCCTTCTCTCTATCTGTCCAATTCTCGAGCCTATAAAATCTATCACCTCTTTAAATACCCATACCGACGACATTCTAAATAAATATGATTTTTATGTACCAGTAAGACATAAGAATAATACCCTGGCATTTGTGCTGATCGGAGATTTCAATACCCGGCCAGAACTTCTAAGCCACGAATTAAACTTTATCCAAACGCTTATCAATATCATTATTGTAGCGCTGGAGAATAAGAAATTATTTAAAGAGCGTGTGCAGCGTGAACGCATGCAACGGGACATGGAACTGGCTAGCGAAGTGCAAAGTATGCTGGTGCCCTTGCGCCTGCCGAAAAGTACGGCCTACGAAATCTCCGCTACTTATTTGCCACACGAAAATATAGGCGGCGATTATTTCGATTTTATCCGCCTTAGCGACCATGAATTTATCTGGTGTATTGCTGATGTTTCCGGGAAAGGGGTGTCCGCAGCTTTACTTATGGCGAATCTGCAGGCAAGCCTACGTGCCTGGGCTTCGGTAGAGCGCGACCTTGAAAAGGTAATCCGCAAGTTAAACGACCTGGTTACCAGCAACACCAAAGGCGAACGTTTTATCACCATGTTTTTGGGCAGGTATAATGAGCAAACCCGTGAGATGGAGTTTGTGAATGCAGGACATAACTCACCGATAATTGTATCGGATCACTCCGTGAGGTTTTTGAAAGAAGGGACTACCATGCTGGGTATTTTTGATGAGTTACCATTTGTAAATACGGGCCAATTGATTGTGCCTCAAAATGCCCTGATATTTAACTACACCGATGGCTTAATCGAAAGTCCCGACGAAGAAGTGTTTATTATGGAAGACCAGTTGGTAGAGCTCTTGGAATTGCACAAAACGCTTCACGTAGACGAGATAAACAATAATATTCTCAACGATATTCAGGCTAATTATAATGCCAAAATGAACTCTGATGACATCACATTGTTAACATTAAAGGTGCATTAGTGTTTAAAAACTCAGTTTTCTAATCTGGGTAAATCCCTTAATTTTGATCCGGCAGCTTTTCGATAATGCTATTGCCCTTAACTATTTGATTTTTAGCAATGCTTTCCCCGTTTTATCAGGATGAATTTGTAGAGGCAGGATGTGATGAAGCCGGAAGAGGCTGCCTTGCAGGGCCGGTTTTTGCTGCTGCGGTAATACTTCCCAAAAACTTTAAACATAAGTTACTTACCGATTCCAAGCAGTTAAAGGAAGAAGACAGATATAGCTTGCGTAAAATGATCGAAAAGAAAGCAATTGCCTATGCCGTTGCGCACGTCGACCACGAAGAGATCGATAAAATCAACATTCTTAATGCTTCTTTCCTTGCAATGCACCGTGCTTTGGATATGCTTTCTGTGCAGCCAGGATTTATTCTTATAGACGGAAACCGCTTTAAAAAATACCAGGAAATTCCTCATGCCTGCATTGTAAAAGGTGATGGGAAATATTATTCTATCGCTGCTGCATCCATCTTAGCAAAAACCTATCGGGATGACTTTATGCGAAACATTGCGAACCAGCACCCAGAATACGAGTGGGCAAGCAATAAGGGGTACCCAACAATAAAGCATCGCAATGCCGTTTTAAAGCATGGCTTCTCTCCATTTCACAGGCGTACTTTCAGAGTGACAGATCCACAGTTAGATTTATTTACACAAGAGGAAGTGGAGCTGGATGGCCAGGAATTGCTCTGATTTTGGCTTAAAATTGGGAAGCTAATTGCTTAAAATTAGTATAATTCGTGCGGTTTATTTTTACTTTTGCCCCCTATTACAGAATTTCTTAAAACTCCTTTCATGAAGAATACTGCATTAACAGAAAAACATATTTCTTTAGGCGCTAAAATGGTTCCTTTTGCCGGATACAATATGCCGGTTCAATACGAAGGCATTAATGCAGAGCATAATACTGTTAGAAAAAGTGTGGGGGTTTTTGATGTAAGCCACATGGGCGAATTTATCCTGAAAGGAGAAGGTGCTCTTGACTTAATTCAGAAAGTTACTTCCAACGATGCGTCCAAGTTGGTCAACGGAAAAGTGCAATACTCTTGCTTGCCTAATGAAAATGGGGGTATTGTTGACGACTTGCTGGTTTATCGCATCGACGAAAAGACCTACATGCTGGTTGTAAATGCGTCAAATATTCAGAAAGATTGGGATTGGATCTCTAAATTCAATACCTATGGTGTTGATGTGAAAGATATTTCCGACCGCACGTCGCTTTTAGCGGTTCAGGGGCCAAAGGCTGCCGAAGCTTTACAGAGCCTTACCGATATTCAGCTTTCTTCAATGGAGTATTATTCATTCAAGAAAGGAACATTTGCGGGTATCGGCAATGTTCTTATCTCAGCAACAGGATATACAGGTGCCGGTGGCTTCGAATTATATTTCGATGCTGAACATTCTGAGCGTATCTGGGATGCGGTTTTTAAGGCAGGAGAGCCTTTTGGTATTAAGCCGATTGGATTAGGTGCCCGAGATACTCTTCGCCTGGAGATGGGTTTCTGTTTATACGGAAATGATATTAACGATGAGACTTCTCCCTTGGAAGCTGGCTTGGGCTGGATCACAAAGTTTACGAAGGATTTTGTTAACTCCAAAAGCTTAGCCCAGCAAAAACAAAATGGCACTGAGCGTAAATTAATCGGGTTTGAAATGATTGAACGAGGAATTCCGCGCCATGATTATGAGATTGTTGATGCAGAAGGGGCCATTATAGGTAAGGTAACTTCTGGCACGCAGTCGCCTTCATTGCAAAAAGCAATTGGATTAGGTTATGTAAAGCCCGAATTTGCTGCAGTTGGTACAGAAATCTTTATCAGTATTCGTAATAACAAGGTTAAAGCACAGGTGGTAAAATTCCCTTTTTATAAAGCATAGAATTGAAAGTAGTACAATTAACATCAGATAAGAAGAAGATAGAGGTAGCGCTTACTCCCGCATTACTTCCATTGTATGACGTAGAAAACAGCATTGTTGTTGTTATTGATATTTTTAGGGCAACTTCTTCCATTTGTTATGGCATTGACAATGGCGCTGACGCTATTATTCCCGTATCGCAGGTCGAAGAATGCATAGCTTACTCTGATAAGGGCTATTTAATTGCTGCAGAGCGGAACGGAGAAATAGTTGAAGGTTTTGACTTTGGGAATTCGCCTTTTTCTTACACGGCCGAAAAGGTAGCTGGCAAAACGGTTGTGCTGACTACAACCAACGGAACCCATGCTATTCATCTTTCCCGCAAAGCGAAGCATATTGTGATTGGTTCATTTTTGAATCTAACTGCCCTTTCTAACTGGCTTCGCGACCAGAATGAGAATATTCTTTTAGTATGTGCGGGTTGGAAGAACAAGTTTAATCTTGAAGATTCTGTTTTTGCAGGAGCTGTGGTGCATCAGTTGAAAGGCGAGCATTATAAATTGGATGATTCCGCTATTGCAGCTGAGGATTTATATATTCTTGCCAAAGATAACTTAGGAGCCTACCTTGCCAAAACCTCTCACAGCGATCGCCTTAAAAAGTTAGGTATTGAAGAGGATATTGCTTTCTGTTTGAATGTTGACGTTACTTCCTCTATTCCTATTTTGGATGGTGAGGCTTTGGTGAAGCTATAGGAATTTTAGTTTGGAGTGGGAATTTAAACTCTCAACTCCAAACGCTTATTTGAGCTTGAGCCTATTTTAATTTCTCATTGTTCTTGTGCCTGTCGGCATCTCTTATTTTTTTCTTTTCGAGGTTTTTCTCCAACGCTTCTGTTAGATTGATGCCGGTTTGATTTGCAAGGCAGATAAGGACGAAGAGAACGTCAGCCATTTCATCCCCAAGGTCTACTTGCTTATCAGATTCTTTAAAGGATTGTTCGCCGTATTTCCGAGACATGATGCGGGCTACTTCTCCTACTTCTTCCATTAGGATTGCCGTATTGGTGAGCTCATTGAAGTAACGGACGCCGGTTGTGTTTATCCAGTTGTCTACGAGTTGTTGGGCTTGTTCTATAGTCATGATTAGGGAGCTAATTTAAGGAATTGCGATTTTAAATAGCACGAATTACACGAAATGTGCATGGTGTATTATTCACGAATTTAATAGCACGAATTACACGAAATATGCATGGTTTATTATTCACGAATTTAATAGCACGACTTAAACGAAATTGGTATGACGTTCAATCACGAATTTAACAACAGTGATAAGTTAACTTGTTTAAGCCGGTTTAGAATGCCACTCTTTTGAATTTAAGGGATGGTTCTCCGAAGTTGATAACTATGCCGAGTTTTAGGTTTGATGCTTTTAGGTAATTTATGGTTTGGTAGATGTATGGATTGCCAATGTAAGGTGTGGCTTTGATTTCTAAGACAATTGATTCGTCGATAACAAAATCAGCGATAAATGTTGGACGAAGCAAGGTTTCTTTATAGTAGATTTCAAATTTCTTTTCACGATCATACGGAATAGAAAGTCTTTTGAACTCAAGTTCCATTGCTTCTTTATAAACAATTTCTTTAAAGCCGTTTCCTAACGTTTTATGCACCTCGAGGCAAGCGGCTATAATCTCATAGGATTCTCTTTTGAATAGTATTTCAGTCAAGGTTCAGCGTTTAATATCTAAAAATAAATATTTTCTGAAATAAATAATCCATTAACTGAAAAAGATGCCGTTAGCTAGCCTATGCCCCAAGCTTTGTGTAATTCGTGTCTTTAAATTCGCGCTCCTCAAATTCGTGTATTTCAATTCGAACCTCATTCTTTATTCTTCGTATCCACAACTATCGTAACCGGTCCATCATTCATCAACTTTATTTTCATGTCAGCACCAAAAATCCCTGCTTCAGTTTTTTTACCTGTTAAGCTTTCCAATTCTTGAAGCATTATTTCATAAAGAGGTATTGCCGTATCAGGCTTGGCAGCTCGAGTAAAGCCGGGGCGATTTCCTTTTTTAGTAGAAGCAAATAGAGTAAACTGGGAGATCAATAAAATTCTGCCGTCGACATCAATAACTGACTTATTCATTAATCCATTTTCATCACTGAAGATGCGCATATTGGCAATCTTTTGCGCTAGCCATATCAAATCGTCCTTGGTATCGGCATCTTCAATTCCAAGTAACACCAATAAGCCGTGTTTAATTTCTCCTGTAATTTTTCCATCTACAGTGCAGGAAGCCTCTGTAACTCGTTGTAAAACCGCTCGCATAACGGACGCAAGATAATATTAAGTGAGGAGTTGAAAGTTTTGAATTTAGAGAGAAAGGTTCGTTTGCATCGGACAATAGCAGTTAAGAAGCAAGCCTATGCGCTGCAATATGCCTAATCTTTAATCAACTCCTCGTATCATTCCCATGATAGATACTCAGATAACTATCATAGCGGGATTGATCGATAATGCCTTCTTCAACTGCCTCCATGACGGCACAGCCGGGCTCGTTAATATGGCGGCAATTGTGAAAGCGGCATTCATTCAACAGTTCACGCATTTCGGGAAAGAAGTGACCCAGTTCCTGTTTTTCGATATCGATAATTCCTAGTTCCCGGATGCCAGGAGTATCAATAAGGTAACCTCCTTGGGGCAGTTGGTGCATTTCGGCGAACGTGGTAGTGTGTTGGCCTTTGTCGCTCCAGTCAGATATCTTGCCGGTTTTAAGCTCTATGTCGGGAATGAGGCGGTTGATCAAAGTGGATTTTCCAACACCAGAGTGTCCGGTGAACAAAGTAACTTTATCTTTTAGCAGCGTCTCAATTTCGTCTAAGTTGGTTCCTTCAAGAGCAGATACTTTAAAACAGGGGTAGCCAAGCCGGGCATAAATATCTTCGTATTCTGCTAAGATTTCCAAGCCCTCGTCGCTAAAAAGGTCCAGTTTATTAAAGATTATGCCGGCCGGAATATCATAAGCTTCGGCCGTTACCAGAAAACGGTCGATAAAACCTAAGGATGTTCTCGGAGAGGCAAGGGTAACAATCAAAAAAGCCTGGTCGAGATTAGCCGCAATAATTTGCGCCTGTTTAGAAAGATTAACCGATTTGCGGATAATGTAGTTCTTTCGCTCGTGAAGCTTGGTGATAACGCAGGTCGTTTGGTCTGGCTCTGGCTCGAGCTCCACATGGTCGCCGACAGCAACAGGGTTGGTAGTCTTAATATCTTTGGTACGAAATTTCCCCTTGATACGGCAATCAATGATATTGCCATCTGGTGTGGCTACCTGATACCAGCTTCCTGTTGATTTGATAACTAATCCCTGCATGAGCTGGTAAAGTTAACAATCTTGTTTGAGTTGCGGTTTTAGTGGAGAAGGTGCCAGGATATTTTTATGAGTTTATTAAGGCGCTTAGCTGGAAACGGTGATGCGTAGAACTGCACTTGTAGTTTAAACCCGATAGAAGCGGCAGCTTTTTATTGTGTGTAGGCATGCGTAGGGCAGAATAAAAACTATAGCGGATAGCGGGGCTGAACTTGCCTCGCAGGTAACACCATCCTTTTCTAATAATTACATCACAAAACGCAATTTTTTTTGTGATTATGGAATTTTACTGTTTACTTTACGCCCGATTAAAAAAGATGATAAAGTATACTTATACCATTACAACAACGATGATTACCATTACGCATAATGCGGATGGAGGAAGTTTGTGCCTGGTGTAATTAACATATAAAGAAACCATAAAGCGCCTTCCTCCCACTAGGGGGAAGGCGCTTTTGTTTAAAATTTAGGTATTAATGAAAGTATTAAAGTTTGGTGGTACATCGGTAGGGTCTGTAGATAGTATCCGTACCCTGATGGGAATCCTTCAAAGAGAAAAATCTGAAAATGGAAATCCGGTAGTTGTGTTATCTGCGATGAGCGGAGTGACCAATTTGCTGGTTTCTATGGCTGATAAGGCTGCTGCTGGCGAAGATTTCTCGGCTTATTTAACTGAGTTGGAAAGCCGCCATTTTGATGCGGTGAAGGCTTTATTGGAGGTGCCTCGCCAGAATCCGGTATTTACGAAACTTAAGATATTTTTTAACCAGATTGAAGATTTATTACAAGGTGTTTCGAGCTTGAGAGAGCTTACTCCGCGTACCCGCGACCTTGTTTTAAGCTACGGAGAGTGTTGCTCTACGTTTATGATCAGCAAAATTGCAGACCAATATTTAGGCGATGCCGTGTTTGCTGATGCTTCGGAGCTGATTAAAACTGATAGTAATTTTGGCAACGCTAAGGTGCAAACCGAAGTTACTGATTTATTGATTCGTGGTTTTTACGAGGAAAATAAAGGCACATTGGTTTTTGTTACTGGTTTTATCGGTAGTAATGAAGAAGGTAAGATCACAACATTGGGCCGTGGAGGAAGCGATTATACTGCAGCAATTATTGGGGCGGCATTAAATGTTAGTGCCATTGAAATTTGGACTGATGTTAATGGTATGATGACTGCTGATCCTCGTATTGTAAAGAAAGCGTTTCCTTTGAACGACCTTTCTTATACTGAGGCGATGGAACTTTCCTATTTCGGAGCGAAGGTTATCTATCCGCCAACTATGATCCCGGCGTTTTTAAAGAAAATTCCGATCGTTATTCGTAATACCTTCGAGCCGGATTTTACGGGAACTGTGATTAGCCACGAGTCTAAAAAGTCGGAGCATAACATTAAAGGGATTTCTTCCATCAATGAGATTAGTGTTATAAATCTGCACGGAAGTGGCATGGTGGGCAAAGCTGGTTTTAGCGGCCGTTTGTTCTCGTTACTTGCCCGTGAGCAGATTAACGTGGTGCTAATCACTCAATCCTCTTCAGAGCATAGCATTACATTTGCCGTTAACCCTGCGGATGCTCTTAAGGCTAAAACTTTAATCGAGCATGAGTTTGAACTAGAATTAGAAGCTAAGAAAATCGAGGTTCCGGTGATTGAAGAAGGCTTATCTGTTCTTGCTATAGTGGGCGAGAATATGAAAGAAACTCCTGGAATTTCGGGCACACTTTTCCATGCCTTAGGCAGAAATGGTGTCAATGTGCGTGCTATAGCACAGGGTTCATCAGAGTATAATATTTCGGTAATTGTTTCACGCCACGATTTGGCAAAAGCTTTAAATGCGGTGCACGACGCGTTTTACACAGACCATAAAAAGACCCTGAATATTTTCTGTTTAGGAACTGGAAATATCGGGAAAACACTTTTCCGCCAGCTGGAAGAGCATAGAGAATTCTTAAAGCAGCAAAACGGCATTCTGATCAACGTTATTGGTATCAGTAATACGCGCAAAATGATGTTTGATCAGGGGGGCTTATCCTTGCAGAACTGGGAATCGACTTTGAGCGATTCGTCTGAGGAAGCAAGCTTGGAAAGCTTTATCGCACGAATGAAGGAACTAAATCTGCCAAATGCAGTTTTTGTGGATAATACAGCTAGCCCTTATCCAATTCAAAAGTATGCAGAAGTGCTTAAGTCAACTATTTCTGTAGTTACCTGCAATAAGATCGGAAATTCCTCATCATACGCGCAATACAAAACATTTAAGGATTTAGCACACCAGCACGGTGTTGATTTCTACTACGAAACTAACGTAGGTGCTGGCTTGCCTATCATTCGCACCTTAAGGGATTTGATGATGAGCGGAGACCGGGTTATTCGTATCGAGGCTATTCTTTCGGGAACTATTTCGTTCATTTTCAATAATTTTAAAGGCGATGTTACTTTCCACGATGTGGTGAAACTTGCGCAGGAAAAAGGTTATACAGAACCAGATCCGCGTGATGACCTAAGTGGTACTGATTTTATGCGTAAGATTTTAATTCTTGCACGTGATGCGGGACATGCATTAGAGCCTGATGATGTGAAGATTGGTGCTATCTTACCTAAAGCGTGTATGGAAGCTACGTCGGTTGACGATTTTTATGCTCAACTGAAAGCAAATAACGACTTCTTTGAGAAGCTAAAGAATGATGCTGAAAGCAGTGGTAAGGTTTTACGCTATATCGGCAAACTTGAGAACGGAGAGGCTTCTATTTCTCTGGAAATGGTAGATGAAAATCATCCGTTCTACATGCTTTCCGGCAGTGACAATATTATTTCATTTACAACAGATCGCTATAAAGAACGCCCACTAGTGGTTAAAGGCCCAGGCGCTGGTGCCGAAGTAACCGCCGCGGGTGTATTTGCTGATATTGTGAATGTAGGGGCGTAGAGCCAGGCCCCCTAACCCCCTAAAGGGGGAATGTATAACGCTTTAAATTCGGACTTTCAGAACTTCGGACATCCGACATCTGACTTCCGAACAACAAATATGAGAGAATCAATAAAAGTTTTTGCTCCTGCAACTGTTGCCAATGTGGTATGCGGGTTTGATGTATTGGGACTTGCTGTTGATGCCCCCGGTGATGAAGTGATCATGCGCAGAAAGGCTGAGCCTGGCGTGGTAATCACTAAAATTACCGGTGACGATGGCCGATTGCCTTTGGATGCATCAAAAAATACCGCAAGTGCCTGTGTGCAAATGTATTTGCAGCATATAGGACGTGCAGATATTGGAGTAGAAATTGAACTTCATAAAAAAATGCCTATCGGTAGTGGATTAGGCTCAAGCTCGGCAAGTACTGTTGCGGGGCTTTTTGCCATTAATTCGCTTCTGGATAATCCGCTTAAGCAGGAAGATTTATTGCCTTTCGCCATGAGGGGGGAGGAACTTGCCTGTGGCTTTGGCCATGCCGATAACGTGGCTCCGGCTTTGCTAGGTGGTTTTATTCTGATTCGTAGCTATAACCCTTTGGATGTAATTAAACTTCCTTACCCGGAAGAGCTGCATACTGCTATTGTATTTCCTGAAGTCGATGTTCCAACTCGTGATGCAAGGCAGATGATCCGCAGTAAGGTGTTACTGAAAGATGCTGTTACTCAATGGGGAAATGTGGCTGGGCTTGTGAGTGGCTTATTTATGAAAGATATGGATCTAATTGGCAGAAGCATGATAGACGTGTTGGTTGAGCCAGTTCGCTCCATTCTGATTCCCGATTTTCATAAAATGCGTGAAATTGCCATGGGGTTAGGAGCATTAAGCTTTGGTATTTCAGGTTCAGGTCCTTCTGTGTTCTCATTTACCCGTGACAGGGAGACAGCTGAAAAAATCACAGCAACAATACAGAAGCACCTTTCAACTTTAAGTATTGGAAGCCAGGGCTATGTTTCAAAAGTAAATGCAAACGGCCCTGTAATTTTAGATTAAATATTATGAGGTGGTTCGTCAACACACTAACCAGGGCTTTTCAAAGTAAAGGCTTAAAGTGTCAGACATCTTTGAGATGTCAGACACTAATAACATAATTCGTAAATCATCAATTA
>Ga0307412_10001943_pt1 | contig 11430 bp, 7 predicted proteins | sample DK1Cmetagenome_3_FD_203823 | JGI IMG/M metagenome (GOLD analysis project Ga0307412, IMG submission 203823) | Maize rhizosphere microbial communities from greenhouse at UC Davis, California, United States - DK15-C-1 | ecosystem: Host-associated > Plants > Roots > Rhizosphere > Soil | place: USA...
ATCGACACGTGCATGCCAGCAGCGGCAGGTAACACCGGTAGCTTGTTGGGCGCATGCCCGAAGAGAGTTGAACGGGCTTTGGAGAATGATCGAATCAGAGCTACTAAAGCCTTATTCCCCCTATTCACCAGCTTTATGCCGCAGAACGAAAAGCCAGGAAGAACAGCTTAAGACGAATCAAATCAAACAGCTGCGTCTAGGACGAATCCCTTCCCCTACTCAACTGGGTAAATGATCTTCGCCGAAACACCAGTTCCATTAGGCTATTCTGTGTGCTTTAGGGCATAGCACAGCCGTATCCGACAGTTTTCAGTTTTTATTTTGAGACAGCATTTTTGCTACATAAGTGCAGGGTACAATCAATGCCGCAACAGCAACAAGCCTTCACCGTTGTGCGTCACCGTACAGACACGTCCTAAAAACATTCTCACTTGACCTTGAGAAAATATATCTTGAAACAAAAAAGACCTATATTGACAAAAAAGACAAAATAAGTTGATTTAAATCTATCTACTATTAACTAATTTGCAACAATAAAGAATTACATGAACAATATAAGTCCTATTCCGACAGAAAAAATAGTAGAGCGTTTACGCTACGAGAACCCTTGGTGGGTTAACAAGCAAATACCAGAAGCATACAGCTCTATGGTAAAACGCCTATATTTTAGCTTATTTTACCCCTACGTGGTCGAAAAAAATGTCCGTAGGGCTTTGGTACTTATGGGACCAAGACGGGTTGGTAAAACAGTAATGCTATTTCACAGCATACAGGAATTATTGACTGAAAATGTAAATCCGCAAAAAATTTTTTTTGTAGGCATTGATAATCCTATTTATGTGCATTTAAGCTTAGAAGACATTTTAAATCTATGCAAGCAATCACTTAATCAAAAAAATCTGAACGATTGCTATGTTTTTTTTGATGAGATACAATATCTAAAAGATTGGGAACGCCACCTTAAAGTTCTTGTCGACTCTTATCCTGAAACCAAATTTATTGTATCTGGTTCAGCAGCTGCCGCCTTAAAATGGCATAGTACAGAAAGTGGGGCAGGTAGATTTACTGATTTTATGTTGCCCCCCCTTACCTTTCAAGAGTACATTCATCTTAAAAACATGAATCACCTCATTTACAACGGGCAAATAAGTTATGGCGGCAATCAAATTCAATATTGCCTTACACATGACATCAAAACCTTTAACAAAGAATTTGTGCATTACTTAAACTTTGGTGGTTACCCCGAAGTTGTTTTAAGTGAAAAAATACAAAGCGATATGGGCAGATACGTTAAAAATGATATCGTGGACAAAGTGTTGTTGAGAGATCTACCAAGTTTATACGGCATAAAAGATGTCCAAGAGTTAAACCGTTTTTTTACATACATAGCCTACAACTCAGGCAACGAATTTTCTTACGAGACAATGAGTAAAGAGAGTGGTATACAAAAAGACACATTAAAAAAGTACTTGGAATATTTGGAAGCGGCTTTTTTAATCAAAGTTTTAAACAAAGTTGACGTAAATGCTAAACGCCTAAAACGTGTTACGAGTTTCAAGGTCTATCTGACTAATCCATCATTGCGTACAGCTTTATTTTCGCCAATTAGTGAAACCGACAGCGAAATGGGCAATATGGTAGAAACGGCGGTTTTATCACAATGGATGCACCGAGAAAAATTAGATTTAACCTATGCACGGTGGAAAGAAGGTAGAAGTGAAGGCGAGGTGGACTTGGTATTGGTTGACGATAAAAAATACAAACCAGTGTGGGGTGTAGAAATAAAATGGAGCAATAGATACTTTGAAAAACCAAACGAATTAAAAAGCTTAATTCAATTCTGTAAAAGTAACAATTTTCAAAAAGCCTTAGTTACATCTATTGACCAATCAGGCGTAAAACAAATAGATGATTTAGCGTTTTCGTTTTTGCCAGCATCGGTTTATAGTTACAATATTGGTGACATAACTTTGAAAATGAAAAACAATAATTAACAGGTTTTTTAATATCGTGTTTTATTTTAAAATCCGTAGAGCCTTTCGGAACTCTACGAATAGTTCGAGATAGAGGCAATTTACTGTCATACAGAGCGTATCACCTTTTTATGATTCTTATTTTAACAGATTGCACTAACAATGGCGGCAATTCCTCAAGAAACAACGCCACAACTGATTCGTTAAAAACATTGATAGCTCAACAAACAGCCAACGATGAAACGATTGCAAAAAATCTGGCAACGTTTGATACATTGGATTATACGGTATTCAGTAACCAGGAATGGACACGCTTACATGAGAGTCATGCAAAAGACATTAAAGTAAATTGGCCTGACGGGCATTTTACCACAGGGATAGAAAAACATATTGAGGACCTCAAAGCAATGTTTGTATATGCCCCTGACACAAGAATTAAACAACACCCAATTCGTTTTGCCGACAAAACAGGTGAATGGACCTGCGTTACTGGTGTGTTTGAAGGCACATTCACTAAGCCAATGCCAATTGGTGGCGGAAAATTTATTCAACCTACTGGCAAAGCATTTAAAATGCCTATGTGTACAGTTGGACACTGGAAAGACGGGGTAATAATTGAAGAATCATTGTTTTGGGATAATCAAACCTATATGAATCAAATCGGAATAGGAAAATAGTGCTATAAAATCATGGATAGAAATTATATCATCCCCTCAAACACACGAATAGGGCATGTTCATTTAAAAGTGTCAGACCTTGAACGTTCACTTGAGTTCTATTGTGGGTTGTTAGGCTTTGAGTTAATTACTACGTATGGAAATCAAGCTGCATTTATTTCGGCGGGTGGTTATCATCATCATATTGGTTTAAATACCTGGCATAGCAAAAATGCCCCACCAGCACCTTTGTACGGTGTGGGGTTATATCATGCTGCAATCCTTTATCCAACAAGAAAAGACCTGGCAATTATATACGATCGACTGAACAAAGCATCTTACCCAATTACAGGAGCAAGTGACCACGGGGTATCCGAAGCATTGTATCTAAATGACCCTGATAATAATGGCATAGAACTATATTGGGACAAGCCTAAAGAACTTTGGCCTGTCAAATTGGATGGCGCACTTGAAATGTACACAAAAGGTCTTAATTTAGAAGATCTATTAAGCGAGGTGCAAAAATTCTAAAAGCTTAAAACAAAGCCCCAGGCAGGCTGAGTTCAGTATTGCGGAACTGCAATGCTTATTTCAACAAATTATTTTCTGTTTATTCTGTAACCATTAGATGCTGAAATAATGCCGCAGGATGACGCTCTCAATTGGCAAATACCTTGCTCTCCAATCCAAATTCTAACTAAATCGATTTTACATATTTTTTTTACTTTTGCCCAATAACCGAAAGGCTAAAGGCCTATTAGCGGCCATAAGCCAATAAACCAAATATAAACACATGCCCTGTTGCCATACACTTTAAAAACTAACACACACTTATATGATAAAAACCACTACTCGTTTACTAAGCTTTATTATGGGGGCTGGATTGCTGTTAAATTCAGTTTCAGTAATCGCCCAAATAAGGGCAGGAATTGACTACCCGGCAGAAATCGAGAACCCTGAATGCCTGGGAATTAATAAGGAGCCTTACCATGCCACATTGATGCCTTATGCTAATTTGCAGGAAGCATTAAAAGGCAACCGCCGTGCCTCATCTTTTGCGTTAAGCCTAAATGGCCAGTGGAAATTTAACTGGGTTCCAAGCCCTGAAAAACGCCCTGTTGAGTTTTACAAAACCACTTACGATGTTTCAGGCTGGAAGGAAATTCCTGTTCCGTCCAATTGGGAAGTACATGGCTACGGGACGCCTTTTTACAGGAATTTGGGGTATACCATTAAGAAAGATTTCCCTCGCGTAATGAGCGAGCCGGAAGAAAAATATACCGCTTTTAAAGAGCGTAATCCAGTTGGCAGCTACAGGAGAGATTTTGAAGTTCCGGCACAATGGGCTGGCCGGCAAACGTTTATTACGTTCGATGGAGTTGACTGCGCTTTTTTTATTTGGGTAAACGGACAAAAAGTTGGGTTTAGCGTTAACAGCCGTAACGCTGCTGAATTCGACCTTAGCAAATATTTAAAAGCCGGAAAGAATACCCTGGCAGTGGAAGTATATCAATATAGCTCCGGCACCTGGCTGGAAGATCAGGACATGTGGCGTTTGCATGGCATTTTCCGCAACGTTACGCTTTGGAGTGCTCCGCAGGTACATATCCGTGATTTCTTTGTTAAACAAGACCTAGATAATGATTATAAAGATGCCACTGTTGAAGTACTGGCAAAAATTAAAAACTATGGCGACAAAGTAAGTAAAGCCCAAACATACACAGCCACCTTGTATGATCAATCTGGCAAAAAAATCACCAGCGGAACTGTTGCCGGAAAACAACTGAATGCTAAACAGGAACAACAGCTTGCTATTAAATTCCCTGTGGCAAATCCGGCAAAATGGACAGCGGAAACCCCCAATTTATATACAGTTGTTTTAACAGGTTCGGAAGGAGAGATTTTATCGTCTAAAGTTGGATTCCGGGAGATTGAAATTAAAGGCCGGATTTTTACTGTGAATGGAGTTCCTGTCAAACTGAAGGGTGTGAATCGCCATGAGCACTGGTCGGATGTTGGGCATGCAATCACAGAGGAACAAATGATACGCGACCTTGAAGTGATTAAACAAGGGAATTGTAACCATGTGCGTACCTGCCACTATTCGGATGATCCCCGTTGGTATGAATTATGCGATGAATGGGGAATCTGGTTGGTTGCTGAGGCAAATATAGAGAGTCATGGTTATGGTGAAAGATTTGATGATGAACCTACTATGAAAGCTGCTATGATTGACCGAAATGTAGCTAATACCGAAAATTTCAAGAACCATGCTTCGGTAATTATTTGGTCGCTGGGAAATGAAACAGGCCATATTGGCACCAATATGCCAGCAGCTCAGAAGGCGATAAAAGCAATTGACTCAAGCCGCCCGGTGCATTATGAACGCTTCGGAATCGGAAAAAAGAATCCTTCAGATTTTGATGGAAAAATGTACGGAACACCTGAAGAGTTTGCAGCTATTGCTCAAAACAAAGAGTTAACCAAACCATTTTATATCTGCGAGTTTGCTCATGCGATGTTTAATTCAATGGGTTCTTTATCTGAATATTCAGAAGTTTTTGATAAAAATCCTGAAATTCTCGGAGGAGCGATTTGGGAATACCAGGATCAGGCTCTATGGAACAGACGGAATCCTAACCACCCGATATTGGCTTATGGCGGAGGTTTCGGAGAGTTCCCGCATGATCAATATTTTATCCATAAAGGCGTAGTATCCTGGGACCGCAAAACGGTAAAACCACATTATCCTGAAATGCAGAAAGCTTTTCAGTGGATAGCAACTGAACTGGCGGAACCTGCTTCTGGCTCAATCAAAATCAAAAACAAATTCCAGTTCATTTCCCTGGAAGGATTCAATGCTTCATGGAGCCTTACCGAAAATGGAAAAGAAATTGATAAAGGCAATTTGAATTTGCCACGAATTGCTGCCCTTAGGGAAGGCAGGATTTCTGTTCCGTATAAAATAAAGCAACCGAAAGTAGGTGCTGAATATTTCTTACGCATTTCCTATACGCAAAAAGAAAAAACCTTGTGGGCCGACAAAGGATTTGAGGTTGCTTCGGCACAATTCAAATTACCTGTTAATACGCCTCCGGCAGAAGAGGTAAAAGTAACACAGGCTATCAAATTAAAACAGGATGTACAGTCGGTAAAAGTTGAAGGAGAAGGTTTTGCGCTAGCTTTTGATAAAAAGACTGGCTTACTAACTCAATTAGACAAAGGCGGCGTAAATCTTCTAACATCAGAAGGCTCGCCTAAACTTATCTTATGGCGTGCTTCACACCGTAATGATGATATGTGGGGCTACAGGTTCTGGCAGCAGTTTGGTGTAAATGACCTAAAATATTCTTTGGTGGACTTGAAAGTAGAGCAGCCTGATAAGTATTCAGTAAAAATCATTTCTACCATAAAAGCGGATGGAAAAGAAGGCTTCGGTGCTTACCATACAGCAACCTACTTTATTAAAGGTGATGGTTCTGTGAAAGTGGACAATCAATTGCAGTTTTCTGGTTTACGGATCAATCTGGCCCGTATCGGCGTACGAATGCTATTCGACAAAAAGCTGGGCCACATGGAATACTTTGGACGCGGGCCTCTGGAAAACTATTCAGACCGTAAGACCGGAGCAGATGTTGGCATTTATGAGCTGGACGTGGATGGCCAGTATGAATACGAAAAACCGATGGAACGCGGTAATCACGAAGACGTAAGATGGGCTAAACTGAGTGGTAAAGATGCTCCGTCTTTATTAATAAAATCAGATGAAAACCTGATGCAGGTTTCAGCCCTTCCACATACCGACGAACAGATGTTTCCTGTAGAATATAAGATAGATTTACCAGCCAGCACAGCTACAGTATTCTGTCTTTCAACCCAAACATTGGGGGTTGGCTCTAATGGTTGCGGCCCAAGGCCTTTAGAGAAATATCTAGTTTGGTCTGACAACGCGAATTTTTCTTACACAATGCAGTTGAAAGCTGAGTAAGATTCAGGAATATTTTTTTAACTTCTTCCATGCCCTATCGGGCTGTAAACCCGCTCTACGCACAATAGAGCGGGTTTTTTATTTGATACATGGGTAACCTGAGTTCGATTCACCCAATCGAAGCGCTAACACAGAGGAAAACAACTCTAAAGTACGATGCTAATAGTCAGCTAGATGAATGAAGTTGTATAGAATTATTATTTCCTAGCATGTTGCATATTCCTCCCCCTTACCCCCTCCAGAGGCAGGGCTGTTGCATTCTATTTTTTTATTAGTTGCTTTAATTGTCTGATATCATTGGCAACAAGTCTTTGAGCTTGAGCCAGATTTCTGTATTCGTTTAGCCGAAAAATATTTATTGCCATATTTCTTAAAATTGATGTGTTTTGTGGTGCATTTTCAGTCCTGATTTTTGAAGCATCTTCTCTAAATATGACATCTTTTACCCAATGGAGGCTGTTCTCAATTCCCCAATGGCTTCTAATTCCGTTATAGAGAACTTGTGCATTTAAAGTGACGCTGGTAATATAAAAAGCGACATCTTGTGTTACCTTCTGTTTATTTTTTGTCCATCTTAATACTTTAACTATTTGTTTTAAACCAACCCAGTCTTCGCTTATTTCAGTTAAGTCCTGACTAATTATCACCTCTCTTCGCTCGATCCTTCCTTTATTTTTTATCAGTTCGCCAAATCGGCTAGTTATTTTCTGTTCATTAGAAAAAATAGTATCTATTTGTTCATATAGCTTTCTTTGGTTCCTCTTACCTCCTATGATGTAATCATTGTTGCTTCCAATAATGATTGCTGTCGTTTTTTTTGGCAGTGCAGAGCGTCCAAACTGAAGGTAACTCCTTTGATTCCCAATGTTGAAATCAACTGTTGCACAACGGGGATCTCACTCTCTTTTGAATTATCGACCAAAGCATTGCCAAAAACCAACCCCGTCCTATTGGAATAAATGCTCACCAGATTTATAAAACGTTGCTTGTCTGTATTATAGTCAGCTATTATTCCTTTAATTGCTTTTCCATCCACTTGAACCCATTCTTGTTCCGTAAAGTCAAGGTGCTGAGAAGCCCATTTATAAAAGCATTGGCTTAACGAACCGAAATCCAAGCGTTGAAGGACACGTCTTACTGTATCAAAACTTGGCAAACGGTTCTTTACTGGTTTGAAACAGTGTAAGAGATCCTTTTCATTACGATTTATAAAATCGCCTATAGCGCGATAGCCATGGTAATTGCACATTGTGCTCATTAGCACTAAAAGAATAATAAAGGTTTGATCGTGACGCTGTCCAGCCTTACGACGTTCATCTGGAAGCTCTGATAGAAAATCTACTATACTTTTCTTCATTTGGCCACTAACCTATACTTCTTTTTATTAGAATGCAACAGCCCTGCCTCCAGAGGGGGACATAAAGCGCCGACCTGCATATCGCCTTGATTTCAGCACGTTACAACATACAATCTTGCTTAAGTTAACGGCTATGCCCTCCGGGGGCCAAGGAACTCCTATTGAGGAGGCGAACCGACTGAAAGAGCTCATCGCTTTAAAAAAAACATTAAGTAAACTGAATAAATGCCAAAGCAAGAGACTTTGCATAATTTCATATCTTAACTCAAAAGCGGTTGGTGAAAGACACCAACCGCCGCAGATCACTTCTTTGTAATAATGATTAGGTTGGTTTTATAACTTTACTGTCTCCAGCCACTAACTCTAATTATTTTGACTGCTCAGCAATAAGATCTTTTACTATTTCATTCACATAAACTTCAATGTTATCATATCCGGTGCTTAAATCCCGCCCGTTGGCATTGGCTTTGTTTGGGTCTAGTTTTTTAGTGGTTTCCCAGCTATCAGGCATTCCGTCTTTGTCGGTATCCGTTGGGGCTGGCAAAGATTGCAGCGTAGGCCATCCGCCAACATCAGTAGCCCTGTCTATAATTCCAAAACGGCTGTACTGGTCGCCGCTGGAACCGTTGGCGGTGTAAGTTTTATTTTTAACGTTATCCAGAATTCTAATATCAACAGCATCTCTTTTATAGGAAGCCCCAACATATTGAACCACTTTATTGTAGGCTTCCTGGGCAGTGTGGGTCTTTACGTTATTATTAATAGGGTGAGGCTGGCTTAATTTCATCGCAGCTTTATCAGCTTCAGAAATTGTTCCGTAATTGCTATGAAACTGATTGTAAACGCCATAAGTCCAATTATCGTTACTTACGTTTGTACGGCCTTCAATTACATTTCCGGCGATATAAAATTTACCCCATTTATTATAGAGCGCCGCTTCCGCTTCTGGTTTTGTATTCTTATCAGGAGAATAAATTCTGTCGATAACCTTACTTTGAGTAGCTGGCCCGGGTTTATAATAGTTGTTTACAATGTTAATATTCATCCCTTCTCCCCCATAAGCACTGTTTCCGCCCCAGTTATATAAAACATTATTGCGGTAGTCAACCAAATCGGTTAGCGCATAAATGCTGTTGGCCCGTTCGCCGAAACGGGGATTACGGCTATCGTGATGGGCTATCAGGTTGTGATGAAATGAAGCATATTTCCCGCCCCAGATGCCGCCATATCCATGCGAGCCTTTGTCATGCGCCGAAACACGCAGGCTTTCTGATATTATACACCATTGTAAGGTGAAATTGTCGTTGTTGTAAAACGATACGCACTCATCTACAGACCAGCTCATAGAACAGTGGTCAACAATAATGTTTTTCTTCTCGAAAGCGCCAATAGCATCGGCTTCAACCTGGGCTTCGTCCCCCATCCTGAAACGCATAAAACGGATAATCACATTTTCAGCGTTTACCACAACAGGATGCCGTTTAATGGTTATCCCGCCACCAGGAGCCGTTTGGCCAGCAATGGTCACATTCGCATTGGAAATACTAAGCCGGCTTTGAAGTTCGATGGTTCCGCTTACGTCAAACACGATAATCCTTGCACCGCTTGCATCAACGGCTGCCCTCAAACTTCCTTCGCCCGAATCGTTAAGGTTGGTTACTTTAATTACCCTCCCTCCTCTGCCGCCGGTAACATCTTTTCCAAAACCTTCAGCTCCTGGAAATGCCAGGGCCGTTTCATTAATGGTGGTTGGTTTTGTTTCTGAGCCTGGTTTTTCATTTTTGGACGTCTTCTTGCAAAAGGCTGTACTTAAAGCAACGCTCAGCAGGAGTATCGACAGATTACTTTTTCTCATGTTTTATGATTAATGTTTTAACGTTATCGAGAGCCTGCCGCAGGAAGGTACCGAAGCACCTGGCAGGCTCATTCAAACGCCCCATTTAAAGAAATTGAATTAATATGCCCACCTCGGATCGCCGATAGTACTGCTGTTTGTGCTTGCTGTGAACAATACTGCCGATGGGTCCGTACTCGATTGAGGAAGCAGGAAGTTTGTTGTGTTCATACCCCAAAGAAGATCTATGGAATAAGGATTTGCGATTCCAAGAGTTGACAAGTTTAAACCTGCTCCGTTTGGCGCTATCAGCAATTTGAAGTAATTGTTGTTATTGAAAGTCAGGGTGCTGCCTGCCGCCGATCTTTGGGCCGCAGCATTCAAGCTTCCCCATAAACCAGTATTGGCCAGAATGCTATTGGTTATCGAAAAATTAACTTTATTAGCGTTAGCATCTACGAACAGATATTTACTATTACCCCCGAAGGCATTAAAGGTGCAATAGTCAAAAGAAATTGTAGGAGTAGGAGCTCCTGTTAATGTAGTACTCATGTTCACCAAACCTTCACCCATTTGGTAAAAAGTGGATTTCGATACAGTGATTGAAGTAAACTGCAGCTTCTCCAGCGAAAACATGTAGTAGCCCGATGAAGAGGTGCTAGCTTTGTCTATATTATAGATGATTGAGTTGGTGATTGTAAATTTACCGGCTTTTTGTACCAAAGCTGCCGACCCATAATTTCCTCTGACAATACATCTCAGATAATCATGAATTACACAATTATCTATCCTGATATCACCAAATTCTGCAGCGGCACTGTTAGTTGTTTGGGTTCCGTATAATTGAAATACTGCAGTTCCATTAGACGTACCAGAGTAGTTGCCATCTATATCCAGGCCAATCAAAGTTATTCCTGCTCCATTTCCGGTAGGATTTAATTCTCTTGACTTGATTTTTGTATCAGCCGGGTTATTAGAAACTGACCTGATAGTAATGCTTTTCTCAACTATAAAGGTGGCTGAGCTTAGCGTATAAGTACCTGGATTTAATCCGATAACATCTCCGCTTACTGCATTAGCGATAGCCGTTGCCAGATTATCGGTTGGGTTAAGCACTGTTGTAAAAACAGGTTCTGCAGGAGTTACAATAGTTGTGAGGCCTTTGCTTTTCAATCCGGCCATTAACTGTACAGTGTATGGTGTACCTGGCAGGAGGCCAGTAATAAGTTTTTGGCCAGCTGCTGCTTCCGCCGTCGAGATGTCTACAGTAGTTTCCTGTTCATTAATTTTTGATTTCAACACAGCCTTATTAATTCCCGCAGTAGATGGATTAACCAACCAATGCAGTAATACAGAGTTGTTCTTAATCTCAAAATCGCGGACAGGCCTCAAGAATTGCTGTCCGGTTATACGTATTGCCTTACCAGGGAAAAGATACCTTGATTCTGGCGTTTCATTGTACTGATTAACCTTTAAGCGATAATAATAAGGGGTGTTAATAGCAATATCCAGGTCAGTAAGCAATGTACCGGTCGTATCAGTTACCCTCGAGTAATCAATAACGGAGAATAACGAATCTTTTGATAATTCGAGTGTGTAAGTAAGTGCCTTGCCACTACCAT
>Ga0307412_10001944_pt1 | contig 11426 bp, 8 predicted proteins | sample DK1Cmetagenome_3_FD_203823 | JGI IMG/M metagenome (GOLD analysis project Ga0307412, IMG submission 203823) | Maize rhizosphere microbial communities from greenhouse at UC Davis, California, United States - DK15-C-1 | ecosystem: Host-associated > Plants > Roots > Rhizosphere > Soil | place: USA...
GTTCTACACCAATTTTGTGATACAGTATCAAAGTAGGTTATAGCGGGATAATTATCATAAAAATTAGTGAATTTTGTAGGATTTGTAATCGTCAAAACATAACCTACATCATCACTAGCAAACGTATAAAGATATTTAAAATCAGAATTTATTCTATTGTTTTTCATAAAAATGTAAATATCTCCGGGAGAAGTAATGTCATATACAGTAGAAGGGTGAGTATGAGCTCCGCCTTGAACTTTAAAACCACTGTAAGTTGCTTCCATTGGTGAGGCATAGCCTGTACCCTGCAATACCGGAGAGGTATCATCCTGCCCATTCAGCTTTACTCCAAATAAGAAAGATTTCTCTTTTGTATCTGTTGAAATTGTTCCTGTTAACTCAGCTTTTTTTGCTGAAACTTTTGCTTTTGTTAACATAGCTTTTGCGGAAGAGTTATTTGAAATAATTTTCGCACAAGGATCTTGATTTTGCTGCGGGTTGGTATTTCCACTGCTTCCACCACCACAATTTCCAAAACCACCACAGTTTCCAACAGGAGGATTGTCTGAAGGCTCATTACTTGTATTATCTGAGCCATTTCCTCCATTCCAACTAATGTTTTTGGGACGTATAATAACAACTGGCTCAATATTTCCGCATAATATCTCGCATTCATCTCCCTCTCTGCTTGCCAGTCCTCTTGCCATCCTGCTTTTCAGTTTAGCAGCAAAAGAATTGATAATATCATTGTAGCCATCAGTAGTTTCGGAAACAATTTTATAAAATACAAAATCTTCTTCTTTGTTCAGGATTCCGGCTTCTATTCCAACTACTTTATCGTTCTGCAATATAGGATACAACACAACTTTGCTTCCGTCATCAAGACTGAACATTTGAGAAGACATGTAGAAATACACAGTAGGTTTACCTTCTTTTTGCACTCTGCTGACCGATTCGGAAAATTCAGGATGGAGTTTTCTGTAATTGTTATACAGCAAAGCGAAACCTTTGGCATAATCGGGTTCTTTTCCCTCTGTTTTCTGAAATACTTCAAAAGTGGAGATGTGATTTTCAGGTTCTTTGTTTGTGAAGTCGTCATGCATACAGGAATGCATTGAGAAGCCGAGTGCTATCAACAGGAATAGCCGCAAAATAAATTTTTTGTTCATAAATGTGAGTTTTTTAGAATCGTAAATATAATTATTTTCTATGATTACTCTACAAAAATGTGAAATATTATCCAATGTCAATGCCCTATTTCAGGGCATTTTTACCCTATTCTCGATGCACATTAATAATAAAATACAAACAATTATTTATAGCGATTATATTTCATTTTTCATCGCTATTATGTTGAAAATTTTCATAATTTAGGAAAGGTTGACAATCAATCACTAAAAAAAGTGTATGATTCAGAATCAAACGAACAATTATAATCTTCCTGATAAATTAATTGAGCAATACGAAGAACGCATCAAAGGATTAAAAGAGCAGGTAGAATTCTGAAAGTCTAAATCAGAAAATAATATCAAAAAAGGCTCAGAATAATCTGAACCTTCTCTATTTTGCATTAATCTATATTTCCCCAGAACGCCCAATTGGTTCCGTTGTAGAAACAGACCAGTTTGGCGACGGGATCATAGCACATCATTCCGGCGTTGGGTGATTTTACATTCACTGCCGGGTCTATCACTTTCGGTAAGATTAGAGCCTTGTCCTCAGATTCTAAAACCAATACTCCTTTTGCCGCAGAATCGGGAGCTCCGATGATCACACCTTTAGCTCTGTCCTGCTCGGCTCCTGCCAGCAAAGTTCTTGAGACACCTGTTTGCCCGGTAAGCTCTATCCAGGCTGTACCGTTGTAATATTTTACTTTTGATGTCGCTTCGTCGAATACAAATGTCCCCTCCACTACATCTGTCATATTTGTATTATTGGTGACTTGCGGAAGGATGAGCCCTTTTGTGGTTCCTGCCGGGAAATCCACCAAACCGCTTCCGTCAATAGAAGTCGTTTCTACACCAATCTGAGCTTTTGTAACGGTAAAAGCAAAAAGAAATATAATAAGAAGTGTTTTCATAATTAATTGCATGTTTGGTTAATACAGCTCCATTTTGTACCGTCGTAGATCTTCAGACAGACATCGTCTGTATCGAATACCATCATTCCGTCTACAGGATTGAGGATTGAAATTTCAGGATCAGCCACTCTTGTAATTACAAGGCCTTTGTCATTAGATTCCAAAGCGACAAATCCGTTATTAACGTCTGCAGGGAAATTGATGGTACTTTTAGCAGCTCTTGTCGAAATACCGATTTTAGTGATTTCGGGAGTTCCCGTTGCACCCGGTTTATAGCAAGGGCAGGCAAAAGATTTCACAACATTGGAATAGACTAAACAATTTCCGGCAACCGTTACCACTACATTATATTCTGCAGCAGAATCATCCGTTATCGGGATAGAATAATCACTATTTGTAGCTCCCGGGATGGCCACCCCGTCTTTATACCATTGATAAGCACCTAAACCAGGGGTTGCAGACAGTGATAATGATGAGCTTCCTGTAACACCTGTACAGGGTCTTGTAGGATTTGGGCTGCCGGCGATACTGATCTCTACAATCGGTGCCGTGCCGAATCCTGAATAATATCCACCGAATCCGGCATCTACATCAGCTCCTAATAATTCAGCCTGAATTGTTCCTGCAGAACTGATTCTTACATTTTTAATTAAGGCTGTTCCTCCTGTAGCACCGGCAATATTATATCGGTAACTTGTCCAGTTAGGGTTTCCCGGTACGGCAATATTTGAATTTCCTGCAATAGGGGCCTGAGTCGTTCCTCCAACTGTTACAGTGGGCGGATTACCGGTAGTTGCCAGTACAGCAAGTTGTGTATTGGCATATTCATTTCCTCCGATTCGTTTTGCATCCGGAATCATATTCACTGAGTTTTGTCCAAAGCATGACAATGGCGGGATAAACATAAAACTGTTGGTATTAAGGGCAGAGCTTCCATAAATTTTATGAAAAACATACACCGCTTTACTGGTTTTTATGTACATATTTTTATTGGTAAAGAAGGATGCCGGTACCATTTGGTAATCTCCGACATTGGCTAATGTATAATTTACGCCTGCATTTCCATTCATGCTTATTGTTGTATTGGGCTGAGTAGCAACTACAATCACTCTTTCGTGAACACCGCCATTTCCCTGCATGACTACATACTCATTTCCCAATTGCTCAACAGGCACTAACTGGTCTACTGCAAAGTCACGGCTGTCTGATACTGTTCCGCTTGTTGCCCCTCCTTGCTGCATTAAGCCTCCTACCGTCACGGCAATATTTTTAGTGGCGGTTATTTTGGCTCCCAGCCAGCCTCTGTCCTGTAAACTCAATTGGTTTAATTTCACTTTAGCATAAAGAATAAAGGACTGCCCTTTCTGCAATGTTCTTGTAACCGTGGTTCCGGTGATAGGTGTTGCACTGACCCCGTTGATAAACTGTGTTCCGTTATCAATCCCTGAAACAGTGATTATCGTATTGTCTTCAGTAGCCATCATGGAAGCCATATTTCCGACTTCAGGAACGGCAGTGGTGTATTCGTTCGGAGTTCCGCCCCAGATAAAGTTTTTTCCTAATGCCACGCTTCCTTTCGTCATCACAGATCCTGCCTGACTTTCAGACCGGCCTCTGTAATTGACAAAAAATTCACCAGTTGACTGGAAAATCAGTCCTCCTGCATTGGCACCGATGATCGTTCCTGCAGTATTTGTGGGGCGTGTCATTGGCGATGTTCCGGGAGTTAAAATGACATTAGATGCATTAACAATGTTGATTCTCACAGGAGTTCCATTGCTGAATGTTACCGAACCCGAAGCTACGTAGCTACCGGTTTCAGCATTAATATTGTATACATATAACCTCGGAATAGTGGCTCCGTCTGCTCTTCTTACGGTCACTGTAATATTGGTTGCAGAGGGTGTAGATAAATAGATGTGCTCTGCTGTAATGGTAGCATCATCGTAAAGCCCGAAAATAATGGGCTGCAGGTAATGCACCGTGTCAAGTTGTGCAGAAACCAATCTGAGCATAAAAAATGCTATCAATAAACAAATTCGCTTCACAGTCATATTTTTTTAAGTTATTATTTAAAAAGTATCATGTAGGTATCTATAATCATCGATTCATTCTTTAGATCTTATACCTTTCCTTTAAACTTGAAAGAATTCCGCTCGCAGAAAGGGCTTTCGTTCAATGAATTTCTGAAGCCCAATCATTTATATAAACATTTGTGCTTTAATTATAATAAAACATGAGGGATGTTTTAATTATCATTTTTCTACTTCTTACAAAAATAATCCTATGACCTTGAAAAAAATTTAAAATCCTGTAGTAAAAAAACTACACCATGTAGTAAAAAAACTACCCAATGAGCAGATTTTCAAATGATGAGAAAAATATCAACCCAAATAATATGTTCGCATTCACGTTTTTAAGTAATGAAAATTGAAGAGGGATTCGTTACAATTTATAATTGGTTTTATTGATTAATTCTCCAATGAAGGGTTAGAATTCTATATCGGAACATTAAACAGAGGATTGAATATTATTAAAATCCCTTCCTTTACGACTCCAAAAGTAGACCCTATTCTGGAGAACAAAGTGCAATATTCACAGCTTTCTTTTGGACGAGACAGAATTATAAACTTCCAGGGGCATGTTTATGATAAAAATTCTCTGATAAAAGATTATCATTTCAATACTGTGGATGTATGCGTGATGTTTGTTTTTAATACATTACATGTTGTTTTTCTTTATTCACCCAACCAGCCTGGCTTTCGTATTTCACAAAAAATATTTTTAAATCTGCCTGGCTTGCATAATCCACAAAGAATATTTTTTTCTTTGCCTGACTCGCATACTGTGTAAAAAACCACTTGCCGTCGTTACTTCCAGCCTGACTTTCATACTCGACTTTATACACCTTCAAATCTGCCTGGCTTTCATAATCAACCACAAAAACCTTTACATCCGCCTCACTCGAATATTGCGCTGAAAAAACTTTCTGAGCCTGTAAAGACATTCCCGATAATGCCAGTAAAATAGTAAATAACGTTTTCATTTGTAGTTGGTTTCGTTTACTTAAATGTAAGAAGAATCTTTCAGATAAAAAGCGAGAGCCGGCAAAAAACCAACCCTCGCACACTAACATTCATATTAACACATTAATTTTCTATATCTAAAATTCAAATTCACCAATTAAAATCCCGTCACTGTTTCCTTTGGAATCTTTTTGATTCTGGAAAACCACGATTTTTCTTTCCTGTTTTCCGGTTGCGTAATTAATATAAACTTCCGCCATGATTGCAGTCGGTCCCGCAATATTGACCTGTCTTTCTCCAAAGAAATTGGTCTGGATCTGATATTTTCCTTTGATCGCTTTTTTCAGTAAAAACTGTTCCGGGCCAAAGCCTCCCGTAAAATCATCACTCAATCTTCCGCCGATTACCGTTGATTTATGAGAATACATACAACGTTCTTTGTTCGGATCGGTTACCCAAAGATCAATATCGGTGTTATCTTTGTTCCAGTTGAGAACCACTCTGATGTTGACAGGCAGATCTGCAATGATCTTAGGATTAATATTTTTTAGATCTAATTTGCTTCCGTGATTGGCGATCAATTCATTGATTTCCATGATAATCGTTTCTTCAATACCATAGTCACGGTTGGCTATTTCGCGGGTGTAAGACTGATTTAAAATTGTATACAAATTATCCAGCGCTTCCTGATATCTTCCGTTATCTTCCAGAGCCAGCGCGTAATCTCTGTAGCTTTGAGGATCGAAAGGTCGCCATTCCAGCACTTTTTGAGAGATCCAAAGCTCTTTCTCAAAAACTTCTGCCTGTTTTAATCTGTAGGCTAATAATTTGTATAATTCTTCGTTTTCAATATCCAAATCTGCGATGGAACTTAATACTTTCAAGCCTAATTTCTTATCATTATTTTTGAAAAGCAACTGAGCCACATCAAAGTAATATTGTGGAGTTTCAAGATAATCTTTTCTTTGAGCAAGATAGGTTTGGTAGATCTCTTCCGGTTTTTTATCTGCTTGAAACAGTTTCATATATTCTGCATCAGATTTTACGTCAACGGTAAGAATTCTTCCGCTGTTGATAATATCTTCTGCAAGTTCTTTTCTTTTAGAATCTCCTTGTACAGAACTGAAACCTCTAATAAGCACACCTGAAGCTTTACCCTGTAAACTATTAATTGCCGTCCTTTTATCAGAAACAATTGACTCTGTAACAACCATACTGCTTGATGCAACTGAGGCTTCATTTCTTTTAGTGGCATAAGCAGTTACTACAACTTCTTCAATCTCTCTATCTCTGCTCATCGTATCTCTGCGGGAAGATTGAGGTTGTATCTTCTCTGGTTTTGGATAAACTTTTTCTTTTGGCTCAAAATCTGTTGCCCACCATTTTTTAAGATTTTCCGTCATCATTTCTGCTTTTTGCATGAGATCATTGACACGGACATCCTTTTGCTGTTGGTTATTTTTTACCATTTTATCATATTCCTGGCGCAATTCTGCGGGCGGAATAATTTCGTATCGAACATAATCTGTCAAATTTTCAAGCACTATCAGGCTCATATTATTGCTTACAATCCCGAACTGTTTGCTTAAATTTTTAATTTCGTTTTTATTTTTTTTCTCAAAAATTTCTAATTCATTGATCTTTTTCTGAGCCCAGAATTGTGATATTTCCCAGTCGTTTATCATTTGCTTGTTGGCATCCAGAGAAATTGTCTTTGTTTCTGTTACTTTATTTCCGTAGCCCAACATTAGTTTTACAGTTGCCTGATTTCCTTTTAAAATTCCGGTTAAAACAAAGCTTTCAGAAATGCTTTGCGGCAAAGAAGGGTACACTTCCGAGAGTGAAGAATTATTTTCAATTCCTAAAAACTTCAACGGTTCGTACAATAATTTTCTGACTTCTTTTGACGGAAGATTTTCATTTAAATTTAAAAATTCGCCGCCTGTTTTATTGCTGATAAATTTTAGCTGATTAAAATTCGCATTATTGGATGCAGCAATCGTATAAACAGGATTTTCCCAAGATAACTTTAAGTCTCCGAAAGAAGAAAGCCCGTCTGTAAAGAATAAAACCTCGTCTTCCCGCAATGATTTCAACTGTCCGAAATCTGTTCCGCCGTCGTAAATAACCATCGAAAGATAGCTTTTCAATTCGCTCCAGTTTCCGTTGTGTATTTTAAAAGTTTTTCCTTCATCAAACGTATTATTAATGAAATACACATTGACCGAAAGATCTTTATTGACCTTAAAATATTCATCCAATAATTCAAATTCTTTTTTGTGATCACGTTTTAATCCACTTAGAGAATTATCCCAGACAATCGCCAGTTTATTGGGTAGTTTTTTGGCTCTTTCCTGTGGATCAGCGCCTAAACTTGCAAGAAAATAAGCCGAGCCATTTGAAGCCTTTTGCAGTAGAACATTTTCGTTTTCTTCACTTTTCGGAAAATTTATTTTAAGGTTCCGGCTCGGCTTGTAATCTGTTTTATGTGTTTCTGCCACCCAAATATTTCCATTTTTAACGAAATTATAGCTTCCGTCAGGTCTTTCCTCCAATTGTGGAGAAATCGCATTTTGAAAAACGCTGGTTTTTATGGTAAACTCTGGTATTTCGGAAGAATAATTTAATGGTAAATAATATTGATAATTGTTACCCGACTTTTTTAATTCATAATTATATGTAATCTGAACGATCCTTTCACCACCATTAGCATTGATCGGATAAATTCTTGTGCGGAAATTATTTCCTTCGACTTTTTCTAAAATTCCGGGATCTACATTTCTTTTTTCGATGGTTTCGAAAACTTCTTTTGCCTTTTCTTTTTCTACGGGCACGGCATTTCTCAGTTTCCCGTTAATGTCTAATGCGTAACCGCTCACATTTACGCCTTCCGGAAGCGGAAACGTTAATCTTCCTTCCATCAATCGGTTAGAATTATTTCTGAAAACCATGGTCACAACATTGGTGGAAATTCCCCCTGTGATTTTGGTTTCAATATTGAGTTTTTGAAGGACCACTTTATTATTTGTATCAAAACCTCCTTTTCTGTCCGGAGTTTCGATGATCGGAATTTGCGCCCAGCATAAAATCGGCAGCAATAATAAAAATTGAATATATAAGCTTTTCATCCTTGAATATGTTATCGTTAATGAACCTGACTATTTATAAAGATGCCACATTGAGTAAAAAGGTTGGAATGAGAAGTGAAATTTTATTAAAATCCGTTCCAAGCATTTAAATATATAGGAGATGAATAGAAAAACAGATTATTCCAGTCTTGTAAAAAATCAACTGGAACTGGGGAATTAACAGTACAGTTTTCTTAAATATAAAGTTTCATAACAAAGAAAAATCCCTGAAGAGATCTTCAAGGATTTTTTGATTTTTAAATTATATTAATTGAATATTTCATTCATTTCTGTTAAAATAATTGGCTTTCCGTCGGTCACTACAATCGTGTGCTCGTGTTGAGCCATATAACCGCCATTATTGCCAACCATCGTCCAGCCATCACTCAATTCTACTGCAATATTTGAAGATGTTGAGATAAATGTTTCAATTGCAACCACCGAATTTTTCTTGAATCGCCTGTTATCAAAACGGTTTTTATAATTGAATAATTCATCCGGCTGCTCGTGCAGACTTCTTCCAATACCATGTCCGGCAAGATTTTTAATGACTTTAAAACCTCTTTTTTTGGCTTCAGTTTCCATCAATAATCCAATATCTGCTATTTTTACCCCTCCTTTTATATTATTAATTGCTTTTTGCAAAATATCTTTTGAAGCATCAACTAATTTTTGATGTTGATTAATATCTTTTCCGATGATAAACGAACCTCCGTTATCTGCCCAAAATCCATTAAGTTCTGCAGAAACATCGATATTAATCAAATCACCTTCTTTCAATATCCGTTGATCTGTTGGAATGCCGTGACAAAATTCATTATCCACACTTATGCATGTCCAACCCGGAAAACCGTAAGTAAGATATGGCGCTGATTTCGCACCAAAGCCGGAAAGGATTTTTGCTCCGTATTCATCAAGATCCTTTGTAGTCATACCAGGCTGAGCATAATTAATCATTTCCTTTAAGGTATATGCAACGGCTTCACTTGCTTTCTGCATTCCTGTCAATTCATGTTCATTTGTTATTGACATTGCTTTGTTTTTTAATTATAAAATATTTTAAAAAGTATTTGGAAATACAAAGTTAAATAAAACACACTTACATTGCGATCTACCAATCAGTATTTCCAATCTTGCCTTGCCGAAAATGGAATCAACCGCCAGCAGAACTTTAAGATGCTTAAAAACGGTTCTATTGGATGCACAAAACAGTGGAAAAAATATAAATCGCCTTATTAACAATTTTACGATTGAAAATGTAAATAGACAATGAAGGTAATAAATTTCCTATTCTGGAACTTACACAAATAAAAACAGGAAATGACGTTTCAATTCCTTTACATGATGAGGTTTTAAAAACCTCATCAGACCACGCTTTACAGACTGCAAAAACATTTAGAGAAATTGCAGCACAACAAAAAATATCATAGAAGCAATAGCATTGGAGACTGGTCCATTTCTTTTACTTTTTTGGATTTTATTCGCACACCAATTTATCCAATTCCAACAATAAATAAGTAAATATTTATATTAACAATGTAAATAGTATAAATTTCAATATAATGTGAAAATTTTTAATAATTTAACATTAAAAAATTCACCATATATGGAAAAATAGTTAAATTCGATTATTCTAATCACTTTTTTTACAGCTCCTTCTTATCTATTATTTAAATAACCTGAATGATGAGAGAAGAATAGTTCCCATAAGAAGGGGCTTTAGTTTTATTTATAATCCAAATTATAATTACAACTATGAAAAAGATTATCTTTCCTGTAGTACCGGATTGTCCATCTTAATAGAATATTTTAAGAATGATCTCATGTAACTACTGCACTATATCCATAAATAATCCTTAAAAATATTAAACTCAATAAACTAATATATTATGAAAAAAACTATCTTTTATTTATTTGCTTTATTTTTTTTATCGGGATCATCCTTACGGGGACAGATAGGTATAAATGAAAGCAGCCCTTCTGCGATGTTAGATATTAAGTCTAATGGAGATACAGACGCTACTAAGGCTCTTGAAATCAATAATTCTAATGGTACAGAAATGTTGACGATTTTAAATAATGGAAATGTGGGAATCAACGTACCAAATCCTACTGCTAAACTTCATACCAATGGAAGTATAAGGTATGAAAATCTTCCCTCGGCTACTGGAGTTGTTACTCCTTTGGCTATAAAGGCGGACGGAACTGTAGGAATTTATATTCCAGAGCCGACAAAATATTTGTATATGCAACTTGCTGCCGCTACCGCTACACCATCATTTTCTTTGGCAGATACAAATATTTATACCAATATTCCGCTGACCTCAAGTGAATCCGTAACAAATACCATTGGAGCTGTATTTGGAACAGATGCTAGTGCAACGCTAGATACTTCATCTCTTTCTTATTCTAATATCAGATATATATCTTTTCCGGAGCCGGGAGTTTATAAGATTAATTTAAATTATTATACGCTTTGTACCGGTAGCACGACCACAAATACTGGGCAAATGATGGGAGTCGGAACAGCTTTATTTAAAGCTGGGGCAGGGAGTACAAGTTATTCAAGGCAGGCGGTAGTACGATATAATGGATTGCCAAGACGTAATGACACGGGAGCAATTATTGCCGGTCCGTATAATTTTGCACTTCCGCATACTGTATTTTTAATAGTTGAAACGACTGCTTCAAATGAAAAAATAGCTTTGTTTGTCAATTACGGATTTGGAGATACATTTGCTACAAATGTCTGTTCTTTTGCTACTCCTCCCGGTTTAGTAAATAAGATTACTTTGAATATTTCTAAACTATAATTGCTTAATTATGAAAAAGATCATATATCTATTACTTATCCTCTCCTGCAGTATAATTTGGGGACAGGTGGGGATTAATGCAAGTACTCCATCTGCTGGATTGGATATTGTTTCAAAAGGAAATACTTCCACAACAAAAGCTATTGAAGTTAACAATACAAATAATTTGGAATTATTTAAAATTTCAGACAATGGATACGTCGGTATTAATATTGGGACCGCATCAGCCAGTGATCTGTTGCATATAAATACAGACATAAAACATGAGAATCTCCTTGTTTTATCATCTCCCTATACACCATTGGGAATAGACGGTTCGGGAGGGATAAAAGTACAATCAGCAAAGACTAAATATTTTTATTATAAAAGAACTTCACCATTCGGAGATTTTACCTTA